>Ga0164313_10000001_pt1 | contig 175906 bp, 184 predicted proteins | sample GuaBasSedimGuay4_FD_113735 | JGI IMG/M metagenome (GOLD analysis project Ga0164313, IMG submission 113735) | Subseafloor sediment microbial communities from Guaymas Basin, Gulf of California, Mexico - Guay4, Core 4569-4, 0-3 cm | ecosystem: Environmental > Aquatic > Marine > Hydrothermal...
AATCTGTTTAAAATCTGTCATCGAAATCATCTCCTAATACTCCTAAAATTTTCCTAGGAATATTGTTCAAAAATCTCAATGTGACAAATTAATTGGCCGGTAAAAGTGACATTTTAATAGACCCTATCCAGTGAGGACAGGTCCATACTCCTCTCTGTGTTTCCTTCCAACTTTTTATACAATTCTTGCACATGGTTTTACCGCATTTTAATTTCATTGGACTTGTCTTCTTTTTCTTGTACTCGGCATAGCATACCTGGCAATCATCCTCTGCTTCACTGGCACTTGAATCAGTGTCTGGGTACCACTTTACCAACTCATCAGCGCTGATGACCCATTTCTGCCGTTTTCCTCCAGGGTCCTCTCCTATTTCAACCTTTGGAGGATTTCCTCTGTCAACGAACCTGTACAAATAAACACTTTTTCCTTTCCATTCATATACATGTTTTTTCATTCCTTTATCTGAAATTTCAATCCCTCGTTTGTTAAAAAATACATCACCCTTCCATTTTCCGGCGAAAACATTTGAGGTACTAATCAAAATTAAAATAGAAATAAGATTAAAGAAAAGTTTCATACTCCGCTCCTTTTTTAACCTATTTTAACATGATTTGTTTTACCCAAGACTATTTATTTAAGACCCTTATGGTTTCTTGATTCGCTCTTGATTAAGCTTTTAATCTTAAACTTAATTTGTTTAGGAAGACCTTAGTTATTTTAATTTCCAATTTTATTAGTCAAGATTTATGGTAAAATGGAATGTGATTAAAACTGGAGCTGAATATGAAAAAGCTATTTTTAATTCTTCCACTGGCTGCCTTATTGTTTGCGACACAGGGCTGGGCGCCGCCTCCGGGGAAAGGTGGAGCTACAGGCGGTCCAGATATTTCAAAATGTGATTTGAAACCAAAAGATCAGACTAAACTAAAATTAAAGGATAAATCTGGAAAAATCCACTATATTTGTACCGGAGTTGCGATATGTGGAGGAAAAGCTACTCCCGTTTCTTGTAAAGTTAGCGAAAGAGAATCTTGTCCAACAGCAAAGGTTTGTATTGGTTCTCCGGTGCATAATATTCTTAAGGATTCGCCCATAAAATATAATATTCCCAAAGCCTATCAGTCTATTAAATTTTGTAAAGACGCCAAACAATCCCTGGAACCTTTTCCCGATATTAAGAGAGAAGAATTTATTCCGATTACTGTTGTTGAGGCACAGCCGAAAATTTTATCAGCTCCAAGCGGAATAAATAATTATACTCCACCAAAGCATGAACTTGGAAAGGCTCAAGAAGTTACCTCATCAGTATATAAGGCAAATACATTTTTTAAACCAGCAGGAAAGTTAAAAATGTGTGAAAAATTTAATTTTGAACCTAACGAATGGCATGATTGCTCTGCTTCAGTTATTAAAATTGGCAAAAAAATGGCCTTGGTAACAGCAGCCCATTGTGTGTTCAATTATAGAGCAGAAAAAAAGCCTTATTTATTCTATTATGACTTACACTTTATACCAGGATTGGGCCTAGAATCATCTGAAAAGAAATTTTTTGTAACTAGTATTATTATTCCTTGGGGATTTAGGCAGTTGGGACCAGGTTATCATAATTATGATATTGCAATTCTTGAATTAGCCCAGGAGCCAAGAGAAAATTGTTGTTTTGGTTTGATAAATACAGCCATGACAACTCCTGGAATTCAAATTGGCTATCCTGTAGCACCACCCTTTTCAGATAAGGAAAAGAAGATGTATTATTTATCTATAGAAAAATTTTTGGAAGAGTCAGTTATCCCTTCGGATATGACTCAGGGGTCTAGCGGAGGGCCTTGGGTAGGAAATTTTCAAAAGAAGGGAAATTATGGGTATATTTCTGGCATAAATTCACGAAAAAGTGAATTAGATAAAAAGAAGGTTATGCGGTCCCCAGGAAGGTGGGACGTAATTGAAAATCTATTCCTTTGCTCAAAGGGAGAAATGGATTGTGAGATTATAAATTTGCCTACAAAATAAATACTTATTATATTTAAAAATTGGTGAATTCTCCAATTTTTAAATATAATAATAAAAAGCAAAAAAAAGGAATTCTTCTTTGAAAATAAAATTTATTATTTTTATTATTATGTTTTTAAAAACCTCAGTTGGTTTTTCAGAAGAAGTTTTGTTAAATGAATATCAAAAAATGTTATATGAAAATGTTGAGTCCTTAAATCAGTATAAGACCGGATTGGTATTTCTTGAAAAAATGAATTCAGACGGACTATTTATCTACCCTAGAGATGGAAATTCCAAAACCACAATTGTTTGCTACGGAAGATCTGAGAAAAAATATACTATTTTGCTTTCTGGAGTTGAAAAAGAGAGCCTGGGGGTAAAGGTCGATGAGCGCTATTACCAACTGGAAGAAAAGAAATTTTTTTTAAAGAAAGGTGAGCCAAATTATTCTAGATGTAAGGAGTATTTTGGTGCAGAGATTGCTAAAATAGATCGTATTAAACTAAAGAAAAAAAAACTTGTTTCCCTTTTAAATTTTAAAAAGATTAACAATGATGATTGGATTTTAGGGGTTCATAAAATTGATAAAAAAAGATTAGAAGTTACATTAGAACCTAGGCCTATATTGGGACCTTCTCCTTATTGCGGACCTCGAGGGGTATTTATTGAAGAGCCTAGGCCTAAGACCCTCAAATTAGATGACCTCGATGCTCATGTTATTACGTATGATTTAAGTCGCCCTTGGGAATTTGCGAAAGAGAAGATATATCGGATAAAAGACAAGGGGGTTAAAGTAACATTGGAAAAACTCCCCCGTATTCATATAAGTACAATATATGAAAAGATTAAGGATGTTGAAGTAGATTTTGGAGATTTTACCTATACTACCAGCAGACATGGATGTTTAGGGCAGGTTCAGGGGCCAAAGAAGACATGGCGGGAGATTTATGAGAGAATCTAATAAAATACCATCTTGGAATCGTTAATATATTTTTTTTTGATTAGAAAAATCCTTAACCTCTCTCTCTTTTGATATAATTAATAATAAAAAATGAGCAGAGGGTTTTGGTTCTGAGAGACATCGAAACAGACTCAACCGTAGACTTTAAAATTTAAATAACCTTTGTTTAATTTCTAGATTCGACCTTGAGTTAATCTTTAGTTATCAACTTAATTTATTTAGAAGGAGCTAAGTTACTTTAATTCCTGACCAACAAGGGCAAGAATTGTGGTAAAATAGAAGGTGATTTAAAAAGGAGTTCATTATGAAAAAGCTATTTTTAATTTTTCCACTAGCTGCCTTATTGTTTGCGACACAGGGCTGGGCGCCACCTCCGGGGAAAGGTGGAGCAGCTGGTTTTGATGCTTCAAAGTGTGATTTAAAGCCCAAGGAGCAGACTAAAGTTGCCCTAAAAGATAAATCAGGTAAATTAATATTTGTTTGTATAGGATCAGCTGTATGCGGAGGTAAAACAGTTCCTGTTAGCTGTAAGGTCTCGGAAAGGGAAGCATGTCCCATGGCAAAAAAATGTGTCGTTTCAGATGCTACTGGTATCAACGAATATTATGGAATTCTTTGTAGTGATTTAAATAGACCAAATGCTCCACAAAAGAAAATGTTTGATAATATAAAACCTGAAATGCTCAAGCCTCAGGTTATAGAAATTCAAGAAAATAAATTAAAAGAATTTTTAAAAACTTTTAAGGGAGAGAAAATTTTAAGGGATAATGTAATAGAGATTAATTTAAAAAGCGGTCATCCTTATCATACAGAACAGGTTTCCACCGGTAAATCATGGAATGTTGGCGAAAGGAAGGGAGCTTATTTACCAGTTGGGAAACTAGAAGTTTTTGATAAGGGAAATCCAAATGAGTATATTCCATGTACAGCTTCCTTAATCAAAGTTCCAGCAACCGGAAGGTATGGTTTAGTTACTGCAGCTCATTGCTTAATGGTCAGTCATAAGAAAATATGGCCAAAAACGATTAAATTTAGCCTTAACTACAACTATGGGGACCCAATAATTTTATATGGGACCAGGGCCATCATTAATAAAGGATATTTTACTCTTCCTGGTGGAAGCTTTGACCAATTTATATTTGATCTTGCCTTAGTAGAATTAGAGGAAACTAATCTTAAATTAGAAACATTTGGTCTTATAACAAATCCGAATAAAGATATTTTAAGGGGTACCTCTCTTGGATATCCTATTTGGCTTCCGGGCACGGGTTGGGTGAAGGATAATATGAGAGCAGTTGAAATTAAAGACATGGAAGCTATTACAAGCCCTCCCCCGGCTAATAATATTTATAACTATAAAATACCAACCGATTTAACCTGGGGTTCTAGCGGAGGTCCTTGGATTGGATGGGACAAAAAAAATGGTTCATCAACAAATCGGAAATTCGGATTTATATTAGGAGTAAATTCCAAAGGGAAAAGAGGGAAATATGTTTTAAGTCCTTTTTTTGGTTCCGCAATGTTGAATCAATATAGATGCTTGAATAGGGACGATTCTCAATGTAAAGATACTTGTCCAAATAGGTAAAACTTATTCACAAAGTTTTTATAAAAAATAATATTGATCATTTAGCTACTAAGCTCTACCCTTTAAATAAAAAAAAACTTTACTGCTAAGGGAAAAAATGGGAATTAAAATTTTCAAGGAAGTCTTTAAAAAATCAAAGCTGCATTGGATAACCATTTGTCTACTTTTTATGGTAATTACTGGAGCTTTTGGGGAAGATCAAATAACTGTTGATGAATATAAAAATCTTCTCCTAAAAAATGTAGAAGTTCAGAATAGTTTAAAGGAGGGCATGGTATTTTTAACTAGTTTTGAAAAAGACTATATTTTTGGCAATTTTCGAACAGATGAACTTGCCAAAAATGTTCCTTGTAGAGGACGTTCAGAAGTTAAGTCCACAATCCTATTTTTTGAATTTAAAGGAAACCGCTTCTATCAACTTGATGAAAAGAAATTTTGGTTGGATGATAATGATATAGATTATTTAAATTGTAAGGAACATTTTAAGGGAGACCTAATTGAAACACAAGAAATCACTTTAAAAGAGAAAAAAACTCTCAGTTTGCTTGATTTCAAAAATCTTTTAAAAGATAAAAAACCCGAATTTTTTGTATTAAAAAACCATATAATAAAGATTATCCGGGAACCTGATTTTAACCATTCAATACCTACTTACTGCGGTCCTATCCCCCCTCAACCCTATTCTAATAAAAAAATAGACTTTGCAAAGGATGAAAGAACCTTAGAAATGGAAGAATATATTAATTTAAAATGGCCTGAGCCTTTTAGGGTTAAGAAAATATATTTAAATTACCTTAGAAGATGGGGCTTCAAAAGGGAAAGACTTCCCAATATAGATATCAAAGAAAAATACAAAAAAATTATGGATGTTGAAGTCAATTTAGGGTCGTATTCTTATCCGCTCACAGAAGGGTGTAAAAAAGAAAAATCCTTTCCCAAAAAAAAATGGAAGCATATTATAAATTGGCGTCCTCCTTGGCCTTATTAATAACAAATGGAATTTTTTCTTTAAAATGCTCTCGTGAAGTCACTTCTCTCACCCACTCCACTCTATTTCTAATAACTCCCTTTGTTAGGAATAAAATTTATAAATTTTTGCCCTGCTTCAATAGCCAAAATCATTCAGAAATCTTAAGAAAAATTTCCAACACGTTTCTTAATTCAAGAAAAAATGAAGAAATCGACCAAAAACAGTCGGATTCTCTTGATATCGAGAATAAATATCCTTAATCCATTTGTTTCCAAAATCTGATTAAGACGATTTCATAACAAGATTTGTTGCGATTAAATATCCAGCTAAATAAAGTCCTTTAGAAAGTCTCAAGTATGGCCTTCACGGTTTTTAACTTTTCCGCCTTAAGCCGCTTCAAAATTTCAATGCACTCAGAGAGAGTGTGTTCTGGTGCCTCTTTCTTTTCTGTCAGGAAATCCAAAAAATCCTTATAGGAATATCCATAGGCCTGAACTACTTTAAAATAAAATCCGGGTGAAGGTCTTTTCTTCCATTCTCTGCATGATTTACCTGGGCATTACTAATCCCCACAACTTTAGCTGCTTTTCTCATAGAAAGCTTTTTTGACTCTCTCATGTACTTTAATATGAGGGCCTCCTTAGTCATTTTTTTGGTGTCTGACCTTCTTTTCCATTTCCTTTTTACTGTCATAGCAATTCTCCTTTATATTGGTTGAATCGCTCTTTTTTGGTAAGTTGGGCCTAGACCCCTCATAAAAAGTAATGGCCATGATCCGATCAATGAGCATCGGAGGTTCCATGGATTCTAAAAATTTAATCATCATCGAAAAAATTAAAAGTCTTTACTCACAACTTAAAAGCACTGGCGTTGGGAAAAAATATCCACCGGCAATGAAGGTCCTTATTCGAGAATTATTTATAAATGGGATGGCCAAAAAAGAAATAGCCAGATCCATTCCCGTTTCCATGTTTACCATCAGGAAATGGACCGCTGACATTGAGGTACCTGAAAATAATGATTTTGATTTTTCGCCAATCTCAATTAAATATGATTCTGATCAAAAATATATTATAAGACATGTTTCGGGATTTTCTATTGAAGTGAATGATCTCAATTCTCTTTCCTTAATCTTGATGAAAATTAAATCACTTTGATGGTGGCGATAGCGCCGATAATTCTTTGACCAACTTGTCCATGATCTCGCTACTGAGCCGTGAGGAATACTGGTAAGGACTTTCAAGCTCTTCACCTTTGGCCGAACGATGGGCCATCTCATTAATGTAGCCCCTGGCATCGAGCCCATTTGATTTACAAGATTCTATCACGGAATAAAAAAATGAACCTACATCCGCACCATTGATCGATTTAAAATGAAGGAAGTTTTTTCTCCCCATTACTGGGCACCTTTGTCTTCTTTCCGCCATATTATTATCTATCGGAACATTTTCATCATAAAGAAAAAGGTGAAGGCCATCTTTCCTATCTAAATAATAATTGATCGCCTTCCCCATAGAAGAGGAATCTAGATAATGTCCATCTTGATTTTGAATCCAGTTATCAATTTCCTTTATGACTTTTAAAGATTTGTCCGATCTAAGATCTTTTAAATCTTTCACTTCCTCGGCCTCATGTTCAATTTCATAAAGTTCATCGATGAAATCCACCATCTTTTCTGCCTTTGGATCATGATTCATGGCCTCAAAAAATTTGCGCCTAACATGGGCCCAGCAAAAGGCATGGCCTATATTTTTCATTTGATCTAAAAAATTGTAACCGCCATAACCGTCTGTCACCACATTGCCAGAGGTGTAGCCTCTCAACATTTCTCTTGCAACCGATCCCGATCTTGTTGGCTCAAATTGATAAAATGCCCCTCTTGGATTGGACATGGACCAAATGTATCCCTTGCTTTTATTAGGGTTATAAAAGTTTATGGGGGATTCATCGATATGAATCCATTTTTCGCCAAGGATATCTTGCCTGATCATTTCTTGAAGTGGATAAAGACGATTGTAAAGGTGTTCGGTTAATCCAAAAAGGGTTTTAACTTCAACATTTAGTCCTGCCCTTTTCATTTGTTTGCGCTGTCTTTCCAGAGGCAGATGATCTTCAAACTTATCACAAGCAATTTGTGTTGCCATTTGAATCGAATACTCACCACCGGGAGTTAATTTTACTCCTCCAGGAGCGGTTGAAATCTTGTTACAACATTTACAGGAATACTTTTTTCTCTTGTGCCTTTTTAAAAGATAACGTCTTTCGATGACTTCAAACTCTGAAGATTCTTCAAAACAGTTTTTCATTTCAGAGACTTTATCACTTCCACATTTAGGGCATAGGCCATCTTCAAGATTGTATTCAATGATTTTCTGATCAAGAGTTATCTCTTCATCTTCATGGTTTTCATTTTTGGATTTATTATGGGGAAGCTTTCCCTTTTTTCTTTTATTTTTTGGACTATTGGCCTTTCTTTCCTGTTTGGAATCGAAGACTCTTTTTCTAAGGGCCTTTAATTCTTCGCTTAATTTTTGAAGAATTTTAACATCCTTTTCTTTTTCTTTTTGCTTTTGGGCAACTAGCTTTTCAAGGGTGAGAACTTTTTCTTGAAGAAGTTTGCCGGCTTCCCTTAAAAATTCTTTGTCATTTTCTTTATCAAAGTCATACATAGATAAATTTTAAGTTGGCCAACACAATAGGCCCAGAAAAAAATCATCTTTTTCGTAATATTTTTTTTCCTGACTTGCTGAGAGGAATTTGACCGCCATTTAAAATCAGATTTAGTTCATTGGAGTTGATCTCAGTCACTTCAGAAATGCGATCAAAAGACATAAAACGGCCACGTTCGAGTTTTTTATGAATGAGCACCAGGCCATTGCCATCAAAGAAAATGGCCTTAGCGGCCTTTCTATTCTTTGCGACGAATAAAAACAGTGATCCAGTCATGATTTCTTTTTTAATTTTATTTATGACGATGAAGGATAGGGTATTGTGGCCTTTGCGCATATCTGTGTATTCGTGAAAAAGATAAATGGGATATTTGGGATCAAAAATCATCTAGGGAGAATAACGGAACTTTTAGGATCGAGCTAGAACGTGGTGTTCGCCCAAGTTACCAATTAACTTAACAATAGTTTATTTAACATTGATTCTTCTATTCATTTTATTTGAAAATTAAATTTCTTTCTTTTTTGCAACCAATTAAGTCAGGTGTTGTGGTAGAATAGAAGGTGCTTCAAAAAGGAGATGATGATGAACAAGCTATTTTTAATTTTTCCACTAGCTGCCTTATTGTTTGCGACACAGGGCTGGGCGCCACCTCCAGGAAAGGGTGGGGCGACTGGCGGTCAAGATGTATCAAAATGTGATTTGAAACCAAAAGAGCAAACAAAAATTACTCTCAAAGATAAAGCCGGGAAGGTACACTATATTTGTACTGGAATTGCGGTTTGTGGAGGCCAGTCAGTACCTGTCAGCTGTAGAGTGAGCGAGAGAGAAGCTTGCCCCATGGCTTCAAAGTGTATTAGTTTTTCTAATTTTCATTTGGACACCTCCCAAAATTTAGAAAATAACGATGAAGTACTTATTTATGACCTTCCGGATCGAATCCAAGAGTCGGACAGAAGAGTAATCGAGAGAGGAGAAAGCTCTATGCCTTGGCCAATGCCAGAATTTGAAGATAAAATTGAAAACCCTTTCGAATTTATTGAATTAAAGACAAAAAAAAATCCTACCTACCTGGCCGAACCGCTCAATCTAATAAATTACTTTGGGGAGCAAGGACAAAAAGCGGGAAAAGGTGTGAAAGTACAAATATCTAATCCTTTTTTAAAGCCGATTGGAAAATATCATAAGTATATCAATAATAAATATGCTGGGGCTTGCTCAGGGTCAACAATTTCATTAGATCCCAAAGGAAAAAAAACAGGAAGCATTGCGGTTGTTACTGCTGCTCATTGTTTAATGAATCCAAATAGGACTATGTTAATTAATAAAGCTGAATTTACCCCTATGGCCGGTTTAAAAGATAAACTTGGAAACCCTGAAAATACTAAAGCCTATGCTGTAAGGAGTATAGTTTTTCCCGCCAATTTTATAAAAAGAAAGGACTTTTCATTTTGGAATTTTGATTTTGCAATTCTTATACTTGATGAAATAATACCAACAGATTTCTGTTGTTATGGTTTAATCGCAAATGGTGGAATCGCTCCAGGGTTATCTTTGGGGTACCCTTCCGTACCTGGAACAGATTTTCAGGGAGACCTTTGGGATGTTTTAATAAAATGGAATGGCATTAAAACAGGTGGATATCAAACTGGACAAAGAAAGGTGTATTATAAAGAAATATCTAGTAATTTAGATACAGGAATAAGTGGTGGGCCTTGGATTGGAAGCAATTCTGATGGGAGTAAGTATGGATATATAATTGGTATAAACTCTCGTGTTGGACCTAGGGGTAAAAGACCCCGAACCCTTACGAGATCATCAATCTTAGAAGACTGGATCATTGATGTAATTAATTGTGCTAAAGTAGGAAAAACGAAGGGAAAGTGTAAAAAAATAACGAGGTTGCCTTAATTGATATTTTGAGCAATTTCACGAGGCTTTTTAAAATAAGAAGTTATTTTGGATTTACAGGAGATACTTTTGTGGTTGATAATAAACTAAAGTGAAAAAAAATATATTTAAGTTAATTATTATTACAGCATTTTTAATTCTGCCTATAAAAGTATTTTCCGGCACGAATACTTTTCCAAGTTCTTTTAATACAAAAAAGGTTCAAATCCTTTTACTAAATGATTTTATAGAATTAATGAGAAAACCTTCAAATAAGAGTTATTATAGAATTAAGGTTATTGATGTTAACCTAAAAGTCCTTGATAATGGCCTAAACATTTATGATGGTAAAATTTATTTTAATACCCCTGAGTGTGAGAATAGAACCTTTAAGAAAGAGTGGATTTCCAGTGCCTGTGAAAATGATTACTGTATGGCCATTTGGTCTGAACTAAATGAATGCTCAGTAAAGGATGGGTCATGAAATTTTTCATCCTCCCTATTTTACTCCTTTTGTTGACCCAAGTATCTCAGGCAAAATCAGATTCTTTTCCATCTGGGTTTAAACCTAAAAAGGCAAAATTATTATCTATTAAAAATTTTATTTCTGACATGGAACAAAACTCAAAATATAGGGACATATTCTACAATATAACATACGTAAATCTAAAAATAACGGAAGAAAGCTACTATATTGAGGTAGTTTTTAGTACCCCAAATTGCGTGGAAAGAAGGGCATACTATACTTGGCGACCAGTCTCCTGTACTGATTTTAAGTGCAAACCGACTGATAGCAAAATTGAAAATTGTCTATATTTTAAAAATCATGTGCATTAAACCAGTTCTATCACAACATTTCCCCTCTTCCCCAAAAATCTACTTATGATAATCTCATAGGTCCCATTCAGGATAGGGCCTATTATGAAATCGTTACTCAAGATTTGAGGCTGAGTTTGTGCTCCTTTTTGCCCGTTGGTATCTAGCATACCCGCTTTCATATAGGAACATAGAAGAAATGATGAAAATGAGAGAGCCTTAGGAAGATCCTGGCGACTTAAGGAGAGAGGAGAAAGGTCAGCGCAGCTTTTCTTGTTTTTAAAAATAAGGAAAGGAAAATTCCACTTTTGTGAAATAACGAAATAAATTCAACCTTAACTAAATTTTTTATATAACCTTTGTTTAATTTCTAGATTCGACCTTGAGTTAATCTTTAGTTATCAACTTAATTTATTTAGAAGGAGCTAAGTTATCTATTTTCCTGATCACGATGGTCGGGAATTGTGGTAAAATAGAAGGTGATTTAAAAAGGAGTTCATTATGAACAAGCTATTTTTAATTCTTCCCCTAGCTGCCCTATTGTTTGCGACACAGGGCTGGGCGCCGCCTCCGGGAAAAGGTGGGGCGACAGGGGGTCAAAACCTTTCCAAATGCGATCTCAAGCCTAAAGATCAGGAAAAGTTTGATTTTACTGACAAAAAAGGGAAAACCCACTTTCTTTGCACTGGCGAAGCCAGTTGTGCAGGTAAAACCATCCCAATTTCCTGCAAGGTAACTGAAAAAGAAGAATGTCCAATGGCTAAAAAATGTGTAGTTTTTCCTATTGGTGTAACTGATGAAATTTTCAAAACAGAGTCATACCACCGGAGCACATGTAGAAATGTTGATTTAATTTTTAAAAGCACGGAAAAGGGTAATGAGATGGAGTTCAAGGTCTCTCTAAAAAGTCAATTTTGGATGAAAGTGAGTTCTACTAACGGAGGAGCTCGGGGAAAGTACAAGAGAACTACAGTTTTTTACATGTATACGGACGGATTAACCCACAGACAAGCCGATATCAAGGTTGATCCAAAGCTTAAGGTCTTAGAATATTTTCGTAAGAAAAAAATCACAAAAGAGCAAATTATTCCTTTCTGGGCCATCCAAAAAGAAGGTTGGGGTTACGTAGGAGGACATAATAATCACAGGGATGTTGCTAAATTTATCGACAGTGAAGTATTAAAAGAAAAAGATAAAAATGGTTTAGGAAAAAGACTATACAAAGATTTAGATAAAGAATTTCAAAGTCACCTGAATGATTTCATGCTAATGCTGAAAAAAGAACTTGGGGGAGGCAAGGTTATACCTAAAATAACAGCCGATACTAAGGGAAGATGCCTCGTACCTATAGACGCAGACATATCACGGTACTTTGGAAACCCTGGTTCATATTTAATAGAATTTAAAAAATAACATCCTTTAATCTCTATTAAAAGCAAGAGTTAAATCTCATTAAAAATTATATTTTCGGAATATAAAACAAATTCTGGATAATTAAAATCTTCGGCCATTGCCAGACCGTATATTGGAAAAGGTCCATGATAAAAAGCCTTCCCTTTTTCAAAGGGAGGGTAAACGTCAAAATGAATCAGAGGTGTCTTACAAACCTCCACTAACTTGACCATATTTTTAACTTCGGAAAATACTTTAAGCACCTCTATCACTCCATTAAATTCCTGACATTGATTAACCATATGGGCAATTTCATACTTATCAGGAAATTTATTTGATCTCACCCACCTTTCAGAAATTTCACTTACACCTTTTTCATTAATTTTTTCTTCCCTCAATAAATAAAATTTCAATACACTATCATACTCAATAATTTCTGCAGATATCCTTCTTTCAATCGGTGCCTCAGTTGAGTTAACAAAACCTTTCCAGATGAATTTGATCCGATCCCCCACTTCAACAGAGTAGGCTCTAAAAGCGAGAACAAAACAGAAAAAAACAAGAAAAATCATTTTAAAAAACATACTGCCCTCCCTATAAATATATCTATTAATGAAATACTTTAAGATTAAATTCTCGAAGAATCAAAATTTGAATGTTTTTAACAAAACAGTGCGTAAAATATCACAAAAAAGATCTGCTTATTCTCTCACCAACTCACTTTTATTCCTAACAGCTCCCCTTATTAGGAATAAAAACTTACAACCGATATCATCAACCTTTTTATTTAAGCTCTAAGGCCTATTTTTTATCCGGCCCTAACCTTGATATCTTTTTTCCCTTGATCACCCCGCTTGTGCGATTTATGGGCCTTATACTTATAGAAAATTTAAACCCTTTAAAACAAATTTTATTTAGAAGTGTCTTTTCAATTCCTTGTCCCTCCTCAGGTCAACAGCTTTTTACGGGATACTAAAGGGAAATTCAATTTTTAGCTATAACCGCCTTACTTGATAAATAAAATCAAGCTTCGTGGTATAATAGGAAGTAGCTTAATCAGGAGACAAAAGTGAAAAAGCTATTTTTAATTCTTCCACTAACTGCCTTATTGTTTGCGACACAGGGCTGGGCGCCGCCTCCGGGAAAAGGTGGGGCGACAGGGGGTCAAGATCTTTCTAAATGTGACCTTAAACCTAAAGAGCAGACTAAAGTTACTTTAAAAGATAAATCTGGAAAAGTTCATCATATTTGTACTGGGCTGGCGGTTTGTGGAGGAAAATCAGTAACTGTCAGTTGTAAAGTAAGTGAAAAGGAAGAATGCCCGATAGCAAAAAAATGTGTAACGATGTCGGGTGTTGAATCTGCGATAGATGGAATTGAGGATCATGAATACGACTCCATGACAACTGAGGAGCTTAAGAAATATTGGACTCCAGAAAGAATTGAGAAGGCGATTCCTGAAGAGATGGAAGTAGACCCTAAAGATCTTAGGGGTCTTAGTCAGTCTGAGGAACCTCTTGGACGTTCCCTAATAATATCTAATCCAAGAAATATTCCAGATCAACTTACAGATTCTGCTGGAAAGCTGACAGAAGGCCCTGCCATTAAAGTGAAAGAGCTGACTCCATTATATCGACCAACAGGAGTCCTTCTCTATAATAAAAAGGGTATCACTGGTGATTTTAGGTGTACAGCCTCTTTAATTTACCTAGAAAAGACTAAAGAGATAGGCATGCTATCGGCGGCGCATTGCTTCTATGACCAAAAGACTAGAAAGCCATCCCGTTGGCATACTTTTGTCCCTGAATATGGGTTTATAGATAAAAGAAAACATGAATACTACGGGGTTAAAAGACATATGGTTTTCGGTCCATGGAAGCGTGTGGGACGAGTGCGATGGGACATTGATTTTGTTATTGCGACCTTTAGTAAAAAGGTGCCAGAAAAATTTTGCTGTCATGGGATAATTAAAGGGTTATCAAGGCCCCCCAAATTTACACTAGGCTACCCTGCGGTTGGACGCTTTGCAGGCAATCGAAATATGCTCTTAATTAATCTATACAACTTACATACTGGGGAGAGACCATTTATAAGATCTGAGAATGAGTTTACGGGGGGATCAAGCGGAGGGCCTTGGATAGGAGGTGACCCTCAATCAAAAAAGTACGGCTATATTTTTGGTATTAATAGTTGGATTCGTGGAAAAACGAATCCAAATAAACAAATGTATTCCCCCCCATTTGGAAAAAATATTGAAAATATGTATAAATGTTTTCTTAAAGAACGGGGAATTCCAGGATGCCCATATTAATTATCGCCATTGATGCTTAGCTCAAGAAAGTATATTTTACAAATTATAGTTTTCATTGCTTTGATTCTTCGATTAATGTAACCCTAAAGATAAATGGGGTTATTAAAACATGATGCGGTTTCTTTTTATTCTCCTTTTCTATTTTTGCTCTGGAATACCTGCCTACTCTGAAGACAATCCATTTCCCCAATGGTTTACCCCTGAGCTAGCAAAATTAAAAACTATGGAAGAATTCATCAGAATTCAAAAAAAATCTTCTGAAAATGTATTTTATCATATTCAAAAAATTGAGATTAAAGAAATAATGTATAATGTTGGCTCCAATGTTTTTGAGGGTAATATTGTTTTTACCTCTAAAGAATGTTCAAAAAAAACCTTTGTTGTGATGTGGTTTGCAGATGCCTGTGACGACCAAGAATGTCCCTTGATGGTCATTGGTGAAACTCTTTGTGAAGATAAGGAAAGCGATTAATGAAAAAGATAATATTTTTTTTAACTGTTCTTCTATCTATCCCGACTTATTCGAATATAGCTAAGTTTCCTCCCTGGTTTTCACCAAATAGTGCCAAAATCTATGCTATAAAACATTTTATCACCGAAATGAGTATAGAGAAGGAGACCCTTTATCAAATTAGCGAATTGGATTTAACTCAAAAAATCTTGGAATCCGGGGAAAAAGGAATCGAAGTCAATCTTCTTTTTAAAACTGATAAATGTATTGGTAGGAAGGCCATTTTTAAATGGAGATCCAGCCAATGCAGCAATTTAAAATGTAAGCCCTACTTAGAAGAAATTGGGAAATGTCCTCAAACTATTTAAAAAATACGTAAAGTCTACTCATCTTAATGTGTAAAATTTTAATGATTGATCTGAATTCAAAAAAGTATAAAATAAAGAGGGATGAATCCTAAAAAATCCCCCACTCAATTAAATTCCAACCCCCCCCTTTTATTATTGTCTAGAAAAAGAAGACCCTAATTGAGCACATGACTATTACAATCAACTTCTTTTAACTTTTTAATCATATTCATGAGATAATTAGGTCCATAAAAAATTATTTAGGAGCAAAAATGAGGAAAATTAAAGGAGTTATTTTTATCACTTCTTTTTTAGTTTCAAGTAGCGTACTTGCCTGGAAAAATATTGGTCATAGTTCAGTGGCATTTATCACCTTAAAACTTGTAAATAAAAAGACTGAGACCGAATTAAAAAAGATTTTGGGGTTAAATTTGCTTGATACTTTACCACAGGCTTGCAATTGGCCTGATACTATCTGGGACACCATTTTTGGAAAGACCCAAGGAGTCTGGCATTTTGTAACAGTTCCGAACGGAAAGACTTATTTAAATACCCCTAAAAATCCCAAGGGTGATGCCATTGTTAAATTGATAGAATATGAAGACAATTTGCGCAAGGGTTATAAAAACCCCGGAAAGAAAGCAGATAATGAAGAGGCCTTGCGATACATCTGTCATTTGATCGCAGACCTTCATCAACCTCTTCATATTGGAAGGCCGGAAGATAGAGGAGGAAACTCTATTAGATTAGATTTTAAATATAGCACAGAAAAGGGACCCGAAAGTGTCAAGACAAGCTTACATAATCTCTGGGATGATTATTTAGTGGGAGTTTTAATAGGTAAGTTAAATCATGTGATGCCTTGTGGAAAGAATCTTCACAAGAATTGTTACTGGATTCCTAGTTTACCAAAAACTCCCGGGGAATATGCTCAAAATATCAAACACAATCTGGATTTTAGTAATAAGCTTGCCGAATCTTTAATGGCCTGGGATTCAAATAATAAAAGATGGGCCAGTGGGACCTATATGACTTGGGCAGATGAATCACAGGGTTTAAGGGCAGTAACTTACGAAGGATCAGGGGTTTTGCTTAAAATGGGCCAAGATGTCTCCAACTTTAACCTTGATCGTTATTATAAATTCCATAAAAATATGCTCTCCCAAAGAATCCTTCAGGCAGGTGTAAGACTTGCCTTTATATTAGATAATATTTTTTCTGGAAAAGCTCTCTCTACAGCTGAAAAAGATATGCGATCACAAGTTAAATAAAAAATTACTATTTGAATTTTTTTTGATTTTGGCCTTGAACTCTTGCAGGGTCAAAGGCCGAAACCAGTAACCTTTAAAAGCTTTGAAGAATTGTTTTCAAAGTTTTCAGCTTCTCTGGTGAAAATCGCTTCAACACCACGATGCACTCAGATAGGGTGTGTTCTGGAGCCTCTTTCTTTTCTGTCAAGAAATCCAAAAAATCTTTATAAGAATATCCATAGGCCTGAATGACTTTGAGAATAAAATCTGGGTGAAGGTCTTTTCTTCCATTCTCTGCATGGTTGATCTGTGCATCACTGATTCCAATAATTTTTGCGACCTTTCTCATTGAAAGTTTTTTGGACTCTCTCATGTACTTTAATATGAGGGCCTCCTTGGTCATTTTTTTTGTATCTGACCTTCTGGTCCATTTCCTTTTTTGTGTCATAGCAATTCTCCTTTATTTTAGTTGAATCGCTCTTTTTTGGAGACACAATGTCTCCTTTAAAAACAATCGACTACACTGTGTAGGGCAGTTGCCGAGACACTGTGTAGTCATTAATTTGGGTGGATCTTTTTCATAAAGCATTTTTAAAGCACTTATGAAGCACAAATGCAGTGATGCTTAGTGATTTTCTGTGATGGAAGCAGTTATGTGGCCTAATCCCCGATTGAGAACTAGGTTTAAGTGATTAAAAATACTTATGATTCATATTGGGGAGGGGTGACCCACCACCGTAAATCCGGTGGAGGATTCGGCCCCTACTTTACCGGACTGTTTATAAGATTATAGGTATTTTAAGCATAGACAAAAAAATGATTTTTATTAATTAATCCGGTACTCCTTCAAAATATATTATTTTTCAAGAAATTTAGATTCAAGAGAGGAGGTTATACTATTTTCCAACCTAGTTAAAGATTTTTGAGTTACATTCTTTATTTCTTCTAAATCCTTCAAGAAACTATGAGTTATAATCCATTCTTTCTCATTTAATGCCTCTCGGTTGGACCAATTTATTTCCTTCTTAAATTCAAATTTTTTAAAAATAGTTAGTTTGGATTTTGAAAAGACAAAAAGAATATAAATCTCTAGCCAGGGTAAAATTTCTACTTTGGGCTCAAATTTAATTAATATAAATGCACAATTTGAAGGAGCTGTATAGAGAAAATAAAAAAACAAGATAACCAAGAGCTTCCTAAATTATTTTATTAAAAAGCGAACTATTGAAACAGTTGATCTTGAAATACCACAATCTTAAAATTAACCCTGAGATAGAAATTTATAAACCTAATAGAAGTTCATGAGCCTGTTCCAACTTGCTTGGTTCAATTGAATTAAGGAGTTCATGGCACTTATCCCTCATGCCATAAAATTTGTCCTTCTTGCTAATCTGAAAGGCCCAGTCATCCCAAGATAATTGCACGGCATCCAAGAATTTTTGAATATAGTCCTGGGAAATATTCTCTCGGCCAGATTCCATTTGGTGGACTCTGGATTTTGACATATCCATTGCTTCGGCCAATTTCCTTACCGAAAGATCAACTTTTAACCGCAGTGCTTTCAAGACCTCGGATTCGGGTGATTCTTGTACAATTTTGTTTCGTTTGCTCATTAATTTCCTCCTTTTTTTGGTGAAAATTAATATGGTGACGACGAGAAAAAGTGCTGTTTTGTCCAGCCGCTTGTGATCGCTGAAACAGCGACTACAAAGGCGTATAGGAGTTTTGCTATTGCTAAATAGGCCATTTGTGCTTAGAAATTTATGGTGCTGTGTTTCGTAAGCACAAGTTAAGCACAAATTAAGCCAATCAGTGAAAGTGCTAGACAGTCCCAGACAGTTTGGGGCCAAAAGAAATGATTAAGTAACTGAAACCTCGTGTGAATAATTTTAATTAGATAAAAAAAAAGCTACACGATCATTCAATCAGTAGCTTTTATTTGGAGGTGACGGCCGGATTCGAACCGGCGACTGGACGGTTTTGCAAACCGTTCCTTTGGACCACTCAGGCACGTCACCATTGAAGAGAAAAATATCACTTTAATGGTGGTTTTTGTCAATGAATAGAAGGTATTTTTGCGACGCTCTAGGCTTCTCTGATAATGTATTTATCTTTGCCCGCATCCACCATCTCTTTAAGCTCTTTTCCAACCTTAAAAAAGGGAACTTTTTTTGGCTCTACTTTAACAACCTTTCCAGTCTTGGGATTGCGCCCTTCGTAGGCCTTATAGTTTCGATTGGCAAAAGAACCAAATCCCCTAATCTCAATTCTCTCATCGCCATAAAGAGACTTGATCATACTCTCAAAACAGATGTTAACTATAGATTCCGCCTGCTTATGAGTGAGGTTTGCTTGTTTTTCCATCGCCGTAATTAAATCTGCCTTAGTCATAGATACTCCTAAATAACTTGCCTTGTTATTAATTTTACAGGCCTTGCAGCATTTGGGTCAAGATATTGAAAATAAAGGATTCTTTTTTCCCCTTTTAAGATAAAGATTTTCTCTGTTTTTTCCGAAATATTTATAAATGAATATAGTTTACTCTTTTACTTTAGCTTTTTTCCTTGTCTCCTGTGCAGATGACCCCTATCCAGGCAGAACACTCATCGACCCGTTTGACCCCGCTACAGTGGATATCTGTGAGGGTTACGTCGATCCTCTGGCCGAAACCTGCTCTACCGAATGCGATCTAACTCAAAATCATGTGGCCGACCGAGATGAGCGGTTAAAACTAGAAGAGGAACTAGAAGAATCGCTAGCAAATATTGATGAAGAAGATAGGCAGTTCAAATTAGACAACTTTGCAGCGGCAAAAGATATCTGTGTTCCCGGAGTTCTAACCGCGAGACCTGATGAAGCTGTTTTTATCAACTCCGATTTTTGCTCATGTAATAATAAAAAATCTGAAATCATAAACCTTGGATGTGAGCACAAATGTGCGGCCACCATCGAGGGGCCAACGCTTTTTGCCTCAGTTGCTGTAGATCAGAGAATTTCAGAAAATCCTGAAATGGAAAATCTCCAAGGCTGGTGTAACAATGAACTCACCAATGACCCGGCCAATGGTGTCTCCCCAAGTTGTGTTTTTGAAGTAAGCGATGGTGTCAGTACTCAAGATCTCAATCTCGCAACCATTAGCGGAAACAGCTTTACCGTTAATTTAAATTCACTTGTTAAATATCGAACCTATACAGGCAGATTAGTAGAAAAGGGAACTAATACTACGGATCCAGCATCAAGCAGCATCCAAATCTATAGAAGAGATCCTCAAGACGGCCTAACCCCTTTTCCCGGAGTTTTAAAATTAAGCCCTATTTCGCAATATACTTGTATCACTCGAGTTGGTGCCTTTGATCCTCAATCAAGAACTTCCTTTTATGATAATTCCGCCAGACTGCATTTTTATTATAATGACCGAGAAATGCCTACTGTTAGACCGCCCGATCCAAATCTTTTTTGTCATGACATTGAAAACCTTGGATACATTGACCGTCCTACATATCCTCGACTTGAACTTATTCCCCAGGCCTTTTCGTTATGGGATACCACCGATATTCGTTTTTCCGATGTAAATCAAGATAGTCGTATGGATATTAATGAAATTATTGAAACACAAATTATAAGACAATTTAATACCACCCCCCCTACTGTAGATTATTTTGTTCCTTTCCAATGGCCGAATGCTCCTCAATCAGAAGAGGAGTCCACAGTCCCTACCCTTGGTTATATGATGAGAGTTTTTGTCGATCCTAAAACAGGAAGAGGAAAATGCCCCACCCAAGAGGATTACCAGGGAGTCGATCCTTCCTTTATTGTCTTAGGACAATATGTTGGGGTCGATACCGAGGCACTTTATATCGCCTTTAGGCAAAAGATAAATTTAGTGGAAGAAGATGGCTCCACCACTGAAGCACCTGATGATGTTTTGCTAATTCGACAAAGTTTATTAGAACAGATTTGGTGGTATCAGGAAGGAAACTTGCAGGTGGAACCGGATGAAGTTACCGCAGGACAGAGGACTCTTTATTTTTACTATCCTCCAGATCCAGTTCACCCCTATATAAAAAAATCTTATCAAGAGCTCTATACGGTAAGAGATAGAAGTGCGCTATCAACTGGTGCTGATGCAGGGGAAACTACCGGAGGGCTTCCTTCCTATGATAAAAGATTTGGCTGCGTTCCCGCTAATGTGTCCCCAGAATATGAATCTGACTAATTAGTATCACCTAGTATTTTTTGCATTCCCAATGTAACTGGTGCCGCAATAAAAATTGAAGAGTAAGTACCAATTATAACCCCAAGAGAAATACATAGAAAGAAATCCTTAATGGCGAGTCCTCCCATGAAATACATGGTTAGTGAAATGAAGAGAGTAGTACCAGAGGTCAAAATAGTTCTCGATAAGGTTTCATTAATCGCTGTGTTAATATGAGAACTTAAAGGCAACTGCTTATCTTTTTGCTCATGCTCGCGAACTCTATCGTAGACAATAACCGTATCGTTAACTGAGTAACCAATAACCGCTAGAAGCGCCGCCACTGTTTGTAGCGTAAAATCAATTCCAGAGAAGGCAAAAAGTCCTAAGATAATACTGACATCATGAAACAGAGCTATGATAGCGCCTGGTGAATATTTAAAATCAAAGCGAAGTCCAATATAGAGCATAATTGCCAATAAGGCCCAAAGCATCGACTGGAAACCGGAAACTCTAAGTGCCGCCCCCGCTTTAGGACCTACGATATCCACTTTTCTAATTTGAATCCCTTGAGTTTTAAAATCTTTTTTTAAAGAGTCACTGACCTTTTGAGTAATTTCATTTAAATTCGCTTCAGTACCAGCAACTTTAATCAGTACTTCATTTTGATCCGCCTCGCCAATAGTTTGCACTGAGGCCCCTTTGTGCCCATAACTTTTAAGCGATTTTCTCAACGTATTCAGGGTTACCCTCTGGTTAAACTTGGCCTGAATTTCCGCCCCTCCTTTGAAATCAACTCCATAAGTTAATTTAAAAAATATGGCATACAAAGAAATCAAAACGAGGATACTAGATATTATTGTAGTGACTCCAAACTTGGAGACAAAATTATATTTAGTATTACTTTTAATTATTTCAATCATCTCAATTTTCTCCCAACTAAATACTGAGGTCTTGGCCTTCAACTTTATTCATATAAAATTCAAATAGTAACTTACTAACAAAGTAAGCTGTGTAGATCGTAGCAAAAATCCCAATCAAAAGAGTTACAGCAAATCCTTTAATCGGGCCTGTTCCAAAATTTAAAAGACAAAGGCCGGCCAGTGCTGTTGTGACGTTAGCATCAAGGATGGTCCAAAATGCCTGGGCGAATCCCCCTTCAACGGCCTTATAATAACCAAGGCCCTTGCGCACTTCTTCCCGTATCCGCTCATAGATAATAATATTAGCATCAACCGCCATTCCAATAGTCAGGGCGATACCGGCGATACCAGGAAGAGTTAGCGTGGCATCAAAACCAACTAAAATTCCTAAGACAAAAATAATATTTAAAACTAAGGAGACGATGGCAATGGCGCCAGATAGTTTATAATAAAATAAAATAAAGAGAAAAACTAAAGCAGCTCCTATTAAGGAAGCCGTTCTGGCCTTCATAATGGAATCTTCACCAAGACTTGGTCCAACCGTTCTTTGTTCTAAAAAGTCTAATTGAACTGGAAGAGCTCCGGCCCGAAGAACAAGTGCTAGATCTCGCGCCTCTTTTAACATCTTGTTATAACCTCCAGTGCCTAAGGTAATCTGCGCTCTCCCCCCACCAATTTTTGCTTGAATATTAGGTGCACTATAGACATTGCCATCAAGGATAATGGCCATTCTATTGCCAATATTTTTACCAGTGATCTCCTCAAAGGCCTTGGCCCCAGCAGATTTAAAATTTAAAGAGACGTAGGGTTGATTTTTTTGCTGATCAATTTGCACTCTAGCGTCTTGAAGGGCCTCTCCAGTAAGTTGTGGAGTTGCCTCTACCAGATATGGAATTTTAGTCGTAAGCTCATTAGTAAGTTTATTTACTTTCTTTTCAAAGGCCAGTTCATAACCTTCAGGAATATCTTTTTTAAGATATTCATTTACGGTTTGAATATACTCAGAAAAACGTTGACCTTTTTTAAAGTTGATTCCAGCCGCTTCTGTCTTTTTCAGCCAACCAGCAAGGGTTGCAGGAGAAACCTTATCATTAACCATTTTAAATTCTAGCTTGGCCGTTTTACCAATTAATTCTTTGGCCCGTTCAATATCCTTAACACCTGGAAGCTGAACAACGATGCGGTCATCACCTTGAGAGACAATCTCTGGCTCAGTCACCCCAAACTCATCAATTCTATTTCGAATAACTTCAATAGATTTGGTTACTGATTGTTCTTCGATGTTGGTTTTAGTTATTTTAGAAAGGCCATAAGTTAAGACCTCATCTTCTTCATGAGTGAGCCTAATAACGCTGCCAAAATATTTTTTAATCAGCTCTTTGGCCTTAGCAACCTCAACAGGATTTACAATCCTGATAGAATGGAAGGGATCATCAGCAAGCTCTTTATTTAAAGAACCTACTTGTGCTTTTATGCCCTCGTCATTTAAGAGAAATTCCATTCTTCTGGCATAACCTTTGATTTCATCTTGATAAACTTTTTTAAAATCAATCCCCAGAACCATATAAAGACCACCTTGCAGGTCAAGGCCTAGATTCAGTCGAGATTTAACAGGGTATGTGCTTTCACGGTCAAATTTCAACACAGTGGGAACTAAAACAAAGATGGCCAATGAGGCCATAGCAATAAGAAAGCTAAATCGGTACCACCAATTCCGTTTCATCGAGAACTCCTAAAAAAGGGATAAATCATGGAAATTATAATTTAAAGCTGTGTTGTAAGTAAATTAAATTTTAGAAGATTTCTCCGGAGACTGATTTGTTGCATCAATATCTTCCGGAGGATTATCAATTTGATCTTTAATGTCATCCTTGGCCTTTTGAAATTCACGAATACCTTTTCCTAAACCTCTTGCCAGTTCAGGTAGCTTCTTCGGCCCTATAAAGATAAGGGCCGCCACTCCAATAATCGCTAATTCACCTGCGCCAAGACCAAACATTATTTTCCTTTGGACTCTTTAGTTTCAAATAGAGGTGCAGAAAATCCTGCGATATGTCCTCTTAAAACTTTCATCTTTACCCCATCAGAAACTTCTAGAGTAATGACTTTATCTGTTAGTCCTTGAATAACTCCTAGGACTCCCGATTTAGTATAAACCTCATCGCCTTTGCCTAACTTGGCCAAAAGATTTTTCTCTTCTTCCAATTTCTTTTTTTGAGGACGAATCATCAAAAAATAAAAAACTGCAAAAATTAGGATAAACGGCATGAATGACATCATAGCATTTGGTTTTTGTGCTGTTGCTTCTGCAAAAGCAGGAGAGATAAAAAAGTCCAACATAATTTTTCCTTTTTAGGTTAAGTCCAATTGAGACCATTTATAAATTGGATGGGGTTATTCGTCAATCAGGGCAGTAAATCATTTCCATTCTGCAGAGGTGTAATTCTTTCTAAACTCTTGAAAAAAGGACTCAAATCGATCTTCTCTAATGGCCTGCCGGGTATTTTCCATCATCTGATGGTAAAAATGGATATTGTGGAAGGTTATTAGCTGTCCTGCAAGATATTCACCCACATTGTAGAGATGACGAATATAGGCGCGAGAATACCGGGCACAGACCTTACACCCACAGCTGGGATCCGGTGCTCTTTGATCTTCTTTGAATTTTTCTTTTTTAATATTCAAAGGACCTAATGAGGTAATAAATTGACCATTCCTAGCGTTTCGCGTTGGGAGAACACAATCAAACATATCAAGTCCGGCCCTAACCCCATTAAGGATATCTAGAGGATTTCCCACCCCCATCAAATAGCGTGGTTTATTTTCCGGCATAAGATGGACGAAATTATTTAAAAACTCCACCATCTCTTCATTCTTCTCCCCTACGGAAAGTCCTCCTAGGGCCAAACCTGGAAAATTCATCTCCTCTAGGGCCTGCATACACTCAAGCCTCAAATCTAGCTCAAGCCCCCCTTGGATGATCCCAAATAGGTTTTGATACCCCTTAAGAGAGACACTCTGGCATCTCTTGGCCCATCTCAGAGTAAGCTCCATGCTTTTTTTCAGTTCTTCCTTAGTTGAAGGAAGGGGTGGGCACTCATCGAAGGCCATAACAATATCTGCGCCTAAGGCCCGTTGAATCTCCATAGATTTCTCGGGGGTAATCATATGAGAGGAACCATCGAGGTGAGATTTGAAAACGACTCCCTCCTCGCTCAGTTTATTCATTTTGGAGAGGGAAAAAACCTGATATCCACCAGAATCCGTTAAAATTGGCCCATCCCAAGACATGAAACCATGTAACCCATCCCCTACTCTTTCTACTAACTCATGTCCGGGACGAAGGTAGAGATGGTAGGTATTTCCCAAGATGATCTGGGACTTAAGCTCTTCTAGATCTTCCTGCCAAAGTCCTTTTACCGAGGCACGAGTTCCTACTGGCATAAAGACAGGGGTCTCTATATCCCCATGATGGGTCTTAATCAGACCTGTTCTGGCCTTACCAGATTTGGAAATGGGGGTAAAAAATTTCATAGGAGAGATTTAGCATAGTGTCTAAGGCAAAATCAACATGGCATCTCCATAGGAGAAAAAGCGGTATTTTTTATCTACTGCCTCTTTATAAATCCGCAAGACTTCATCCCGTCCTATGAGACAAGAAATCAGCATTAAAAGGGATGATTTTGGTAGATGAAAGTTGGTTAAAAGTCCCTTGATTGATTTAACCTCTTTTCCTGGGTGAAGAAAGATATCAGTTTCATAAACCTTATCGGGATCAATCTCTTTTTGATAGGAGCTCTCAAGAGTTCTAAGCGAGGTAGTTCCCACGGCAAAAACATTTTGATTATTTTTTATTTTTTTAAGATTTTCTACAGTTATATGAAAACTTTCTCCATGCATTTGATGTTTTCGAATATCTTCCGTTTTTACGGGAGAAAAAGTACCCATTCCCACATGCAAAGTTACAAAGGCCCTTTTTATATTCTTGCTCTCAAGGTTTTTAAAAACCTTGTCAGTGAAATGAAGTCCTGCCGTTGGCGCTGCCACAGACCCGGTATTTTTAGCAAATACAGTTTGATAATCCTCACGGTCTTTTTGATCAGCATTACCTTTTCTAATATAAGGTGGAATCGGTACACTTCCATGTTTTTCCAAATATGAGGCAATCTCTTTAATATTAAATTCTACCCAAAAAGTTCCATCACTACTTGACTCAATTAAAGTCGCACTGAGGTTTTCGGGAAAATAAAAGACTTCTCCTATTTTCTTTTTTCCGGTGGTTTTCATTAAACAGTGATAGCGCCCATTTCTTGGTTTGGTATTTAAAATAAAAAGCTCACACTTTCCACCGGTGCTCTTTTTACCTTGTAGCCGACAAGGAAAAACCTTGGTCTCATTAAAAACCATCAGGGATTTTTCAGGTATATATTCAGAAATATTTAAAAAACTTGTATGAGTAATCTCTCCCGTACTCTTTTTATAAACTAAAAGCCTAGAATGATGCCTTCCCGCTACCGGACGTTCGGCAATGAGCTCTGGAGGAAGCTCGAAATTATAAGAGTTGAGGTTAAAATCTAAATTCATACTTGCAATTCTTGTTAAACATTTTAAAATCTAGGCATGGTATATCATTTTCCTAAAACTATTTTCTACCTCTTTTTCCTTTTTATAGGCCTTTTTAACCCTTGTTGGGCAAAAAAAGGGGGATTTAAAGAGGCCACAAGGCTTCAAAAGGAAATGAATTTTCTAAAAATGTACGCTGAACCATATATCTTTCTTCAAAAAAAAGAGGAGGAAGAGGAAATTGACAGTATTTCCACCAAACAAGCAGCGATCAAAAAGACAGATAAAAAAGTCGATGCGGATGCTATTTTACAGGCATTAGAAGAAGAGACAGGGGCCTTTAAGCCCTCACCCCCCAATTATAGCAATTGAGCATAGAAAAAAAGTCTAAAAGCTTCTCCAAATAGGCCCAGAATTGTTGATAAAGATTTAAAAGTTCTCGCGCGAGTATAGATGACTTCACTTGAAGAAGAATAAAATCCCAAAAATTCAATAAAAAATTAATATAGGGTTCAAGGCCATATTTTTTTTTCAAAAAATCGAAATGCCCTCTATATTCTTGAACAATTCCACCGGTAATTACGAATTTTTTATTTTTCATAGTCTATGATTTATTCTAGATAAAGGGATGGGTCAATAGGATTAAGACAACGAAAGCCCGTATCTTCCCGGTTATTAACCGCCTCTTCGGTGGTATCGATTAAAAGAGTTTCATTCATCGGAGAGGCCACTTCAGAAGTAGTAAGCCCAATAAACATCCTAGTCTCTAATACTTGAGCACAATTCCCAGTACAATTACATCCCGCTAAGGAAGGATTATTAAGACAGGAACTTATTTCTAGGTAGTTGGTGCTAAGAGCAGAATCACTATTGGTTGCTAAGTTTATTAAAATTTTATTATCCAATACATTCATATTAAAAAAACCGTTGGCGATATTCGGGTTTTTCATTTCAAGAGTCCAGGGAATGCTATCAAGTGATCTAAGGGCCATCTCAGAACCAAGAGTTAAATAGCTAGTCGCATCTGCACCACAAGTGAGGAATTCAAAACTGAACTGTCCTGCTCCATTTGAATCATTAAAATTTCCTCCGGTGCTCATAGATCCACATTTATCGCTGGTGGACCAGATATTTTGATTATAAAAGGCCCAAGAATCTTCATGTAGTTGATCGGCAGTAATTCCATTAGTCGGGCCAATTTCTAATAGATAAGGATTAACTGGAGATAGCGGGTTTAAAGTAGGATAATCCACCTGAATAGGTAGAGACATGGGAATGGCCATCCTTCCAGCACCAAAATTTTGTTCTTGAATTGCCCACTTACCTATAACTCCATCACAAACCTGATCAGCATTAGAGTCAACACAAGGACCACGAACTCCATCCATGGTCCAAAAATTAAAAGTAGGATCGCTAGGAACGGTAAAGTAATCCTCTTTTTCCCCCACTAATGATAGAGCTTCGCCAAATAAGACTCCTGGACATTGAGAAAATGTCGAACACTCAATTCGCTCCAGGGTAAACTCTCCAACATTACCTACATGGTCTTGCACACCAAAAGCAGATTGACATAATTTGGTTTGATCAGATCCCGTGATCAGTGATCTGATCGTAGAGGTTAGAGAACCTGGAAGAGTATAAAAAGTATTTGAATCCGGCACTTGAGTTTCAGAATAATCATTATCAAGTCCATTTGCCATAGAGGTATTACACTTGGGAGTTGCATTTAAAGATAGTCCCGTTTCTAGAGAAGATATTTCAAAATCCGTTAAATCTGGATGATAAAAAGAATAGGCCATCTGCTGAAATCTTGAAGGCAATTTTGACTCCAAGTTGGTAGTAGTTGAAGTAAGACCTAAAATCCCCGTAATGCTATTTTGTGTATTTTTACAAAATGTATCCGCATCCTCTTGAGTGACATTAACAATGGGAGGCATCTGTCCGGTTCTATGTTTGGCCCCAATTATTTGCCCCCCAAATAAACCATTAATAGCAAGCCAACTATCTCCAATGATATTTCTATAACAAGTACCATTAGTTCGATTATAATAAATAGTATCTGCAGGGGCAGAGACTACCGTGTTGGGATCGGCCAATCCGATACATGCATTATCAGGGGTCCCAGAACAAACCGGGGCCAGAGTCCAGGAACATCCCGCCTCAAACCTATCTACGAGTAAGTCTTGTCCAATATCGTAAATACCAGGCACTCCCATTTTTTCCCCTGGAGCAATGTAGGGACAACTGAAATTATCTAAAGTATTGATATTTTCAGAATGCAAGAGTTTACACATTCTTACATTCATTATCCACCTATGAGCAAAAACCATATTATCAGGAGGTGAAGTAATTCTAACCATTTTAAACGGCTCTGAAGTATCCGTTGGAATTTCGTTAATAATAGGTCTCACTTCATAGTAATAAACTGTTTTAGGAGTGGGAGCATAAATAGAATTAACTCCATTATCCACATATTTATTTTCCTGTAATTCAATAATCTGTTTGTTGATAGGATTAAAATAATCAAATTTTTCATTAGCAAGTCTTCGATAGATATTATATCCCTCAACCGAGCCAACGCCGGAGGTAGTGAAATAGTCCCATTCCAAAGTAATTTCGTTTGTGGCGGTATACTTTTGGACTTGATTAATATTTGTAGCGGTATCAATCGATCGCCAACATTCACCTTTTTCCATATTGTAATAAAAACTATTAAGGTGATTCGGAGTTAAGGCCTTAATTTCGGCTTCATTATTAAAGATACAGCTTCCATTACTTTGGCACTCTGTAGCTATCTCTAAAGGAGAGACATTACAAAAAGTGTTAAAAGGAACCCAAGTATTATTAGTATCTGAAATGTTATTTATCCAACATGTTCCATTTTCTTGGTTTAAATAGATTACATCTTTTGCCCCGGAAGTTATCCTTCCATTGGGATCATTAATTCCCACACACTTGTAGAATTTATCAACTGTACCGTTGGGAAGAGAACATTTGTCACGGGTAAAAGAACATGTCGGGATTCCATCTAGAGTTAGGCCAAAGTTATTAGTTTTTGGTCCCACCGCACTTAAGTTTTTCCAGCCATTATGCTTGGCACTTACATTGTTCACTTTAACATTAAACTTTACAGAGGTTTTTCCATTCCCGGGAGAATCTAAAAGATCAAAAGAAACATCTGCATTTCCATACACTCCACCTTGGGGGATAATGCGAATTCTAAAATCAGAATTTGATGCCGATTCTCCTGGAGTCCCAAAAGATTGGCCGGGTTTGTATTCTTGGGAATTAAAATAAAATTCAATATTAGAGGGCGGAATTAAATTATGATCACTGCTTTGAACATTAGAGATATATAGAAGTTGACTATTTTCACTAAAAAAGCCACCTCCCTGATCTACTTTAGTGGGAGTGACGATCACTATATCTTTTTCATTAATTTCCTGATCAAAAATATAGGATGGGCCTATGGCCCAATCATTTACCGTAAAACCAGTGGATACCCAACAAACCGCCGAAGCTTTATCATAAAATCTTTGATTTAACTTTGATGGTTTTATTCTGCCAATCGGCATTGTATCCCCAATACATCCCAAAATTCCACATTCTTGGGCCTGATCAAATCTAGAGTACTGACAAATAACAGGATTATCTTCTGTTTCATCTATATTGATTTGGATCGCTCCATGGGGGGGATATGATTTCACCACAGTATCAAAAGCATCGATACTAAAGAGATCAAAATCAACGGATCCCCCTGGTACTTGTAAACTCAAAGGAGCTGGCATCCAGGTTTGAACAAAGTCTCCTCCATCCACGTTGGCAGATACTAAATTTTGGGCATATAAATCGCTATTAATTAAACTGGCAATTTTAGATGCCAAAGTCTGTCCTGAAGCGATATGAACCTTTATTTGATTACCCGTGACCTCTACGTATTCTACTCCTAAATTAGCACCACTAGTTAATTGATAAGTCACGCTATCACTGGAATTCCCATTCCACTTCGCTTCAAGTCTTATATTTTGATGAGTCAGTTCTGCTTTTTTAGAATTGACCCCATTTATATTTCCATCAATGGGCGTAAAGGTACAAGTTAAGTCATTCATGCCCTCACTTCCTGGACGATCTAGACAGCCTGTAAGCGTTCCCATGGAAGGCAGAGTTAAAATACTATACGATAAAATTTGATCATTAATCGCAATGCCATCATTGTTATCGTAATCCACTCCACCATTTAAGGTAAAATCAAAAGGTAGTGGAAAAGCACTATTGCTTTCAGGCCCTACAACTGATTGAGAAAGAGTAAGAGGGGGATCGTTAATTTCATTTATATTTACAGTAACTTTATATATACCGGTATTATCAAAATCATTAAAGATGTTGTAATTAAAAGAAGCATTGGTTTGGGGAACTGCTAGGCCCTGGTAATAAGTAAAATAATGAGGTCGACCACGAACTGTTACTTTGCATCCATCATTACTACAATTACAGGCCCCTATAACTAAAAGGTTCTCAACCTCACTAACGACACAAATTCTTGGAATATCTCCATCTATATCTTGATAGGGCAAATTAATTTCAATATCCACATCTTCATCGGCAATAGCAGTTTTAGGCGATCCTGTGGGAGGAGTATCAACAGCTATAATATTAATATTGATTGTCCCTACATTAGAATATGCTCCATGAGGATCTATCGCTCGCCAGGTGAATAGATCGCTTCCAGTTAAATTATTCCCTGGAAAATAAATGTAGGTTCCGGTTAATGAGTTTAAAGAGATCGTTCCTTTAGTTGGGAGACCAACTATTTCATAAGTAAATTGAGAGTCATCAATATCGTTAACTAACGGAACGAGAGAGGAGGTAGATGATTGGTTTTGCCTGGGGTCTGGTTTTAAATCATGTGGAGTTATGGCCACAGGAGGATCATTAACCCGTTCCACAATTACTTGTGCGACTCTATCCCCTCCAGTGCCATAAACGTTAGAGATATTATAAGTAAATCCTGAAATACCAAAAAAATCATTTATGGGTTCGATGACAAAAGAACAAATCCCACCTACACAACTGCAAGGAGGAGGGATAGGGGATCCGTTATTTATTTCTTCGGAAATTTGAATGATATCGCAATCACTCGCCAAATTATTATTAATGTCTTCATATTCTAAAAAAACCTGATTCTTACCCGAGTCTTCAAGTATTGTTACTGAATTAGTTATAGGTCGTGGAGTATTAGGAGGTAGTGCCCCAGCGAGACAAGACTGAGTAACTGAGTTATAAGTCTCGCCGACTCCGCAAGAAACAGTGGAATCTGTTTGTGGAGTACACGAAATCAAAATTCCGTACAAAAATAGTCCGACTATGGCCCAAGGATTTTTCATCTATAAACTATTCGTTTTTTATTGATATTTCTTAAATTTTTAAAGCTAGATATCCATGTTATAATTGATATAAATTATTAATCGATAAAAATGAAAAAAGTAATTTGGTTTGTTTTATTCCTTCCCCTTCTCTCCTACTCTGAGGAATTGGTTTTAATTAAGGCCATCTCCAATACATCGAGATCTTTTGTTATTCCTCTTGGATCCAAACATGGAATAAGTTTGGGACAAGAATCTCTTTTTACCACTAAAAACTTATCAGTTGCTGCCACTGCCAAAGAAGTCACCCGCCATCATAGCTTTTGGGAATTAAATGATAAAATGGCCCGTATTCCCTTTCATAAAGGGCAATACATAAATTATACAAATGATATAAAAAGCATCTATAACGAGATTCCTCTAATAAAATCAGGGGCCAAAATGGTAGAATACCTTGCAAAGACATTTTGGATTTTTAGAATAAGCTATACATCCTCTCTAACCCAAACCACATCAAATGTTTCTGGAAGTCAGGAGTCTTCCAGAACATCTACTCAGATCCAGGGCCTTTATAGCAAAAGAGTTTCCGATAAGGTCAGTTGGGCCGCAGGACTAAGATATGATTGGGAGACAAACCAATTAAATTCACCGACAACAGAAATTCCCAGCAATCGTATTTATCTCTTAGGGCAAGGTCTTTACCACTTTAATGATGTTGGCGTTTCAAAAAATCATTTTTATTCAGGTCTAACTATTGGACTTGGTAGATCATCTACAAACTCTGGAGGGGTGGTCAGTTCCGGTTTCTCTCTACTTTTACCTGAACTAATATTTGGTTTTAACTTAAACGCTTTTCATAAACTTGCCTTTCTACTCGAGTTGGCGCTAGAAAATATCGTCAGTCTCGAAAGCTACAGTGATGGCCTGGACCAAAATACTGACCTACTCAATTTCAAATTTTCTCTAGGACTTAAATTTTAGCTTTTTTTGGAAATTTAAGGATCAATGCTCCATCCTTATGCTCAATGACAACGTCTTCTTCCTGAATCTCTTCAGGTACAGGAAAAGATTTATGAAAACTTGAAATGGATATACTTGTGCTGCTACCAAATTTATTTTGGGTAGTATTTTCTATTTTGGTCTGCCCTTTAATAGTGACATTGCCATCTTTTATTTGCAGATTAAGGGAGTTTTTATCGATCTCCCCAAGTTTAAATTCTAAATAGATAAAATTTTCATCTTCCCATCGATTGAGCTCTCCATTGCTGATACCCACTTGCCTAGAGTTCATCCCCTGGCCCATCTGTTTCATCATTTCTTCAGTCATCTGATCCATCTGTTTAAAAACTTCCTCATCAAAAAAGTCATCACCACCAAAGAGGCCACCAAAGAAGGACCTTGTCTTAGGTTTCTTGCGATCCTCTAATTTAACTATTTCTTCTTTGGGTTTTTTATCAAAATATATTTTTGTCCCCGTGGCGGCCACCAAGGCACCTAACAAAAATATTAAAATATAGATCAGTTTATTTTTCATTAGGACTCACTACCAAATTCATTTTTTTTCTTAATAAATTTATTATATTCATATTCAGAAATTTCAAAAACCCAATTTTTAAACCTCAAGTTAAAATTTTCCGCACCACTTTGTACTTTTATAAGGTCATTTACCTCTTCCAATTTTTCACTGCTGGCATTTGGATTTAAGACAATCTCTTCAGGCGTTTCTGCCTGGGCCTTTAAAAAGTACCTATTCTTATCTCTGGCCAGTGCTAATTTGTAAATCATTTTGTTGCTTAGAGTTATATTTGCGCCCTGGGTAAAGCTGAGGTTTGCAACATTTGCATCATCTTCTGGATAGAAATTATCAAATTCTACTTTTTGCAAATCATCTATCGCCTCTTCAATATATTCATCCTGGTATTTCGCTTTAGAAAGACCATCAATGACCCAAGCTTCATCTTTTTTTACGATCACTACATCACCACTTAACTCCAGTCTTTCAAGCTTTTCTTTATCAAAATCTAAAATATTTTTTTCCACAAATGATTTTTTATCAAGTTTTACCTCTAAGGGACTTTCACTAAGATATATCTGCGTGCTTTGGGCCTTTCTAATATAATTCCCCTTATTGTTATAAGACTTACCCACATAAAAGTTTAAAACTATTTCGCTTTTTTCATTTAAAAAGGAAAAATGATAGTTCGCATCAGATTCATCCACCCCGTATTTTTTAAAGTCGTTACCTGAAACTTTCTCTCTTACAGAAATTGTTGATAACTTGTATAAAAGCTCATTAATCTCAGACCCTGAGGCAGGATAATTACTATAATTTTGTAAATTAAAAGAATCCCCGGTCCTGGTAAAAACTAACGACTCTCCGTTTTTAGCTCTTATAGAAAAGCTTGAAATATTATCTATATCTAAAGCATTTAAAAACTCACTTCCTGCCACTAGCTCCACACCTCGATAGTGGTCCCATTTATAAGTTAGGATTGAGAGTACAAAAAGCACCACGCAAGTTAGTGTTAACTTTAAAATACTTTTTTTCATTTCCATATCTCCTTTAAATTGCCTCGGCAATGCTTTTACGTCTCATAAGGTTGTAAGTGATTCCTCCCAGAATTAACAAAATTGGAATCAAAAGGGTGTTCAGATATTGAAAAAATCGACCAATTCCTTCAATCTTTTCTCGTCCCTGCCTTTTAACTTCACGAAGTTGACCTTTGTAAAAGGCCAGTTTTTTATCCAATTCTTTTTTCTTGCTTAGTGCTGCAGATTTAATCACCGCTAGATTCTCTTCATCGACCCGTGCCCCAAGTTCATTTAATTCTACTTGGGCCTTAGTAATAGAAGCATTGATTCTATCAACCGTCTGAGCGGTTTCCTTATCAGCTGCAATTTCTATTTCATCAATAACTTTAAAGTTTCTATTTTTTGCTCCTTTTGAACGAATAGATAACAAATCTTTTGAACCACTTAAATTTTCTACCGAATTAAGAAATAAATCAGCATTATCATTAGATAAGGCCAAACCAAATAAAGTCTCTTTGAAAGCAAACTGGTTATGGATAAAATCCACATCTGAAATTATAATAATTGATGAATCTCGCTCTGATTTAATCAGGCCTGTAAGCTTTTCTCCAGATTTTTCAACAGTAATCCCCTGAGGAAATGCCGAATTAAAATTCCCTACGATTTTAACCCCCATAATAGTTCCAAGACCTTCAGAAAAATTACTCCATAAGGAGATGGGATCATTGAGTTCCATATCTGTGGCCTGGAAAGAATTTCCTTTATCGGTAGTTCCAAGGATCGTAGTCACCTGCTTCTCATCAAGGATTTTCAAACTTCCTGGAAGCAAAAATACTAAATCACTCAGACCTGAGCTCGTAATATCCTTATAAGGAGTGCTACAACGTTCATCACAATGAACAATTTGCAGCATCTTGGCAGTTGGGGACTCGGGTGTTACCCGACCAAGTCCTGCTAGATACTTATCACCTGCAAATTTCCCTTCCTCCAATTTCACTCCCCAGCTTTCCATCAAAACGGGTAAGTTTGAACTACGAGAAAATCCTGACCGCATCCCAGAAGGATTGGCAGGTCTATCAATAACTGCCATGGGATCTACTAGGAGTAGTAAAGATCCTCCTCTTAAAATATATTGATCAATGGCCCATTTTATCTTTGAGGTGAAACCTTTGGGATGAATCACCAGTAAAACATCAAGGTCTTTAATTTCTTGAACGCCTGGATCAATTTTTTCTACTTCATAAAATTCGGTGAGAAGTTCTATAATACTCCAGGATTCGGGAGGGTTTTTTCCCTGCATTCTCATCATCTGGGCAAGGTATGGATTAAGATCACTTTGTATGGGTAGACTTGAAATAATTCCAATTTTTTTCTTAGCTGGTCTGGCCACACTATAGAGGGTTTTTGTAATAGTATATTCTAATTTGTCCTTTTCACTGGGATCAAAAAATTCGATAATTTTTTCTGTCCCTGAATCATTTGCCACCACCAGACCAAAAAAGTATCTCTCTGTCTCCGTAAGATTAAACTTTTTAAGCCCGTAAGTTATAGCATCCTCTTCATCTTTAGTATCAGGTCTTGGATCAATTATTTCTAGCGTCAGGTTATTACGAGAATGCCCTACATATTCAAAAAGGAGATCTTTGACATAAGTAAAATAATTATTAAAAGCGCGAATACCCTCTGTCCCTTTATTTGCGGCGGTTTTGGAATAATACAATTTTATCCGCAAAGGAGAATTAATTTTTTTAACCACATTAATACTGCCATCAGAGAGTCCATAGAGATTCTCTTCAGTAAGGTCCCATTTTATTTTTTTTGTCCAGGTAGTCCCAATATAAATGGAAAAAACCATAATGAGGGATGATAAAAGAATAATTAAATAATTTTCTCTTTTTCTCTTGTCCATAAAAGATCCTTTTAGTTCGCCTTATTTTCTCTAAGAAGAAGTCCACAACCAATAAGCCATCCCATCATCATCACCATATAAAACCACATATCACTTAACCTCAAAAGGCCTTTAGTTAGTGATTCAAAGTGATTTAACATAGAAAGTGATTCAAACAGGGAAACAACATAGCTGGGAAAAACGTTTGACAAAAATTCAAGTATAGGAGGCGAACCGGCCATCGTTAAAACATAACAGGTCCCTACAGATAAAATAAAACTTATCACCTGATTTTTGGTAAGAGCAGAAAAAAAGCTTCCAATCGCCAGGAATGCTCCACCTAAAAGAAGCGCTCCTAAATAACCCAAAAAAATAACTCCCCAATCAGGATTACCCAAATAGGCAACCGTTAAGGCCATGGGAAAAGTTAACAACAAAGATAAAAAAATTATAAACCAGGCCGCCAAAAATTTTCCCAGCACTGCTTCTTTAATACTTACTGGTAACGTAAGAAGAAGCTCTATAGTTCCCGTTTTCCTCTCCTCAGACCATAATCTCATAGCAATAGCAGGAACTAAAAAAACAAATAGCCAGGGAATATATTTGAAAAAACTTCCCAGATCAGCTTTTCTCATCATAAAAAAGCTGCCCCTACCAGGCTCAAAGGTTACATAACCAATTGAAAATAAAAAAATAACAATAAAGACATATCCAACAGGAGTGGCAAAATATCCCTTAACCTCCCGTCTAAAAATAGTCTTAAGTGAGGGGGAAATCATAAAGACACTCCTTGTACCAATTCTCCCGTAGTATAGGCCCGAAAAACATCATCAACTTTTCCCGTTTGTGATTTTTTCTTTAGGTCATCTGGGGTTCCATCAAATAGTATTTTTCCATGCGAGATTATAACTGCCCTGGAGCAAACCGCTTCCACCTCTTCTAAAATATGTGTGGAAAGGATAATTTGTTTATCGACCGCCAATTCCTTGATCAATTTTCTGACCTCATATTTTTGATTAGGGTCGAGCCCATCAGTTGGCTCATCTAAAAACAAAACCTCAGGGTCGTGGATTAAGGCCTGTGCAAGCGATACTCTTCGTTTGTAGCCTTTGGAAAGGGTTTCAATTTTTTGATTCTTTACTTTTTCAAGCGCACACATTTTCACTACGTTTAAAATGGCACTATCTCTTTCTAAAACGGGGATGATTCGCAGCTCAGCAATAAACTCTAAGAACTCCCAAACATACATATCATCATAAAGGGGAGCATTCTCGGGCACATAACCAATAATTTTTCTTATCTCATTTGGATTTTTTAAAATGGAATAACCGCAAATACTGGCATCACCTGAGGAGGGATCAATAAAACATGACAACATCTTCATGGTAGTCGACTTACCTGCCCCATTAGGACCTAAAAAGCCTAGCACTTCCCCTTTATTGACCTCAAAGGAGATATTATCAACAACCTTATTCTGAGAAAAAAATTTAGTAAGACCTGAGACTTTAATCATATAAAATTCCTTTAATGGGATTTTATACGAAATTAATTTTCATTATCAATAGAAATTTTAAATAATGCTTTATGTTAGTATTTTGGTTTTAGGTATATTTTCATCATTCCCTTGCCTAGCGAAAACCCCTGGGAATTAAATTTTTCAATCTCTCCTAGAAGCTCTAGACCAAAATCCAGCTCATTTTCTCGAAGAACAACTTTATAATAAATACCAGTTAACTCTTCCTTCCAATTGAGAAGAGCACGTTTTTCATGGATCTCAAACTCTAAAGTAGGAATAGGTCCATCTAAGTATTGTTTAACTTTTATAATGCCACTGCTCTCATCATCATCCTTCTCACTATCAAACTTATATCTCAAGAATCTATTCGGTGCGCCTTCTTTGACATTATTGAATTTAATAGAGAGCGAAATATTTGGATTTTCTTTGCCTTTTATAAATTCAACATTACTAACCTTAGTTTGAAACCAAAACTGCCACTTATCACTATTAGTTTCACCACCTTCAAGAATATCAGTAATTGCATCGGCCTTAGCTGTCACAATCTCGAGTTCTTCACTTATTTTATCTTCAATCGGAGCAAGCTCTTCTTCTAAGTCCATAAGTCGTTCTTCAATTTCCTCGCTTAAAGCTTCACTTTCATCTTCACACTCAATTGATAAATCTTCAGAGTTCCAAGGACTATCTTCTAAATCCCAACACTCTTCTGGGGTTTTCAACTCACCCTCTTGGGCCTCTCCGCAAACTTCACTATCTTCTGAGTTCACCCAACACTTATAGTTTTTAAGGACTTTTGCTAACTCTTTTTCTAGATTAGCTTCTAAATTCTCAACCTTTTTTTCAATAGGTGATTTTTCAAAGCTTAAAACATCAATTCGCTTATATACTTCTTCAATCTGCAATCCCAACTGGGCCACTTTGGCAGAAACCTGAACTTTTTCTTCCCGAGAAACATTAGGCCAAAGAAAAAAGTTAAATATTTCAGTTCCTGTTTGGTAGTTTTTTTTTATTTGCAGTGAACGACTATTAAATTCAGCGGGGGGAACAAGCTCTCTTTTAATCGCAGAGACGCTAATAGGATTTGGCGCTTTTGCACAAGAAGCTAAAATTAAAAGAAATGTCAGTGCTATAAATCTTTTCATAAGTTACCTAAAAATATGTCGCCAGCTCAAAAGAAAGTAACGGGTTCTTAACCGTATTTTTACCCGCCAAAAAGCCCAAATAGCTTACGTTCAGTTCGAGCGGTAGAAAGTTTTTTGAAACCCTGACCCAAGGAATATTGGAAACACTTATACCAAGCATGTAAGTATGAACCCACTGCTCGCTGTCTTGTCCCAACCAAGAATATCTCACCGACTCAAAGCTGTTTCCTTTATAGAGATCTCTTCCTTTATAATGAAAATTATAAGCAAGCCTGGTCTGTAGACCTTTAAGCGGAGATACTTGTCCGCCAAGTTGAAAATGCACATGATCCCCTAAATTACGATCTACATCGGTATCAATATCAGGGCTTGCAATCATATCGCTGGCAAAAGGAATTCGCTCGGAAGAAGTATCACTTATCTCCCAAGTATATTTTAAAGACGTGGTCAAATATGTATCTTCATTAAAGTAATAATCATAGATGGCAGAAAAGCCAAGATCTAATTGCCCATCACCAATAGGAAAATAAACCAGTTTATTTATATTTTTTTCTTGTCCCGTGGGAAAGGTAATATCTGTTTGAAGAGCAAGACCATGATTTGTTTCACTTAAAACTCGGTATTTAAAGGCCGTGATTAAATCTCCGATGGCCTGGCCTTCTTGATTTTCAAAAGGCTCATAATTATATCTTTCAACACCTTCTTCAACTGGTCGATTCATTCCTTCAATTAATTCATTAAGAGCGTAGTATTTCTTCTCTTTTCTAAATTTCTCGGCCAATTTTTCAAGGGAAGCATTGGCCACAAATCCAGAATCTACTGAAATTTTGTATTTAAAAATTGGTAATGCAACGGCAATGGTAAGACGATTGGTTATCCCATGAACAAATATGGGAACAGAAGTAGAGACTCCTACACTTATATCGCCAGTAACCCTCCCGGCCTCTTGATCCAGAGTAATACCTAACTCATCTCCCCACTCATTAAGAACACCTAAAAGGCCTCCTCTTTCGGCAGGGTCTGAAGTAGGATCTTCTATTCCAACTAATTTTCTATAGGTGAGCGGAGTTTCAAAGAGCTCGGCCATAGAACCAGACTGTCTTTGATCATTAAATCTTTCAGTAGCACGGGTAAGAATACCTTTCCACCGCAGACTAGTAATCCTTTTTGGCATTACTCGAGCAGTATTTAAATCCACAAAGGGCGATAAGGTTACCGCCCTTATTTCAGAAATAAATAATAAGGTTATTAAAGGCCAAAGTTTTTTCATAATTTACTTAAGTGATTGGAGCACTTCTCTACACATTTCTATTTCATGTAAAGTTTCAAACCAACGATAATCACCGTAAAGTTTCTCTGCTTCCGCATTTAATGCTCTTAATTTCTCTTCATCTTCTGCAAGAGTAAGAGTTTTTTCTAAAATAACTTTTGCTTCCTCTGCCTTGCCTTTAGCAATTAAAGACTCTGCATAGTAAACAGTATTTAATGGATAGACGGAAACCTTAAAAGTTTTAGAACGACTCTTCATATAGGCCTTTTTCATAAACCTTAGAGATTTTGATTTCCCCGCAGGAATTGAATAGTAGGCACGGCCAAGAGCTCTATAAGGGCCCCAGCCTAACATCTTCCCCATTTCCATTTGTTCAATTAAAGATTCAAGAATTGGCTTTACTTCATTCTTCCAATATTTAAGAGCACTGAATTTACTTTCATCTTCAAACCATCTTCCAAAAACAGTAGTGTACCAAAAATAAAGATCGGCCAAAACCTCTCTATCCTCAGAATTTTTTGGTTCTCCTAAATCTTGTTCTAAAAGTTTAATACCCTTTTTACAATGTTGAGAACCTTCATGAAATTCAATTTTTCTTTCTGCTCTAGATACCGGTAAATATTCACCACGAAAGTTTTTTGCTCTACAAGCAGTCAAAGCTCCTCTGGCCCTAATTTGATCAGAAAGATCTTCAGAATTAAAAATCTCAAGGCCCATGGCCTCAAGGTTTAACATACTTTCAAAACCAGCATCATCCATGCTTCTTTGTTTAAACTCTTGTTCAATGTCTTGAACACTTACCCCAAAAGTGGCAAATGAGTAGAACGAGAGAGTACATACAAAAACTAGATTTAAAAAAATATTCATCAAACTAACCTCAGTTATCTTTTTTATAACTATAACCTTATAGTGGAAAATTTTGTAGATTTATTGACATACCCTGTCAATGTTACCTGCACCAACGCTAAGTCTTAGGAATCCTTTCTTCGAAATAAACCTATAAGGTCATCTCCCACAGCATAAATGCAGGGAACAAGAACCAAAGTCAAGAAAGTAGCAAATAAAAGCCCATAACCCATCGCAAGTGCCATAGGAACCATAAACATATCAACACCACCAACTCCATAGGCCAAAGGTAAAAGACCTGCTACTGTAGTCAAAGTAGTAATAATAATGGCCCTCAGTCGATTTGTTGTCCCAATCGCCACAATTTCTATGATTTCCTTCTCCGGAAACTCTTTTCTGAGCTGATTTATATGATCCACTAAAACTAGAGAGTCATTTACAACAACTCCTGCCAGTCCAATTATCCCCAAAGTTGCAAGAAAACTTAAAGGTTCACCATGCGCCGCAAAGGCAAAAATAACACCAATCAGACCAAAAGGAATCGCTATTAGGACATAAAATGGCTGTAATAATGAGTTAAAGAGTAAAATTAAAAGAAAATAGATACCAACAGCACTAATAGTAAAAGTTTGTAATAAACTTATAACCGATTTGGCAGTTTCATCGGCCTCTCCACCTACTACAAATTTCATTCCTTGCCAGTCACGAGTTAAGTTATAATGAGCATTAACTTTTTTAATGGCCTCAAGAGGAGTGATAATATCTTTTTCAACATCTGCAACAACATTTAGAGATCTCTCTCCATCGTAGTGCCTAACCTCATCTACCCCAGGTTCTACCGTAAAATTGGCAACCTTTTTAAGCGGAATCACTTTGCCATAATTATTTGAAATTAAAAGATTACTAATGTTTTTATCATCAAGCCTAGACTTCCTATCTAGAATAACTCGAAAGTCCACATCTTCATCCTGATAGCGAACATCTGTTGCCACCATCCCATCAATCGCCATTCTAATAGTATTTGCCACTTGAGAGACAGATAATCCATATCTAGAAAGTACTGGATAATTTAGATCTACATGGATTTCATCTTTACCAAATTTAGCATCACTATCGATATCCTTAACACCTTTGATAGTGCCTAAATATTTCATTAGATCCAAGGATAAGGCCTTTCTTTTTTTGTCATCGCTTCCAACAACATTGATACTTATCGGTCGCCCTAAAGGAGGTCCACCTTCGGCAATTTCAAACTTTATAGAATTAAAATCTTTTAATTTTGCAGTTTGAGCTCTTAACTCATTAGTAATTTCAAGAGCACTTTTTGTCCTCTTACCAAAAGGAGTAAGGTTTATTTCAATGGTACCAAAATTCTTACCTGGTCTAAAGTAACCATGTTGTCCGGCAAGAACTCCAATTCTAGTTACATAAGAACTAAGATCTTCCTTCGAAATATTATTTATCAAGAACTCTATTTCCTTTAATTTTTCACCATTGGCCTTAAGAGAAGTCCCAGGGCTAAGTTCTGTTCTTAAATAAATTCTCTCAGCAGTAGATGCAGGAAAGAGAGTAAAGTTCATATAATGTGTAAAATACAAAATTGAACCGGCCAGGGCCAAAAAGAAGAACCCAATGGAAACATAACGATATTTTAAAACTTTTTTAATAAAAGAAAAGAAAGGATTTCGTATTTTAATAAACCAGTTTTCCTTATCCTTTTTCTTACTACGATGAAGTCCATGAGCAATGTGGGCAGGCAAAAAGAAACACGACTCTATAAGGGATATGACCAATGCAAAGGTTATCACGAGAGGAATAATATAAATAAACTTCCCCATTAATCCTGACATAAAAAACATAGGGCCAAAGGCCAGCATGGTAGTTAAAACAGTAGTTAAAACAGGAAAAAAGACCTCTTTAATACCATCAACAGCGGCATCAATTGGCTTCTTACCCAGTTCGTCATAATGTCGATAAATGTTTTCTGAAATGATAATAGCATCATCAACGATAATTCCAATTACAATCACAATCGCAGATAAACCAATAGCATCGAGAGAATGACCTGAGATCTTTAATAAAAACACCACACCACAAACACTTATAGGAATACCAAGACCTACCCAAAAGGCCGTTCTAAAATTCAAGAAAAAAGTTAAAAGGACTAATACTAGGGCCAAACCGATGGCGCCATTGGAGGCAACAATTTCAAATCTATTTTTAACAATTCTTGAAACATCATTACTAAAACTAAATTCAACGCCTTTTGGCAGAAACTTTTTCTCTTCCTCTACTAGTTTTTTTATTTCCTCAACAGTCTCAACAATATCAGCATACTCTTTTTTATAAACGACAAAAGAGACGGCCAGTTTTCCGTTCATTTTAGAGATAATATCATCTTTTTTAAAGTCATCTTTAATAACTGCTAGATCCTTAACCCGGATCATGATTCCTTCAAAATTTGATTTAATAATAACATCACCAACTTCACTTGGTGATTTAAATTGTGAAAGGGTTACTACATTTTTCTGTCCTACATAGGATTCAAAATGTCCCCCACTAGCACGAACATTTCTATTCTGAATAGCAGAGTAAATCTGCTCTAAGGAAATATTATAATTTTCTATTTTATCTGGAGAAACTTCAATTTTAACTTCTCGGGCCCGATAGGAAAAAGGATCCAGTCTGGAAACGCCTGAAATATTTTCCAGTTTTCTTTTTAAATTTTTGGCCAAAATCCTTAATTTATTATATTCAATATTTCCGCCAAGGCCCACTTCAATTACGGGAAAAATGGATGAATTTAAATCTATAATCTTAGGCCTTGTATCCACTTCAGGAGGAAAGTCAGTGACTTGATCCACTGCTCTTCTCACTTCATCTTTTACCCTTTCCTGATCTCTCACGTCATCATCAATGAAAAGATATATTTCCGATCTGTTTTCCATGGATACTGAGTTAGTCCATTTTAGGCCAGAAACTGTTTTTAATTCTCTTTCGATTTTATTAGTGACATTTAATTCAACATCTTGTGGAGAGGCACCAGGAAAAACAGTTACAATTAGCATTCTGCCAAAATCAACTTGAGGATTGATATCCCGATTGATATTCATTAAAGAATAAGACCCAAGTATTAACACAATAATGGTCATCAAGCTGGCAAGTTTATGGTTTTTTGCAAAGTATCTAAAGATCGTTTCCATAATTAATTATTTCCCCTGGAAACAAGATAGTTTTCCAAATCGCCATAAATAATGGACTGCGACACAAGGATTTGTTCTAACTGTAAAAGAAATTGGGCCAAACGCATTTCATTTAAAATCAACTGTTCTTCTGCAATAACCACAGTATCCAGAGGTGCTCTTCCTTTTAAGTACAGTCTATTTTGCTCTTCCAACGTTTTAGCAGAGATTCTTCTTCTCTTTGTTGCACTCTCAATATTTTTTCTAACCATTTCAACTCGATCTTTTAAACCACTCTCCATGTTATCAAGCTCAGAGCGCAAGTTTTTCATCTGATATTGTTGCCTATTAAGAGCAATTCTCTTGGACGCTTGATCCACCTTGTTTTGCTCATATCCCAGAGGTATGACCAATGAAATTGACCCTGCTAATTTCCCCCCTTGACCAAGGTTTCCCTCGCCTAGGGTATCTGTTACTTCAAATCCAGAACCTTCAGTTTTATAACTAAGCCTAATATTAATATCGGGAAGAAAGGACCTTTTTATTTTTTTAAGGTTTTCTTTAATAAACTTAATTTCTTTTTTCTTCTCCGAAACTTTAAAATTGCTTTCTAAGTCACCTTTTACTTCTCCAGGGAGTACTACTTTTCTCAAAGAAAAATAAGGAACTTCAGATTCTTGAATCTTTCGATGAACTCCTGCAGAAACCTCTTGTAGATTTTCATTTAAAGAAAAGCGTGCACTTTTAATATCTTCTTCCTTGGCCATAACCGCAATTTCTGCACGGTAGGCATCAACCTTTTCTAAAATTCCCGCCTCAACTCTTTTAACAATATTGTCTTTTCTTTTAACCGCCCGCTTCTTGGCCTCTGTCTGTAAATTGACCATAGTTCTATGAAATTTAGCACTGATAAATGTCATGTAGAATTTCTGTAATAATGCCTGATTAGCACCTTTTACAATGACTTCAGTTTTTTCCTTATTGATATTGGCCATGGCAAGCTCTAACTTAAAAGACTTCCCTAAGAAGTCTCGTCCCATGTTTTGAGAGTAGCTTATATCTTGGGTGAACATATTAATTTGTTTTAATGCATTAAAACGGTTGTTAAAACTGAATTCACCACCCCAGTTAAAAGTTTTATTTAAGGAAAGATTATAGTTATTAAAGTCTCCTGCTTCAAAATCTGATGCTTCCCTATTGGCCGATCTAGAGGGAGTGGTATTAAATCCGGCAGAAAAGTTTAAAAAGTAGGTTTTAGAGGCCCAAAGAGCATTGAACTCTTGTGCCGATTCATCAACAGATAATTTATTAGATTTTAATAAATAATTTTTTTCTAAAAATTCGTTTAGCAGACCTTTTATAGAGGCCTGAGAACTCATAGAGGTTAAGAAAAATATTAAGATCAAGATATGTTTTTTCATATAGCCCAAAAAAAAAGGAAATTACGCTATATGTAATAACATCTCATAGGCTTTATTGGAAGAATATTTACATATTTACACACACCTAGCGCGAAAAGGTTCTTTCGCGTGAAGTCAAAGGTCTACATATTGACCCATGCCTCCTAAACTAATAGAAATATACAATTATTTACTAGGAGAAAAAAAATGAAAAAATTAATTGTAACCTTAATTCTTGTACTTGGAAGTACAAACCTTTTTGCTGATATCCAATGTGGAAAAGGAAGCTGGGTATTTCCACCAAAATTTGAGGGCAAAATTCTTAAAGTTGAAATCAAGGGAACGTGTACCCTTACTACAGAGGGTGATTTAGAGAAACTTAAAGAGTTCTATATTGCTAGCATGACTGATGCACCTGAAGTGCGAGAAGTTCACAATGTTAATGATAAGGATACTTTTAGTGAAATTCCTGCAACTGAGATAGATTCCACTATTTTTAACTCTACCGATAATGGAGACCTAGAGATTAGATTCCTTACCCACGTTGGAATAAATCAAGATAGGCTGCTCTTTAACAAAGAGTCTAAGGAGATCCTTAGGGCCACAGGCAACTCTAAGTACTTAAGGAAAATCACTGAGGTCTTAAATATTAGCAAAACTTCAGAAGGATTTAAGGTAGAAATTACCAGTGGTACGCATTTAAAGATGCCAAAATTCTTTAAGAAGATGGCACTTAAAGAAATCAAAAAAACCTTTCCTAGCATGTTAAAAGAAATTACTAGCGAAATAGCTGATAACCTATAAATTCAGGGCCCTCTCTGAGGGCCTTTTCCTTTAATACCAAATACTTAACACACCCTTGACATTAATATTATGGCCCCCATCTTTATAATAGAACCAGTTAGGAGGGGGAAAAGATGCATAAATTTGATTCCATAGTCACCGGATCCATAGATGTGGCCCACACCGAGGCACTCAAGAGACAAAATACTGAACTCTATCCAGAACACCTCTTACTAGGGCTGCTTCTAAACCCCAGCAGTTACTCCTCACGTGCCCTAAAAAAGTATAAAGAAGATATTGAAAAGGAACTCGCCAAATATCCAGTTTCCGGTTCTTCTGTTTCTATTGAACAGTTAAAACCTTCTCCTATGTTTTCTCAATGGATCACTCAGGCCAGCTCCACGGTCATTCAGCAAAACAGACAAGAAATTGCAGAGCGGGACCTTTTAAAGCTTTTACCCCAAATACTTCCTAACCTTAAAATAGATTATTCAGACCTCTCTGAGGAGGCCGATGGAGAGAGTGAAGTTCCCACCTTTTTAGTTAACTTAAATGAATTGGCCGAAAGTGGAAAACTAGATCCGGTAATTGGCAGAACAAAAGAAATTAGAGCAGTGATGGAAATCCTCGGAAGAAGAGGAAAAAATAATCCCGTTTTAGTAGGTCCTGCTGGAGTTGGAAAGACCGCGATTGTAGAGGGACTTGCTGGACAAATCGTGGCCGGAAAGGTTCCTGATCTTTTAAAGGGGCGAACCGTCTATTCCCTTAATATGGGATCTTTAATGGCCGGAACCAAATATCGAGGTGAATTTGAAGAACGCATTCAAAAACTTTTAAAATTTATTAAAGATGCCGGTGGAGAGATGATTCTCTTTATCGATGAAATGCACCTGCTGGTAGGTGCTGGAAAAACTGAAGGCTCTATGGATGCCGCGAATCTTTTAAAGCCGGCACTCGCTAGGGGAGAGCTTCATTGTATAGGGGCCACAACCTTTGATGAATATCAAAAATATATTCTCTCTGATTCGGCCTTAGAGCGAAGATTTAGAGAAGTCCCAGTGCTTGAGCCCTCAAAAGAGGACTCTATTGAAATATTAATGGGACTAAAAGATAAGCTAGAGGGGCACCATGGAATAAAAATTTCTGATGATGCTATCTATAATGCCGTTATGTTATCTACCCAATATATAACTAATAAAAATTTACCAGACAAGGCCATTGACCTTCTAGATGAGGCCGCTAGTGCACTTAAGCTTTCCGCTGAAGCGATGCCAGCGTCTTTAGTTGAGCTTCAATCTGAAATTAGGTCAAAAAAGGTTCTCTCAAATGTAGAAAAAAACAATATTGAACTTGAAAGCGAAATTAAAGAACTGCAGAAAAAGTTTGATGATGAAAAGAGAGTCTGGGAGAAGGAAGTACTGTCTTTAAAAAAAGTCAGTGAAATAAAAAATAAATTAGACAAATTAAAGTTTGATCTTGAAACAGCACTGCGGGAACAAGATTTTGAGCAGGCATCCCAATTAAAATATTCTGATATTCCTGCAGCGGAGGAAGAGCTAGAGGGAATTGGCCATGACTGGATTCTATCTGCTAAGCATATTGCTTTAGTCATATCCAGACAAACCGGTATTCCGGTAGAAAAAATTCTAAAATCCAAGCAAGAAAATATTTTAGAAATTGAAAACTATCTTAAAGATAGAGTCTTTGGACAAGAAGGGCCGTTGACAGAAATAAGTGAAACCCTAATTAGTTCTCATGCGGGGCTGTCTGATCAAACCAGACCTCTAGGATCGTTTCTCCTTTTAGGCCCATCAGGGGTTGGTAAAACAGAAACTGCCAAAGCTATTTGTAATTTTCTCTTTAACAGTGAAAAAAACATGATCCGTTTGGACATGAGTGAATATTCGGAAAAACATTCTGTGGCAAAACTAATTGGCGCTCCTGCTGGTTATATTGGATATGATGAAGGTGGAGTGCTAACTGAGGCGGTAAGAAGAAGGCCATACTCAGTAATTTTATTTGATGAAATTGAAAAGGCCCACAGGGATTTTGCCGATATCCTATTACAAATTCTTGATGATGGACGACTAACCGATAATAAAGGCAGGACCATAAATTTTAAAAACACCATTATTCTTTTAACTTCTAATAGTAAAAACATCGAAATGGATTTCAAACCTGAGGTTTTAGGCCGTCTCGATGGAATCTTAGAATACAATTCTCTTGATTCAAGAGTGATGAAAAAATTAGTGACCAAGCAAATCAAGCTTTTAAATAAAAGGTTAAAAGATAAAAATGTAACCGTACACCTAGACCCTGAAGTTAAGACTGAAATCATGAATGCAGGTTATGATCCTAAATACGGTGCCAGGCCTTTAGCTTCAATTTTTAACAAAATTATTATCAGGCCTCTTTCTAAAAGACTTCTAAAAGATGGCATGAGTGAAGGTATTATTAGAGTTAAAAAATTGGATGAGGGGATTGAATTTATCAGTGAGAAAGTCTAAAAAAGAGGGCCCTTTATAGGGCCCTTATAAAATAAAACTAGTATTGAGCGTCATATCCAAAATCGTACCAAGTTAAAAGCTTACCGCATTCAACTTTTCCTTTTTCTTCTTTTTTCTCCATATTAGAAGATTCTAGAGCACTGATTACATCACTTGAACTTGTGAACTTATATGACCAATCAGGGTTAATAATAGTTCTAAGTTGGTCATTTCTCTTAACAACATTTCTTCTAAGAACTACAAAAGTATGTTGCATATATTTCATGTCTGCTTTGGCCACATAAAGATTTAAGGCACCATCCATATCTTCAAAGGTGTTGTTGTTTTCTTCACCATTATAAGATCGATTATCAAAAACGACTCTTCGAGAAAGAGTTTTATATTTCAAAGTATCACCATAATACCCTCGATATGGAGCATACTCATCCTTTAAATAGACCATTCCCATCTCACCTTCCATTTGTCCCATCATCTCAGTTGGGTGGATAACCATTTTATTATAGTGGTGATCTAAATAAACTTTTAAATTCTTTCTCTGCGCTCTTTTGAAGTTTCTGGCGGCCTTATGGAGTGATTTCATCTGATTATAAACACATCCATCATCTTTTTCGACGTTCATATCAATTTGAACACCTGTTATTCTAGTTAGTTTCTGTGCCATTCTAGCGGTATCAATTCTTTCTGCAAATGCGTTTGCCGTTAACAGAAAAGTTAAAATAAAAATCAGTTTTTTCATTAATAAGCTCCTTTAATATTAAGATTGAAAAACCCTAGATAGATAATCTTTTGGCGTCAAGATCAAAGGGGAAAGTTACACGATATATATTTTGAAACCAACGCGATGCGTCTAGAGCTAGCACTGATGTGGCGCAAAAAGATATCTTCCAACTCTCACAAAGTCACTTCCAATCTCCACTGCGATTTCAAAGTCTTTACTCATCCCCATAGATAGTTTTAAAGGACCTATATTTAAATCTTGTTCTAATTTTTGTTTTATTTCCAACAAAGTTGAAAAAGAATCTATAGCATCTTGTTTAAAATCATTCCCTCTAATTTTCCCAATAGTCATAAGCCCTATCAAGTTCATGTTAGGAAGGTCTTGGATTATTTTTTCTGCTGCCACTTTTAAATCATCATAGTTTATAAAACCATGTTTTTCCTCTTCGCCTGAAGTATTAAATTCTAAAAAAAGACCAAGAGAGTCTCCGATAAATTCACCTTTTTGTTTTATAAACTCATCAATAAGTTTTAATGAATCAATGCTATGGATATATTTTAGATGCTTGACCTTTAAAAGTTTTTTCACCTTGTTTCTCTGTAGAGGGCCGATGAAATGCCAATTGATGGGAAGATCTTTTAACTCCCCCTCTTTTCTTATTATCTCTTGAACTCTATTTTCACCAAAATCTCTTTGACCTTCTTCATAAAGTTCCATTAACTGTGCAACAGTTGCATTTTTAGTGACTGCCACTAGTTCGGCCTGTTTTAATTTACCTTTTATATTGGCCAGATTGGTCATTTATTTTTTCTTAGTTTTTTTCTTGGTCTTTTTCTTGGGGACAAGAGTAAAGGTGGCGTTGACTTCAATATTATTTTTTTTAAGAACTTCTTCTACAATACTACTAGGATTAATTTTAGAAAGTTGATTTTTAATTTCTTCAGCAACAATATCATTTAATTTTATCTTGGTTGTTTTGGCCTGCTGGATTAATCCATTGAGCATTTCTTTAGGGATCGGTGCATCCTGCAAAACTTTTTTAACTGCTTCTTCAGTCATAAAAGCTGCGCCAATTCCCACGGAGATGGTTTTTCTGATTAATTCATTTAAAGTGTCTTTATCTTTCATTTTTACCTCTAGTATCTAGGTTTTCGGTCAAAATGATGTTCAGCTTTAATGTGTCTTAAAGTTCCCGATTGAGATCTCATAACGATAGAATGAGTAATTGCCCCCCAGGGTTTAAAAAGCACGCCATTTAAAAAACTTCCGTTAGTAACACCTGTTGCAGAAAATACAATATCTCCTTCAACGAGGTCTTCTGTATCAAAAACCCTATCCAAGCTGATCTCATGATCAATTAAAAGTTTTTCCTCTGTGCTATTTTTAGGACGAAAGATTCCTTGAAACCCTCCACCCATACACTTAATTGCAGCAGCGGCCATTACCCCTTCCGCGGCCCCACCTTCGCCAAACATTATATCAATGCCAGAATCAGGCATGCAGGTTGAAATAGCTCCCGCCACATCACCATCAAAAATAAGTTGAATTCTGGCGCCAGTATTTCGAACTTCTTGAATAAGCTTTTCATGTCGGGGACGATTTAAAATAACACAGGTTAGATCTTGTACTCGACACTTTTTTATATCGGCCAATCTATTTAAATTTTCTTTAGGAGATTCTCTTAGATCAATGACGTCTCTCGCCTCAGGACCTACCCCAATTTTATCCATATAGACTTCCGGTGGGCTAAAGATTGATCCTTTCTCCGCAATAGCGAGAAGGGATAAGGCATTATATCCACCGGTAGCACAAACTTTCGCCCCCTCTAGTGGGTTGAGAGCTATTTCTAGTTCTGGGCCCTCACCTTTTCCAATCTCGGTTCCCTCTTCTATGGAACTCCCTTGAAAAATACCTTTTTCACCTATTATCACTTTGGCCTTACATTCAATCGAGTCAATCATTGCTTTCATGGCCAGAATCGATTCTGCCATGGCCAATTTTTCATCACCACGGCCCATAAGCCTAGCGGAGGCCATAGCGGCAGCTTCAGTTGCCCTTACAAATTCTATTGCTAAGTTTCTGTCCATAATTCCCGGGTCAATCACCCAATTTAAGTTTGAGAAAATCTATAACATGGCGGGGTAAAAAGTCATCAGGTAATTTCCTCACTAAAGAGCTAACCGCCTGTAATTTGTTGCTGTCTATTTGATCATCCATGCCAAAGACAAATTCATCCTGTTCAAAAAGCGGAGTTTCTAAATTTCTTTTAGTTAGGACCTCTCCAGTCCTTATCCCTGCGCCATCGATCCATTCGACAAAGGTTTTAAAAAGAATAATTTGGAACTCTTCCCACTCTCCATCTAGATGTCCCCACATAAAGAGATCAACAGGGCCATCAGCATGCAGCCAGTATTTGAGATTTCCAGGGAGATCCACCCCTAAGTCATTCTCATGCAAAGGTTGGAGAAGCTTTATAATATTATCGTTCGATAAAAAGTCTAAAATATCTGCTTTTAAAATCTCTTCAAACCTTATTCCCAAACGGGCCTTTTTCACCCATTGAACAACTCCTTTAATCTGCAAGTCTCTTCCTTTCCAATGAAGATGGCCTTGAATATTATCTCCCTTAGAAAAATGGGGTTCCCCATCCTTTAAGAGAAGTTGCATTCCAGAGTGACCAATTTCTTTAACTTCATAGGCCATTTTTAAGGCCTCATCCATGTCCTTAAACGTTAAAAAACAAAAGGGGAAATGGGGTAGCTTTCGTCTTTCAAATTCGGGCCCATGATTTTTAAGAATTTTTAATGTGGTCATGTATAATAGGATATCCTATCTATAATTATTTTAGGAGCGAAATCCCATCTTTTTGACTTGCTGGACAAGACTTCTTGGTTTTGATAAAAATTTCTAATGAAAATCGCTGATGAATGGGACATCGATAATTTGCCCAACAGATTGACCATGTTTAGGATTGCACTAATTCCGGTAATCATTGTCTCTCTATTTCTTCAATCCACTAATTGGCTGGTTTCCCACCACCTTCTTTTGGCCCATATTGCCGGCTGGACCTTTGTCCTGGCCTCCATCACTGATTTTCTTGATGGTTATATCGCCAGAAAGCGCAAGATTGTAACAGTGTTTGGTTCTTTCCTAGATCCCATAGCTGACAAATGTCTCATCGTGTCATCTTTAATTATATTGCTCGCTTTAAACAGAATCCCGGTTCTTATCGTTATCATCCTCGTTATTCGAGAGATCTATATTATGGCCTTGCGCCTTTTATCCTTAGAGCGTGGTTTTAATATTAAAGTAGGACAACTTGGTAAATGGAAAACTGCGCTGCAGATGATTGGGATTCCCATGCTGATGGTGAACTCCCCCCTTCTCGGTATTCCTCTTCCATTAATCGGAATTATTATGATTTACGCCACTACTGTTTTATCCCTGTACTCTGCCACTGAATATTCCATTGAGACGGTTAAAAAATTAAAAATGGCGAGAAAAACTAAAGAGGCCCTTTAATGAACGCATCCCATGTTCTCGTTACAGTTTCAGGCCCTGATCATCCCGGTATTACCGCCACTTTAATGGACATCATTGTTGATAGTGGAAACTCAGTTTGTGATATGGGGCAATCGGTAACCCATGGTCTTTTATCTCTAAGTATCTACATTCAAATCGATTCTGAAGCTGGAAGAAAAAATGATATGGTAAAAGATTTGCTTTTTGCCACCAAAAATATAGGCCTGGTGCTAAATTATCAAATGATTGATGAACAAAATTCTGATCTGGCCTTTCAAACCAAAGATAAATTTATTCTTAACTGTATATCTGTAAATAAGCTCCATCCTAAATTTTTAAGAGATATCTCAAAAGTCCTCGCTGATCATAAAATCAATATTTTAAGAATTGATAATGTCACTCCAAAAAGCTTTAAATCTTTAGAGATGACCACCACCCTTCCTGATGGACTAGATATTCAAGACCTAAAAAGTAAACTCATGGAGGTATCTACTTCCCATGAAGTCGATATGGCCTTTTTAAAAGATAATGTTTTTAGAAGATCCAAAAGACTGATTGTTTTTGATATGGATTCGACCCTAGTCCAAACGGAAGTTATTGATGAGATGGCCGACCAGTTGGGAGTTGGCAAAGAGGTTAGAGAAATCACTCATCGGGCAATGAATGGAGAAATAGATTTTGATCAGTCCTTGATTGAAAGGGTCTCTCTTTTAAAGGGTCTCAAAGTAGAAAAACTTCAAGAAATTTTAGATGGACTCTCCTTTACCCATGGGGCGGAAGAGTTTATTAAGAAAGTAAAATCACTGGGCTATAAAATCGCCCTTATCTCAGGGGGCTTCAGCTTTTTTGCTGATGCTTTAAAGGAAAAGCTAGACCTTGATTATTCTTTTGCCAATGAACTAGATATTATCAATGGCGCATTAACCGGAAAGCTTGATGGTACCATCATCAATGCCAATCAAAAAGCAATGCTCTTAAAGTTAATCGCTCAACAAGAAAAGATATCCCTCGAACAAGTAGTTGCAGTTGGAGATGGGGCCAATGACCTACCTATGCTTTCCATCGCAGGTCTTGGTATCGCCTATCACGCCAAAGATATTGTAAAAAAAGAGGCCCCTCACCATATGGGCCATGGACCTATGACTTCAATTCTTTATTTTTTAGGAATTAATGGGGAAAGCTAATTACTTTTTTACCTGAGAATCGGCATACTCCTTCATCATTTCACGACATTTATCATCTTTAGGATTGGCCAAAGCTTGTTTCATACACGATTGATATTTTTTCATTAGATTATTTCCTTGAGAGGCCCTACCATCTCTAAAAGCAATTTCCATATCAATTTCAATATGACCACATTCAACCATCAAAAGTCCCTCACAAGATTTCTGTACTTTTTTCATCTCCTCTTGATCTGGTATTTTAGGAGCTCCATCTTCCGTAATTTTTTCCTGGCACCCAGTTGTAAGACTATTTCGATTGATTAAAATACAATCTTGAGCACTACCAGGTGGGCAAAGTTTTTGCTGTTCCACCAAACAAGGATCTGGATATTTCCCATCTTTCATTTTTGCTATAATTTTTGGAGTACATTCTTTGGAAAAATAATTTTTATTGCTCTTTAGCCCATCAATTATACAGTCATAGATAGCAATATTAGGGTCGCATTTTATCTCTATCTCTTTATCACATTTATCTGGTACTTCCTGGGCATAAATAAACAAAGGTATTAGAAGTATAAATAAAATTAATTTTTTCATGCCCTCATATTATATCATTTTAACTAAAAGGCCCAATATATACTATTTAACTCAACCTTATTGATTTAGTTAAAAAAAGTAAAATATCTGCTAAAATATAAAGACTACTTCTACAAGGAAATTGAGGTTGAAATTCCTCCCGCTAATTTTAATACATTCTTTACTAATGACCTCTCTGCCTAGTTACGGTCAATCCAATGCTGAGAAAAATGTTCAGGCCATAAAACAGATACAAGAAGACAAGAAAAAAACACAAAAAAGATCAGATTTTGAAAAGAAGGCCACTGGTAGAGAAACCGATATTTTCACTAAATGTCGAACAAAGGTCGAAAGAAATCAAGAAAGAAAAGAGAATGACTTAAAACTTCTTGAAGAAGCAAATAGTCTTCACACTGATGAAATAAAAACCAAGGAAGTAGAACTCGCAGAAAAAGTGAAACAATTAGAAGCTGCCAAGAAAAAAGAACAAAAACAAGGCAGTAAAGATAATGTAAAAGATCTTAAAGACACTACTGTTATAGATGAAAGACAAAGATTAATTGAAGAGGTAAAAAAATTAGAAAAAGAATTGGTAGTTCTAAGAAAAAAAAGTGATAAAATCGCCCAAGATTTAGAACAGACACAAAAGGATTTACTGGCCGAAAGAGAGGAAGAGAAACTCAAATCACCTCCTTTTAAAATTTTTGAATTGACTACCCAAGAATTAGACTCACAATCTGTCGCCGGCTCTGCTGCCGAATCCAACATGCAGATGATGGCCCTCTCCACATCACTTGTAAATTACCTAGATTGTCGTAATGCCAGCGATACCATGTCTAAATCCTACTACGTTCTCCGAGCTGCTGCCTCCGTATATCTGACTAATTTTTTAGGTGAAAGTATCGACTACACTCAAGTCGGTGAGTGCATAGTGAATGAAGCTTTGGAACCACATGAAGAAAAAGATAAACAAATAGCCCTTCTTAGAAAAGCACGAAATCTATATGCTGAAATGGTAAAACATATTGAAAAATCAAATGAGGCCAGAACTGATGCCTTAAGCTTATTTTCTAAGGCCTTACAATTTGCTGTAGAAGAATGGTCACAAAAAAAGGCACGAGTAGCATCTGGCTGGGCAATGTATAGTACTGCCAAGAAAAATTATGATGATGCTTATAAAAAATACCGTGATGTCCTAATTGCGGCATCTGTTTTAATGGGAATCGGTGCTGCCAATATCCTTTGGGGGGGATATGTTTTAATAGCTATCGCTACAGGACTATATATTTGGATGGGAGTTGAGCTCATCCCCAAAAAGAATAAGGCCCGAACAGAATTATCAGAGACCAAAAAAGAATTAAAACTCGGCCATGAACACACTTACCTGAAATGTAACTACCATGAGGCAAGAAATTGGGATTTAGCGGAAGAACTTAAAAAATACGAGGAACTCGCTGCCTATCAAGAAGAACAAAAGAAAAAAGAAGAAGAAGAAGAAGAGGGAAATACCACCTATTTCAAAAATCATTTTAAAGGGATGTTGGGGAACCCAGTTCTTGATTTTCTCTTTACTCCAGCTTTCGCACAAGATGAAATTCTTCTTAAAAAGACTATACAAGATATTAAAGGACAGTATGAAAAAACATCAGAAGAAGACCTCAAGGGAGGTCTTGGAAGTGAATACACAAGTTCGGTAAATATTCCGCCAAATGTTCGAGGAGAACCTGCCGGAGATGCCATTGTAAAATCTTACGAAAAAAAATATTTGGCCCAAAAGAAACAGTTTAAAAAACAAGAGGCAATCTTAAAAGGACATTATGATAAATACAATGAGCAACAAAGCATACTAGGAAAACTTAATGATGACCTAGGCGAAGTGGCCTCTAAAGAACCTTATATCCCTTGTGAATATGAATGGCCTATAACTTGGTATAAAACCTATCAATATTCCATATGTACTGGAAGTGGTGATGATAAAAAATGTAGCTCAACTGCATATTGGACAAAAGCGAAAGAAAAATCCTGGCGTGAGAAATGGAGAAAATATGGATGTTCCACTGACAACAAGAATAAAATTGAGGCGCAAGAAAAAGTGGTTCAAGATATTTGGAATGTAATAGATCCTCTTGAAAACATACTTGAAATATTTGAAAAGGCCATGGATCAAGCGGAAATCGATTGGTATACCGCTATGAACATCAATGAAACAGGTTCTCCAGAAGGCGACCCAAATATTGAGAAACCAGATCCAAAAACGAGAATAGGACACTCCTATTTAAAATTCATCTCTAAAATTAAGGCCGAGTGGATGACCTCTGCCATCGATGTTAAACGAGATAATAATATCGTAATTGATATGCTTAGCGATTCTGATTTAGAAAGACTTTTAAATGAGCACAATGATTTAAAGGCACTGCCAGATAATAAAAAAGCAGGTTTATCTGATGCCTACACCAGATATATATATACCCAATATGCCCATAATCTCTTAATAAAAAATATTGCTATGATGGGCACCTCTTATCAACTAGCGGCAGACCATTTGGCCGCTTTTCAAAATCTTTTGGCCGATGCTGAGGCGAAGTTAGGCCTTGATGCAATGGCCATGCCTGATCAACTACCACAGGAGCTTGTTAGAAAACCTTCCTGTGCTAAAACTGCTGGAGGAGGTATATCTGCTGATCCATCTTGCTCTTGTAAGGCAAAAGGAAATTGTGCCAAAATCGATTTCCCCTCAGCAGTTTTATGGAGTGGAAAAAAGGGTGATTCTGGAGCAGTTTTTAGAGACTATACCAACAGCACTTTAAGTGGAGACGCTAAAGGGGCCAGAGTTAGTGGTAGTGCCATCAAAAGAAATGCTGCTGCTGTTCGCGGACGAATTGAAGATGGAAAAACATCCATTCTAAAGGCCCAGAAAAAGGCCGGTTACCAACCAACCAATTTTAACAATATCACCGCAGGGCTTGAAAGCTCTATCAATAAACTAAGTAACAGAAATGCCGTGGCCGCTACTACTAGTGATTCTTCCCTGACAAGAAGAATAAGAAGAGCGGCCCTGATTGATAAGGTTACTGAAAAAGATAAAGTTCTAACTATACCTACCAGCAAAAAAATTACGAGGGCAAAACGTAAAAAGGCCACTAAAAGAAAACCTAGGCCTGGTGAAGGGATGAACCTTGGTATTGACGAAACAGATCTTGAACTTGAAGGGGAGCTAGAAGTAGAAAGTCTAGACTTTGGTTCTGGAGGAATCAAAAAATCTGCCAAGGTTGATAAGGCATCTACTAAAGAAAAAAGAAAAGGTGTAGTTGAAGATAATACTAGATCTCTTTTTGAAATCGTAACCCGCCGGTATAAAAGATCCGGCTACCCCAGACTTCTCAAGAAGAAAAAGGAATAACTCAGGTATAAGGTATTTTTTCCTCTAGAAGAAATTTTTTGTCAGTATGATAGCCTTCTTTTATGAAGAAAATAATATTCCTGATCCTTTTTGTTTCCTCTAATGTTTACTCTATAGATTTAAGCTCTCCCCGGGCCACCATGAAAACCTATCTGATGGCCATGCATAACTATAAAAAGGGAGATAATAGTGCCATTCATATTGCGATGGAAACTATAAATCTAGCTCACCTAGACAGTGCCATAAAAGAGACCTCTGGAAAACTCATAGCAGAACAACTCATCCAAACCCTTGATCGAATCGAAAAAATTAACTATGCAGAAATACCAATTAATCTAAAAGAAAAAATCTGGATTTATAAAAAGAAAAGCGTCCATGTAGGAGAAAAAGTTTATCCGGTAGAAATCTCTATTAGCCTACAAAAAAATGGTGATAAAGATAAACGCAAACATAAACAGATATGGAAATTCACTAAAAACACCTCTGATACTATTGGCCATTTTTGGAATTCCCTTAAAAAGAAAAAAGTTGTTCATGGGGTAGTCGAACTTAAAAGTAAAAAAGACAAAATTAAGCGCTTAATGCCGGCATGGACTGCTGATAGAAATTTCATTCTACTAAATGGCCAATGGCTCGGATTCATTGGAATTCTTTTTTTGGGCTGGCTTTTTTCCGTCATCATCATTTTTAATCTCGATAGAGTCATTATCGGTATCCTGGCCAAAGACCGTGTGAAGATACCAAAGAAGGTTAAAAATAAAGTCTACAAATCCTTAAAGTGGCTTATCATTTCATTGATTTGGATTTCTGGAATACGTTTACTAGAACTACACCTAGAGATATTAAATCCTCTAATTCGTTTTGGACAAATTATTGGGACCATTTCATTAGTTGTTCTGCTCTATTATTTTTGCGATATGGTGGCCGCTTATTTTTTAAAAAAGGCCAAGGAGTCAGAAGATGGTTTTGATGATATCCTCGTACCCTTGCTGCAAAAAACCGCAAAGTTTTTAGTTATTGCAATTGGTTTTATATTTATTGGACAGAGTTTAGCTCTCGATATGAAAGGTATTCTCGCCGGACTAGGGATTGGTGGTATCGCCTTTGCCTTTGCTGCAAAAGATGCCCTCGCAAATTTTTTTGGTTCCATTACAGTCTTATTTGACAGGCCTTTTCATATTGGTGACTGGGTAGTTATTGACGGAACTATTGAGGGTCAAGTGGAATCTGTAGGACTTCGTTCTACCAAGATCCGTACCTTTTATAATTCCCTGACAATCGTTCCTAATGGGACTATATCTAATTCCTCCATTGATAATTATAATCAAAGGAAGTTCCGTCGCTTTAAAACTACCGTCGGAGTTCAATATGATACTCCTCCAGAAAAAATTGAGGCCTTCTGTGAAGGGATAAGAGAACTTATCATCACCAATAAATTTGCCCGTAAAGATTATTTTAATGTCTACCTAAATGAAATGTCTGATAGCTCTTTAAATATTCTCCTGCATATGTTCTGGGAAGTTCCCAACTACCCCACAGAACTTGCCGAAAAGCATCGTCTTTTAATTGATATTATCCGCCTGGCCAAAAAGATGGATGTTGAATTTGCCTTTCCCACAAGTACTATTCATATGTACACTGAAGAAAAAAGTACAGGAGTGGAAGTCCCTAAAGAAGAAGCACCTCAAATTTATGGTAAAAATCTGGCAAAAAAGATCGCCAAAAAATCCATCTCTCCTAAAAATCCTCGAAGTGATATTAAAGGTACCCAGGATTTTGATGAATCTGATCTCGACTCTGGAGATTAAAAATTACTGTTAATCTCTTTGCGAAGTAATTTATTTTCTTTACTAATAGGTTTCCTAAGAAAAGATCTATTTAAAATATACGCTAGGCGAAAACCTGCCTGCTTTAATAGTTTTTTTAATAACTTTTTATGAACATATTGATATTTATATCTGATCTGCTTTGGAAATACATAAATAGAATCTAGACTGGATCGAACATCCTCTGCCCAATCTAAGATTGAACCCGCTTCCCATTCAAGAACTTCTTTAGTTTTTGGTACTCCTATATAATAGGCCCATTCAGTAAAGGATAATTTTTGAAAATCGATCATCGCCTCATCCCAAAAACGGTGCAAGTTCATATCTTCACCGAAAAAGTTTATCTTCTTTTTGGTTCCACCCTTATCATCAACATATCCTAGATGAAGAGGTTGGTGAAAATCACCATAAAAATGAATAAGAAATTTCAAGGCCTGGGCCTTCTCTTTTTGGTTGTATTTACTAGATCTAAGAACATCCTCAAAATGGATTAAGGCCCAGATAATATTATTTTTTTTTATCTTAATATCTTTTATCTTTTCGCCCTTTTTAATATTTATATAATGCCAAGATCTGGCATGCCCCCAAGATTTATCAGATTTGATTTCATCGGCCCAAATTGCACTAAAGGGCATCTGTCCTTTTCCAATTAATTTATCTACTTCTCTTTTGGCCACGGGATTAAGTTGACGGTAGGCCAACTCTCCGACGATTCGGTGACCATTCTTTCCCCACGGGTAGGCATTCATAGAAAATAGTAGGGTAAAAATCAGGCTACTTTTTAAAATCAAAAAGCTTCTTTTCTTTAACAATTTTGCTAACAACATCTGGCACCATCTTTTCAAATTCGAGGTCACCCTCTTGGATCATTTTGAGCACCTTTCGTGACCAAATAGCGGTCACTTTGATGTCAAAATCTTTTATATCTTCTAGATGATGATTTTTTTGCAGAAATTGCAACAAAATTTTCATATTTCCATCAATATTTATGTGATCTGAAGTGACCAGTTCATTGGCCAGTGCTGGGCCCTGATCCAGTTCTGTGGCCGGATAGACATATAACTTGGTCCTATTCCCCAAAAGTCGACCCAAGCGGCCAAGAAGACCATATTTGTCGTTTTCCTGTCCTTCCTCGTTGAGAATGTACTCCAAGTTATAGACGCCAAGGATAAAAGCTATTTTACCATTGGTTTTACCTGTTAGGTACTTATTTAGGGAATGGAAATTTTCATGATTAGAGATCAACACCTTTTGGCCAAGTTTGGCCAAAATATCTACCCGCGCTAGAAAATCTTCATTGTCGACTCTCCCTCTTTCTAAGAGTTTTGACATGGATATCTCAGGAAGTAGAAGGGTGTTTTTATTATCGCCTAAATCTTTTTCAAAGGCCGCAAGTCCTGACTTTAACATATCCATATTAAGGTTAGTGGGAGGCCTATAACTTCCCCGTGCGATAGCGATATTTTTTTTATACATAACTTCCGAGGCCTGCCCGACACGTCCTTGCTCATCAAAATAGGCGACATCAGTATAACCGTTTTTAACCAGCTCAAGACTTAAAATCCGAGAATCAACTCCTTGAAAGGCCGGACCGTTTACCCTGATCATATCAATTTCCACTCTTTCTCTCGAGAGATTTTCCATCAAAGATTTTACAAATTCGATAGGGTTTTTGAGATGATAAAAACAACCATAAATGAGATTTACACCAATCGAGCCTAGGGCCTGCTGTTGTTGCTGGTTTTCTCGATCCTTCATTCTAATATGGATAATGGCATTACTAGGTTTTTCACCAGGACGTCCCTGAAATTTCACTCCCACCCAGCCATGACAATCTCGACTTCCTTTAAAACTTTTTGCAGCGACTGTATTTGCTAGGACAAAAAAGCGGGTCTCAGAAGATCTCACCTCTTTAAGCCTTTCAACGAGAATTTTATATTCCTTATCCAACATTTTTTGCATGCGGGATTCACTTACATATCTGCCACTATCATCCTTTCCATAAATGGCATCGCTCACTACCATATCGTAGGCAGACATAGATTTAGCAACTGTTCCTGCCGCTCCTCCCGCCTGAAAGAAGTTTCGTGCAACTTCTTGGCCGGCACCAATCTCAGCAAAAGTACCATAGATAGTATCATCCAAATTTATTTGGAAGGCCTTTTGCTTGGAACTTAAATAGTGCGAGTTAGGCATATTAATCCTCTAAATTATTATTATTTAACTAATACTCTCTAATTATTTAACGGAATATTTCGAAAAGAAGTAAAAGCAAAAAGGGGTTAAATCATGGATTTTGGGATATTAGTGGCCGGAGTTTTAGTTCTTGGGGCCATTGGCCTTGCGATTGCTAGTGAAAAACCTAAAAAGGCCCCCATTCCAGTAAAAAAAAAAGAGAATGAGAATAATGAAGATGAAGATCTAGCGGCTTAAAAGTGCCATTTCCTTGGCAAAATAAGTTAACACCATATCACAGCCTGCTCTTTTAAAACTCGTTAGCATTTCCACCATACATTTTTCTGAGTCAAGCCAGCCCTTTTCAGCGGCCGCTTTAATCATGGCATACTCTCCACTCACGTTGTAAGCAGCTATGGGTAGATTGCTAGCTTCTCTAAGCTTTGCGATTATATCTAAATAGGGAAGGCCTGGTTTAACCATTAAAATATCGGCCCCCTCTTTTTCATCTAGGAGTGCCTCTCTAATGGCCTCACGAGAATTAGAAAAGTCCATTTGATAGGTTTTTTTATCTCCACTTTTAGGAGCTGAATCAAGTGCATCTCTAAAGGGCCCATAAAAACTGGAGGCATATTTAGAGGAATAACTCATGATGGAGACCCCTTGAAAACTCTCCTGATCTAGGGCCGATCTTATAAAACCAACACGGCCATCCATCATATCCGATGGGCCTATAATATCTGATCCTGCTTGGGCCTGAGTAATCGCCATACTTGCTAAAATCTCAAGAGTCTGATCATTAACGATCTCTCCTGTCTTGGGGTCAACAAAACCATCATGTCCATCACTTGAATAAGGGTCCATCGCCACATCGGTCATTACCATCATGTCTGGACAGGCATCTTTAATCGCCTTAATTGCCTGCGGATAAAGTCCATTAGGGTTGGTAGATTCTTTTGCCCAAGAATCTTTAAGCACTTCATCAATAGCAGGAAAAAGTGAAATACACTTTATCCCTAAATTGTGGAGTTCTTTAACCTCTTTCACTAGAATATCCACACTAAATCTAAACTGTCCTGGCATGGAACTAATAGGATCTTTTATGCCTGTGCCTCCAAGGACAAAAAGAGGGGCGATGAGATCATTTGCAGTTACGATATTCTCCCTGACAAGAGATCTGATCGCTTCATTTTTACGGTTTCTTCGAGGTCTTATTTTCATGAAAGGGATATTTCTACATTTGGGTCTTAAAGGCAATAGCATATAGTGAAATTTGCTTGAGCATGGCCGAAAGGCCGTTAGAACGGCTCATAGAGAGGTGTTCACGAAGTCCGATATCTTCTAAAAAAGTGGGCCTGGTAGCGAGAATTTCATCTGGAGAAGAGCCTGAATAGACATAAAGGAGTAGCGCCACCACTCCTCTCACAATAGCGGCATCACTATCTCCTTGAAAGTAGACAACACCATCTTTCATCTCAGCGTGAAACCAGACTTTTGACTGACATCCCTTTACCAGAAATTTATCTTCCTTATAGGAATCACCTAAATTATCGAGGGCCTTCCCTTTTTGAATAATATGCTTATATTTATCTTCCCAGGAATCTATCTCTTTGAATTCATTGACCAAAGTATCTACTCTGCTGGAAATTTCCATAATTTGCTCCTAAATTTTTCAATAATTATTATAACATTTTAGAGGCAACCGCAAGAAATCACTATCTTTTAAGCTTCCAAAAAAAATGAATTAAATAGATAAAAGGTCGAATCATATTGGTAAGTATTGGGCCGAGTCTAGGATTTTTAAAAACTTGAACAAGTAAAATAGGTGAACTGCGATAATAGGCACGAACCATTTGTTTGCCGATAGTGCTCCTTTCAAGAAAACCTCGAAGACCACGCAAGTTCTCAGTAACCGGGTGATCTTCTCCATAGAGATAAGTGGCAATAAAACAATTCCCTTTTTTAGACTTTATAATTTTATAGGCATCAGTGAAATCTTTGGTATTATTTGTTTTTCCGTTGGTAACATACCTTCTTAAAACTTCAGAATTTACATATTGAAATTTTTGTCCGTTGGAAAACAGAATAAACTTATCCAAGTATTTTTTAAACTCATCATACGTTTTTGGATTTCGATCATAAATTTTAACCATGTACCAGTAAACTTGACTAAGAAGAAACACCTCCGATAACTCTTCCTCTCTTAAGATACTTGGCATTAACTCCTTTTCATCAATATCATGATAGGCCGCCAGGATATGTAGATATTCATGGTAATTTTTAAGAGCGGTTTTGTAGTCCCCTATATTAGAATAACTTAACCCTTTTTTGAGAAAGGATAGACGGTTATAGTATATTTTGACGATGGCCTGACGAGTTCGATCGCCAATGTTTTTTGAATTAGTTTTTAGTTGTTCCATGGCCTTTTTATCGGCAGGAAACAAAGAATGCTTATTTAATTCTTTTTGAACTTAAGTAAATACCCAAGCAAGCGATTTAAATATTTCTTATTGAAAGTCATTAGGTGATCACCATCTTTGACAGACCAAAGCTTAACCGTGGCCCCTTTATCACAATCGGTCCAAACTTTTTCGGTGGTGGTTAAAAAAGGAACTTTCATATTTAGAGGTTTTAAATCATTGAACGTTTGAGTGGTAATTTTTTCTTCAGAGCAATTATTATGGGCCGCCCACTGCTCAGCTGTTTTCTCAGCACTAGGAAATTTCCCACTTCCTGGATATTTAATAAGAAAGTCTTTAGTTCCATGTATATGTAAAACGGGAATAGGTTCGACTCCCTTGCACTTAGAAAAATCATTCCAATTCACACCAGCAAAGGAGACCAAGCTAGCAATCTTATGTGGCATATCACAGGCCATTCGATAACTCATAAAGCCACCATTAGAGTGACCAAAAAGGTGGACTCTTTTTAGGTCTATTGAATACTCATCACTCATCCCTTCAATGACGTCACTTATATATTCAACATCATCCACCTCTTGCTTACTGTAATTGCAGCAAAAATCAGTAGCATTCCAAAATCTAAGTCCTCCTGCTCCTTTCAACCCATCAGGATTAATTAAAATAAACTGCATCTTAGTAGTAAAAGGTCTCAAATCAAAAAGAGTGTTTTGCATATTTGCGCTGCCACCAAAGCCATGCAAAGAAATTACTAAAGGATATTTCTTTTTTGGATTATAGTCTTCTGGCAAGTACACAATGGATTTCCCTCTTTTATTAACAAAATCAAAGTCATGCCAATAGGGGCCATTAAATTTCTGTATCTTTTTTGCGAGAGAAATCCCGGGAAGAGTTATAGCTAATAATATAAAAGATATTAGTATTTTTAATTTCATAATTTAGTCCTATACCACCTTCTATAATAAAAAGGTTAGTTGATACTAATGTAGCAGTTCAAAATTTGTATTTTTTAAATTGACAATTACTTACACATTGTAACGAAGAAGAGTTTTCTTACAGACTGTGCATTAAGTCAAAAAGGTGATTTCATTAGGCGCCGTGTCATGTCTTCTAAACTTATTTTTCAACGGCCGGCATACGCATTATAGGGGTTTTTTGTTTTCTCGATCCAAATTATCAGAAAGATAATTAGATGAGGCACCTGCATTTGAACTGCCCCAAGCTCAAAGAGATCATTAAATAATTTTCATGATCTCTTCAGTATCTTTTATTTTTAAATATGCTCTAAGGTATTATATGTTTGAGAAGCTGGTCTTAAATTACTTCCTTTACCATCAATGATTTGATAATAAAAAGTCTCTGTCTGCTCTATTGATTCATCCATTTTATATCCACTGGCGATATCAATATATTTAGGCTTTGCATCTTTTAGAACCTCAGGATTTTCAATCAAGTAATCAATCTTTCTAGCAAGCTCAAGATGGTCACAATCGTTAAAAGAGAACTCTTCTGATAGAGCGAACTGTCCAGATGCACTAGTTTCATTAATTGAAATTAAGGCCGGAAGCCCACAACCAATCGCTTCTAGTACTGCCATTCCTTCTAGCTCCACTTCTGAAGTGTGAACAAATAAATCTGCAGTATTGTATAGCTTTATGAGATCTTCGTTACTAACAAATAAGAACTCTGCCGGATTAGGCAGTTTAGATCCCATCTCAATAAGTTTTTCTTTAAGTGGCCCATTTCCTGTCGCCACCATTTGAATCTTATCTTTGTATTTAGAGCTAGCAATAGCATTTATTAAAACATGAAGTCTTTTTTCTCTAGCAAGTCTTCCCACCGCTAAAATGACAAACTTGTCCTTATATTTGGCATCTTTTTCATAATCAACAGGCCTAAAATCATCTTTTAAACCATTTGAGATCACTACCGATTTTTTATTTAAATTAAATTTTTTCAATTCATTCTCAGCAAATTTAGACGGGCAAATAACCCCATCTGATTTATTGAAAAATTTTGAAATAAATAATTTATAAATTCCTCTAGAAAGGAATTTAGATCTGACTCTAATATTACGTAAAATATTTTCCGGCTGCATGTGAAATCCAGTTACTACTGGAACTCCCATTTTTTTTGCCAATTTCACGGAGCTTATACCTAGCCACCAAGGAAGTTGAACATGAACAAGATCAACTTGTTCAAAGAGCTCTCTTAGTACCTTAGTTCTAGGATATGCAAAAATATAACCCATCTTCTGCATTAATTTTTTAAAAAATGGGACATAGAAACCTGGTAAAACTACTCTACCGGACCTAGGATCCCCCGTAGTCACAATAGTAATCTCATGATCTTTTTTAAGAGCATCAATAAAACGATGAGCAGAATAGACGCCACCGGTCTTAATTCCATCGTAAGTATCAATAACATAGGCTATTTTTAGTTTTCTTTTTTTCATTGTATTTCATCCTTTAAATCAAAATAGAGAGACATTATTTCAAATGGCCTTGTGCAGCTTAACATAGCGCATAATTCCGGGTAAAGAGGATTAATGAATCTCTACCATATTTTCATAGTGCTTATCATTGTGTCGCATAGCGCCATGACTCATGCTGTTAATATTAGGCAGGCACTAACTATCAAGGCGCTCAAAGGACACAGGCCATTAGGATATAAGGCCGCGAGGAGGGTGCTCTTTGGAAAGATCTATTTACAAAAGACCTCTCAAGGCAGCTATATCCAAGATATCTATTGCCAAATACACTTTACGAAAAAAGACGGTGTAGGCCCTTTTAAAATCCCTGATCACACCAAACTAAATACTGAGCATGCCTGGCCTAAAGCTAGATTTTCCAAAAAGTCCTCTTACTCTACGCAAAAAACAGACCTTTTCCACCTCTTCCCCACTGCTAATCAGGCCAACAGTTATCGTGGAGATTTACACTTTGGAGAAGTAAAACAAGTAAAAAATTATATTCCAAACTGTCCTCTCTCAAATCAGGGAAAGTCAGTTTTCACACCACCAGAAAATATTAAGGGAGATTTGGCCAGGGCCTTATTTTACTTCTCCATTAGGTATAATATTCCTATAACTAATCTAGAAGAGGCCCATTTAAGAAATTGGCACCTTTTAGACCCTGTGGATGATTTTGAAAGAGTAAAGAATGATTTGGTGGAAAAATACCAGGGAAATAGAAACCCTTTCATTGACCATCCAGAGATCGTAAATAAGCTAAAGGATTTTTAATGATTCACTTAATTTTTATTTTTCTTTTGCTTCAAATGTCGCCTGTCTTTGCAGGAAATAATTATCAAGTAGCAATCGAACAAAATATGATTTTCTTTTGTATGAAAAACAGAAAAAAACCTCAGTTTTTAAAAAGTGAGTTTTGTAAAAGCTATGCCCACAAAACATTATACCGCTGTCAAAGAGTTAGTAAGAAATCTTCTTACAAAACTTTAAGATGCTTAAAAAAATCATTGAGAATTTAGAATAATTAATCCACCGATATGCTTAAATTCTTCATCCGTTAAAGTTTTAAAGTCTAAACCCTCAAAATCTCTTTTCAAACAACCTGTAAAATAAGGAATAAATCCATCTATTTGATTAAGGGCGAAAGACTTGGCAAAATCAGAGAATCCCTCTTTATCGACTACTAATTTGTTGGAAGAATTTAAAATATCCCCTAAAAACTTTCTGGCCTCATCTATTGTGATTCCAAGTCTATTTACATCTCCAGAGAAATGGCCAAGTTTAAAATTAGCAAAACAACTAATCAGCAACGACTCAAAGTCCATATCATCTGGGTTGTAATTCAAATAGTAAGCATCTTGAAGAGTGCCCGATTTATTTAACTTTTCGTAGACAGAAAAGAACTTCTCCATAAAAGGAAGGAGCTGACAAAACAAATCAGATCTCTCCTGCCAGTGATTATATGATTCGACTGTTGCTACATCTTTTTCTTCAAATTTAATCGTCTGAGAAAATGATTGATCGAGGAAGGAACTCCAAAAAGCGCCAAAAAATCCTTCTGTCTCTTCCATATTATTTTTTTTTAAGGACGCTTTTATTTTTCCCTGCACATCTTTAATTAAACTATTCCCAATTTTATATAAATCTTCAAATTCAAATCGATCAAAAATATTTTCCGAACTTCTGTTTATTTTTAAATAATCAAAGCCAAGATCTATCAATGCCCTGGTTTTCTTTCCTGTTCTGGCCATTGAGACAGAACCACTTTTTAAGGAGTTATTCAAAGTATGGGTCGCATTTATAAGTCTGATAAAATTAAATCTTAAAAATTCCCTACGTTTATCATCTTCAACTTTAGACAACTCATCTAAAAGGGCATCATTTTTTTCTCTAAAGGGAATAATAGAGTTCTTAGGCAATACCTGAGCTTTCCCTAAAATATCAATATTACCAGTATGCGCTGTTTTCTTATCTATAAAGTTATCAATAATTGGAATATCGGAATCTATTGATAAAGCATCAAAGTAATCGACAAACCCCAGGTCTCTCATGCGATTTTTTTTCCAATGATATTCTTCTTCAACCAGATGACTAAAAGATGTGGCAACATATTTAAATAAATGAGTATAGGCATTTTCCACACCTAAAGCAGAATATAGATCCTTAACTAACTCATGTACCTCTTCAATCTGTTCAAAATCTTCATGAAATTCAAACAAAAGAAGGTTATCTTCTGTTAAAAAATAATTATCATGATCCGGGTAAAGTGGCTCTTCAAGATCAAAGGTCCAAATATTAAGTTTAGACTTTAAATAAAGGCCAAATTCAGGGCCTTGTAAGAATTCATTTTTAATTTTTTCATTAGGGCAATTTCTATAAGACTGAATCCAAAAGCTAAAAGATTCAAGGTCCAATCCATCCTTATCCCATAAGTCGATATCTAAGAACGCCTGTCTTTGATCAGCATCTAATTTTTCAAGATATAGTCCGACCTTTTCAGGAATCATGGTTTTAAATGCCATATATAAAGGCTGAACCGGAAGATAGGAAAGACTATTGTTATGTTGAACAAGCTTTTCGATTTCTTCAATCAATCCGTATTGCATGGATTCTTCTATCAAGGCGCCAAGAAAGTTATTTTTCATACAGAATCCTATAGCAATAAATGGTAGCAATGGTCTAAGGCTGATTGCGTTATATGTAAATATTCCCAACAAATACAGAGAAAAAGAATATTTAACTGCCTCTTGATCTCCTAGCAACTCCAATCATTATTTTTATTTAGTTCTTCAAATATTTTTTTGCAGAAAATTATTTGTCACCCCCAAGTATTTCTACCGAAAAACACATAATTGACTGCTCCCACAAGTTTTATTTACAGCAAATAATGCTTAATTAACCCTAAATTAAATCCGAATATAGCATATGGGTGAAAAAACTGCCAAAATAGAAAAAATGCAAACCAATAAAGTCGTCTCTGACAAAATCAAAGAAAAAGTCGTGCAAATAAAGGCCGAACCTACAAAGGTTCAAAAGAAAGAGGTTCCCAAAGAGAAAGAGGTTCCCAAAGAGAAAGAGGACCTTAAAAAGAAAAAAACTCCGCACTACACTAAGGATGACCTGCAAATTCCTAGAAGGCTTTTTCATTTCCTTGGAGGATGCGCAATTGCTGTCTTATACTCAAGCTTTTTTAATCATTCCACCGCAGTCCACCTCTTAGGTTTTTCAGCTTGTATCTTTTTTATCTTTGAACATGCCAGATCGAAATATCCTGAATACAACGAACAATTTAATAAAATAGCAGGGCCTTTTTTGCGTGCTGAAGAGCATCTTAGAGAATCCGCCCTACTTCCTTTTGTTATGGGGATACTTTTAGCTATTATTACTTATCCTAAGACCGTTGCTATCGCTTCAATTTTTGTTTTAGCAGTTTCTGATCCTCTTGCGGCAATTGTTGGCATAAAACTCAAAGGAAAGAAAAACAAAGCGGGAAAAACTTTTGAAGGTTCCATGGCCTTTTTAGTTTCTTGTTTTATAGTTACTTTTCTAACCTTTTTAATTGCTGTTCCCTCTTTAGGTTTTGGAAAATTATTTTTATTATGTCTTCTCTCCTCTCTTCTAGTTACTGGATTTGAAAGATTGCCTATTAGAATTGATGACAACTTTCTTTTGCCGGTGTTTTCCGGTATCATTCTTTGGGCCTTATGCGGCCTCTTGGCCATCCCTTTAACATAATTTGCAAAAAGATTTCTCTAAGGTAGTATTTACTTTGGAGAATTATGCGCGAACTCGTAAGAACTTTAGGACTCCCCTCTGTTATTGCTATTAGTTTGAGTGCAATGCTTGGAAGTGGAATTTTTGTTCTTCCTGGTATCGCCTATGAACAAACCGGCCCTTCCGCCTGGGTTTGTTATCTACTGGCCGCTATTTTTATTTTACCGGCAGTTCTATCTAAGGCCGAACTGGCCACGGCGATGCCTGCCTCAGGAGGCACCTACATTTATCTTGAAAGAACTTTTGGCCCTCTCGCCGGAACGATCTCAGGCCTTGGCCTTTTATGTACCCTACTTTTGAAATCCTCTTTTGCTCTTGTCGGTTTTGGTGCCTATTTATCTGTGCTAACTAATATTGATATCAAAGTGGTGGCAATTGCCCTTCTCGCTGTAATCTTGATTCTAAATTATGTAGGGGTTGGAAAAGTTAGCAAGGCCTTAATTGCTTTTGTAACCCTAACTATTGCTGGTCTAATTTATTTATCCATTAAGGCCTCATTTGTTTTTAAAACAGAATATTTTGAACCTTTCATGACCAACGGCATGGAAGGATTGTTTTCAACTACCGCCTTAGTTTTTGTATCCTATGCAGGAGTTACAAATGCAGCGGCCCTGGCCGAGGAAGTTCATCATCCTGAAAAAAATCTTCCCTTAGGAATTTTAATTTCATTTTCTATTGTTACCGTGATTTATTGTGTAGTTAATTTTATCTTGGCAGGAAGTCTACCCGCTAATGAATTATCTGGAGACTTAAGATCTCTTACAACACTGGCCCAAACAGTTCAGGGAAAACCTTTAGGAATTATTTTTGCCTTATTAGGGGTTCTAACCATGGGCTCGATGGCCAATGCCGGTATTCTCGCTGCCTCTAGATTTCCTTTTGCGATGGCCCGAGATAACCTTCTCCCCTCAATGCTTGGAAGACTTAATAAGAAATTCTTAACCCCATCAAGAAGTATACTGTTGTCGGGTATATTTGTTGGATTAGCTGTTTTATTTTTTAATATAACCAATATTGCAAAACTCGCCAGTGCTTTTTTAATTTTTACTTTTATGCTGGAAAACATTTGTGTCATTGTCCTTAGAGAAACTAGAGTCCAGTGGTACAAACCTGTTTTTATCTCTCCTTTTTATCCTTTGATGCAAGTTTTTGGAATTATTGCCTGCCTAATTCTTTTGATTTCCTTAGGGTGGATTTCTTTGGCCGCAATTCTTTCCATTGCAATTCCCGGAATCATCATATTTTTTATGTATGGAAATAAAAGGGTTACTCGCAAAGGAGTTATTGGGATAAGGGGAAAAAGAAAAGATTTGATAGAACAGTCCAAGGTTAGTTTTATGACTGACTCAAACATCGCACCAATTGACCTGTCTTCTAAAATGGACATTTGTGTCTCATTAATTGGTAAAGAGATATCTCCTGAAACCTTAATAGAAATGGCCGCATCTCTTACTGGGGGACAAAAACTAGAAGTTGCTTTTTTAATTGAAATTCCTGAACAGACTGGAGTTAATGATCTCAGAGATGAATTTTCTACCGTCAAGTCTCTTAGAAGAAGAGTTCTGGCCATGGAAGAGCAAAAAAAGATACCTATTAAATTTGATGTGATTGTCTCTCACGATATTTTAAAAACCATTCATGAACTTAGTCGAAGACTTGATTGTCACTGGTTATTTATTGAGTGGGAAGGCAAAACAGGTAACGCTTTTACCTTAAACAACCCCGTAATATGGCTTAGAGATCATCTCTCTTGTAATTTAGTTGTCTTTAGAGACTGTGGGGTAAGATATATCCGTAAAATTATGGTTTTAATTCATGATTATGGTACGGAAGAAGTTATCATCAACTTGGCAGATCAAATAGCTGCTGTAAATAATGCCCATATCACTTTGGTTAGATATATCCACTCAAATGAACAAGACAATATTGTTGAATCAGAAAAATTTATTCTTTCTAAATGTAAAGATTTTTGTAAATCCCCCACTGACATTAAAATCATCCGGGGTAAAAATAAATTAGAAACAATTCTTTCAGCAACTGCCGATTTTGATTTATTGGTATTAGGGGATTTTAAGACCAATAATGTATATGAACAATTATTTGGATCATTTTACGATCGCATTATCTCTAAAGCTGCCTGTAATGTCTTGTGCACACAAAAATATGTCTATCACCAGACCCATTCTTAAATTTTAAAATCTTGCACTTAAATGATATAAATACAGCTATGAAAGAGAAAAGAACTAAAATAGATAGTTACCACCTGGTGGACTTTACTGAATATGGGCCTGATGATGCCAAGGAAACTATCCTCCTTCTTCATGGATATGGTGAGAAGGCCGAAACTATTTTTAGAAAACTTAGTTCAGTTCTACCTAGTGATGTTAAAATTATCTGCCCCAATGGCCCCTTTCCCATGCCAAAAAAGACTGATGAAGGATTTAAAATGTCCTACGCATGGTATTTCTTTGACCCAATAAGAGAACAGTTTTTTATCGATTATGACCTCCCTGCCACATTGCTACAAAAATTTATTAAGACGCAGGATCTCGACCAACTGCCCCTAACTATTATTGGGTATTCACAAGGTGGCTACCTTGCCCCCTTTGTTGGACAAAAACTTTCAAATACTACTCATGTAATAGGAATAAACTGTCGGTTTCGCTACGACATGATGAACAGTGAGATTAACTTTAGGTTAGACGCTATTCATGGAGCTGCTGATAACCTTGTAGACCCTGTCAAGGCACATAAGTCTTTTAATATTCTAAGAAATAAAGGTATAAAAGGGGAGTTCCATATAATCGAAGGAGAAGGACACACCCTATCAAATCCGATTAAAAAATGTTTAGCAAAAATAATTGGTTCATAAATTTATGCTTAAAAAACTAATTTTGCTTATATTTATTCTAAATGCTCCATTGCTATTATCTAGTGATAAATGGAATTTAGTCTCAAAAGATCGAGGCATTTCCCTATATGAATTAAAAAATCCTCCTAAAGGTGGTATGCTTCCCTTCCGTGCGGAAAAGGTTATCAATCTGTCTCTTCGAAAACTTCTCTATATTTTAGTTGATTATAAAAATAAAAGTCAGTGGGCACCTAAACTTAAAAGTGTAACGATCCATAAAAAATTAGGAATAAGTCAGTTCTTATTTAGCGAATACTATGACGTCCCTTGGCCTTTTAATGACCGACAGTTTTTATTAAAGGGACAAGTTGTACTTGGAGGGGACTTTATTCATATAACCGCCCATTCAGTTAATGATAAAAAATTCTTTGAAAAAGATCATGTCAGAGCAGATGTTGATATGATTGATGTGAAACTCTACCCTATAACTAAAGAAAAAACTAAAATTGTATTTGAATTCCTCGGAAATATGGGGGGATATATTCCAGTCTTCGTCCAAAATATAATTAGAAGAAGGTGGCCACATAGATTTATCGAAGCAATCGAGAAATATGCTAAAACCACCAAGAATCTGGCCTCCTCTGATTGGGAAGGCCTTATGAAAAACTTTTTATAAAAAAGTAAAAGGAAGTTTTTTATTCTTAACTCGCTTACAGGCACTACTGATCTCTTCCCCAAAAACAGCATCCACTTTAATTTTCGCCTCAATCTTAGCAACAGCATATAAAATCGAAGTGTGGTCTCTTTTAAACATTTGACCTATTTTAAAGAAGCTAAAGCCTAATCCTTTACTCATTAAATACATGGATACATGCCGTGCTTGAATAAATCTTTTTTTCCGGGAATTAGAATAAATATTTTGAGAAACGATTTTAAATTTTGCACCAACACTGTCCACCACTTCATGGGGAAATGATTTTTTAACTTGCGGGGCCTGGGTAATTTGTGAGGCCTTTAATTTTAACAGGGCCGATCTCAATGACCGACCATCATGATTTGAATTCTTTAAAATAAATTGTAGCGATTTTTCTTCTAATGGTATGTTTTCTTCGCAGGCCTTTTGTTTAATATATTTTAAAGCAAGCTCTTCATCCATGGCACCAAGTTCTTGGATCAAACCACCATTTAAACGGGAGTGAAACTTTGGAAAAACACCTGATATATCTTCAGGTGAAAAGTGGCCTGAGAGAATTATTTGTTTACCTTCAAAATTAAAATGATTGTAAATATGACAAAAATCGTTTTGAAAATCCTTAGAGAGGAAAGCATCTTCAATATCATCTAATAATAAGACATCTACATTTGCTACAAAGTCGCTTAAAAATTTTGCAAAGCCATGATTTTTACATTTTATTTGAAAATAATCTAAGAAGGCCTTGGCAGTTCCTAGATAAAGACCTTTCCGTCCTAGTAGTTCTTTATAAATCGCATGAAGAAGGTGAGTTTTTCCAAGGCCTGCCTTTCCCATAAAAAAAACTAAAGGGAATTCCTCTCCCGGTCTTTCAATTATTCTTTTGGCAATTTTTACTGCACACTGATTACTTGGACCTTCTAAAAAATTAGAAAATGATTTTTTTGAGCAAATTCCTAATGGTGGAAGGTCTACTTTTTTTTTCCTCTTTTTTTCTACCAGGCTAGAGGAAGAAATAAGAGGCCCATCAAGAAGCTCCAGTTGTATACTGGACGCGATATTCACCATAAGTCCTTTTATTTAAAGATTTTTAAAGTTTAATGCAAAAAATTAACAGGTCAATACAAGCGCACAGCAAAATAAAAAAAAAGACAAATAGTTATGATTAAGATAACTAAGACACATGATCCACAATTATTTGAATGTTAGAAAAAGAACGGAAGAGATAGTTCAGCCTCTAGAAATTGAGGATTTTACTGTACAACCAATAAAAGATGTAAGTCCTCCCAAATGGCACCTAGGTCATACAACCTGGTTTTTTGAAACTTTTATTTTAAAAGAATTTAAAAAAAATTATAAATTTTATTCTATAAAATTCCAGGAAATTTTTAATTCTTATTATAAAAGTGTTGGCCCTCATTGGGTGCAAGCAGACAGAGGTATTCTTTCAAGACCTACGGTGAGGCAAATCATAGATTTTCGTCATCAAATTGACGAATATATGATCGAATTTTTAAACACAAATAATGATCCACAAGTAGATAAGATTCTAACTGTTGGCCTAGAGCATGAAAAACAACACCAAGAACTTCTTTTAATGGATATTAAATATATTTTTGCTAGCAACTCTATTGAAATTGCCTATTCTGACACTGACCTACTAAATGAATTACCAAATGTTGTTTTAGAATATATTCCTATTGCAGGAGGCCTCATTGAAGTAGGGGCCAATGAGAATGCTTTCTCCTATGACAATGAAAAACCTAGACACACAGTTTTTGTTGGCCCTTTTAAACTCGCTAATAGACCTGTTACCAACGGCGAGTATTTAAGTTTTATTAATGATGGAGGGTATGACAATCCTACTTTTTGGTTAAGTGATGGATGGGAATGTAAAGTTGTAAACATTTGGCAGGCACCTCTCTACTGGAAAAAAATTGATGATGAGTGGTATGAATTCACCTTCAAAGGTTGGGAAAAATTAAATCTTAAAAAACCTGTGACGCATATAAGCTTTTACGAGGCCGATGCATTTGCACTTTGGTCAGGCAAAAGGCTTCCCACCGAATTTGAATGGGAGTGCTCAACTAATATGTATAATCACGCAGAAAATTTATGGGAATGGACCTCAAGTAGCTATCTTCCATACCCAAAATACCAAAGAGAAAAAGGCCCCTTTGGGGAATACAATGGGAAATTCATGTGTGGTCAAAAAGTTTTAAAAGGTGGGTCTTTTGGAACACCTAAAAATCATATCAGGGCCTCTTATCGAAATTTTTATCATCCGGAAAAAAGATGGCAATTTAGTGGACTAAGATTGGCCGAAAACTTCTGATCAATTATTTTTTTTTTATCATCTTTCCTGCTTGGAATTTAAGTAAGAATCTTGTTACAATTAAGTTAAGTAGCTTTTTAAAATCAAGGTTGATATTTGTGAGTACAGCCCATCAGGAAAAGAAAATAAGATGTTTTGTAATTGCAGATGATTATCGGTGGCATTTCCTGACTGATTCTATTGATGAATTTGAAGCAAAGGCCAAAAGCTACCTAGATCTAATGAATTCTTCAGGCAAGGAAAATCAATATTATTTCAAAAATATTTTTCTAACCAGAGATGAATACGTAGATATTTTAAAAAATATAATGTACCACTCACGAAAAATTTCAAAATCAACTCCTAACACTAAAAAAGATGGCCCTCAACTCTATATCGTAGATTGATGAAAATCCTAATCCTTTTTCTTTTTCCATTTGTGGCCTTTGCTGAAATGGAGATACAACGACAGCAAATGATTGAGGTTATTAAAGACTATGGCGTCAAAAATAAAAGTCTTATAAAAGTAATGAATAAAATACCTCGGCATTTATTCGTTCCCAGTCACTTAAAATCCAAGTCTTACTCAAATAGACCTTTACCTATTGGTTTAGGGCAAACTATTTCGCAGCCATTTATCGTGGCCTATATGACCAATCAATTAAAGGTTAATAAAAACCACCGAGTTTTAGAAATTGGAACTGGTTCAGGTTATCAGGCCGCAGTTCTTGGGGAATTAGTTAAAGAAGTTTTCACCATTGAAATTGTTACGGGACTATGCATAAGGTCTCGGAAGTTGCTAAAAAAATTAAACTATAAAAATATTAAGGTTTATTGTGGTGATGGTTATAATGGATGGCCTAAGTATGCACCTTTTGACCGTATCATTTTGACTGCTGCTCCACCGCATATCCCCCAACTCTTGATTGATCAATTGGCCCTAAATGGCTTACTAATTGCCCCAGTCGGTGTTGGCCATCAACAAATCATCAAAATTACCAAAGATGCCAAAGGGAAAACAAATAGAAGTAAACTCTTGCCTGTCCGTTTTGTTCCCATGACTGGTAAAGCACAAGATTAACTAATTTTCATCATATCAATTAGAGCATTTTCACTTTATCTATATTCTCAAACTATTTTAATGGAAGATTCAATGCCTTCAGTAGTAAAAAATCTAATTATAGCAATCGCAGTGTTTTCTATATTTCTTGGGGCCCCTAAATTTGAAGATGAAATAACCGTAGAAGGTCCTGAGATAGTAACGGACACGAAATAACTATTTCTTGTCCGCGTTTTTCATCCTCATTTTTCGAAGTCCTATATCTTTTAAACTTTCTCTTGCTATTTCTAATTGATCATCTAGTCTGACTCGCAAATCAGGGTCTAAAATAGAAGGGCCAGTTCCTTTTTCTAAATAATATAAAGCAGTAAAAATAGCGTCTGTAGCATTGACCAACGAACTAAGATCCTTCTTTTCCGCCATGCCTCTTTTTTTACTCAAAAAACAAAATAAGGAATAATTAATCACACCACTGATTACGATGATAATCGTGCCAAAAAGGACTTTTTCCTTCAATTTCATTACTTCACCCCTTTATAAACTAACTCTTAAGAGATATCTTAACTAAATGTTTGCTATTGGGGAAATAAAAGATAAAAAATTGGCGTTAAACTTAGGAAACCACCTAACTAAAAAGGGTGTTACCAATAGAGTAATATTTAATCCTGATAAGGATAATTATCTATTACTCGTATTGGAAGAAAAAGATGTTCCTTTGGCCATGGATTATTATAGATCGACACTCGGAATCCCAAAGCCTATAGAAATTGACCCCATGTGGGAAAAAGTACAAACCTTACCCATGGGAAGACTCACTCTAACTTTCATCATAATATCAGTATTTATTTTCATTCTCTCGCTCATTCCTGGGGGCAAAACTTATTTAAATGACCTCTATTTTTCTAATGATAAGATGGCATTCATGAAGGAAATATCTCAAGGACAATATTGGCGTCTATGGACTCCAATATTCCTGCACTTTAGTTTTTTGCACATAATTTTTAATATGCTTTGGCTTAAGGACTTGGGTAAACTATTTGAAAATAGCAAAGGTCCTGTTTTATTTTTTATTTTCGTTTTAGTTACTGGTCTGCTTTCAAACTTTGCACAATACTTAACTCTCGGTCCTTCCTTTGGAGGAATGTCTGGAGTGGTCTTTGGTCTTTTAGGTTATGTGTGGATGAATAAAACATTTAATCCCAATTCTGCCTTTGGAATGCCTAAAGCAGATGTTATTTTAATGGCCATCTGGTTCGTGCTTTGTACCGTTGGGATTATTGGAAACATTGCCAATCTGGCCCATGCAGTAGGCCTCTCCGCTGGGATGACCTATGGAATTTATAGTGGTTGCAAAGACTATAAATGGAACCTTACAAAAGGTTTTCTCTTCATTTCACTCTCCCTGGGAATTACCTTAGTAACCTTTGGTGTAGAATACTTAAAATTTGGAAAAAAGCTTTACTTCTTTAACTTCATTGGATAGTGCATTATAATAGTGAGGATAAAATATGACCCAGAAAACATTTCTTAAAGACTTCTTAAAATTCATCTATAGCTCCCCTACTCCCTTTCACGCCGTTTCCAACATGGAAAAGATTCTTAGAGCTAAGGGATATACATCTCTTGAAGAAAGTGGAAACTGGAAGCTAAAAAAAGGTGAAAAATACTACGTTATTAAAAATGATCGCTCTATTGTGGCCTTTACCTACAATAATCCAACTGATGGTTTCAGAATGATTGGGGCGCATACAGATAGTCCTTGTCTTAAAGTAAAACCAAATCCTGACAAAGAATTTAAAAACTATGGTCAACTTGGAGTTGAAGTCTATGGCGGAGTTTTATTAAACCCCTGGTTTGACCGTGATCTCTCCCTTGCGGGGAAAGTTTCCTACTTAGATAACCTGGGAAAAATAAAATCTAAACTTTTAAATTTTCAAAGACCTGTGGCGACCGTTCCATCACTGGCCATTCATCTAGATAAAAATGCTAATGAGAACAGAACGATTAACAAACAAAAAGATATTCCGCCGCTTATAGGACAATTCAAGAAAGGAATAACATTTAAAGATCTTCTCCTTAAAGAATTAAAAAAACAAAAGAAAGCAGCAGGAATAAAAAAGATTTTAGATTATGAAATGCTTTTTTATGACACTCAAGAACCATCTCTTATAGGGCTTAATGAAGAATTTTTAACCAGTGCTAGATTAGACAACTTACTAAGTTGCTATGTCGGACTCATGGGCCTTATTGGAAGTAGCAAAAAATATAATGCCCTCTTAGTTTGTTCGGACCATGAGGAAGTGGGTTCTGAATCAAATGTTGGTGCCGGAGGGCCATTTTTAAAACATATTCTTGAACGTATTTATGGCAGTGATTTCTCTAAAATGATGGCAAAATCATTTATGATCTCTGCAGACAATGCTCATGGAATTCATCCCAATTATAGTGACAAACACGATGATTCTCATGGCCCTATAATCAATAACGGCCCCGTAATTAAAATTAATGCCAATCAAAGATATGCCACCGATAGTGAAACCTCTGCTATTTTTGCTCACCTATGTGACAAGGCCAAGGTGCCCTACCAAAAATTTGTAGTCAGATCGGATATGCGTTGTGGCTCAACTATTGGGCCTATCACCTCTACTTTAATTGGTGTAAAAACCATTGATATCGGAGTTCCTCAATTTGCCATGCACTCTATAAGAGAAATGGCCGGAACTGATGATGTTTGGTATCTCTACAAGGCCTTTTTACAATTTTTTAAGGAAACTAAGGCGATTTAACAGGCCTTGGTTTTCTTTGGTCATTTAAGGCCACATAAATAAAAGTTCCTTCTGTTACCTTAAAATGTTTAAAATCTCGATGAACCCAGGCCTCGATTTTAAAGGTCATGGATGTCTTTCCAATTTTTATCAGATCGACAAAACAACTTAGGGCATCTCCAACTTTTACTGGTAAATGGAACGTCATCCCATTTACATGGACCGTTGCCGCTCTTCCACGGCAAAGATCGGTGGCCACAACTCCCCCTGCAATATCCATTTGGGACAAAACCCAACCACCAAAGATATCCCCATTGGGATTAGTGTCTGCGGGCATGGCCAAAGTCCGAGTAGTTAACTCACCTTTGGGTATCTCCACTTTATTCATTTAACACTTCCTTTTTCTTTTAATTATAACGAGGAATTGGCCATCCTTAAAGGATGGCCTCATCGTCTTCTTGCAAAAGATTTTGGGTTACTTGAACAAAATTATCCGGATACCCTAACATTAATTTAGAAAAAATTTCAGGATTTCGCTCTAGCGCCTTGGCCATCGTTGCTTGAATTTCATCATCCATAACACCGCCTGAAAGTACTAAGGCCATCGTAAAGGCCCAAAATTTATTTCTTTTTCTCATGGCTTCCCCCTTCAATGAGTTCTCACTGATAGAATTCCATAAATGAATGTCAACTGTGTCAGGTGAATGAAAAAGGTTTGAAAAGATTAAAACTCTTTGAAACGATAGCCAATTCCTCTTATTGTTTCAAAATACTCATCAGAGGTCTTTTGTCTGAGCTGTAAAATATGGGTATCAACAGTTCTTGTGGAAGGATAGGTTTCATATCCCCAGATTTTATTTAATAATTCTTCTCGGGTAAAAGGTTTCCCTGGAGTCTCTGCAAGCAAAACCAATAACTCATACTCAAGTTTTGTCAGTTCTAATTTCTTTCCAAGATAAGTTACTTCTCTTTTTCCTTTATTAACCGAGATATCTCCAATATTGATAATATCTTTAAGCTCACTACTAAAATTATTTTTTTCTCTCAATTGAACTCTTATTCGGGCGATTAGCTCTCTGGGTTCAAAAGGTTTAGTTAAGTAATCATTTGCTCCAGACTCAAGACCTATAACCTTGTCTATAAGTTCAGTTCGAGCAGTTAACATTAATACTGGCAAGTGATTTCCTTTTTGTCGTATTTCCTTTAAATAATCTAGACCTTGTCCATCAGGAAGCATCCAATCTAAAATGACGATTTTAAAATCTTTTAAATTTTGTTCTTTGGCATCTTTAATCGTAGGGCAAAGTTTAACACTGTAACGTTCTCCCTTAAGATATTTTTCTAGTGATAACCCTAGATTTTCATCATCTTCTATTAATAAAATATCATTCATTAACTTATCTCCTTGTCCTTGAACGGTATTATTAAGGTAAATCTGGTTGGGTCAGTATTAAAAGTTAAATCCCCCCCCATCTCCTTCATAATTTTAAATACAATATTGAGCCCTAGGCCGGTACCTGAACTTTTATTGCCCTTTACAAATTCGGTTCTCATTTCCCCTATTGATTTAAATTGGCAATCTCCAGAGTCCGTTATAGTGATTTTAATATTTTTAGGGGCCTTTTCCACAGAAATAATTATTGGTTTTTCTCCGTGGGCCAAGGCATTTTCTAAAAGATTTTTTAAAGCAATACCAATCCAATATGTATCCAGACAAAAACTAACATCCTCAACAAGTGGAACAAACTCGACCTCATCTTTATAATTTTCAAGTTGCATATAAAGATAGTCATTAAAAGAAGGTATTCTAAAGAATTTGCAATCAACCAATTTATTTTTTTTATTTAGTTTAAGGTAGTTCCTACTTGTTTCTGTTAATCTTTGAAGTCGGTGAACATCAGCTGCAACTCTTAAAAACGATTCTTGTAAATTTGGTGCCAAATCTGCAAATGATTTTTTAATCTCTTCTACTTGTAAAATGAGGCTCGAAATGGGGGTTCTAAATTCATGGGTTAAAACCTGAAGTGCTAATTTCTTCCTCTCTTGCTCCAAATTCTGACCTTTAATTTTGGCATATAAGAGCCAGACAACAAGTATTATAATTAAAATACTACAGACAAAAAAGATGATGGTAGTTTTACTAGTCATTTCCAATTTATGAATTAAGGAATACTCCCAACAAACTTCACCATCAACTAAAAAGCATTCTCTCCCAAACTTATAAGGTCTAATCGTATAATCAGTACTATTTAAAAACTTTTTAAAATCAGAAATAAGGTATATCCGATACTCTAACCCATTAGTAAAAATAAACTTATTGCGGGCCAAAAAATACTTCTTGGATAATATGGTTGATTTCCTCTCGGCCAGAGAGCTTAAAGATTCATCATTTAATCCTCTAAAGATTTCATAGGGCCTTATAAAATTTATAAATTTTAAAAGTTTTAATTCGGTGATATGGAAGAATCTAATATTTTCCCGAATCCAAGTCTCGTCATTAAATGGTTTTCTACCTAACTTATAGGCCAGATAAGCATAAGAGTTGCCAGATTCATGTAAAAATGGAGGGCTTCGAAAAAAGTTCTCTGGTAACGATGAGCTTAGCTCACATCTAAACTCCTCCCAAAAACGAGGCTTAGGGCCTTTTAATGCTTGGATAAAAGTTGAAATATTTAAAAAGCAATCTTTATCTGATGAATAGATATTACTTTTTAAATTGCTACTACCTGGATTCATTTTAGGACTGAGCAGTTTTAGATAATTTCTGCCAGGATAGAGAGAATCTAAATTTATTTCTCCAATGGGCGCCACTTCATTTTGAAACCCTTCTTTAATCAAAGTAATATTTTGCAGATCAGATTCACTGGGCTTATAAGAGCCCTTTAGATACAAGGCAAAATAGCCCGCTATAAAGGCCATAAAAATTGCGGAAAAGATTAGAGTTAAATAAGGTCTCATCTTGATATAACTTACATTCTATTTAGGGGTTATTTGTCAACATCTCGTCAGGAGTAAGTAAGATTTTTACTCCCTACAGTATGGTAACTATCTGAAATAGCTTAGGTCTCTCTTTTTCGAAGAGCAAGGAGCAGAAGAACAAAGATGGCCCCAAGAGTTAATCCTAAATGAAGAATCTCCCACCCAATTGACACATATAGATCTCTTCCCATAGCAATATCAGTGGCCATACCATTTATGATCCCTATATGCGGCAAGATAAAATGGAGCATTAAACCAACTGACTTAAAAAAAGATAAATCATTAAATAGATATTCCGTTCCCAAATCACCATAACTTGAATTACTTGAGCTGATTAAAAGAACCAAAACAAAAGTAGTAATTAAAGCAGAAATTTTGGGTAAAAAAAGTGAAATTAGAACCGTCAAAGTTACAGAAGTTACGATTAAAATAAAGTTAGGTGCCAGAGATAAGAATAACCCTGGATCAATAAACACCTGACCTTCCGAACTAAAAGCGAAAACACTTAAGGCCAGTAAGATAGATAAAAGATAATAGAGTAAAACGATGATAGAAGTTCCAAATATTCGAGATAAGAGATATTCAATCCGTTTAACTGGAAAGCTTAATATCTGACCATAGACCCCTTCATTTAAGTCACTTTTCACACAATTAACTCCCATAATGATGGCGAGAAAAATATTCCATGAATTAATAATATAATAGAAGATATAAAGTTTTTTGTTGGCCAAGGTAGCATCAAGCAAAATTCCCGGAATTTGACCGATGTAATCCATCACTACATTTACAAGCAGAATTACAGCTACCGTTAAGATGAAGAGAAAAATTAGAAATCTATTTCTCCATTCCTTGGCCATTGTATTTTCTAAAATTACATATATTTTATTCCAATTCATTTATTAACTCTTTATTTTTTCATAGAAAAAGTCTTCCAAACTTGCATCCCCTGCTAGTTCAGTTATTTTACCTTCAACGACTAACTCACCTTTATTTAAAATGGCCATCTGATCACAGATTTGTTCCACTTCAGACAGAATATGGGAGTTGATTAATAATGTTTTCCCCTCCACTTGTAGTCCTCTTAAAATTTCTTTTAAATCTTTGATCCCAATGGGATCCAGTCCGGTAAAAGGTTCATCTAAAAGTAAAAGATCATTATCTCCCATCAACATACAAGCGATTCCAAGTCTTTGCATTTGGCCTTTCGAGAGGGTTTTAACTTTTCTCTGTTGCAGTTCTGTTATTTTCGTTTTTAAAACAACGGCCTCGATCTGCTCAGCAAGGCCCTTGTTAATTCCTTTCATCTTGCCATAAAAGATTAAAACTCCCTCAACTGTGTAATAGTCAAAAAAGGTAAATTTCTCTGGCAAATAGCCTATTCCCTTTCGAGATTTTTCACTTAAGGAAGATATTCCGTTAATCGTTATTTCACCACTATCAACCGGAGTTAAATCTAAAAGTGCCTTCAAAAAAGTAGTTTTACCTGCTCCGTTAGGTCCTAATAGGGCAAATGAAGATCCTTTGGGTATACCTAAAGAAAAATCCTTTAGAGCATAAGTGGAACCATAATATTTATTGATATTTTTAGCTTCTATAATCATAAGTTTTTGAATTTTCTCAGTTTAAAGTATTTTAGTCAATTTTGTTTTATAATACCTTTATGGCCTTAAATGTTAAACGTCTTTTTCCATTGGATCATCCGGAAGTCACTAACCAGCTAGTTGCTTATAAGACTCGTGAAGTTAATGGGGAGGATGGCAATAAGTATCTTAAAGAGGAGTTTACTGGCCCCTACGAAGAAAACGAACAGCATTATATCAGCTGCGATATCTTTAAGAAAAAACTCGACATCATCTAGCCTCTCTTTTTAAAATTCTCACATATCTAACAAGGAACGACATTGAAACTGCTCCCATTGTTTCTGATCTTATTATTTTCATGCACAAAAGAAGTAAACTTTGAGCAAAATAATTTAAAAGGGGAAAAAAGCCCATATCTCCTACAGCATCAACATAACCCAGTGTGGTGGCAACCATGGTCTGAGAAGGTCTTTGAATATGCAAAGAAAAATAACAAGCTAGTTTTTATCTCCATTGGCTATTCCACCTGTCATTGGTGTCATGTCATGGAAAAGGAATCTTTTGAAACAGAAGAGGTTGCCAGAGTATTAAATAAATATTTTATCTCCATTAAGCTTGATCGTGAAGAGCGACCTGATGTGGATAATATCTATATGAAGGCACTCCATATGATGGGACGAAGAGGGGGATGGCCCATGTCCATGTTTTTAACCCCTGATAAAAATCCTATTTGGGGCGGAACTTATTTTCCCAAGAAGAGGTTCATAGATATTTTAAGAAGTCTTGGAACCCAATGGGAAAAAGATCCTAAAAACTTTTATGATTCCTCAAAGAGAGTCAGTGATATTCTCTCAAAAAAAATACCCCGTAAGAAAAGTGAAAAAATACCTAAGGATATTTTAATCGAAGCTACTAAAGCAATGCTCGCCAACTTTGATAAAACTTACGGTGGCTTTGGAACGGCCCCAAAATTCCCCCCTAAAATGCGCCTTCGGTTTTTAATGCGAACAACTCCAAGTTCAAATGCCATTGATAAAACTCTAGCTTCCATGTTTAAAGGTGGGATGTATGACCATATCGGTGGGGGCTTCGCCCGTTATTCGGTGGATAAAAAATGGCTTATTCCACACTTTGAAAAAATGCTTTATGATAATGCTTCCTTGGCAAAAGTTTATTTAGAAGCATATCAACTGAAAAAAAATGAACTCTATAAAAATATTGCCAAAGAAATCCTAGATTATATTCTCAGGGAGATGACCTCTCCTAAAGGTTACTTTTTCTCGGCCACAGATGCGGACTCAGAAGGAGAAGAAGGTAAGTTTTATGTCTGGAAAGAGGGTGAATTAAAAAAGATTCTAACCTCTGAGGAATTTAAGACCATCAAAAAGATATATGGAGTCAATACCAGTGGGAACTTTGAACACAATACAAATAATTTGAACCTTCTTAATCACCAGAATCTCGAAGACGTTTTTTCTCCTAAGCTTTTAAAGATTAGGAAAAAAATATATAATATAAGAAAAGAAAGAATCCCCCCCATTACTGATGACAAGGCCATCACCTCTTGGAATGGACTTATGATTGGGGCCCTATCCATGGGTTACCAGGTTTTAAAAGATGAAAGATATTTAAAAGCGGCAATGAGTGCTGCCAACTTCATAAAACATAAGTTGGATACTAAAGAACTCTTTCATACTTACCGCGAAGGTACCGTTAAAATTGAGGCCTTTTTAAGCGACTATGCCTATCTGATAGAAGGACTACTCCACCTATATGAAGCAAGCTTTGATCCTGTGATCCTTAAATGGGCAATGGATCTACAAAAAAGACAAGATATAAACCTCTGGTCAAAGGAAGGATATTTCTTTGCCCCTAAAAGTTCTGAGCTAATCACCCGCTCTATAGATTTCTCTGATAATGCCCGGCCAAACCCCAATGGAGTGTCTCTTTTAAATCTTTTAAAGTTCTATGATTATACTTTTGAACAAAGCTATATAAATAAGGCAAAAAATCTAATGAAAATCATGGCCCCCATGGCAAAAAGACACCCATCGAGCTATTCTCAGGTTTTAATCGGGTTTGACTATTATTTAAAAAAGTCTAAAGAAATCGCCATTGTAGGAGATCTTGATGATCCTCTAACCAAAAAGTTTATCGAATACTTAAGAGATAATTTCTTTCCCAATAAAGTTGTCGCTGTAAAAAAAGGTGTGGCCGGCATCCCTCTACTAGAAGAAAAAGTTAAAATTGATGGAAAAACAACTGCCTACGTCTGTGAAAATAGAATCTGCAAACTTCCCACTAATGATTTTAATACCTTCCAAAAACTTCTTAAATAAATTTCATTTAGGGAGAAAATAAAAAAAAATCGTAAGTGATATAATACAGAATAGAGGTTTTTATGAAACAGATATTTTTAATATCATCTCTTATTTTTGGACTAAGCTTAACTGCTAGTGCTGAAGACCTTGATAGTATTGGAGCAGATAAAATCCGACCTCCAGCTTGGGTTTGTTTGTCCTACAACTATAACAACGGTAAATTTTATACCGGAAAAGGGTTTCGCCGTAATCAGGCAAGGCAAAGGTCACTGAGAAAATGTCGTAGAATATTTTTCGGTGGCAATGTTGATGACTTCTTTGTTCCAATAGGACGTAGAAGGATTTGTAGTCCTCCAAAATGCTTTAGATGGGGTAGGTTTCAAAGAGTCCCATTTAATTAAAAAGAGGTGATTGTAGCAGCTTTTCTTTAAATGCGTGGTGGAAAGTTTTAAAGGTTTCCTCATGGGAAGTTATGCTCTCCAATTCCACGTAAGTTGACCCTGGTAATCCACAGGGGTTGATTAGTTCTAGTGATTTTTTCATTCGCGGGTCTTGTAAGATATTCAAGGCCATTCCGTGGTAAGTTACAAAATGAGATACAGCAAGCCCTATGGAGGCCAGTTTTTTATCCCCATGCCATAAACCAAGCATTTTTTCTGTGTATGACAGATTCTCTATTTTAAAATAATCTTTTAAAACATCAGTGGTGATTTCTAAAATTCCATTCATCACTTTATAGACATCTTTGCCTGATCTATTGAGATTAATTATAGGATATAAAACCCATTGTCCTGGGTAGTGGAAGGTCAGTCCCCCTCCCCTTTTAATTTCATGCAAAGGAATATCAAGTCTTTCTTTTAATCTTGGATCAAAATCGATGAGACTAGTAAAGCTTGGATCTTTAGACTTTTGTAGTCCCCTACCCAGAGTTAGACAATGAGGGTGGGAGCAAAAAATAAAAATAGATAATTTCGGATTTTGCCGAACTAGCTCTAATGCGGCCTTTTGAAATTCATGAGCTTCTAAATAGTCCCAGTCCCACTTCTCAATGAAGGCGATATCTTCTCCCACTAATTTGAGATCTTTTTTTACCAGCTCTATACTAGTTTCCATTTTGATCTCGCAAATATTTCAAAAAATCGGAGGCCTTATAAGAGCTTCGAACTAAAGGCCCAGAAGCGACAAATTTAAATCCCATATCAAGAGCGATACTTTTTAACTCGTCAAATTCTTGTGGTTTATAATACCTCTCAACTTTTAAATGTCTCTGGGTAGGTCTTAGGTATTGGCCAAAAGTTATAATATCCACATTTACTTTTCGAAGGTCTTGGAGACATTCTCTAATTTCTTCCATGGTTTCCCCAAGACCTACCATGAGTGATGTTTTGGTAGAGATATGAGGATAATTTTTTTTATAGAAATCCAGACAGTTTAAAGACTTCTCGTATCCGGCCCTTCGATCACGAACTTTGTGAGTTAACCTTTTAACCGTTTCAATATTTTGAGCGATCACTAAGGGATTACTTTGCGCCAGAGTATGCATATGCTCGGGAATACCATCAAAATCAGGAACTAAAACTTCCACCATGGTGGAAGGATGTTTTTCACCAATTTTTCTTACGATGGAGGCAAAGTGGCCACTACCAAAATCGAGAAGATCATCTCGGTCCACGGAAGTAATGACTAAATATTCTAAATTCATTGTGGAGGCCATCTCATGCGCCTTTTCAATTTCCTGGGAATTAATCAAACCTTTCGGATTTCCTGTATCCACATGACAAAATTTACAGGCCCTAGTACACGTTCCCCCAAGGATCATCATGGTGGCAGTCTTGGCCTCCCAGCACTCGGCGATATTGGGACATGAGGCCTCTTCACAGACAGTAAATAATCCCTTTTTGCGTAAGTTGGCCTTAATTTCCTTATAGTTATCACTGGTAGGTATTTTTACTTTGAGCCATTCAGGTTTTCGGGTTAGGCCATCGGGTCTTTTAAAGACTCTATTTTGTCGCCTTTTGGTGATATCTTCCCGTGCCTTTTGATAGTCGTACATCGTCATAAGAGGACAATAAACATCATTTCAAAGGATTTGTCACCGCTTCGACTCTATGCTAGATTTCCCCCTCTAAAAGGAATCAATATGGCCATTATTTGCGGAATAGATCTAGAAGGAATTAACCAAAGCCTAGAACTTGATGGAGTAAATCTAAGTACCGACAGAGTAATTGAAATAGGTGCTGCTCTTTGGGATTTTGATCTGGAAACGCCTGTAAAAGTTCTCTCAGAACTTATAGATGAGCCAGACCACCTGCCAATTACTGAATTCGTCTCTGATCTTACAGGTATTACTGATGATATGCTGGAACAGTGGGGCGCTAAAAAAGATCAAATTAAAAATACTCTCCTCTCCCTAAAAAATATGATGGAGAAGGCCGACTATATGATGGCCCACAATGGTGACCAATACGACAAGCCCATGATTGGTGCTATGTTCAACCGTTTTGGAATTCCTATGCCAGATCTTTTATGGATCGACTCAATTAGAGATATCGAATTTCCAAGAAAAATAAAAGTTAGAGCTCTATCTCAGCTTGAACACGCTCATGGTTTTGTAAATCCATTTCCTCACCGTGCTCTTAGTGATGTCTTTTCTATGCTAAAGATTGCTTCCCATTATAATCTAGATCGCATGGTTGAGCTGGCCAAGTCTCCTTTAATTACCATTCAGGCGAAACTACCAACTCCTAATTGGAAAGATCCTATTCAAATGAAACAGTTCAATGCAGAAAAACACAAAGTTTCTCGTGCCAAATTTAAATGGAACCCTAATAACAAAACTTGGACTAAAATAGTCCACCAGATTCGTCTCGATGAAGGTAAGATCAGTTTTGATTTTGAGTGGGCGCTGAAATAGTTAGTCAATAAGATCCCTTACTGTTATTTTTAAATTATAACTTTTTAAGGGAAAGAATCCTTGGATCGAATAACTCGTTTTTTAACTGAACGTCCATTAATGGTAAACTTATTAATGATCACGGTCCTCTTACTGGGTTTTAAAACCGTCATCGGTATTAAAAAGGAGGGTTTCCCCTCTATATCCAAAAATATAATTTCAATTCAGACTTTTTACCCTGGTGCTTCCGCAAGAGATGTCGAGATTAATGTCACGATGACCATTGAAGAGGAGTTGGAAAAAGTCGCCAACTTAAAAGAAGTTCTCTCCACCTCCTCGGAAGGAATGTCCATCATAACCATTGTTGCCGATGATGACGTAGATGATGCTCAATTTAAACAGATCTATGATGATGTAGGAGAAAAGCTGGCAAGCATTTCCAACCTTCCCAGCGGGGTAGACGGTAAACCTTCCTATCGACAATGGACCTCTGATGAAATGCCAGTCTTAGAGATTGCCATCAGTGGTGATTATAAAAAACTTCGAAAATTCATCCCTTATTTATACACCGAAATAAAAAGAATTTCCGGAGTATCGGAAGTTGTGAAAGTTGGTTTCCCTGATGAGGAATATCAAATTGTCGTCGACATGGAGAAGGCCAAAAAGAACTATTTAGACCTCCAGTCTATTGCCAACACTTTAAAGGCCAGAAATATTGAAGGATCCGGTGGGACCCTTGAATCTTATATCGGTGAGAAAAAGATTGTCGCCTATAATAAGTATAAAAGCTTAGACGAAGTTTTAGACACTAACCTTCGCAGGACCTATACCGGCTCGGGCGTCAGGCTTAAAGATATTGCTGAAATTAAAAGAGTTCCCGAAAATTTAAATTTAACAGTACGAAATTCCGGCAAACGTGGAGTTTCTCTCATGGTTAAGAAGAAAGGAAATTCTGATCTTTTAAATACTCTTGATAAAATACATTCCTTTTTAAACAATGTTTCTGTCCCCGTCGGGATAAAAGTCATTACCTTAAATGATCAATCCAAATTTACCCGCAATCGCTTAAAACTTCTGACCTCTAATGCTCTAATGGGGATCGCCTTGGTTGTTGTTTTACTGACTTTAATCTTAGGGAGAAGGACTGCTTTTTGGACCGCTTTTAGCATTCCCTTTTCAATCTTAGGAATGTTTATCTTCCTACCTGGAATGGACTTGACCTTAAACGCCATGACCTTGGGAGGAATGGTTTTAGTTTTAGGTATTTTAGTTGATGATGCCATAATTTTGTCTGAATCTGTTGATCGAGCGAAAGAAGAGGGGCACTCTGGTGCTGATGCCGTGGTTCTGGCCGTAAAACAAGTTTGGAAACCAATCCTTGGAGCCTCACTTACTACCATGGTTGCCTTTTGGCCTCTAAGTCAATTAGGTGGCCTGCCCGGAAAATTTATTTGGATAATCCCTGTAATTGTCGCCTTATCTTTGGTGGCCTCTCTGATTGACACCTTTTTTGTTCTTCCAGTTCATTTAATGCATGGAAAAACAGTAGAGAAAAAAGAGAAAAGGTTTGTAAAAAAATTAGAGAAGATGCATAAAAACTCTTTAGATTTTTTAAAAAATTATAGATACGTGGTTCTTTTTACTTTCATTATGCTCTTGGCCTCTGCCGGATTTATTGCAAAAAACTATGTCAAAACAGATCCCTTTCCCCAAGATTCGGCCGAGGGTTTTACCATTCAACTCACACTCCCTGCAGGAACTAGTCTGGAGCTGGCCCAAGATCAGATAAAAGTAATAGAAAAAGAGATCTCGGCCTTACCGCCGGCGGAGTTAGACGGTTTTAGTGTGCGTATTGGAACTCATGCTCAAGATACAACCATTGAAAGAGGCACAGACCCACACTTGGCCATCATCTTTATTTATCTAAAAACTTATATTGAAAGGACTCGAACGGCCCAAGAAATTTCAAGCTCCCTAAGGGAAAAAATACTTCCTTTTCTAAAAGATAAAAAAATTGAGGCGCTCTTTGAACTTACCCGAGTTGGCCCTCCCCTAGGACGAGCGTTTGAAATTCGCGTCGCCTCTGAGGAAGATCGGCCCAGAACTGCCAAAGTGGAAGAGATCAAAAGCTACCTGAGAACAGTTAAAGGAGTACTCGAAATAGAGGATGATAACATCCCGGGAAAAATAGAGCTGGATCTCAAATTAAATTTTGATAAGCTGGCCGAGATGGGGGGAACTGTTGCTGGTGCACTTTCCACTATTCGCATTGCCTTTGATGGCCAAGTGGTAACTGATATAATTGAACATAATGTCCCTATTGACTTTCGTTTGCGACTAAACAGGAAGGGAAGAAGTGATCGAGATTTTGTAAACAGTCTTTCCCTTATCAATAAAAAAGGATATCTCATAAATTTTGATCATTTTTCAACTTTTGAGGAGAAGGATTCACAATCGGAAATTTTTCATGTTAATAATCGCAGGACCACAACCATTTTCGGACAGTTAGATAAAGATATAATCTCTCCCGGCAAGCTTATGGATCTAGTGAAGGAAAATTTTCCTAGTAGTTATCAAGTTCCCATAAGCTATTCAGGTGAGCCTGTTGAAAATGAAAAAATATTTGGCAATATGAAATTGGCCTTTATTACCGCTATAATAGGGATTTTTCTAGTCATCGCCATTATTTTAAACTCTATTTCCAAGCCATTTATCGTGTTATCCGCCATCCCTTTTGCGGTGGTAGGAATTATCTATACGGTATTTGCTTTTTCCATGCCTCTTTCCATCTTTATCATGATGGGGGTGGTGGGACTTTCTGGCATTGTCGTCAATGATAGTTTGGTAATGGTTCACACCATTGATAGAATCATCGGTGAAAAAGGTTTTAGTACAAATGCCGTTATTGAAGGGGCAGTGAGAAGACTAAGACCTGTTCTTTTAACAACTTTTACTACCGTGATGGGGCTTCTTCCTACAGGCTATGCCATTGGAGGATATGATCCTTTTATCGCCCCCATGTGTTTGGCCATGGCCTATGGACTTTTATTTGCGACCCTAATAACTTTAATACTTATTCCTATGCTCTATCTGATCTTAATTGATATTAAAAACTTTGGCGCGTCCAAACTATCTTAGTGGACGATTGACCTTATAAACTTTTAGTAGGGTTTCAAAGGTTATGCTTTCTTTAGTGCGGGTAGGAATGGCGATATATCCATAATTCATAGGAGTTGAGGCCTGAGCTTTAATCCAAAAAGAGGTCTTGGCATCCAACCACTCTGGCCTTTCAAAATTTTTAATATAGTATTTTTCAATTTTAATATTGGGATTGGTTTCGGCCCAATCAAGAGCACAGCCAAAATCATCAAACTTGTATACGTTGAAATGATCGTCGATAAGTTCAGCTGCGAAGCGCTCATCGCTAATAATCATATGACAATGGACGCAAGTATCCCGATCGAGAGTAATTTCAACCGGCCTCAAGCTTTTGCCATTGGTGCAAGACAAAAGAAACAGCATCATTAGGCATGAAGATATTTTAAAAGTCATGTGATACAACTACCTTCAATCTTTTTAATTTGCAAAAGGTAAAACACCTGTTTTATGATATTTATCATCTTTTTTCTATAAACACTGTGTCTCTTATATGCGAAAATGTTTTTTTCAAAAATTACTAAAAACTCCCTGGAGGTAAATGTGCTCAATTTTATTTTGAGAAAGAGGCAATTAGGTCTTGCGTTACTTGTTAGTTTGTTGGCCTTTTCTGGCTCAGCAGAAACCTTAAAAGAAGTTGCTAAAAAAAGAGGTCTAACTGACAAAGATTTGTTGGCCGCAGCTAAAACTTATACTCCTTCAGGAAAAAAGGATGAGTATCTTGTCTTTTCTTCAGGGGGCCAGGCGGGGCAACTAATTGTTTATGGTGTTCCATCCATGCGTCTTTTAAAATATATCGGAGTTTTTACACCTGAGCCATGGTCTGGTTACGGATATGGCGAAGTCGAAGGTATGCATAGACTTAAAGAGGGAATGATTCGAGGAACCAAGATTACTTGGGGAGACACTCACCATCCCGCTCTTTCGGAAACAAATGGTGATTATGACGGCCAGTTTGTTTTTATTAATGACAAGGCAAACCCGAGGGTCGCGGTAATTGATTTAAAGACATTTGAAACGGTTCAAATTGTTGTCAATCCTATTTTTAAATCAGAGCATGGAAGTTCCGTGGTAACTCCAAATACAGAATATGCCATGGAAGCCGCTCAATATCCTGCGCCGTATTCTAATAAGTATGTTGCTCTAACCCAGAAAAATTTTAATGAAATATATCGTGGTGGAATAACCTATTGGAAATTTAATCGAGAAAAAGGCCGCTTAATGCCTAAGCAGTCCTTTACTGTTGAACTACCACCGTACATGCAAGACATTACTGATGCTGGTAAATTGATAAGTGATGGCTGGAGTTTTACCAATTCAATCAACACTGAAAGATATATTGGTGGATTTGGTAATGGTAACACTCATTTAAAACATAAACTGGCCAATGAAGCGGGTATGTCAGCGAAAGATACGGACTACATGCATATAGTTAATTGGAGAAAAGCTGAAAAGTTATTTAAGGCCGGAAAATTTAAAAAGATTAACGGACACGCTGTTATTTCAATGAAAGATATGGTTAAGGCCAATGCCTTATTTCTTCTTCCAGAATCAAAAAGTCCTCATGGTTGTGATGTTAGTCCAGATGGCCGATATATTATCGTAGCAGGAAAGCTCGATACTCACGCAACAGTTTACGACTTCAAAAAAATTAAAAGGTTAATCGATAAAAAGGATTTTGCGGGAAAAGATCCCTACGGTATTCCAATCTTGGATATGCAAAAATCTATTCACAAGCAAGTTCAACTGGGACTTGGGCCACTTCACTCACAGTTTGATAAGGAAAAAGGAATTGTTTACACCTCCTTATATGTAGATTCCGCTGTTGCCCGTTGGGATTACTTAAAAGGAAAGCTTTTAGAGAAACTTCCTATTCATTACAATATTGGACATTTGGTTACCGCCGAAGGTGATACGGTAAATCCTGATGGGAAATATCTCATTGCTTTAAATAAGCTAGCTATTGATAGGTTTAATCAGGTTGGGCCGTTGCATCCGCAAAATCATCAATTAATTGATATTAAAGGTAAAAAACCCATGTCACTTTTGTATGATATGCCTCTTCCGCTTGGGGAACCACATTATGCTCAAATGATTAAGGCCGATAAATTAAAACCTGTAATTCGCTACAAAAAACGAAGCTTTAAAAACTATGTAAGACCTGGAAAAGAAAGAGTTGAGAGAAAAGGAAATAAGGTAACAATCCACTCAACTGCAATTCGAAGTCACTATAGTCCGGAAGTTATTAGTATTAAAAAGGGAGATCACGTTACTTGGCATATTACCAACGTTGAAAGAGCGCAGGATCAGACTCATGGATTTACCGTTGATACTTACAACTTACATGCCAGTATTGAACCAGGTGAAACAGTTACTTTAAAATTTGTTGCTACCAAATCTGGGGTTTTCCCATTTTATTGTACAGAATTTTGCTCGGCCCTTCACTTAGAAATGTCTGGGTATCTGTTAGTTAAATAATTTAAAAGGAGATTAAAGATGAAAAAATTCGTAAATATTTTTGCCCTGATCTTTTGTTTTATGTTTTCTGGTTTTGCCATGGCAAAAGATGCCAGTGATGAAATCAAATACTTAAAAAAAGTTCAAGTAAATGATGAAACGATCGTTACAATTGCGGGAGTTATTAATTATGTTTGTCCAAAATTAGTAAAAAATGCCTCAAAACTTTGTAACAAAAAAGATCCCGTTGGTAGTGCCGTTGCTTTTCAAAAACAATTACTGGGAAAAGGAACCATCGAAGACCTTGATGATCTAGATGATGATGACCTTAAAAAGACATTGAAGAAAAGAAAGATTCTTCATAAAGAAGGGGCCATGCAATTTTATGATGCCGTTGAGCAATTTAAAAAGCATTTTGCTCCCAGAAAAAAGGCCAAGGCATTTGCCCTTAAAAGCAAATGGAAAGAGGCTTCTTTACATGAAGAAATGGCCTGGCAATATTTAGTTAAATGTGCCAGTCGTGGAATTTTTGCTAAAAAAATGGTTGATGGAGAATAACCGTGCTTAAATTATTAGTTTTATTTTTTACGACTACGGCCTTATTGCCATCGTCTGCTGTAAAAGCGGCCGATGGTAAATCCTTGTATCGATCCCTAACTTGCATCGCTTGCCACGGAAAAGAAGGACGGGGAAAAGTTAGGCGAAGAGATAGAATTAATAAGAAAACGGGTAAATACAAGTATCGCAAAGGGGATCCCATGAGTGGATTTAAAGATTACCCAAAGCTTTCTTGTCAGCATGCAAAATACTTGGTTGCCCAAATGAACGACATCTTTAGTGGTGCTCGCAAAGGCGGAAAAACCAAGGCCATGCATGGTGTTCGCGATATGGTTTTAAGTACGGCAAAACCAGGTGACTTTGAAGCAATCGCCGACTATCTATCAAAAGTACGTCCTTGCGGACAGGAGTAATAATGAGTTTTAAAAAATTATCTATTTTTATTTTATTTTTTAGTTTTTCAGCTTTTTCTGATAGCCCAAAAGACTTCAAAGGCGCTTGGGGTACAAAAGAAAAAGAGGCCTTAGATGCCTTAAAGCTTAAAGGAAATCTAAAACGGGGTTTTACTATTTATGATGAAATCTGTGCCAATTGTCACCAGCCTGAAGGATGGGGAGATCCCGCTGGGAACTTTCCCCAACTTGCCGGGCAACACTCAACTGTAGTTATTAAGCAGATTGCTGATATTCGCGCGGGAAATAGAGATAATCCCACCATGTATCCATTTGCCAATCCTACGGCCCTAAAAGAACAAACCGATGACCTTTTTGACGAGCCTATAAGTGGCGCCCAGACCTTGGCCGATGTTGCCGCTTATATTCAAACCTTAAAGATGAGCATGAAAACTAAAAAGGGTGATGGTAAGGACTTAAAGCATGGTGCAAAGCTCTACAAGAATAATTGTGTAAAATGTCATGGTGATCACGGAGAAGGAATGGCAGATAAATATTATCCTGTTATAGCCTCGCAAAATTATGACTACCTAATGAGACAGTTTAAATGGATTAAAGCGGGAAAAAGAAGAAATGCCAATCCTGACATGATCAAACAAATTAAAGGTTTTAGTGAGAAAGATATGAAGGCGGTATTAGATTATGTTTCAAGGCAAAAGAAATAATGCAAATTAAATCAAGACTGTTAATCAGTAAAATCTTGGTAATACTGGCCATCGCTCTATACTGCGGGACTTATCTACTAGGGCCAATGTTTGCCTATATGGACCCTATTACTGATGAGGTGGAGTTTGACGAAGATAATTTATCTTTTCAACCGCTACCTTTTTTAGTTGAAAAAGGGACTGAAACCAGACCGAGCCCGCAAGATATTAAAAAATATATAGGCCCTACTCAATTTGAGTATTTCCCGGAGGGAATATGGGGCTATGTAATTGGTTACCATACCATGCCCATTTGGCGAGTCTCATTGGAGGCCCCACAATATCCTAAGGCCTCATACCCTCAGGGAATTCCTGTTTATTTCACCTTAACCGATTTTCGCGGCAAGGTCGTAGAGATGAATGTTATCAATCACTACATCGGTATGGATCCAATGGATATAGGAGCTTTCAAAATGCGCCAATTAGCGCCCTTCTTGGTTTTGATTGCAGTTTTGTGTCTAATAATTTCTCTTTTTTATGAGGGTAAAGGATGGTGGATCTTAACCTTGGCACCAGCAACATTCCCTTGGGTTTACATGGGAACTTATATCTATTGGCTGTACTGGTTTGGACATAATTTACATCCTTATGGGGCCTTTACCATTAAACCATTTATGCCAACGGTTCTTGGAACAGGAAAAGTGGCCCAGTTTCACACTTACTCATATCCCGCAGCTGGCTTTTACTTTTTGTTTATTGCTTTTTTATTTTTAGTACTAGCGACCCTGATAAAAAGAAGAGCATTAAAAGAAAAATCCGTTGCTCTAATATGAAACCTTTTCTCATTTTAATTTTGCTTGGTTTTTCTTTTCAGGCAAGTTGTAAAACACTTCAAAAACTTATTGACTCTACAGCTATTGGCGGCACCTTGCTTTTAAGTGGTGTCTATAAAGAGCGAGTAGTGGTGAATAAATCAATTACCATCGATGGACAAAATAAGACGACCATTGATGGGCTTGGAAAAAATAGTGTTATTTCTATAACCGCAGATAATGTGACAATAAAAAACTTAAAAATCACAAACTCTGGGAATAGCCATGACCAAATCGATTCAGCTATTTTTGTAACCTCGTCATATAATAAGATTACTCACAATGTTATTTACAACACGCTTTTTGGGATAAACTTCAAGGAGGCCCACCATAACAGAGTTACCCATAATGATATTTCTTCAAAAAAACATACTCTTGGAATGCGAGGAGATGGAATAAAGGTTTGGGCATCTAATAATAATCTTTTCGAGAGTAATGTCATTCACGATTCCCGTGACATGGTTTTATGGTATTCCGATAATAATACTGTCTTAAATAATACTGGTTGGAACAATCGCTACTCTTTGCACTTTATGTATGCCGGGAATAATCTTGTCAGGGGAAATAAATACAAAAATAGCGCAGTTGGAATATTTTTAATGTATTCTCATCACACAGTTTTAGAAAGCAACGAGCTTAGTTTTTCTACCGGTGGCACCGGCATGGGGATTGGTGTAAAAGAAGTCGATCACATGACCATAAAAAACAATAAAATCGTTTATAACAGCACCGGTATTTATCTTGATCAATCACCTTACAAACCAGATGCATATAATCTTATTGTGGGCAATACCATCGCCTTTAATAAATCTGGCGTTGTGATTCATAGCACGATAAAAAATAATGTTTTTAGAGGTAATGCTTTTTTAGATAACTTAGAAGATGTTATTGTTCACTCAAATGGGACGGCAAATGATAACTTTTGGTCCGGAAATTTCTGGTCAGCTTACGAGGGGCTTGATCGAAACCGTGATGGATATGGTGATCGTCCCTTTATAAATAAACGCTATATTGATCAGATATGGATTAATGACAAATGGGGGAAGTTTTTCTTTGGTTCCCCAGTTTTAAGTCTACTTAATCTGCTTGCAAAGATTGCTCCGCTTTCAGAACCAATTTTGATTTTAAAAGATGAAAAACCAATATTTTCAAAAAACTCTACCCTACGCCTTTCTATTGAAAATATAACACTAAGGCGTAGTGACATTGAAATAGATGAAGAGATTGAAGAAGAAGATGCTGAGGGTATATAGTGATTTCAATTAAAAATGTAGGAAAAAAATTTGGCAAGGCCAAAATATTAAATAATTGCTCACTATCTTTTAAAGATGGTGATCGAGTGGCAATCGTTGGCGGCAATGGTGCGGGAAAGACAACCCTTCTTCGTTGCCTTTTAGGCCACTATATTTACAGCGGGAAAATTACAGTATTTGGTATGGACGCCAGAAAAAAGAGAGAGGAAGTTTTGCAAAAAGTTGGTTTTGTACCGCAACTTCCCCCACCTATTCAAATGACCATTAGCGAACTTATTAATTTCTCCATTGCCATAACAGACGATTTATCTAAAGAAGATATTTACAGTGTCGCCAAAGATTTACATTTTGATATTGGAGGTAATCTTTCAAAACCTTTTTCAAAATTATCAGGTGGGATGAAGCAAAAGATGTTAATAGCACTAGCACTTGCTAAAAAACCAAGTCTTCTCGTTTTAGACGAGCCGGCGGCAAATTTAGATCCCTACGGTAGAGAAATATTTTTTAAAAGAATAGCTAAGATCCCCAAAGAAACTATTGTCATTTTAACCAGTCATAGGATTAAAGAAGTTCATGATTTAGTTAATAGAGTCGTGGAAATGGATTGTGGGCATATTGTGAAACAGGTTCGGATGGAAGGTGGTGAAGAGTGAAGCGTTTAACATCTGTAATATATTCTGAAATGAGAGAGTCCATGAGGGCAAAGTGGTTTCTCCTTTATAGTTTGGTTTTTGGCGGGGCCATAATACTACTTTTTTCTTTTGGTATTACAGAATCTCAAGTACTCGGATTTGCCGGTGTCGACCGGGTTTTAATCGTTTATATCCAACTGTGTATAGTAATTCTTCCTATTTTTATTTTGATTTCAACTGTTCGCTCGGTAGTTGGAGATAAAGAAACTTCTGTCTTGGAGTACTTTTTGTCTATGCCAGTTTCTTTGTTCTCATATTTTTGGGGGAAGTTTTTAGGTAAACTGCTTGTGGTCTTTATTCCTACAATGTTTGCTTTTTTGGCCGCACTCCTTTGGGGTCTGGTGAAAGATTTACACGTTTCTTGGCCTATCGTTGGCTACTATATTGCGCTTTTATTTTCTATCGTTATATGTTTTTTGGGCCTTGGAATGTTTATTTCAAGTATTGCAAAAAAAGTAGAGTGGGCACTGGGCCTGGCCTTTTTATCGTGGCTGACCTTGTTGCTTTTTATCGATGTTATAATGATAGGGCTCATGTTAAAACATCAAATTGAAGAATCCATAATTATTGGAATAACCCTTTTAAATCCTCTTCAAGTTTTTAGAGTGGCCTCGATCATTCTTTTTGACCCACAAGGCAGTATTCTTGGGCCTTCATCATTTGTTATTTTGGATTTTTTCGGACGGGAAAATTTTCTTTTATTTTCTCTTGCCTACCCTGTCCTTATTGGACTTGTGCTGGCCACTTCTGGTTATTATCTCTTTAAAAAAGGTGATTTGGTTTAGCGCTTTTGTCTTCTTAAAAAGATAGAGCTACCCATTAAAATTAGCTGCAATAAAAACAAGTAAAAACCAATTCCAGGGTATCCGGTTAACTCAACATTTTTAAGCTTTACCGTTCCAAATATTAAAGGATTGAAGGAGTCCAACTTATACACAGCATGTTCGCTAAAGGTAGAGCTAAATTGCATGCCAACAAGTAATGCTATTACTGGAATATAAATGATCATAAGGGATGGGACCAAGCCTATCATCCAATCATATTTACCTCTTCGAAAAATATAAATCAAAAGAAGGATAGTAAAAAATAAAAAGATAAAAGGTATCATTTTTCTAATACCAGGAGCAATCGTTTCAAGCGGGGCCAGCCCAACATAGTGATTTAGAACATTAATTTCCGCTACGGCGCCCTTTAAATCCGTTAGGCAAAAATAAAGTTTCGCTCCCTCTGGCATTTGAACCATCTTAAGGTCAAACTGCCAAAAAGGAAGGGTATGAAATCCGATGAGGTAGGCCTTAATTCCTCTTGGGATGTAATAGTAGAGCTTATCACCGAGGGCCTCCTTGACTACGCCCTTGGTTGGAACAGATTCGATACCTTCTGGAATAAGAAAGGAAAAAGGTTGAAAAGTGCGGTTACTTTCTTCGTCGTTGCCAAGATAAGTTAAGGTATTTCCGAGAAAATAGGTCGCTAGAAAGAGGAGCAGAGAAATGATGGCAAATACTTTACTTAGTTTCATATTAACTTATCAAGATATTTAATTTCAAATCCAAGGGCGGCATCATTGCAAGCGTCGACACAAAGTCCACAGCGGGTACATTCTCCGGAGTCCACATATTCGACAATACCTTTATTTACCGCATCTATTAAAACAAAGGGTACTACGCAGACTTTTTGACATTCTTTGCAATTGGTACAATTTTCTGGTTTCCATTTTATTTTAACCGGTGAGAACTTTCCTAAAATAATATAAGGAACGGCAACGGGGCATAGATACCGACACCACCCTCTTTTACTTATAAGAATCTCAAGACCCAACATAGAAGCAATAAAGAAAAGGGCAACACTAGGGCCAAAAACGATTGCTCTAGATAGTCCACCTACGGGGTTAAAAATTTCAAAACCGGTATATCCTGTGATTAGTGATAAAAATAAACTCACAAAGAAAAAATAGTACTTAGTTTCTCGTCCATAGGTTTGATTGCCTAGTTTTATAAGGCCATGCTTCCTAACAAACTTATGAAAAAACCCTGCTATTTCTGAAAGAAGTCCGTAAGGACAAACCCAGGCGCAAAAGGATCTTCCCCCAATTAATAGATATAAAAAACCAATAGTTAAAAGACCAATAATTAAATTCGTTTTGACAATTTTACTGGCCAGCATGACTTGAAAAGAAGCGTAAGGGTCGGCAAGATGTAATCCTAAAAATCTTGAAGCACTTAAAGTTCCCTCAAGGATTTGTATATCAAAATAATAAGAGGCAAAAAAGAAGAAGTTAATACCGACAACGGTACTCCAGCGCAGGACTCTCCATTTGTAGGGATATTTATTTTCGTCAATCGAGACAGCTCTAAGTCCTGGACCTTTCATACTTTTTCCTTGTACGTGAGTCTTGGAATAATCGTAATACAAGAATCTTCTGTAGGGCATTCCATTTCACATACACCACATCCAACGCAGCTTTCTTGAAAAACTGGAATATGTGCAGCTGATGTCTTTGAAAAAACAATCGGTTTTTCTTCTTTGATTGGGCATTTGTCTAAACATATTCGACAAGAGGTTTCTGCCTGCTTAGAATTTTTAACCAGATCTTTAAACCAATTAAAGTCTGACTCACTTTGCATTTGAGAAGAAACCAATTTAGCATTAACTTCATTTATATCTGAGAGTTTTTCAATATTAAATTTTTCCAGCAAAGCCTTTTTTTCAAGGTCATCCATCCTAGGTAAAAATTCTGAAATGATCTTTATCCGATCTTCTTTTGTTTTTAAGTTTTCAAGGCCAAAAACAATATCGTTAACGGATTTTGTCGCTAAACAAGTTTTAGGAGATCTTAATACCGCCAGACCCATTTCTGCTTCTTTACCCTCTGTTATATCGTGATCGAGAGCTCCTGTGGGGCAGGCCAAGACACAAGGAAGTCCCTTACATAAAAGACAGGCACCTTCTCTAGGCGTAAGATAAGGAGTTCCAATGGCAAAACCTTTACTTAGGCCAGCGAGATCTAAAATTTGGGGAGGACAGACCTGAACACATTGTCCACATTTAATACAAGAAGCTAAAAAAGTCGATTCATCAAGTGCCCCCGGAGGACGTAGTAATTCGGTATCATCGGCCCTAAATACATACTGGCTGGCCCCTCCGACAGTGATTGTGCCGGCAACAAAACTTAAGGTTGATCCTTTTAAAAAGCTTCGCCTTGATAGAGGTGATTTTTTCTTTTTATTCATATTTTTCTTAATAACTTTATACATCATATTGAATAAAAACTAAAGAAATCACCTGGAAACAAAAATGTTTCTATTAAGTATTTATTTTTTAAATAGTACATAGGTGTATTTAAATAGATAAATAACAAAACCTAGCGTCCAAAAACCGGAGGCCCAATGCAAAGAATTCCAATAATATTCTGGGACTAAAAGCGGAATTAAAACCCGTGTAAGGGCGCCTATATTTACACATATAAAAGCGGCCTGATCCCAACCATCTGCCATCATCTTAAGAGAACTATGTCCTCTTGTTACCCGTACCATCATGCCAATAGAAAAGACCCCAAGAGCTCCCGTAGCAAGAGCGTGAAGGGAAAGTTGAGAGTAGTCTAAATCTGGATAAATAGTTGTAAGTAAATAAAGCAACAGACCCAAATTCACCCATAAAAATCCTGAATGCAAAATGGCCAGCATCGGTTCTTTTAACGCTTGAAATGGTTTCCAAAAATAAAAACGGATAAGGTTGCTAAAAATGGCCAAAAATAAAATAGTGGCCGTAACAAAACTTGGAACTATTTCTCCAACGAGAAAGATCAAAAGAATATGGGATCCGAGAGAAAGATAATGGGCCCAAGCAGGCTCCTTTATCTCAATTTGTAATTTAACTTTGGAAAAAAAAGGAACCAACCTACCTGAAAAGATCACAATCAATAAAACAATTGAAAATATCCCCCCGTGTATTCCCATCCGATAGAGAAGGTCATGGGAACTAAAATCGCCAACTAAAAGAAAAAATTTAAAGAGAAAAAACAAAAATAAAATAGGAATAACCGCTTTGAAATTCTTGGAATTCCCCCTGAGTATGTGACCCATAAAAAATAAAAAAAGGAGGGAAAATAAAGCACTCGTACCCAATGCAACTGAGATAGGCACTGGGAGTAAATAAAAAATCCTTTCTAGCATCCAAAGCGCCATTAAAGAAAATAGCCTGTATCCAGTAAAAGGGTCTTTTTTAGTCCATACGGCACTAGCGGTGAATAAAAATCCGGCCAGAAGTGAGCTGGTGAACCCAAAAATCATCTCGTGTGCGTGCCAAACAAGATTTGTAGAAAACAAGGTTTCTAAATCTAAATGTCCTGTAAAAATAGATACCCAAAGAGTAGGGATGGCCACCGCCATAATTGCGGTAAAAAAGAAAAATGGCCTAAAGGGGGCCGATAAAAAAGCCGATTTTGTCATAAGTTATTAGTTAATTGCCCTATAGTAATTTCATTTACCATGACCCATGTCATAAAGGTCATTTTTTAGAAGAATTTTAATCTTATATAACATAATATTTGAAAAAGTTGTTTATGAGGAGAATGTAAATGAAACGACCAAAATATCCAGGTCACCGTGTAACAATCAATGGAAATCAATTAGTTGCTCTTACGGAAGCGAGAATTGCGGACTGCGGTGTCTTTTACCCCATTACCCCGAGTACCGAGATGGGGGAATATTTTGAACTATCAGTGTCACAGGGAACCCAAACAGTTTGGGGAGATCAGGTTAAGGCCATCGAGGCCGAAGGTGAACATGCCGCTCAAGGTGGTGCCACTGCCATTTCTGTTACTGGAAAAAGGGTGGCGAATTTCACTTCAGGACAAGGAATTGTCTATGCCCTGGAACAATATTTTCATGCTCCAGGAAAGCTTTCCACCATGGTTTTAAATGTGGGAGCGAGGGCACTTACTAAACATGCCCTTAATGTTCATTGTGGCCATGATGATATTATGAGTGCCTTAAATACTGGTTGGACCATGCTTATGGCCAAAGACGCTCAACAGGCCGTCGATCAATCTATAATCTCTCGAAAAGTTGCCGAGCTTACTTTAACCCCGGTAATGAATATTCAAGATGGATTTTTAACTACGCATTTAGAGCGAACTTTCCGTGTTCCAGAATCAGAACTTTTAAGAGATTACTTGGGACATCCGGAAGACACTATTGATTGCCCCACTAAAGGACAAAAAGAATTATTTGGTAAAAAACGAAGAAGAATTCCCAAGATGTATAGTCTCAACACTCCAATTCTTTTAGGTTCAGTTCAAAATCAAGAACACTATATGACTGGAGTTATTGCTAGACGAACTGAATTTGTCGAAGACATTCTTAGCATCCTCGAAAGATGTTATAAGGAATTTGCGGAACTTACCGGTAGAGAGTATGGACTAATTTCAAAATACAACTGTGAAAAGGCCGATACGGTATTTTTAACTCTTGGTTCAAGTGCTGAAAATATAGAACCTGCGATCGATTATATCAAAGAGAAACATAACGATGAAATTGGCATCATCCATTTAAATTGCATCAGACCTTTCCCCGAAAAAGCGATAATTGAAGCTTTAAAGGGAAAGAAAAATGTCATTATATTAGAGCGAACTGATGAGCCTCATGCCGGGTCTAATCCCCTCGCCAGAGATGTTAGAACTGCCTTATCTAAGGCCTTGGAAAAATCTTATCCTGATCTTCCCCAAATAGATGAAAAAGATATGCCTAGAATTTTTGAAGGGGTTTATGGACTCGGTTCAAGAGATTTTAGACCGGAGCATGTTTTAGGTGCCTATGAATATGTGAGAGGAAAAATTTCTCGACAAGATGGAAAAAAAGCGTCCGATGGATCTAGCTTTTTCTACCTCGGGGTTAATCATGACTATGCAATTATCTCGAAAGATCAACCTAGCCTTCTACCTGAAAGTGCTATTGCCGTGCGGATTCACTCCATCGGGGGATGGGGGGCCATTACAACGGGAAAAAACATGGCCGAGATTTTAGGGAATTTGGCCAAAGTTTCCAAACATAAAAAAAGTGAGGATGATCCAGTCATTCATATCAGTGCTAATCCAAAATATGGATCAGAAAAAAAGGGTGCACCTACCAATTACTTTTTAGTAGTCGCTAGAGACAGAGTTAGGGTTAATTGCGATCTTCATCATGTGGATGTAGTCCTTTGTTGTGATCCTAAAATATTCACCCACACCAACCCCCTCTTTGGACTTCGACCTGGTGGATCTTTTATCTGGGAGTCCAACAAGAGTGAAAAAGAAGTCTGGGAGCGCATACCTCCAAAATATCGAAAACAAATTATCGACAACGATATAAAAATTTATACTCTTAATGGTTTTGAAATCGCCAAGGCAGCGACTTCAAATGAATCTTTACAAACCAGAATGCAGGGAAATAGTTTTCTTGGAGCATTTTTTAAAGTTTCACCTTTTTTAGATGATCATGGGATTGATCCAAAACACTATCAAGAAACTGTTCAAAAACAATACGAAAAGAAGTTTGGTAAATTTGGTGAGGATGTTGTTGCCTCAAATATGATGGTTATGGAAAAAGGGTATTCAAACATCAAAGAAATTAAATTTGGTGAGTTAGGTGCCGATGATCACTCCCCTCTTATAGGACATATTCTAAAACCTCTCAATTTTGATAGTACTCCAACCACGACAGAATCAAGTTCTTGCCCAGTATTTTCTTACGATGAATATAAAGAACAATTTTTAACTGGAGATATAAATAACCAAAAGGCCACAGCGCTCACTTCCACGGGAATAATGCCCTCAGGAACCGGTGCCCAAATGTCTAAGTATGTCTCAAGAATAAAAGTTCCCATAATTGATCCTTATAAATGTACTCAATGCATGGCCTGTATTGATGTCTGTCCAGATACCGCACTTCCAAATACCGCCCAAAGTGTTGATACGATTTTAACCAAGATATTTAAAGGTTATGTTACAGATGCCTCTGATCAAAAAGTCTTAGTAGGTATGGTAAAAGAAATGAGTTCCACCGTTCGTGATGGAATGAATCTGGCGATAAGTGAGAAAAATATCGTTCCATTTAATACCCTTCTTTTTAAAGAACTAGAAAGCAGTGGTGTAAAAGAAAATACCCTGACTGAAATCCGAAGTATCATTGATGACCTTCCTTTAGGTTATGGTAAAGCTCGTGCCATCTATCAAGGAATCGAAAAAAAGAACCCTGGTGAAGGGGGACTCTTTACTATTTTTGTTAGTGATCTCTGTAAAGGATGTGCTGAATGTGTTGATGCCTGTGGTGATCATGAGGCCTTAACCATGGTAGAGGAAGATGTAGATCTTAGAGGCAAACACCTCACAGCTAGTTCATTTTTTGATACTCTCCCACGTACTCCAAAAAAATACCTAGGACTCTTTGACTCCGATAATATTGAAAACTCTAGAGCTGCTATTCTCCATAACCATTTGATGATTCAAGATTACTATAAGTCTTTTGCTTCAGGTGATGGGGCCTGTGCTGGTTGTGGAGAAAAATCTGTTTTAAGAGGTGTGGTCACCATGACCGAGGCCTTAATGAGACCGCTTTGGGATCATAAAATAAAAAGAGTTTTAGCGCTGGCCGAAGCAATAGAGCTCAATGGCCTGCACGCTTTAAACAAAATTAAAGAAAAAAGTGAAGAGTCATATGAAAACATCAAAATTAGTATTCTTCACCTCATTATGGGATTTGGTGGCGAAGATCTTACCGAAACGGAAAAAAGAATTGAAAATGAGTTTAAAGGTGAAGATAAGGACCTTATCGATGCTCTTATCCTTGTTTTAAAAACGGATGCTACCAATCATGAAAGGCCCTCCATTATAAATGGTGAACACCAGGGAATGACTGTAATGGGAATGGCCGCCTCAACTGGCTGCAATACCGTTTATGGTTCTACCCATCCTTCTAACCCACACCTTTACCCTTGGATGAACTCACTTTTCCAAGATGGTGCTACGGTTGGTTGGCTTGTGGCCGAAAGCTTTATGATGGATCATGCTAGAAGATCTATTATCCCTGAGAGAATCTCCAACATGATCTTAGATGGAATATCTGATTTTAACTCAGATAAATACTTAAAGTTGGCACACCTTGATGATTCGAATATGACCGATAAAGAGATTTTAGAACTCCCAAAAGTTTGGTGTATCGGAGGAGATGGTGCTTTTGGAGACATCGGATTTCAAAATGTCTCTAAGGTAGTCCTACAAAACAGACCAAATGTGCAACTTCTTATGCTTGATACCCAAGTGTATTCAAATACGGGGGGACAAAACTCTGATAGCTCCATCATGCCTGGTGGGTTTGATATGAACCAATACGGAAAATACCATGAAGGAAAACTAACAGAAAGAAAAGAACTTGCACAAATTTTCACAAATGGACACGGTTCTCCTTATGTGGCCTGTGTCTCTATGGCCAATTCAGCAAAATATTTTAAGGCGGTTTTAGATGGACTTCTCTACCGAGGAACGGCCTTTATTCAATCCTTCACTTCTTGTCAGCCAGAGCATGGAGTCCCCGATGATATGAGCCAAAAGCAAGCGCTAAGAATTCGAGATTCCAGGGGGGTTCCAGAGTTTACTTATAACCCTGCTTTGGGTGAAGCTGATTTTGAGGCCTTTGATTTAAAATCTAATCCTCGCTATCAAAGAGACTGGCAAGTTAAAAAAGATGCTGACAAAAATGAATATGATTTTGATGTTGTCCAGTGGGCCTTCACAGAAGGAAGATTTAGAAAACATTTTTTCAAACTAAAACCAGAAGGTGAAAAAGTTTCTTTAAAAGAAATCCTATTAAGAATTACGCAAAATGATGTGACCCATAGAAGATATCTTGACCCCGGACATCGAAGTTTTACTCCCTTAAAAGGTGTCTATGTCGATATAGTTGATGGCAATGGCAAAAGAAAGAGAATGGGAATATCTCGACATTTAGTCCTCTTTTCTGTGGAAAGAAGAAAAAATTGGCGACGGCTTCAGTCAAAAATGGGTATCAAAAATAAAGATTACGAGACACAAAAGATACTACTTAAAAAGATTGATGAGGGTGAAGAAAAACTCGCAGATATCTCCAAAGTGTACAAAAAAATACTCGCAGAAATGACTTAAACCTCTCCCCCACTTAGGAGAGGTTTATTTTCTAGTACTGTGAGTATTGCTCACTACAAAAGTACCTGTTGTCACCTGCCTGTGCGTTCATGTTATTTCTCATATCAGCACAAAGGTCATACCCAGTATTACAAGCGTATTGTCCGAAACTCTCTACAACTTTATTGGTTTTTAAGTCCACTAGATAATAATTGCAGCTATCTTGATAACTATATCTGTGGAGATAACCATTGTTGCAATACCAAGAATATCCGTTGTTGTAGAAACTTCCATTATAGCAGTTATTGTTATATCTCACCCATCTATTCAAATAGATGTACCTGTAGGGAAGCCAGTTATAAAATCCTCTATTTCCGTAAAATCTTCTACTTGTTCTGAATCCTCTGTAAGGTCTATGTCTGCTAGAACGATAGCGTCTTCCACCTCTTCCGCCTCCGCGATAACGGCGTCCACCACCTCGATATCCTCTGCCACGCCTTTTTTCCAGGTCTACACCTTCTTTATCAACTCCAGAGACTAAGTCGGTATTTGCCGGAGTCGTAGGTGTGTACAAAAGGGCCAGTGTAAATAGTGAAGTTAATATTTTCTTCATGTTACTTTCCCTGTTAAATATTATTATACGCCTGAATCGGTCGGTTAAGGGGCTTACATTAGAATTAAATAATAAAAATAGACACTTAGAAAAAATGGCCGTGGGGGAAATAAACAAAATTTATTTAAGCAGCTACAGATATCTCGTCGTCAAAGCGTTGAACTGCTTTGATAGTGGCACTAAAGAGCATATGTTCGAGGTCACTTTTATCGATATAGGCCTGAATTAAATCTAGATATTCTTCACTTAAAAAAGGAAGCTCTCCTTCTTTGCTAACTAAAATAACAGGATAAGCTCCACCTACATGATGAGATAGTTCTATCCCATTCATCTCTGGCATGATGACATCACTAATTATTGCATCTAGCTTATGATTACCGTTTTTCTTGAGCCATAGGACAGCTTCTTTTCCATTATTTGCATAGGAAACATCCACGCCTTTTTGCTCAAAGATTTGACCCATTTTTTTTAGATCAATTTCATCATCATCAACGATTAAAACTTTTTTTAAGGGAGTTTCTATCATGGCCTCCCTCCTTTGTTGTTGCTATTGACACATTATACCCCAATTTAAGGCCTTAAAACCTCTCTTTTTAAAGTCAAGAAATTCAGGATTTCTAACTCATTAAAAAAAGGATAAACTTTAATTATGCTGAATTTCTTTATTTTACTCATAACTCTAATTTTAATAATTCCAGCGATTACATACTTTATCGTCAGACTCTGGGAGCTCTATCAAGACAACCATCCTCCCAAATACTTGGCCCCCAGACCTCCAAGAGAATCATATAAATTTCTTAAGCTAAGAAAAGGGCCCAAACTAGGAACTAAATTATGGCTCAAAAAAATGGGAACTCTTGGTATAAAACTAAAAGATGAAAAAGTTAAGCAAATCTTATTTGTCCATGGAACTTTTGTAGGTAATGACCCCTATGATATTATTCGTCTAGTAGAAGAGCTCATCCCTTTTATTCCATCATCAGTAAAAAAAGATATCGGGAACTGGTTTAGAAAAAAAATTAAAAACCTAAATAACCTTATTCTCAAAGACTCTGGACACTTTAGTGATGATTATATTGAAACACTAAAAAAAGTATTTCCCCGTGATATTAATATTTGTAATTTTGTCTGGTCATCAGGAAATCATCATATGGCGCGAATTCGGGGTACCTTAAAACTCATTAATACACTTATTAATTTGGATATAAAAAATCATGATCGAATTTTACTCATAGGCCATAGTCATGGAGGCCAACTTTTTTCTCTCTTAAGTCTAATGCTTGGAGATTCCCAGCTTCGAAAAAGCATACTTTCACTTTTACCAGACCCTGAAGATGCTTTCTCCTATGAGCAAAAATTCAAACAAATAGTAAATATAAAGTTTGACTTTGTCACCATGGGAACACCACCGAGATATATCTGGGACTTAAAGTCCAATCAAAGACTAGTTAATTTTTTAAATCATCGGGGAAATATCCCCATGGCGGGAAGAATATCAGGATTTCTTTTTACCAGAGATGGCGATTACCTTCAACAATACGGAGTCAGTGGCTCAGATACCTACTCAACCATGGGCCCAGACCGAAAAAAAAATAAAGAGCTCGAAAATATCTTGGGAATTGGGGCCAGTATCCCTGGTTGGCTTAAAGAAGTGAGAAGGAGAAAAAGAGTTCCTGATTTTGGTTTCAGCCTACTAATTAATTACAAAGACCAAAGTATTTTCCCTAATTTCATAAACTCTCATTTGGGTCATGGAATCTATACAAGAAAAAAGATGATGTTTTTTACTTTCTTTCAAATAAATAAGAATCTTTATCCTTAATGAATTTTCTTTCTATTTAAATAAATTAGTACAATCACCCCTAAAGCAATAAAGGGGATACTTAAATACTGTCCCATAAGCAAAAAGGAGTCATTTGCGATAGACTGACTTTGCTTTACCTTAAAATATTCCATTACAAACCTGGCGGAAGCAAAAAGGATATTAGCAATAGCGAAATAGGAACCTGCCTTAAGAGAATCTCGTTTTTTATTCCATATCAAAAACATAACCAAGCATAAAGAAAAGTAAGAAAGAGATTCATAGAGTTGAACAGGATGCCTAGCAACTGCAGATAATCCTCCGGCCGGGTTTCCAAAGATTACGGCCCAGGGAACATCAGTAGCGTGGCCAATAATTTCTTGATTGAAAAAATTCCCGATTCTAATCATTCCCAGTGCCAGACCTATGGTTATCGTGATGCAATCAAGAATCCTCCAAAAAGAAAAACCAGGGATTACTTTTTTTACTTTCCGATAAAATAAATACCAAGCAAGGAATATACCTATGATCCCCCCATGACTGGCCAGTCCCCCTTCATGAAGCATAGGAATTTCGAGAAGGTGGTTTTTATAATAAGGCCAATCGTAAAAAAACACATGAAAAAGCCTAGAACCGATAAGAGAACAAACTACACTTAACATTAAAACATGATTAACTAAGTCCTTGGTAATTTCATAAACTGAGGCCGGAGAGCCCTTTAAATGTTGATCAAGAATGGGGATATTTCTTTCCGGATTATCACTTATGAATTTATTTAAATGAACTTTAATAGATTTTTTAAGTGAATCAGGGATTATCTTACTCTTAAGTTTAGAAAAATTCTCCCTACCAATAACTTTTTTAACCACTTCATCCTTTTTGTGATCTTTAAAAAATTTAATGATTAATGGCCAATCTTTAAGATTATTAAAGTTGAACTTAAAAAGAGGAATTGCCATGCGATAAAAGACATGATTGGTTAAAAAATAGCTAAAGAGAAATCCTAAAAAGAAACATAGACCATAATAAGCAATGGGCCGATCTAAATAGGGAATAGTAAAAATAAACTTATCTGGATTCCAATTAATCATAATATTAATATTTTAAGGCAATATTTTATATAATCAATAAGAAACTGATGGAAGCCAGGTAACAATTCCGGGAAAAAGAAATACTATGCCTAGGGCCAAAAGCTGAAGCATGACAAAAGGAATAACACCTTTATAAATATGAATTAACTTCACTTCTTTTGGTGCAACCCCCTTTAAATAAAAGATCGCAAAACCCACCGGTGGAGTTAAAAAGCTTGTCTGCAAGGTTATGGCCACCAAAAGGGTAAACCAAATCAATGACCCATTTTCGAGTAAAGCAAGACTTGCGTTAGAGAACTCCATAGCACTTATAATAGGTGCCACTAGAGGGAGAATAATCAAGGTGATTTCAATCCAGTCGAGAAAAAACCCCAACACAAATACCATAAAGAGAATTGTTAAAATCACTCCATAATTACCAAAAGGAATTGCTGTTAAAAGCTTTTCTATAAACTCATCTCCTCCGAGTTCGCGAAGAACTAATGAAAAACAAGATGCTGCGATGAAGATGGCCATTATAAAAGCTGTAGTATTCATCGTTTGGTAAAGAACTTCTTTAAGTATTTTTAGAGTGAGTTTTTTATTATAAGCAGCAAGAATGGTGGCACCGAGCGCTCCAATACCCGAGGCTTCGGTAGGTGTGGCAATTCCGGCAAAGATCGACCCAAGAACTGAAAGTATTAAAATTACCGGAGGCAGGACGGATTTAAAAACATCCCAGAGCACATCTAGAGAGAGGGGTTTTCTCTTTGGATGAAGAGGCGCCTTGTGGGGATGAAGGAGTCCAATTATTACAATGTAGAGAAAGTAGAGAATTGACAGGAGTATTCCCGGAAATACCGCACCCATAAATAGATCACCTACAGAAATTGATAGTTGATCGGCCATCACCACGAGCATAATAGAGGGGGGAATAAGAATACCTAAAGTTCCTGCGGAGCAAATTGTACCAACTGCAAGTTCTTTGGAGTATTTTTGCTCAAGCATAGAAGGAAGGGCGAGCATACCAAGTAGAACAACTGACGCTCCAATGATTCCGGTTGAAGCTGCAAGGAGTACCCCAATAGCAGTTACAGTGATCGCAAGACCCCCGCGAAGCCTGCCAAAAAGATTTTGCATGGATAGCATTAATTTTCTAGCAACATCAGAGCGATCAAGCATAAGCCCCATATAAATAAACATGGGAAGAGCAACTAAAACCCAATTGCTCATTATTTTAAAAAGCCGGTTAACCATTAGTCCTAAAGTTAAAAAATCAAGGCCTGTGATAGTATCGAGGTATTGATCAGAGAGATACCCTACTCCCGTAAACAAAACTCCCGTGCCTGCCAGTACGTATGCCACGGGAATTCCCGTAAAGAGAAGGACAATGAAGGTCAAAAACATTATGATGACTAAATATTCGTTAACTTCCACGTTTAATCACCTTAATATTTTTTAAAACATTTAAAAAACCTGATAATAAAAAGAGGATCATAGATATTGGCATAAATGATTTTATGACCCATCTATAGGACAGACCTGCGGGAGAGATAGATCTCTCCATGCGAGAAAAGGAATCTCCAACAAAATCTAGAGAATGGTAAAAAACGATTAATAAAAATGGAAATAATAAAAAAATATATCCAAAGATTTCAATTATAGCGTTAGTTTTACGAGAAAAATGATGAGAAATCACATCAACTTTAACATGAGCGCGATTAAGTTCAGCAAATGAAAGTCCGGTAAGTATTAATATTGCAAAAAAATGCCACTGAAGTTCTTCTAGCCCAACCATGCCTTGATTAAGGCCATAGCGTAGGAGCACTTGTATGATAATGGTGCCCATTAAAAGAAATGAACTCCAGGAAAATACCTTTAATATCCTTTTTAAGACTTTTTCCATTTATTTTTCCATTCTAGGAAGAAAGGCGTGGTTTTTCCAAATTTCATAATCTTTTCTAAAGCTGGAAAGGTCGGCATATACCTTTTTAAAAAAGGCATCTTTTTCAGATAATTCGTCGGCCACTTCATCCCATGCTTTTTTAAAAATTTTAAGCATTTTAGAGTCCCATTTCATCAGGTGAACATTGTACTTATCCCTAAATCGTTTCATGGCAGAAAATTGTAATGCCTCCCCCTCAGCAATGGATCTGGTAGTTGCATCATTACAGGCCATGGAAATTAGCGTCTGCTGCCATCGTTTCATCTTATTCCACTTATTTTTATTTATAAGTAACTCATAGATCGTCGCTTGCTGATGCCAACCAGGATAGTAGTTATATTTGGCGATTTTATAAAAACCAAGTTTTTCATCAATTGCGGGCATAGAATATTCTGTCGCATCAATTACTTTTTTCTCTAAAGCGGGAAATATCTCTCCTCCAGGAATAAGAGATGGCGAGGCCTTAAGTTTTTTCAGCACTTCCCCTCCAAGTCCATAAAATCTAATCTTCAGGCCTTTTAGATCTTCTTTTGAATTAATTGGTTTAATAAACCAACCTGAGGTTTCAGGTGCCATCACCCCACAAGGGATCACCTTCACATTGTAACCATTGCTGTCATACATCTCTTGATAAAGTTTTTCTCCATTACCAAACTTCATCCATGCCAGGTACTCTCCAACTTCAGGCCCAAAGGGAACTGAACTAAAAAGAGGGGCCGCGGTAATTTTTCCCTGCCAATAACCAGATACGGAATATCCTGCATCAACTTTCCCCGTCGAAACAGCATCTAAAATTTCAAAGGGAGGAACAAGTTTTCCTGGCTCATATAATTTAATTATTATTTTTTTCTCGCTCGCTGCTTCAACTCTTTCTTTTACATACTTAATAGTAGTTCCAAGTCCGGGAAGATTTGAATTAAAAGCGATTGGTGTTTTGAGTAATAATTTTTTGCTTGCTAAGGCAAAACTCGGAGTCAACAATACTAAGGATAAAAAAAGGTTAATTTTTTTCATTAGGTAATCCTGGTGATTTTTTTCCCTTTTTTACTTTAAACGATGCCAAGGAGCAAGAAAGAGCTCCTGACTAAATGCAAAAGAGTCGCGAATGAATGTAATTACGTTAATATTGGCCATTTTTTTTATCCCCAGTGCCTTTGGGATTGTTCAATATCCCTATTTATACCCCATCGGAGATGTTGAATCTTTAATGTCCAATACGGGAGTAGGACTTAGAAAAAGTCGTGGAGGGGCAGCTTACAATCCGGCATCATTATCAAGACTCACAGGAGCTGATATCTCCGCCAGTGCTAGTACTTATAATGTTATGGATTCAAAGACTAGTACAGCTGAAGGCCTAAAGTCTTTTAAAGGATTTGCTCCTATACCCAACATGGTTTTTTCTGGGACTCAATTTAGTTGGGGATACGGGGCCTTAACAGCTCTAGTACCCACTAATATTGAAGTCAGCACTCGTTATGAAATATGGATTCCTGAAGAAAACACCTACGGAAATCTTATTTTTACCGACAAAGTGGAAGAACTCATACTTGGTTTATCTGCGGGTATTCCCTTAAATGATAATTGGGCGATAGGTATGAACCTTTATGCCCATGTCTATGGTGAATCTTCAACCGAAGGATTAATTTTTTTAGAAGACGATGCTCCTGTTAAGGGGGGGGCCCGGAATAGACAATTAAAAAATTCCGTCTATTCTTTGCAGCCTATAATTGGAGTTCACCACTCTCCTTGGAATGAGTTTTTTTGGGGACTCAGGATTCAATTCCCCACAATTAAAATTACCGGGTCTGGAACCATTTACGAGGAATGCCTTTTCGCAAGTAAATATTGTAAGGATTTTGATAATAATGGTAGTCCTGATTATGATCAAAAAGAAACCGAATATGATACCGATTATCAGGTTCCTTTTGATTTTGTCCTGGGTTTTAATTTTAAACCTTGGAAAAACCATCGTTTCTTGCTTGATCTAGGTTATCAACTCGCTACCGAGTTTGAAAAATTCCCAGGACTAGTCGAATATGACGTTAAAACTAAAAACCAAGGACGAGGTAGCTTTGGATATTGGTGGAATATTAATGAACAATATTCGCTTCTCGTAGGACTAAAGTGGAATCCTTCTCCTAAAATAGAAAACGACATCCCCTCCTCTCTTCCCCCTATTAACTTCTTTGGTGGTTCTTTGGGGATTTATAAGGAAGGGAAAGTTACCACTACAGGAGTTGGGTTTTATTATTATAAATCAAGAACTGATCATAAAATGTGGGGTGAGGTGGATGACCCAAGCCGGGTAATTCTTTGGGGACTAATTCTTACTTCAGGTATTAGATTTTAGAGATAAAAATTTACGTTAGTACTCCAATTAAAACTATCTACATTTTCCGTGGTCACCTCATAGTCACCTATAGAGTCATCAGTGTTTACTTCTTCTAGCTTTTCAATCTTAGCGTCCCAATCATTAATAGCTTTACCGCTCTTTATAAAATCTACCATTTCCTGAATCACCGCATCTTCTCCCTCGAGCATAAAATCAACTTCATTTTTACTAGGAAGATTAGTCGCTCCGGCCTTAAGGCCTCGCTTCATCGCGCCACGCATAATCGTTTGACGAAACATCACCCCTTGAACTTTTCCCAACGCTTTAAAATATCTACAGGCCATAAAAAATCTCCCTTAGAAGAAATTCTAAATCACTCAATGTTTTGCGTCAAACTATACAAATCAGTTAGAAATAGGCATAATCCGAGGGCTTTAAATTCAAAAATTAGTGTCAAAGGAAGTACCCAATGAAAAATCACTTGGTAAGGGTTTATCCATCAAAAGAACCTTTAAAAAAAGAAGATCAGCTTGCCTATAAACTGGCGATGCTCGCAAATGATCCAGTAGATATTGATAGCGATGTTACTGATATGATCATCAACCGAATTATAGATAATGCCTCCGTGGCCATTGCCGCGACCAATAGAAGGCCGGTTGCAAATGCTAGATCTCAAGCACTTTGCCATCCAAGAGAGGGTGGGGCCAATGTTTTTGGGATGCCACTAAATGAAACATTCTCACCTGAGTGGGCCGCATGGGCCAACGGAACTGCCGTTAGAGAGCTGGATTTTCACGATACTTTTCTCGCTGCCGATTACTCTCACCCAGGAGATAATATTCCAGCACTTCTTGCTGTTGCTCAAACCAAAGGAAAATCTGGAGCTGATCTAATTAAAGGTCTCGCTACCGCTTATGAAATTCAAGTAAACCTCGTTAAAGGAATATGTTTGCATGAGCATAAAAAAGATCACATCGCTCACCTAGGTATTTCAGTCGCCGGAGGACTGGGAACCATGCTTGGCCTTCCCACTGATGTTATTTTTCAGGCAATGCAACAGGCACTTCATGTGACCTTTGCAACTAGACAATCAAGAAAAGGAGAAATCTCCTCTTGGAAAGCATACGCCCCCGCCTTTGCCGGTAAAATGGGAATTGAATCCGTTGACCGTGCCATGAGAGGAGAAGGTGCTCCATCTCCAATCTATGAAGGAGAAGATTCAGTTATCTCTTATATGCTTGGTGGAAAAGATGCCAAGTATGAGGTTCCTCTGCCAGAGATTGGAGAGGCCAAAAGAGCTATTTTAGATACCTATACCAAAGAGCACTCTGCAGAATATCAATCACAAGCACTAATTGATCTTGCTTTTGATATGGGAAAAAAGATTGAAAATTTTGATGATGTAAAATCTATAGTTATTCACACCAGTCACCATACACATTACGTAATTGGTACGGGTGCCAATGATCCACAAAAGATGGATCCCAATGCAAGTAGAGAAACCCTTGATCACTCAATTATGTATATCTTTGCAGTGGCACTTCAAGACGGTTCTTGGCACCATGTTGATAGCTACGCTCCAGAAAGAGCAAAAAGAGAAGATACTGTTAAGTTATGGCACAAGATCTCAACTCTTGAAGATCCCAAGTGGACACAGAGATATCACGATCAAGATCCTAAGAGAAAAGCTTTTGGAGCAAGAGTTGTCATTACCATGAAAGATGGAACTGTAATTGACGCCGAAAAAGCACTTGCTAATGCTCACCCAGATGGAGCAAGACCATTTACCAGACCTGAATATATAAATAAGTTTAGAACTCTAACTTCGGGAATTATCTCTAAAGAAGAGTGTGAAAGATTTCTAAACTTGGTACAAAACCTTCCTAAACTATCCAGTGATGAGCTCTATGGATTAAACGTAACTGTTGATGCCATCGAACTGCTCTGTAACAAAAGAGACGATCGGGGGATTTTCTAATGCTATTTGGAAAAAAAAATGGGACTGAAAAAAGACAAGATCTAAGAGAGAAACTAGCTAGCGGAAAACTTTTAAGATTTCCTGGTTCCTGGTCACCACTTGTTTCAATGTTGATTGAACAAAAAGGCTTTGACGGAGTTTATATCTCTGGTGCCGTTCTCTCTAATGACCTAGGCATTCCAGATATTGGAATGACAACTCTAACAGAGGTGTCCCAAAGAGGGAGACAAATTGCCAGAACTACTGAGCTTCCCTCCATTATCGATATTGATACCGGTTTTGGAGAACCAATGAGTGTAGTTCGAACGGTTCAAGAGCTAGAAGAACTAGGGATTTGCGGAGCACATCTTGAAGATCAAGTTAATCCTAAAAGATGCGGACATCTCGATCATAAACAACTTGTTGATACCGAAACCATGTGTAAAAAAATCAAAGCTGCCGCAAAAGGAAGAAAAGATGACAACTTTGTAGTCATTGCAAGAACTGACTCCCGTGCATCGGAAGGTCTAGAAGCTGCAATCTCTAGAGCAAAAGCTTATGTGGATGCCGGGGCGGATATGATTTTCCCCGAGGCCATGCAAGATGAAAAAGAGTTTGAACGCTTTAGAAAAGAAATTAAAGTTCCCCTACTCGCTAATATGACTGAATTTGGGAAATCAAAAATTCTCGACTACGAAACCCTCTCTAATCTTGGCTACAACATAGTTATCTATCCTGTAACCACTTTAAGACTGGCCATGAAAGCTGTTGAAGATGGCCTTGACTATATTATGAAAAGTGGCTCTCAAGAAGGCATTTTAGACAAAATGCAACATAGAAAAAGGTTATATGAAATTCTTCATTACGAAGATTATAACCAATTTGATAAAGATATTTTTAACTTTAATTTAGAAGGATAAAAAAATGGAAGAAAAAGTTGTCAACGTAAAACCTGGACTTGAAGGAGTGGTCGCTGATACCACAACGATTTCTAAAGTAATGCCAGAAATCAACTCACTGGTTTACCGAGGATATCCTGTTCAAGATCTTGCTGAAACTTGTAACTTTGAAGAAGTTGCCTATCTATTATGGAATGGTGAACTTCCTACCATGGCAAAGCTAAATGCTTTTGTGGCCAAAGAAAGATCCATGAGATCTATAAGTGATGACCTTAAGGCCGTGATCAAAAAATTCCCAAAAAATGCCCACCCCATGGATACCATTAGAACCGGTGTTAGTTTCTTGGGTATGGAAGATGAAAGGGTTTGGAATAATGACCCTGAAACCAACATGGACAAATCTATCAGGCTTATGGCCGCAATCCCAACCATCATTGCTGCCGATTACCGAGCAAGAAATGAAAAAGATATAATTGATGCCCGAGACGATCTAAGTTTTTCTGAAAACTTTTTCTATATGTGTTTTGGTGAGATCCCAAAGCAAGAGATTGTTAAGGCCTTTGATGTATCTTTAATTTTATATGCAGAACATGGCTTTAATGCTTCAACCTTTACGGGAAGAGTCATTACTTCCACCACTTCAGATATTTACAGTGCTGTATGTGGTGCCATTGGCGCTTTAAAAGGCCCTCTTCATGGCGGGGCCAATGAACAAGTTATGCATGTACTCAAAGAAATTGATGACCCTGCTATTGCAAAAAAATGGATGTTAAAGGCGCTTGAAGACAAAAGAAAAGTAATGGGATTTGGCCATAGAGTTTATAGAAAAGGTGACTCTAGAGTTCCCACCATGAAAAAATACGCCAATCTATTGGCCGATCTATTAGGTGAAACCAAGTGGAGAGATATCTCACAAGTCCTAGAAGATACCATGGTAGAAAAAAAGGGAATTCATCCAAATTTAGATTTCCCCGCAGGCCCTGCTTATTATTTAATGGGTTTTGATATTGATATGTTCACACCTATTTTTGTTATGGCCCGTATTACTGGTTGGACAGCTCACATCATGGAGCAAACTGCACATAATCGAATCATAAGACCTCTATGCCAATACATCGGTCCCGGTGAACGAAAAATCATACCACTGGCCGAGAGAGCGTAATATCTAAGTCTCTTAGAGAGATTTTAAATAGGTACAGGCCTTGGTAAATCCTCTTTCACAGGATCTTCGAAGCAAATTTTTTCCCATAGAAATTTGATTGGAGCTAAGGGCATGTTTTCCCCATTTAAAGCAGGAGCTCTCTATGCCAAGTTGGCAGGAATACATTTGATAAGAGAGCTTTAACTCCTTATTTTTTTGAAAAAATATTTCTAATTCAAGGCATGAAGAGACATTCCCTAAATCACACCCTTTTTTGTAAAAAGAAATAGAACTTTCCTGATATTTTTCTTTTAAAAAAAGCCCTAAATTAAAACAACCATCTCCAAGTCCAAGCTCGCAAGACCTATTCAAAAATTTAACTGCTTTTTGATAATTTTTTTCCGCTAATTCATCCAATCCTCGATATAGACAAATTTGATTATCCCCCAAAAGACAGGCCTGATGTAAAAAGGAGCTATCTATCCCCCAACCCTTTTTACTTAAAAGCTCATACGTTTTACGACAACCTTCGCTGTAATCCATAAGACAGGAGTTATAAAATGACTTCAAGGCCTGATTTTCATTTTTTTGTTGATAGTTCCATTCACCTAGAAAAAGACATCCTCTCGCATTTCCTAGGTGACATGATTTTAAAAATTTATTTTTTGCTAAATTGTTTTTTTGAAAACGAAGCAAACTTATCCCTAAGAATAAACAGGCATCTGAATTGTCTTTTTTGCAGGCCCTGCGAAATAAAGTTAAAGCAGCGCTTTCCTCTTTTAAAATATAATTACCTATACCACCTAAAAAACAGGCCTTGATTATTCCATCTTCACAAGCATACTCTAAAGGAACTATAGATTTTAAAAACTGTCCCATATCAAAATAATATTGACCAATTTTCAAACAATTTGTTCTTTTTTCGGGAGTACAAATGAGTGTTTTTCCCTGATGATTATTAATTAGTTTAAAAAAACTCCGCATTTCCACTACTAATTTCTCATTAGTAATTTCAGTATCCCCATCTTCTTTCCTATATTTTATAGCATTGCAATCCTTCCTAAATATAGAAGCAATAGCAAAGGACTCTTGGGCCGCACCTAACCGGCGACTGCATTGATGAAAAACTTTAGCATTTTTGTGAATTCCTTCACATTTATCATACAGTTTTTCTAGCGCGATCCCTCGCGCCTTGGTTTGTGCCTTTTTCAGATCAATATCAACAGAATGACCCTTAAACCAAAACCATTCTGTCTCTTGATAAAAGCTTGGTGCCAAAGCGAGAGTATCACAAGCTTCCTGCCCATAAAGAGAAAGCGGAATGAGAAATAAAAGAATGATCTTATTCAATGGGGACTTCTTTTAATTTAGTAATATCCCATTTTTGAGAAATACTATCTGAGCATTTATTCAGGATAAGAATAAATTTATCCTCCTCCTTCTCTACATCCAAACACTTTTCCTCAGCATCATTAAAAAAAGTTACGTTTTCTGTTTTCTGGTTAAGATGACGATTAAAAATAAAATCACTGGGATTATTTTTATGTATCCCAATAGTTGGCCTACCGCCTTTTTCAGGTCTTGAAGTTTTAAAAAATCCTGTTATCCAGGGCCAAATACCCTTTTCTACTTCTCTACCCGTTCGATTGATAATATACCAATTTTTAGCGCCACTGCTGATGGTGGCCTGACCACTAGTATCATCATAGGATATCTCCCATTTATCTTTCCCATCACATTCAAGCAGGTCTAAATAAGTATTTTTTATTTTTATACAACGACTATATTTTTTAGATTTAATCTCGTAATGAATAGTTGAAAAGGCCGAAAAAGACCAGAAAATGGTCAATAGAATAATCTTCATGAAGCACTCCTTTGCTTACTTTTAATTTTAAGAGATTTTATTCTCTCCTTCAATTTTTTCCTCGTAGAAAGTCTCTCCTATTTCAATTTTTTCTCGGCCTGTTTTGATTCGCCATTCATTGCTATCCCGTAGCGAGTAGACACAACCACAATACATTTGCTGATAGAACTCTTCTCGTTTAGCAATTTCATACATTCTGGCGGAACCACCTTTTTTACGCCAATTATAATCCCAATAGGATATCCCGGGATAATGAGAGGCCGCCTTGGCCCCACAATCGTTAATTTGCTCCATATTTTTCCAACGGCTAATCCCAAGACTGGAAGAAATTAGAGAAAAGCCATTTTCAAAGGCATAAAGAGCTGTCCTTTCAAAGCGCATATCAAAGCACATAGTGCATCTCTTCCCTCTTTCAGGCTCAAACTCCATGCCTTTGGCCCGATCAAACCAATTTTCTACGTCATAATCAGCATCAATAAAGGGAATTTCCATTTTTTCGCAGTAATGGATGTTCTCATTTTTGCGGATTTCATACTCTTTTTTGGGATGAATATTGGGGTTATAGAAAAAGACAGTAAGGTCAATCCCAGATTCCACCATTGCTTCCATCATTTCACCTGCGCATGGCGCGCAGCAGCTATGCAAAAGTAGTTTTTTTTCTCCATTTGGAGGCATAATTTCGGGTCTTTCACTCATGTTTTATTCTTAGCAATAAAAAATTGGATTTGTCTAAATTTTTGACCTAAATCCCCTTGAAGTAAGGCCTTAAATATTCCAATATTAGCGGTTTAAATTAACCATTTTATAGAGGTATTTACTGTGACAAATTATATAGATGATTTCAATCCTCTGGGAATTATTGCTATCGATCATCTCGAATTCACCTGTGATACTTTAGATACCAAAACTAAAGATCTTTTTTATACCTTCGGCTTTGAAAAAACTTATGAAAATAAGGGGAATAAATCTGAACTCTTTTCCCAAGGCCAGGTTAAATTTCTTTTAAATGCAAGTCAAAATTCTCACTCCCGAGAATATTTTAATAAACATGGTGAAGGCGTTTCTAAAATGTCTTTTCTTGTTCAAGACTGTGATCATGCCATAAAAACTGCCGAGCACCGTGGAGCTGAAGTCATTCACGGAGTAGAAACCATCAAATCAGAACATGGCGAATATAAAATTGCCCAAATCAAAGGCTTTGGCGATGTAGTTAATGAATTTGTCCAAAGTCCAAAAAGGCATTACTTTAGGCCTGAATATACTGACGTAGGAAATGATCCTAAAAATAATCCACTTGTTAATCGCGTAGCAAGAATTGATCACCTAACCAATAATGTTCCAAAAGGTGAAATGGAAAAGTGGGTTCAATTTTATAAAGACGTCTATGGCTTTGTTGAAACTAGATATTTTGATATTCAAGGTGAGAAAACCGGCCTTAAATCAAAAGTTGTTCAGCTCAAAAATAACGCTGTAATTATTCCTATCAATGAACCAGATACAGATAACTCTAAATCACAAATTCAAGAATTCTTAGAACTTCACAAAGGCGCTGGTGTCCAACATATTGCTTTAACTTGTGGCGATATAATGAGTACCGTCGGGGATCTTAAAGATCGCGATATTCACTTCCTCGATATTCCTAATACCTATTATGATGATATTCCAGGAAGAAATTTCACAATAACAGAAGATATTAATAAGCTTAAAGATTTAAGTCTTTTAGTTGATGGAGATCCTGAGGGATATCTGCTACAAATTTTCACCGAAACATATGTCGGCCCTTTATTTTTCGAATTCATTCAAAGAAAAAAACATATGGGCTTTGGGGAAGGAAATTTTCAGGCGCTATTTGATGCAATTGAAAGAGATCAAAAAAAACGCGGATATTTATAAATAAAAGGAAATAAAATGCACAAACTAGTTGTAACTTACAAAAACCCAGAAGATCCTGAATCATTTGATAAATACTATCAAGAAGTTCACACTCCACTGGCCCACAAAGTTCCAGGACTTAAAGAACTCAGAGTTAATAAAATATTTGGAACACCTGCAGGGGCCTCAGATATTTATTTAATTGCTGAAATGTGTTTTGAAGATAAAGATGCTTTTAAAAATGCAATGAAATCAAGTGAGATGATGGACTGTGGAAAAGATCTAGATAACTTTGCTAAAGGTTTAGCAAACCTCTTTTTTGCTGTGGAACATACGGCATAGGAGACACGATGGAAAATATTCTAGTTGAACACCCCTATAGAGATAACCCTCAGATAGCGCTGGTAAAATTAAATCGGCCAAAAGTATTAAATGCGCTAAATACCCATTTAATGCAAGAGCTGGTTGAGGCCTTCTTTAAGCTGGAGGATAACCCTGAAGTTAGAGTTATCATTTTAACCGGTAATGATCGGGCATTTGCTGCGGGAGCAGATATTGCTCAAATGGTGGAAGATAATCCTATTGACCAAATCAATCAAAAAAGATTTAGATCTTGGCAGCAACTCTCCTTGATTACCAAACCTATAATTGCGGCGGTAAATGGCTTTGCCCTCGGCGGAGGCTGTGAGCTTGCCATGAGTTGTGACTTTATCATTGCGGGAGAAAATGCAAAATTCGGTCAACCCGAAATTAGTATAGGGACCACACCAGGAGCTGGGGGTACGCAAAGACTCACCAGAGCTATTGGGAAATCTAAGGCCATGTTTATGATTTTAACTGGTGAGATGATGAGTGCCTATGAAGCAGAAAAAAATGGACTAGTTGCTAAAGTAGTACCTGAATCGGCACTACTCCAAGAATCCTATGAAGCAGCAAAAAAGATTGCAAACAAAGCTCCAGTAGCAGTTAAGCTTGCCAAAGAATCCGTTAATAAGGCCTTTGAAATGTCACTGAGAGATGCCGTTGATTTTGAAAGAAGAAACTTTTACTTAACCTTCTCTTCTAAAGACCAAAAGGAAGGGATGCGTGCTTTCCTCGATAAAAGAAAACCAGAGTACCAAGGAAATTAAAATGGGTGATTTTAAATATATAAAATACCTAATGGAAGGACAAACTGTAGTCATCTCCATGAATCGGCCAGAAGTTTACAATGCCTTAAACTTTGACGCCAAAAAAGAAATTATTAAGGCCATTAAAATGGCCAATAAAGATACAAACGTTAGAAGTCTCATTCTAACTGGCGAAGGGAAGGCCTTTTGTACCGGACAGGACTTAAACGACCGAACCATTAGAAGTAATGGAGGAGGCGCTGTCGACTTAGGACATACCCTGGAAACTGAATGGAACCCCCTGATCAAGGCCTTAAAGAGTTCTAAAAAAATCATTATCGGGTCTATTAATGGAGTTTGTGCTGGAGCAGGCCTATCCATTGCCCTAGCGCTAGATCTCTTAGTGGCAAGACCAAAAGTTAAATATATCAGTGGCTTTTCAAAATTAGGTTTGGCCCCAGATGCGGGTTCAACTTTTGGACTGACTAAAGCTCTAGGCGCTAAAAAAACTCTAGAATTTTTTCTATTTGGTGAAGCACTCTTAACTGAAGATCTCAAAGCGGTAGGAGTCATAAATTATGTAGATGAAGATCCGCTTAAAAAGGCCATCGAACTAGGGCAAAAAATAAATGAGCTTGCTCCCATGTCAGTGGAAATGATAAAAACTAATATCAATTTCGCTATGGAAGGAACTTATGCCAAATCTATGGATAGAGAAACTTACACCCAAAGATTTCTAGGAAATACCAATGATTATCAAGAAGGTCTAACTGCCTTTTTTGAAAAAAGAGAACCAAAGTTCAAAGGAATTTAAATATGAACCCAGAAGTACGATATACCAGCGAAGAAGAAAAACTATTTGAAGAAATTAGAAATGGAAGAACCTTTGATAAAGGTGATGAGCTTCCTCCTATTTACAAAAAACACCTCATGAACCTGCTATGGATGCAAGGTGATTCAGAGTATGCCGGATCTCTTGGTTATATGCCTTGGATCGAAAACGCACCTACTCTAATGGAAAAAGTTCTCGTTGCCCAAATTGTTAAAGATGAAATGAGACATGCCCAGGTCGTATATAAGATTCTTGATGATCTAGGAGAAGACACTCTCACCCATGTTAAAAACAAAGACCTTGGGTTCAAACTAGACGACGATTTGGCCCAAATTGGCTTTCAAAGAATCAAAGATGACTTCCGAGTAAATATTTTTTACTACAATATTACCCACTGGACCGATTTTATTTTATTTAACTTCCTCATGGATAGGGCCGCAGGACATCAGTTAGAAGATACTCTTGAATCTAGTTACATCCCATGGAAAATAGGTCTTTCAGGAATTTATAAAGAAGAGATCATGCATGTTGCCCATGGTGATAAATGGATTAAAAAATTGACCGTTGATCCAAGTGATAAGGCCTTTCTTCAAGAGAGATTAAATCTTTGGTGGCCTAGAGTGATGAACGTTTTTGGAAATGCCAGAGGTTCATCTAATACCATCTATGTTAACTTAGGACTTAAAAAAAGAACAAATGCGGAAGTGAGAGATTCCTTTGTCAAAGAAATCAAAACAATTACAAATGAGTACGGTCTCACTATCCCTGAATACCGACAAGATGAACAAACTATATAAAAGGATTTTTTAATGCTTAATAAAGTATTAGTCGTTGGTGCCGGAACTATGGGCCAGGGAATTGCCCAGTGGATGGCGCAACAAGGAATTGAAGTTGAATTGGCGGATATTCGCTTAGAGGCCATCTCAAAAGGCGTTGAAAGTATCAATAAATCCTGGAAAAGGTTGGTCGAAAAAGGCAAGTTTACCGCTGATGAGGTTTTAAGCTGGTCAGCAAACCTTAAAGGTGTCGACCTCGAAACATTCAGTCCTAATCCCGATCTTTTTATCGAGGCCATTGCAGAAGACTTGGATATTAAGAAAGGAATGTTTAAAGATGCTGATCAGATGATGAATGAAAAAACCATCTTTGCCTCAAACACCAGTTCTCTTTCTATAAATAAGCTTTGTGAAGATCTCTCAACTGCCAGGAAAAGACGTTTTGTAGGTCTGCATTTTTTTAACCCCGTTCCCATTATGAAATTAGTGGAAATTATTCAGGGGAATAATACTGATCAAGAGATAATCGACAATTTAAAATCTTGGTTTGAAGAGAGAGGAAAAGTACCGGCACTGTGCCAAGATTCCCCCGGATTTATCGTCAATCGTATGGCCAGAAATTTTTATGGCGAACCTCTGAGGATTGTCCAGGACTTTAACCGGAAAAAAATAACCTCAACCGATACTATTTTACGAGAAGTTGGTGGCTTTAAAATGGGACCTTTTGAACTTTTAGATCTTATTGGCATCGATGTAAATTTATCAGTAACCAGATCTGTCTGGGAGGCATTTAAAAAGGCCCCCAGGTTTGCACCTCATAAACTTCAAGAAGGTATGGTTAATCTTGGGCTCTTAGGAAAAAAAACTGGAGAGGGGTATTACAATTATGAAAAATGAACTACTCGTTTTTGCTTCAAGTGATCACTCCCTTTTTAAATCACTCAAAGAAAACAACCTTCTTACTCATAATCTAAAAAAGGACGGACTTGACCCCATCGACGAAAAAACCAACGAAATAAAATATATTTTTGATTTTTCGATAGGGAGTGATGAGGAAAAAGAAAAAATTCTTACTCACCTATCCCAACAATTTAAAGTTCCCATTTTTTCTGATCTCTCCTGTGTTCATGGTAAGCGAATGATGGATCTTTTTCCCACTGTTAAGGGGGCATTTGCTGGCGCCTATTTAACTCCGACAAATACATTTGAAGGGTATGCTGCTGAGGATGAACATTTTCTAATAATGGAAAGTTTTTTTCATCTGATGAGTTTAAAACTCTTTAGAGTAGATAATCCAGGCCATGGTTTTACCTTTGGCAGGACTCTTTCTATGATTATCAATGAAGGGTTTTTTGCTTTAGATGATTATCTAGCAACAGAAAAAAATATCGACCTGGCCATGAAATATGGGGTTAATTACCCCTTAGGGCCGATGGAATGGTATCAAAAAATTGGACCTAAACCAATCTATCGATTACTAGAAAGCTTACACTTCACCACTGGGGACAAGAGATATATTCCAGCGCATGGATTGAAAGAGGCCTTCGACAAAACCTCCCAGGATTAAATTTATGAAAAATACTTATATTGTTTATGCAAAAAGAACCCCTATGGGAAAAATTAACGGGATCTTATCACCAGTTCGAGTGGATGATCTCATGTCCTATCTTTTTGCTGATGTAAAAAGTTGGGCAAATTTTGATCTTAGTGAAGTGGATGATGTCATTGTTGGTTGTGCTAACCAAGCAGGAGAAGATAATCGAAATTTAGCGAGAATGTCGCTACTTCTTGCAGGTTTTCCTATGGACGTCCCAGGAACAACTATAAATCGACTTTGTGGTTCATCACTTGATGCGGTTATTGGTGCTGCCGGAAGAATATCTATGGGACTTGCCGATGCAATCGTGGTTGGTGGTGCCGAGAGTATGACGAGAGCGCCCTATGCTCTTTCAAAAACAGAAAGAGCACATGGAAGAGATCAAAAACTCTATGACACCTCTCTTGGTTGGCGATTTCCCAATCCTCGCATGAAAGAAATGTTTCCACTTTTTGCCATGGGGGAAACGGCCGAAGAAGTGGCCGAGCTTCATAAGGTAAGCCGAGATGATCAAGATGAGTTTGCCTATAATTCTCATCAAAAAGCACTGAAAGCTCAAAGGGAAGGAGCATTTAAAGATGAAATTCTTCCGGTTAAAATTAAAACTAGAAAAGAAACCATTATAGTAGATACTGATGAATGCCCACGCCCTGATACTAATATAGAAAAATTGGGAAAACTTCGAGCTGTCTTTAGAGAAGGTGGAAGTGTCACTGCGGGAAACTCCTCTCCTATGAATGATGGTGCTAGCTGTGTAGTTGTAGTATCTGAGAGTTTTTTAAAAAAGCATAACTTAAAACCCATGCTCAAAATCACCGGTGCCGGTATTAGAGGGGTCCACCCAAACACCATGGGACTTGGGCCAATTTTTGCCACTAGAAATCTCTGTGAACGCTTTGATAAAAAGGTAAGCGATTTTGATATCATCGAGTTAAACGAAGCCTTTGCCGCCCAATCTCTTGCTTGTATACGTGAGCTTGAACTCGATCCAAGTATTGTAAATATGAAAGGTGGTGCTATTGCTCTGGGACACCCTCTCGGTTGTTCTGGTGCACGAATTCTCACCACTCTCGCTTACTCCATGAGAGATAATAAAAAACTAAAACAAGGACTTGCCACCATGTGTATAGGAGTGGGACAGGGAATTGCCTTAAGTGTTGAAAACTGTAATTAAAGGGGAAAAATATGAAAGATGTAAAACTCTATATTAATGGGGAATTTAGAGATTCCTCCGATGGAAAAACTATTGACTCCATCAATCCTGGTACTGGTGAAGTCTATGCCAAAGTTCAAATACCTTCAACCGATGATGTAAACATGGCCGTTGAAGCGGCCAAAGATGCCTTCTACTCTGATGAATGGAGATCTTTCACTCAGGATCAACGGGCCGATTTACTTTTAAATATTGCTGAAAAACTAAAAGAGAGAAAAAGAGATTTTATTGAAATGGAAATTGCTGATGGTGGAGCGGTGGTTCGCAAGGCCAAGGCAGACCTTCACAATAGCGCCTCTTTTTTTAAAGTTATGTCCAAAGTGGCGAGAACTTTTAAATTTGAAGAGAAAGATGAAAATGCTTCAAGAGAAGGGTTTTCTTCCAATACCAGAATTTATGAACCAGTTGGAGTTTGCGCCCAGATCATTCCTTGGAACTTCCCACTACAGATGGCCTGCTGGAAGATCGGGCCGATCTTGGCAACTGGCTGTACCACAGTACTTAAAACGGCAAAAGAAACTCCTGCTTCAGCGATACTACTAGCTGAAGTTCTCCATGAATGTGGAGTTCCAAAAGGTGTTGTTAATATTATTACTGGTGGTAGAGATGTAGTTAAACCTCTTGTCTCCCACCCTCAAGTTTCTAAGGTGGCCTTTACCGGATCGACTGAAGTGGGAAGAGAAATTTTAAAAATGACCGCTCCAGGAATAAAAAACTCTACTTTAGAGTTAGGGGGAAAATCTGCCAATATCATTTTAGATGATGCTGATTTGGATATGGCAGTAGATGGTGCACTCTATGCCTTTTTATACCACTCCGGCCAGGCCTGTACATCTGGCACCAGACTTCTAATACAAGAGGGTATCTATGATGAGTTTATGGATAAGTTTAAGCTTCGCGCGGAAGAAATAAAAATTGGCAGAACAGATGATCCTGAAACTGGTTTTGGCCCTTTAATAAATGAAAATCAATTCAATTCAGTAATGAGTTATATCAATACCTCAGTAAAAGAGGGTGCAAAACTAGTTATGGGTGGAGAGAGAATGACTGGGGGCGATTTTGATAAAGGTTATTATATCCCTCCCACAGCTTTTGAAATTACTCCCGACAACACTATCTTTCATGAAGAGGTATTTGGCCCCGTACTGGGGATCACTAAATTTAAAACAGAAGAAGATGCCATCAACCTTGCTAATAACTCCATCTTTGGACTGGCCGGAGCAGTTTGGTCTAAAGATCTAACTAAAGCAGAAAAAGTGGCCCGTAAAATGGAAACTGGTACTGTTTGGATCAATGAATATCACCTGCTAAATCCAGGAATGCCTTTTGGTGGTTATAAACAATCTGGAATCGGTAGAGAAATGGGTAGAGAGGGAATTCATGCTTACCTTGAAGTAAAACATCTCTGGGAATCAGAGTGTAATTCAAGAGATAAAAAACCCTGGTTCAATCATCTTTGGTAGATTTACAATAATTTAGGGCCTCAAGAGTTGAGGCCCCTTCTTTCATTTTATTAAAACAAAATTTAAATCCCTCATCTACGTCTTTGCAAAATAAAAGAGGTTTTTCTTTGCCAAAATGTCTTGAGGCATGCTTGAAACAAAAAGAAAAATCAGCTCCTGCATCTCGGCAGAAATTAATCGTCTTGGTTCTTGATTTATATTTTCCTTTTAATATTTTAAAACAATCTGAAAATCCTGAATGTAGACCTAAACATTTATTGATAGAAAATGTTTTAGCATTAGTTTCATGGGCCGTTTCATAACACTCAGTAAATCCTTTATCCGCCCCGACACAAGAGCGTATCCAAAAGTTTGTTTCCTCTAGATCACTCAATTTTTTATAACAACTAAAAAATTCATCACCTGCTTTAGAACAAATATAAATAGGGTCATTTCCTTTTATTTTTCTTTTTAAAGTAGAATGACATTTTAAAAATCCATTGCTGGCCGAAAGACAAGTTTTAAGTCCATCCTCAGGTCCTAGAGGGGAGAAGGCCTCTTCAAAGCAATTTATAAGGCCTGTAACGGTTCCGCCACCTTTAGCACACAATTTTATGCGTTTTTCCGGAGTTAAGGATGTTCTTTTGGCAAGATCAGTACAGGTTTTAAAGTTACCATGAGCATTAACACAGGTATTTAAAGCATCATTAAAAGGAAGGTAGACCTTTGCCATCGAAAAACACAAAGAAAATCCCTCCCCTGCAGTTTTACAAATTTCAATTGCATTTTTTTTAGGTACTTTTTTAATTATAGATTTATAACATGATTCATTGCCCATATCTGCTAAAACAAAAGATGGAATGAATAAGACAATTAAGATGATTTTAAACATGTTATTTTATCGTCCTTTCCCATCATTACTTTAAATTTTAGGTGGAATCTCGTAAGACTCTTGTCCTACTTTTAATTTGAGTTCCTGATAGGGTGGTGAAAGCGGAATAAAATAATAGCTCTGCTTCTTTTTAAAACCTTTAATAGTGACCGTTTCAAAGCTTTTTTTAGGTATCGCCACAAATGTAATTAATGATCCTCTCTCATCTACGACTTTTCCATAAAGATTAGATAGGGAGGCATTGGTTATAATCACACTAGTTTGTTTATCGATTTGATTGGGAGAATCAACATAAATTCTATTAGGGGTAACCTTTATGATAAAGGAGTAGGATGTTCCAACAGGATACCCTATAAGGGGAATAAACATAAAAAAGAAGGTAATTATCTTCATCTTATATATTTTATCTTTTATATAAATTATGAATATTTGGAATTAATTTCCCCTACCGGTAAAAGTCCTTTAAATAACTGAAAACCTGTCGAAAAAGTCCTATGTTTTTTAAAAAAAAATCACCTATCGATAAAAAAATACACTTTCGGTCGGACTTTCTAAAAAACTCCCTTCATGAATGGGTTTTACAAGATGAGTGTATAAATAACTCAATTGATATTTTTTTTAATGCCTTCGGTGTTGAATTATTTGATTTTTTTAACCAAGGAAAAAAACTTCTCATGATCCCTGCAAGAGGCCAGTGGGCATGTGCCATCCCTCATTCAGACCGATATCATCTTATTTTAATTTACCCAGATCTTATCAATATTTTAAAATCTAAAAATTGCAAACCAGGACTTGCAATTTTGGCGCATGAAATAGGACATCTTTTTTTAAAACATAGTGATAGAAAAATAGATACTACGGATGCTCAATATGAAGCAGATTATTTTTCTTATCTGCTAGGTTTTGGCCCTGAATTAATTGCTTTTTTAAAAGAACGACCTGAATGTCAGGATAGATTGAAAAGGATCATTCAAGTTACAACAAAAGAAGGGCCTCACTAAGCTCTTTCATTTCATCTCTATACTTTGCTGCCTCTTCAAATTGTAATTCTTTTGCCGCTTGCTTCATACTCTCTTTCAACTCTTTAATTCGTGCAGAAATCTTTTCTTTACTTATATCTTCATGGCCAAAAACTGCCTTTTTAGCGCGGGCCTTAGCAGACCCCTTGGCCCCTCTAAGGGTTTCTAAAACTCCACCTTGAATTTCTTTAGAAATAGTCTTTGGGGTTATTTTATTTTCTTGATTGTATCTTTTTTGAATGGCCCTTCTTCTGTTAGTTTCAAGTATCGCCTTTTTCATACTTCCAGTTTGTTTATAGGCAAAAAGTATAACTCTACCTTCAACATTTCTGGCCGCTCTACCTATGGTTTGAATGAGTGATCTTTCAGATCTTAAAAATCCTTCCTTATCGGCATCTAAAATCCCCACAAGAGTTACTTCTGGTAAATCCAGTCCCTCTCTTAAGAGATTAATCCCTACTAAAATATCAAACTCACCTTTTCTAAGGTCTTGAATAATCTCCATGCGCTCAAGAGTCAAAATATCGGAATGCAGATATCTAATTTTCATTCCCGAGGCCTCATAGAATTTAGTTAAGTCTTCTGCGAGTCTTTTAGTTAGCGTAGTGATTAAAACTCTCCCTCCTGCTTTAATCGCCCGTTTCGCCTCAACCAGCATTTCATCAATTTGATTTTTAGCATCTTTTATTTCTATTTTAGGGTCGAGAAGCCCCGTAGGTCTAATGATCTGCTCAATAAACTCTCCCCCCGTTTCGGTTAACTCATAACTGCCCGGTGTAGCTGAAACGTAGAGGACTTGATCTATTTTTTCTTCAAATTCCAAAAATTTTAAAGGCCTGTTATCTAAAGCACTTGGCAGTCTAAATCCAAAATTAACTAGGTTTTCTTTTCTTGAACGGTCCCCCTTATACATCCCCCCCACTTGAGAGACAGCAATATGAGACTCATCAATTATTAAAAGAAAATCTTTTCTAAAATAATCTAAAAGAGTTGGAGGAGGTGCTCCCGGAGGCAAACCGGTTAAGTGTCTTGAATAATTTTCAATTCCTGAACAAAACCCCATCTCCTCCATCATTTCAAGATCTAGAAGAGTTCGCTGCTCCAGCCTTTGCTTTTCAACCAGTTTATCCTGCTCTTTAAGCTCCTTTAATCTACATCTAAGTTCCTCTCTAATCGTTTTTAACGCCCTTTTCATCTTATCATCACTTACAACGTAGTGAGATTTTGGAAAGATAGTAATTCGATTTAGAGTTTCTAAGATTTTTCCTCTAAGTGGATCAACTATATGAATTCCTTCCACCTCTTGGTCAAAAAACTCTATTCTTATGACATTGCTATCTTCACTCGCGGGAAATACTTCAACCGTATCTCCACGAACGCGGAAGGTTCCCCGTGAGAAATCGATATCATTGCGTGTAAATTGGATTGCCACGAGATCTCGAAGCAGCTGATCTCTATCTACAATATCACCGGTAAATAAAGTCATCTTCTGCGCTTCGTATTCTGCCGGATCCCCGATTCCATAAATACAACTAACCGAGGCCACCACAATAACATCATCACGAGAGAGAAGATTTCGAGTAGCACTATGTCTGAGTTTATCTATCTCGTCATTGATGGAGGCATCTTTTTCAATATAGGTATCACTTCCTACAACGTATGCCTCTGGTTGGTAGTAATCATAATAAGAGACAAAGTATTCAACAGCATTATCGGGAAAAAATTCTCTAAATTCTCCGTATAATTGGGCCGCTAATGTTTTATTTGGTGCCAATATAAGAGTTTTTTTTCCCAGATTTTTTATAACATTGGCCATGGTAAAGGTTTTACCAGAGCCGGTAACACCTAAGAGAGTTTGGCAATGCTCACCCTTTTCAAATCCTTTGGTTAAAGCTTTGATTGCCCCAGGTTGATCCCCAGTGGGTTTAAATTTTGATTTAAGATTGAAGGACATTTACTTATAATGCCAGGAATAGGTCCCGTCGGGATTATCTTTAACCACAATTCCCGCCTCATTTAGCTGATCACGAATTTGATCAGATCTGGACCAGTCCTTTGTGGCCCTTGCCTCTTTTCGATCTTTAATTAGCTTTTCTACTTCCTCATCAGTTAGTTTTTCACTAGCTTCACAAAGAGATTTTCTCGCATGATTAATATGTCCTAGCATTTCATCAAAATTATCATAGAGAAGTCCCGTGGCATTAGAGTAAAATTTAAGAAGTGAAATTAACTCAGAAAAAAGTTTTTCACTTATTCCTTCTCCAAGATTGCTAATGTATTCACGGTTAAAATATCTAATAAGAGAAAAAAGCTCAGAGGTGGCACCTGGAACATTGAAATCGTTACTCAACTCTTCTTCCATTTTTTTTCTAGTACTGACAACTTGATCAAAGTCCTTTTGCGACTCTTTATCAGTTCTCGGCATTCCCATCAACTCTTTATAAAAGACATGTAATCGTTCAATTTCACCGATGGCCCGCTCAATAATACTTTTGGTCCAATCCATTTTAGATCTATAATGAACAGAACTTAGAATATGTCTTAGAACCTCACCACTATAGGTCTCAACAAAAGCTCTTATGGTAATGACATTCCCCAGAGACTTGGACATTTTTTCACTACCAAAGTTTAAAAACTCATTATGGCACCAATGATCAGAAAAAGTGCAACCATTGGCCGCTTCCGATTGGGCAATTTCGTTTTCATGATGGGGAAACATCAAATCAATTCCACCATGATGTAGATCAATCTCAGGACCTAAAAACGTTTTGGCCATGGCAGAACATTCAATATGCCAACCAGGTCTACCAGCGCCCCAAGGAGAATCCCAGGAAGGCTCTCCTTCTTTGGCCGGTTTCCACAAAACAAAATCACAAGGATTCTTTTTGCGAGAGTCAACTTCCACTCGTTTTCCAAATTGCAGATCTTCTATTTTTTTCTTAGATAATTTTCCGTAATCTTTAAAAAGAGGAACGTGATAAAAGACTTCTCCATCTACTACGTAGGCAAATCCCTTATCCTCAAGGATTTTAATCATATCGATAATCTGAGGCATGGTATCGCTTACTTTTGGAGTATGAGTGGCCGGCAAAAGATTTAAAGAGGCCATATCTTTTAAACACTCATCAATATATTTTTGGGAATGAACAAGTGGATCTACTCCCTCTTCCTTGGCCCGTTCAATAATTTTATCATCCACATCGGTAAAGTTTCGAACAAAGTTCACTTCATACCCAACAGTTTTGAGGATTCTAAAAATAAGATCACCCACAACTAGAGCACGAGCATTACCCACATGAAGAAAGTCATAAGTGGTAGGTCCACAGGAATAAAACCTTACTTTTCCGTCCTCTAAAGTCTTAAACTTCTCTTTGGTTCTAGTAAGGTTGTTAAAAATGGTAATATCTTTTACTGACATAATTTTGCCTCTTAGATATTTTTTACCATTAAATGAGTTATTAGAAAACTATACGGTGGTCAGATTTGAGAATTGAGCATCAATTTTAGTCCTAACCTCTTTTTTCTCTTCGCCACCGGCCAGAGCAATTTCTTGTGCCAATAGATCTCGACACTGCTCAAGCATCTTTTTCTCTCCAAAGCTTAAATTCTTAATCTTTTTAAGAAGAAATAGCGCTCTTAGAACTTCAGCGATCTCGGTTAAAGAACCAGTCTTAATTTTTAGCATATACTCTCTATATCTTCTGTTCCAAGTAGAATTATCTACTTCAACATCTTGATCTTGGAGTAAGCTAAATACTTTAGTGATTTCATTATTAGATATAAGACCTCTAATTCCTTCTTTTGACTCAGTTGGAACCATAACGGTCATGCCATTTGATATAATTTTAAGAACGTAAAACCAAGTTTGAGTGCCCGCGAGTTCTCGCTCTTCAATGTCTGAAATTTGACCTACACCATGTCCAGGGCATACTGCGTAGTCTCCAATTTTAAACATTTTACCTCCCAAACAATTGTTTCAATAAGCTAATGTACATGGTTAGGGCCTTAGATTCAACACACCGTGTAATATGTACCTGAAAGGTATCGAAAAGGGGCCCTATAAGTACTCGAAATTAGTCGTTTTTAGCAACGATCAAAGACCTTATTCTTATCGAAGAAGTAAGAGATTTCTCTCTCGGCAGAGGTAGTGGAATCTGAGCCATGAACTGCATTGGCCTCAATGGACTTGGCATATAGTTTTCTAATAGTGCCTTCTTCCGCATCAGCAGGATTTGTGGCCCCCATTATCGCTCTATTTTTCTCAACAGCGTTTTCACCTTCAAGCACTATAAGCATTACCGGGCCTGAAGTCATAAAAGACACTAGAGAACCAAAGAAAGGTCTTTCTTTGTGCTCAATATAAAAACCTTCGGCCTTTTCTTTTGAAAGGTGCGTGAATTTGGCCGCGGCCACTCTTAGACCTTCTGATTCAAATCTGTCGATTATTTTTCCAATTACATTAGATTCAACAGCGTTAGGCTTTATAATACTAAAGGTTTTTTCCATTTTTCTACTCCGCTTAATTTAAAATTACTTCCTGGCTTTTAGCACCTTTTCCATAATTTGTCCAAGTTCTGCGGGTGATCTAGAGATATGAATGCCACATTCTTCCATAATTTTGTATTTGGCCTCGGCGGTGGTCTCTCCGCCAGAGATGATGGCCCCCGCGTGCCCCATTCTTTTACCTGGAGGCGCAGAGGCCCCAGCGATAAAGGAAACTACAGGTTTCGACATATTTTTTTGAATCCATCGTGCCGCCTCAGGTTCAGCGGTTCCACCAATTTCACCAATCATAATGACTGCATCAGTGTCAGGATCTGCTTCAAAAAGAGCTAAGACATCGATGAAGTCCATACCTGAGACGGGATCTCCGCCAATTCCCACACAAGTGGACTGTCCGATTTCTCTCTCAGTAAGCTGATATACTGCTTCATAAGTAAGGGTTCCTGACCTCGAAATAACCCCTATTCTACCTGGCATATGAATATGTCCTGGCATAATTCCAATTTTACTTTCACCTGGAGTGATAACTCCCGGACAGTTTGGACCAATCATTTTACTGTTAGAGGCATCGAGTGCTGCCTTAACTTTAATCATGTCCATGATAGGAATTCCTTCAGTGATACAAACGATCAAAGGAATCTCCGCATCTATGCACTCAAGAATTGCATCAGCGGCAAATGGAGGCGGTACAAAAATCATGGCGGCATTTGCACCTGTTTTTTCTACTGCTTCATAAGTGGTATTAAAAACGGGATAACCTTCATGCATGGTTCCACCTTTTCCTGGAGTTACACCCCCAACAAAATTTGTTCCATAGTCTCTTGATTGTAGAGAGTGATAAGTTCCCTGCTTTCCGGTATATCCAATAGTGATAAGTTTTGTTTCTCTATTTACTAGAATAGTCATTTCCTACTCCTCTCCCTTTACAGCTTCTTTAACTACTTTTTTAGCAGCATCATCCAGTTCATTTGCGGTCACAATATTAAGTCCAGATTCTTCAAGAATTTTTCTTCCAATTGCAACGTTGGTTCCTTCAAGTCTAACAACCAGTGGAACTTTAATTCCAATCTCTTTAGCGGCCCCCACAATCCCTTCAGCGATGATGTCACATTTCATGATCCCACCAAAGATATTAACTAAAATGGCCTTAACATTTTCATCTTCCAAAATAATGGCGAATGCTGTTTGAACTGTTTCTTTAGTGGCCCCACCGCCAACATCTAGAAAGTTGGCAGGCATTCCACCATGGAAGGTAATAATATCAGTTGTGGCCATGGCCAAACCAGCGCCATTTACCAGGCAGCCGATATTTCCATCGAGTTCAATGTAGCTAAATCCGGCAGCGGCAGCTTCCATTTCTTTGGCGGACTCTTCTGCGGGATCTCTGAGTCGTTCAATTTCTGGATGACGGTAGAGAGCATTATCATCAAAATTTAATTTTGCATCAAGGGCCATAATCTCCCCTGATTTAGTTTTAATAAGAGGATTGATCTCGGCAATGGTGCAATCACACTCAGTATAAACATTATAGAGACCTTCAAAAAACTTTGTGGCCTCTTTGACTTGATCTTTTTCTTTAATGCCGATTCCATAGGCCAGTTTTCTCCCAATAAAAGGAGTAAAACCAACCGAAGGATCAACTCCTACCTTAATAATTTTTTCTGGGGTCTCTTCTGCGACCTTTTCAATATCAACTCCACCTTCTTTTGATGCCATGAAAGTGATTTTATTAGTGGAACGATCAAAAACGATCCCAGCATAATATTCGTGTTCTATTTCACAGCCTTCTTCGATAAAGACTAAGTTTACTTTTTTTCCTTCAGGGCCTGTTTGATGAGTAACAAGAGTTGAGCCTAAGATGTCTTCAGCATATTTTTTTACTTCATCTAAAGATTTAGCTACTTTTACACCGCCAGCTTTTCCTCTTCCTCCCGCATGGATTTGTGCTTTCACAACCCAAACTTTTCCGCCTAGTCCTTTGGCAACTTTCACAGCAGCTTCAGGAGTTTTGGCGATATCTCCGTGGAGAAGTTTCATTCCAAATTTACGCATTAAATTTTTTGCCTGATATTCGTGGATATTCATAATTAGGGTAACTCCTAAGGGGTCTTAAAAATTTCGTTTATACTAATCCTTGGGTATTTGTAGTTCTAGGTGTATCGCATCATAAAAGCTAGAATTGCTCAAAAGATTTTATTTTATCTACGAGCAGTCCGATTTCTTTTTCGGCCCGCTCCTTAAAACCTTTAGCTTTTTTCATAAAATATCTAGATAAACGGCCTTTCGGTGCAGGACCTAGCACTTTGTATTTTTTAGTTTTCACCACCATATCACTGACCATTTCCCCGATATGGCGGCCAAAAAGATGGAGTTTTTTATAGTCCTCTAGGCCTGCTCCCTTTACTTTATAAACTTCCCGCGTCTCAAGAACTAAAGAACGGAGCATGGAACCTAAAAATCGATTATATTTATTTTCAAATAGATTTATACTCTTGCCACGTTTGATGGCCCTTAGAGTATCTTGATACAAGGTATCTACTTTAGTCAAAACTGATAAAAAGGCCTTCCATTTTTCCAATTTCTCTTCAAAAGGCACTAATTTTTTGGCCAAAATTTTCTTTTTAAAATCAGCTAGTTTAACCGCTAATTCAGCTGGTTTATCCTTGGTAAAAAGGATTTCTCCCGTTAATTTAAAACCTTCATTAGATAGAGGTTCTTTTCTAAATTTTTTCCAAAATTTATCTAATTTTTCCTTAGGCCCTAAAGGCCTTGCTATTAGGCCATAAGAATACTTCCCAGGAGCAATTTTTGTTCCATATTCTAAATTAAAAATATGGAATCTGGCCCAATTCTGATCAAGAGTTGCCCTCGAGGTAATTCGAATTTTACGACTGTTTAGAATCTCTCCATCCACTGAATTTAATACTAATTCAACCCTATAAGGACCTTGTATGCCCGTGGCCAACCATAGCTCTTTTGCATCTTGGGATAGAGTCAGTTCTCCTTTAAATTTCTCATCTTGAATAAGGTTATTTAATCTTTGGACCTGGGACTTTTCTAATCTGGCAAAGGGTAAATACCTTTTTGGCGGAATCGTTAAGTAATAATAAATAAAACCAATAATAATAAAAGGAATTAATAAGAGGGTATATTTAAAAGCTGAGTTTTTAGGTTCTGGCACTACTGCCGCTTCTTTTATTTCCTCAGCTCTTGGAACTTGGTCCTTCTCTTTTACAATTGGTATCGAGGGAGGAGTTGGATTAAAGTTATTTAGATCACTTATTTGAATCCAGTTCTCAAGGCCTTGTTTCCAGACTCGATCCTGACTTTTAATTTCATCTTTTTCAATTTGTCTTAAAAGGTCCCTTTGAGTAAAAGGGCCGGTGTGATGCCCCTCTCTTAAGAGATACCAATTAGAAGAACGTGAATTTTCCTGAGAAGTTTCTATTTTAATACCCTCCACTATTTATTCTAAATTGCAGGATGATACTATTCCAATGGTTTTTTTAAAAATTTAGCAAGAACTTGCACTCCCGAATCGATGGCCTCGGTTTTATCTTCGATATTAAAGAGCATATCTACATGCTGGAAGATCTTTTTAGACTCTTTTTGCACGATATCAATTTCAACATTAAAGTGTGAGGCCCTATTAATAGTAATTCTTCCTAAATGATGCTCTTCATTTTCAATTTTGACGAAATAATCTTGAGGGTATTCTTCCATTCGGTTATTATCCATTCTTTAAAGGAGCAATTAATGAAACTAATATATCTAATTTCCGTCATACTTTTATCTCAATCCGCTTTTGCTGCAAAGAAAAAAAATTGTCACTACCAAACGACACCTAAAGATGTAGTAGTTAAATTCACTGCCTTTAAAACCTTTATGAAATTAGGGGTCGGTGGATCCTTTAAAAAATTAGGGCTCAAAGATCTTATTAAGGGAAAAACCATCATTGATGCGGCCACTGGAATAGAGGCCGCAATTGATACCAACTCTTTAATTACAGGAGATGAGGGCAGAGACGTTAAAATCAAAAAGTTTTTCTTCTCCACTATGGATGATGGCCCTGTTATTGAGGCAAAGATCAAAGGATTTGATACTAAAAATGATCTCTTAATGCTGGAAATTGAAATGAATGATGAAGAGATGACCATTCCTTTAAATTACACCATCAAAAATAACAAGCTCGTGGCCAAGGGAACTATCGATATTTTTGATTGGGACCTAAATGACAATCTAAAAAGCATCAATAAGGCCTGCAGCGAAAAGCATGAGAAAAAAACCTGGAATGATGTAGAAATTCATCTTACGGCCAAATTTAAGAAAATCTGCAAATAGACCTCAATACCAAAGAAAAATGCACAGGTTAAAATTAACCTTCTGTGATATTTAAATTATCAATTTCAATTCTTAAGACGAAAAGCTTATTAGAGGATTTGCCATGAAAATAAGCTTTTTTGTAGGACTGTTTACCCTAATCTCAATTTATTCTTGTAATGAAATTCCCAGAAAGAATGCTGGCAATTGGAATTTTTTAAAAGACCCAGTTAGAGAAAATAATATTCAAGAAACTGAGGATATAAAGGAAGAAAAAAAAGAGATTACTAAAATAGAATCAATTCTAATGCAAGATTTCAAGTTAAGATTTAAAGGTGTCATTCGCAATGGACGTAAGTGGGGATATAAAGTTCAAGTTCCAAAAAGTGTAAACAAGAAGTACCTCTTACGGGTATTAGAAGACTTTGAAATTATCGGCAACAGGATTCTTGGAAAAATAGGCAATACTAAGGAAGAATTAAAGTATAAAGGGGAACTCGATATTAAAGTTGAAGCGGTTAAATACTTCTTAGAAAATCATGACCGAGATCAAACCCTTTTTATATCTCTCCCGGTAGCACCTCCTCAACAAGCTCAAGCGTCAAATACAGAGACTCAGGATCCCAAGGATCATTGCTCTAACCTATCAGGTATTTATTGGGAGACAGGAAAAGAGTATACGGGAGAAAGTATTGAGATAACTAAAGTTAATTGTAACAACTTCAAACTCAAACAAAATAATCAAAATCACTATTATGATGTTTCTTTTTATAAAAACTTTAAATGTAGTTCTATTGGAAGTTATGCTTTGTGCACTAAAGGGATAAAAATAGACAATAATTTAATTAATCTTTTTATAAATGAGAAATGGTTACATACTGGTTGTGACTTGAAAAAAAATATCACGATCGATATCAGTAGAGGAATTTTAAATTCCGGAGTCACCTATCACTGCAAAGACAGCAGTAAAAACTATTCGAGATTGATTGAGTATCAATTAAACGTCGAATAATTTTTAATGGGCCTTAATAGAAGCTGCTAAATACTCTCTATTCATTCTAGCAATATTTGAAATATCAATTCCCTTAGGACAAGAAGCTTCACACTCAGCGGCATTGGTACAGTTTCCAAAACCAAGCTCATCCATTTTGGTAACCATATTTAAAACCCTTTGATCTTTTTCTACTTCACCTTGAGGAAGAAGAGCGAACTGGGAAACCTTGGCAGAGACAAAAAGCATCGCTGAAGCGTTCGGACAAGCTGCAACACACGCGGCACAGCCGATACATGAAGCGGCGTCCATGGAAAGTTCTGCATTTCCTTTTCCAATGGGAAGTCCATTGGCATCAGGTGCGGAACCAACGTTGATATCAACAAAGCCACCCGCGACCATTATGTCATCAAAAGCTGTTCGATCGACAACTAAATCTTTTTGCACCGGCATAGGTCTAGCACGCCAAGGTTCAATGACAATGGTGTCTCCATCTTTATATTTTCTCATATGAAGTTGGCAGGTAGTGGTTTCAGATTCCGGCCCATGGGCCATCCCATTGATCATCAAAGAACACATGCCACAGATTCCTTCACGGCAATCATGATCAAAGGCAACCGGATCTTCACCCTTAGTAACGAGTTCTTCATTGAGCTGATCAATCATCTCTAAAAAGGATGAATCAGGGGAAACGCCGTCTAACTTATAATCCACCATTTTTCCCTTGGTGGTCATATTCTTTTGACGCCAGATTTTAAGTTTTAAATTCATGAGACCAATATCACTCATGGATATCTCCTACTTGTAACTTCTTTGAGTTAATTTAACATTTTCAAATTTAAGTTCTTCAATATTTCTGATGGGTTCTTTCCCAACACCAGTGAATTCCCAAGCGGCCACGTGGGTGTAATTTTCATCATCTCTTTTGGCCTCGTTCTCATCAGTTTGAGATTCATCTCTAAAGTGTCCACCACAAGACTCAGGTCTCATCAGAGCGTCTCGGGCCATCAGCTCACCGATCTCTAAAAAGTCAGCTACTCTGTTGGCCTTTTCAAGTTCCATGTTAAGGTTATCAAAATCGCCGGTGACTTTTACGTCTTTCCAAAACTCTTCACGAATTTTGGGTATTTCTTCAATTGCTTTTCGAAGTCCCTGCTCATTTCGTGCCATTCCCACATTATCCCACATAACTTGACCAAGTTTTTTATGAAAATAATCTACGGTCTTCGTTCCCTGGATATTTAAAAGTTTATCTAATTTTTCTTTTGAAGTTTTTTCTGCCTCATCAAAGGCCGGGTGATTGGTATCAACCTTGGAAACTCCTTCAGCAAAATGGCGGCCTATGGTATAAGGAATAACAAAGTAACCATCGGCCAAACCTTGCATTAAGGCCGAAGCTCCAAGTCGGTTAGCCCCGTGATCACTAAAATTGGCCTCACCTAGAACAAAAAGTCCTTTGAGGTTACTCTCTAAGTTATAATCGACCCAAAGTCCGCCCATAGTATAGTGAACCGCGGGGTAGATTTTCATAGGTACAATATATGGATTTTCATCATTAATCCGCTCATACATTTCAAAGAGATTACCATATTTTGCTTCAATAGCTTCTCTTCCATCTCTTTTAATGGCATCTCTAAAATCTAAATAAACCGCTAACTTAGTATTTCCTACCCCTTTTCCAACATCACACTGATTCTTGGCATTTCTTGAGGCCACATCCCGGGGTACTAGATTTCCAAAAGAGGGATAAATCCTTTCAAGATAGTAATCTCGATCTTCTTCAGGAATATCATTTGGTGCTCTTTTTTCGTCTTTATTTTTTGGCACCCAAACTCGGCCGTCATTTCGAAGAGACTCAGACATCAGAGTTAGTTTGGATTGATTGGCACCATGAACTGGAATACAAGTTGGGTGAATTTGCGTAAAACATGGATTCGCAAAATATGCACCTTTTTTATGAGCTCTCCAAGCGGCACTGGCATTTGATGCCATGGCATTAGTGGAAAGATAATAAACGTTTCCATATCCCCCACTAGCGAGGATTACTGCATCCCCCCAGTGTCTAGAGATTTTTCCTGTAATTAAATTTCTACAAATAATTCCTCTAGCTACTCCATCAACTATAACCACATCAAGCATTTCCATTCTGGTATGAATTTTAAGCTTGCCCTTATTTACTTGCTTCATCATGGCAGAATAAGCGCCCAACAGAAGTTGCTGTCCAGTTTGTCCTCTAGCATAAAAGGTTCTAGATACTTGGGCCCCACCAAAAGATCTATTTGATAGAACACCACCATACTCTCTAGCAAAGGGAACACCCTGTGCTACACATTGATCAATAATATTATTAGAAACCTCGGCCAGACGATAGACGTTAGCTTCACGCGATCTATAATCTCCACCCTTGATGGTATCGTAAAAAAGTCGCCAAATTGAATCACCATCATTGGGATAGTTTTTAGCAGCATTGATTCCCCCTTGAGCAGCAATAGAGTGGGCCCTTCTAGCAGAATCTGAAATAGTAAAAGATTCCACTTCATAACCTAGCTCACTTAACGTAGCAGCTGCAGCTCCCCCTCCAAGTCCCGTTCCGACAATTAGAACTTTAAATTTTCTTTTATTGGATGGGTTAACTAGTTTTGAATCAAACTTATGTTTATTCCACTTATCTTTAAGTGGGCCCTCAGGAACTTTTCCATCTAGATATTTAACACTCATCTTAGTTTGCTCCTTGTAGGTAACAGAAAATGGGAAGAACCATAAAACCAGCTGCGACTACCATGGCAAAGATAATACTGAATTTTCTTAAAAATCCATTATATCTGGGATGGTTAAAACCAAAGGTTTGAAAGGCAGACCAAAGGCCATGACTTACGTGAATTCCTACCACCAACATGGCCGCAATGTAGAAAGCAACATTTAAGGGGTTCCTAAAATATTCAACCATGGTTTTGAAAAGATCTCTAATTACCAGACCATCATAAGTAACCTCATAATAGGTTCCATATTTTAACTTCAAAATATGAAGTACTAGAAAAACAAAAATTAAAATACCAGTGTAAGGCATGGTATCGGACATGAAGGTGGCCCCTCGTCCGGTATTTCTTTTTAAATGATAACTCTCTCCCCGTGCCTTTCTATTTTCTCTAGTTAGCTTAAGAGCTAAAACCACATGAGTTAGAAATAAAATGGTCATCACCGCCTCGATAGCGTAGATGGCGGGATTACTAACTAAGGCGTGGGCATATTTATTAAAGGCCTCAGGACTTACTAAGATCAGTAAGTTCCCGACCAAATGGCCTACAAGAAAAAGACAAAAAAACAGCCCGGTGAAGGCCACCACTTGTTTTTTAACGATTGAAGCACTAAAACGACGGCACATTGTGACACTCATAGGATTTTGATCCCCTTAAAAAAATTTGAAAGTGTACTCATACTACTAGAAGATAAGTGATTAATTAAGTTATTTTTTAGTTAAAAACAACGCGTAAAAGCATGGACAAAAAGGTCCGGCCTCGGTAAAAAATTAACTTCTTGTGTCGGACAGTAGCGCAGGGGTAGCGCACTTCGCTGGGGGTGAAGGGGTCGGAGGTTCAAATCCTCTCTGTCCGACCATTTAATTATTGCGCTAATAAGTCACTTACCACTATTGCAGCGATAGTTTTTGCAATACTTTAATTCCTCTTCCCTAATTGTTGATTTCATAAGAAAAACCTATATTGGTAAGGGAAAATCCACGACTTTTCTTTAATATTTCCAACAAAGTTTCTAAATCGCTTAAAAAAGGAATAGAACATTTTCCCGTTTCACATACCATAAGCAAAAAATAAATTTTATTTAAGAACGTCATCCCAATTCTTTACCCCTCTCTAAATCAATCTCTTTATCACGGGATATACAAGGGAAAATAAATTTTTAACAATAAATTCTTTATCTGACCCGCAAAATCAGGCTTTGTGATATAATGGCCTATGGATATAAAAAAAGAGGTCATCATGAAAAAACTATTTTTAATTATTCCACTAGCGGCCTTATTATTTGCAACACAAGGCTGGGGAATGGGATTTGGTAAATGCATCTCATCTTTCAAAGACACAAAAAGAAAAATGGAGTACTCAAATTTACAGTGTTCACTCTTTCAAGAAATAGTACAACCAAGAAATCAAAAGTCATACAAATATGAAGGTATTGTTACGAGAAAGGATCAAAGGGGAAAAATTGATACAGTTCGAATTGAATTTACTATAAAAGACCCAAGTGAATCAAAACTCCTTAAATTAAAGCTCGACGATATTACTTGGGATATCCCTCACAAAAAAAGTGGTGCTGATACTTCTAAGGGAGTTTATGACTTCCGACTAACTCCCAAAAAAATGGAAATCCAAATTGATATGAAAAACGACTTTCCAGATGGATCAAACCCGAAGGGAATCTTAGGGAAAGGAGGATATATCTACATTGAAGCAACCTATACTCCGGCCGGAGGGGCCCAGGGCTCAGGTAGTAAATCTGGAAAAAAATCCAAGAGGTAAGAAATTAATAATAAATAAGTCATAAATTATATGAAAAGGTAACCTAGATGTAAGCTAACGTGAACATCTTGGTTACTTTCTTGATTATAAATTTATCCACCCATATTATACTTGACGAATAACCCAATTCTTTTCGATAATTAAAGAAAGGGAGTCGACATGTCTAAACTTCTTATTTTCCTTCTATCATTTTCAATTCTTAGTCATGCAGATGAAAACTGCGGTGATGGCTTTAAGGAAGTACCAAATGAAATTACAATCCCCAGCTTAAAATATGGTGGATATATAAAATTCAATAGAGATATTCTTTTTCCTAGATTTTCCCCACAGTACCAAATTAATAATTCCTTAATTTTATTTCGTAATTCAAATATTGATTTTGATAAATTTAAAAGAGGTCAAAAAATTCAAATAATTGATTCCAATTCGAAGTTAAGGGAAAATTCGACAGCTGTAGGTATGAACCTCCTTGTATCAAACAAAATCCTTATTAACTTCGAAGATCATGACGAGGAAGATTTTTATTATGTTTCCGACATCAATCGAAGGCTCCAAGACTATTTTCAAATCTGTCAGAAAATTTAAAAATGAGAGTTCCAATATCCACCAGAAACCTTCAACTCAATTTTATTCCAAATTCCCTTCCTCATTAGGAATAAAATCACCATATTAGGAGTAATCATTTTTTTACCCCAAAACTTGTCGCTTTTATTGAATAAGTTTTAAATGAAACAAAAACTAATCTGGCCTGTATTTTATATTTGGTCTCTAATGCCATATTTTATTCTACCCTGACCTAAGCCGTGCTTAGAGGAAATACGAAATTCTAGTTAATAGAAAATATCTATTTTTGATTTTGGCGTTCCCTTTAGGGTGGCAGAACCACTAACATAACAAGACTTTTCTTCAGATTATTTATTTCTTTTTGGTCAACTTAGTAGTGAGTTTTTCTAACGAAGATAGCCCTTGATGGACCTTTAAAATTGAGGCCCTCTTAATACTTTTGTATAAGTTTTTTGGGAGGCCATATCCTAGTAGAATGAAAATAAAGATATAAAATATTAAACTAAAAATGCCTTGCATCAACCCTCCTCCAGTTCTCGTTTTAGGATATCGCCAATGACTGATTTGTCCCATTGGCCTCCCCTTTTACTTTTAATATTTTTTTCCAATAGAAATTTTGCGATTTTTCGTAATGAATAACCTTGATTTTTAAGGCCAAGAATTTTTTGAATAATTTTCTGCTCTTCAAAGTGAGGAACAATCAGGCCCTGAACTTTTCGCTCGCCATACTTGAGACAGTTAGATTTAGGGTTAGAAGTCTTTGTGATCTCATTCTCTTGCATCGTCTCAATGATGGTGGTTTTTCTCCAGGCAGATTCTGTTAGAAACTCTATTTCACGGATGGAAAGGCCGTGATCTAGGTATAGTTTCCGGAAAATTCCTAAATTATTCTTAGGATAATTTAAAAAATGTATAATAAAAACAGAGACATAAGGAGTTAGGTAAACTGGTTCGTCCAGCGTCGGGGATGGTCGACCATTTAATTATTGCACTAATAAGTCACTTACAACTGTTGCAGCAACAATTTTTGCAATACTTTAACTCCTCTTTCTTGCTTGATGATTTCATAGGACAAATCTTTTTTGGTAAGGAAGATCCACGACATTTCTTTAATATTTCCAACAAAGTTTTTAAATCGCTTAAAAAAGAGATAAAACATTATCCAGCTTCACCTACCATAAGCAAAAAATAAATTTTATTTAAGAACGTCATCTCAATTCCTTTTCCCTTCAGGACAACGTTTTTTCACGGGTTACTTAAGGGAAATTCAATTTTTAGCTATAAACGCATTGATTTATCAAAGAGATGTAGCATTGTGATATGATGGCCTATAGATATAAAAGCTGAGGTTGTCATGAAAAAGCTATTTTTAATTCTTCCACTAGCTACATTATTGTTTGCGACACAAGGCTGGGCGCCACCGCCGGGAAAAGGAGGAGCGACGGGATTTGATGCTTCAAAATGTGATTTAAAACAAAAAGAGCAGTCAAAAGTAACCTTTACAGATGAAAATGGAAAAAAAGCTCATGTTTGTACTGGACTAGCTGTCTGTGCAGGAAAAACAGTACCTGTATCATGCAAGGTAAGCGAAAGAGATCCCTGTCCAATTGCTAAAAAATGCATTGAATTTGGCGCCATGGATCCCCCTGGAGATGGGTGGGTTCAGGTTATAGATTGCACTCCAGACTCTGATCTTGGACATTACGTATTAGGAAGGGTGTATACCTTTAAAGCCGAAATGAAAAAAAATGGAAAATGGGTACCTGCTAATAATATAGATTGGGATATGGGTTCTACTCATAAAGAAATATGGCGAAAACCTGACTCAATTCAGATGAAGTACACAAAAACAGGTGGTGCACAAGTCAAAGTATGGAGCACAATAACTAAAAAAAGCTTTAAATGTCACTATTACCCGATAAAGTAAGTTCTTCTATCTTATCCACCTTCTAAGTTTTGGCTTAAGAAATGTTTCTATATCTGGGTCTTGGCATGGGCTTATCAGCCTTTCCCAATTTGACTCTTCTCCAAAAATCATTCCTCCTGTTTTCCCACTGGGAAAGAGATAGGCCACTGCGCTATACTCCAAATTCTTATATCTTGGTTTTTTTTGATCCTCTCCAAAATGACAATCTCTTTCATTGTTCCAAACAACATCAAAAACCTTTAGGGCATAATATGTTGGAATAGGCCTCTCAGTGCTACCAACAGATATTCCTGTATAGGCCCTTTTTATATTACTTTCATAATGAGTAAGCATATAAATTATTTTATCTCTATCTTTAGATTCCTTATCTACATGGACTACTGCTTTCCATTCAGCGTAAGAATCAACTTTAAAGAAACTTAATAAGCAAATAAGGAATATTGCTTTTTTCATACATAAACTCCTGAGTTACAATGAGTAAATAATACTCAATTATTAAATTATTTTAAAGTCTCCCTGCTAAATAGCTAATGTAGTTTCACTAATAACATAAACACAATGTAATAAAGCACCCACTCCATTCTACTCCTAATAACTCCCCTTGTTAGGAATAAAATTAGCTACTGATATAATTAACTTTTCTATTTGAGTTCGAGTGCCATGCTCTCATTTACCCTGACTTAGGTACAATCCCCCCCTTAACACAGAGCTCATCCCAAACATAAATTTTCTGTCTTTTGATTTTGGCCTTCCCTTTAGGAAAATAGTTCCGTTAACATAACAAATTTTTCCTTAAGGCTATTTATTTCTTTTTGATCAACTTAGAAGTGAGTTTTTCTAGAGAAGTTAGCCCTTGGTGCACCTTTAAAATTGAGGCCCTTTTAATACTTTCGTATAAGTTCTTTGGGAGGCCATATCCTAGAAGAATGAAAATAAAGATATAAAATATGAAACCAAACATTCCCTGCACTAAATTCCCTCCTGTTCTCGTTTTAAAATATCTCTAATGACTGATTTATCCCATTGGCCTCCTCTTTTACTCTTAATATTTTTTTCCATTAGAAGTTTTGTGATTTTTCGAAGTGAATAACCTTGATTTTTAAGGCCTATAATTTTTTGAATAACTTTCTGCTCTTCAAGATGAGGAACAATCAGGCCCTGAACTTTTCGCTCGCCAAATCTTAGACGGTTAGATTTAGAGGAGGAAATTTTGGTGATCTCCCTCTCTTGCATCGTCTCAATGATGGTGGTTTTACTCCAGGCAGATTCGGTTATGGATTCTATTTCACGGATGGAGAGGTCGTGGTCTATATAAAGTTTCCGGAAAATTCCTAAATTATTCTTAGGTTTATTTAAAAAATGTGTAATAAAAACAGAAACATAAGGGGTTGGGTAACCTGGTTCGTCCAGCGTTGGGCATGGTCGACCATTTATTTGTTGCACTAATAAGTCACTTACCACTATTGCAGCGACAGTTTTTGCAATACTATAATTCCTCTTTCTTACTTGTTGATTTCATAGGAAAAATTTTTGTTGGTAAGGAAAAATCCACGACTTTTCTTTAATATTTCCAACAAAGTTTCTAAATCGCTTAAAAAAGAAATAGAACATTGTCTAGCTTCACATACCATAAGCAAAAAATAAATTTCAATTAAATACGTCATCTCTATTCTTTAATCCCCCCTAATTCAATCTCTTTTCACGGGTTATTAAAGGGTAAATCAATTTTTAATTATAATTCTTTTATCTGACCGCCAAGATCATCCTTTGTGCTATAATGGCCTATATGTATAAAAACTGAGGTTGTCATGAAAAAGATATTTTTAATCCTTCCACTTGCTGCCATATTGTTTGCAACACAAGGCTGGGCCCCACCTCCGGGGAAAGGTGGGGCGACTGAAGGACCAGATCTTTCCAATTGTGATTTAAAACCAAAGAAGCAGACCAAAATTGCCATTAAAGACAAAAAAGGAAAAACTCACCATATATGCACCGGGATGGCAGTATGTGATGGCAATTCTTGGCCTGTTTCATGCAGAGTTAGTGAAAAGGAACCTTGTCCGATCGCTAAAAAGTGCATTCCCGTGGAGGAAGAAGACATTCTAAGCTGCACTAGAATGGACGGTGCACTGGTGATTCATAATTGCAAGCCAAAATCTCACCCAACAGATGACTATTATAAAGTTGGTAAAGTCTATACTTTAGACGTTGTTGAATGGAAAAAAGAATCAAATACTTTTCCTTGTGGGAAATGGGCGAAAGCAGACCTCACCTTCGATAGTTGGAAAGGGACAAAACCCAAATGGACACCTACAACCATGACTGCAAATCCACTTGGTTTGAAATTTCTTGGACCAGCGAATGCATCATTAATCACAGTAAAAGGAAGAAGATGGACAAAATTTTGCTGGGGTAGATGGAAGGTTTTAAGATAAGTTTATATTTCTTTTATTAATTTGGAATACTTTAAGTAATCCTTATGTTCACAAGGGTTGCCCCAATTTCCCCATTCATCAGCCTCTCCAACACTAACTCCATATACATTATCTTTAGAGGAAAATTTATATAACATAGTGCTGTATTCATAATTCTTCACGATAGGTCTTTTCTCATTTAATTCAAAAAAACAGCTTGGTTCATTTTTCCAAACTATGTCTGAAATTTTCAGCTCATATGAAATTATTATAGGCCTTTCAAGTTCTCCAAGAGAAATAGCCCGAAAATGTTTTTCAACTTCACTATCCCAATATGAGATTAAAGAAATAATTTCATCTCTTTTTTCAGTTTTTTTGTTTACTTTAAAAACTTGCTTCCATCCGGCTGAAACCCCAAAGCTTAAAAGAAGTGAAATAAATACTATGTTTCTCATAAAGCCTCACTTTAAGTAGATTACGTTCCTATTAAAATTAGAGTATCCTTCTTCTATGAGCAATTCAAATCCAAAAAATCACCAAACCAATTCTATTCCTAATCACTCCCCTTGTTAGGATTAAAAATATCAACTGCTATAGTCGACTATTTTGGTTCTAATTCCATATTCTAATCTAGACCGTGCTAAGGCGAAATAAAAAATTCTAGTGAACAGAATTTTTTTGTCTTTTGATTTTGGCGTTCCATTAAAAAAAGCAGGTCCATTAATATAACAAAAATTTCCTTAAGATTATTTATTTCTTTTTGGTCAACTTAGAAGTGAGTTTTTCTAACGAAGGTAGCCCTTGGTGTACCTTCAAAATTGAGGCCCTTTTAATACTTTTGTATAAGTTTTTTGGGAGACCGTATCCCAATAAAATGAAAATAAAGATATAAAATATGAAACTAAATATGCTCTACATCAAACTTCCTCCAGCTCTCGTTTTAGTATATCGCCAATGACTGATTTATCCCATTGGCCTCCTCTTTTACTCTTAACATTTTCATAAAAATACTTTAGAGAGCAGGTCAAGTTGATCCAATCTATATCTCAATTTTGTTTTGTAATTACATATTGTTATGTCTATCTAGGGATGACAGATCAAATTGTTGGCAATTAAATGATTTTAATAAATGCACTCACTGAAATTATATGAGTACATTTAGAAATTTTTTCTACCTTGAATTATTAAATTATTTCAATACGAATATCCGCATAAAAATATATTATACTTAAATTGGTATAACCTTGATTTATACGTAAATTAGGATATACTTTAAGTATACTGAATTAGTAGCTTGAGGAAAAAATGCGAAATAAAAAGCTCTCAATTTTCTATATTAAAACGCCTAGAGATCTTGGCGTGGCCATAAGGCGAATACGAAAGAATAAAGGACTCACCCAGTTAGATGTGGCAAATTCTGTGAATATGCGCCAACCCACGGTAAGCGACGTGGAAAATGGCAGGGGAACATTTGAGTCACTTTTTAAGATAGTTCAGGCCTTGAAAATTAATCTGGGCATTTCAACAGGGGATATCGCCAAGCAAAAAAAGTCCAAAAAGAGTAAAGCGCAAGAATTACTGGATCTACTTTAGAAATAGGTTACCAAATGGGAAGAAAGAAAAAAATTAAGGTCCTCAGAGTATATTTAAATGGCCTATTAGTAGGGAATTTAAAAAAAGAGGCCAGCGGGCTAATAGCTTTTCGCTATGGGCCTGAATGGATTGAGCAGGGCTTTGCTATTTCTCTTTCACTTCCCATTCAAGAAGAAGAATTCAAAGGAGAGGTTGTGTCCAGGTATTTTGATAATCTTCTTCCCGATAATGATGAAATTAGAAAAACGGCGGCAGCTAAATTTGGGGCAGAAAGTATCAGACCTTTTGATTTATTGGCGGCCATCGGAAGAGATTGTGTAGGGGCCTTAAGTTTTTTGCCGGAAGACATTCCAACACCTCAATTTTTTGATTTGAAATATATAAAGTTAAACGAAAAAAAAATCGCAAATAAAATCCGGGGTCTGGGCCAAGTAAATCCTCTCGGCATGGAAGAAGGAGATTTCAGAATATCCATAGCGGGGGCACAAGAAAAAACCGCCTTACTTAAAATGGGAAAAACCTGGTGTGAACCCCAAGGTATGACTCCGACGACTCATATTTTTAAAAAGTCCATTGGCGCTTTAAATATGGACATAGATTTCACAGATAGTATTGATAATGAATGGGCCTCATTATTTTTAATGAAAAAATTTGGGATAAATACTTGTAATGCTTTTATTGAGCAATTTGAAGATCAAAGGGTCTTGGTCGTAGAGCGGTTTGATAGAAAATGGGTGCAAAAAGATGGTCAAAAAATTCTACTTAGAGTACCGCAGGAAGATATGTGTCAGGCCTTAGGGATTTCTCCCTATAAAAAATATGAAAATGAAGGGGGACCGGGGATTTTGAATATTTCTAAATTGTTGATGGCCTCAAAAGATCATGATGATCGAAAATCTTTTTTTAAAACGATCATGATTTTTGATCTTTTATATGCTCCTGATGGACATGGAAAAAACTTTAGTATCTTTCTAGGCCCCGATGGTTTTCAATTGACTCCTGTCTACGATGTGATGGGAGGATATTTTCTTTATAAACGAGAAAGGGTTCCAAAGAATAAATTAAAACTAGCGATGAAGGTGGGAGCTTCTGGCCATTATGGTTTTGAGCGAATTTCAAAGCGACATTATGAGGAGATGGCCAAAAAGTGCAACTTAAATAAGGATGTCTTTGTAGAAATTAGTAGGGAGCTACAGGATAGTTATAATTCTTTGAATATAAAAGATGCAGAGCTAGACTCCAAATTAAATCAAAAAACTCTTAATATTATTCTTGAGGGTATGAAAAAGAGGGTTTCGAGGATATTATAATCTCACACATCCTTCAGCTCTCGTTTTAGGATATCGCCAATGACTGATTTGTCCCATTGGTCTCCCCTTTTACTTTTAATATTTTTTTCCATTAGAAATTTTGCGATTTTTCGTAATGAAAAACCTTCATTTTTAAGGCCAATAATTTTTTGAATAATTTTCTGCTCTTCAAGGTGAGGAACGATCAGGCCCTGAACTTTTCGCTCGCCATATTTGAGACGGTTCGATTTAGCATTAGAACTTTTTGTGATCTTCTTCTCTCGCATCGTCTCGATGATGGTGGTTTTGCTCCAAGCAGATTCGGTTATGGATTCTATTTCACGGACGGAAAGGCCGTGATCTAGATATAATTTCCGGAAAATTCCTAAATTATTCTTAGGTTTATTTAAAAAATGGGTAATAAAAACAGAGAGATAAGGGATTGGGTCAACTGGTTCGTCCAGCATCGGGCATGCTCGACCATTTAATTATTGCACTAATAAGTCACTTACCACTGTTGCAGCAATAATTTTTGCAATACTTTCGGACTATCTAATTGATTTCATAAAACGAAACTTACCGTTTATCATAGGCAAAAAATAAATTTTATTTAAGAACGTCATATCAATTCTTTATCCCTCTATAATTCAATCTCTTTTCACGAGTTATTAAAGGGTAAATCAATTTTTAACTATAACGACTTCATCTGACCCGCAAAATCAGGCTTTGTGATACAATGGCCTATAGATATAAAAACTGAGGTTGTCATGAAAAAAATATTCTTAATTCTTCCACTAGCTACCCTATTGTTTGCAACACAGGGCTGGGCGCCACCTCCAGGAAAAGGTGGAGCGACAGGCGATCAAGACATTTCAAAGTGTAATTTAAAACCTAAAGAGCAAACTAAAATAAAACTAAAGGATAAATCAGGAAAAACCCATCATATTTGCACTGGGCAAGCAGTATGCGGAGGAGAAACGGTCCCTATTAACTGCAGAGTCAGCGAAAGGGAGTCTTGTCCTGTAGCAAAAAAGTGTATATCTCTCCCAGATGAATTTGCATCTTCGCTTAGAATTGAAGATGGATACTTTAGAAGTAAATGTTACACAGCTCGGATTACATTCAAAAGCAGCTCCCCCGTATTTTAATTTTATGTAAATTTCACCAATGAATTCTGGATGAAAGTAGAGGCAAAAAATGTAACGAATCATCGCGATACCAGATATAAAAGGGCCACTATGTATGATGTGTTCTCGAATGGACTGTCTTTGGTTAGCCTGGATGCGCCGCCCTCGAAGGACCCTGAAGGTGTGGTACGGCCTTTTTGGTTTGGAGACCAGGGTTTTAAGGATTCCCAGATATTGCCTTTCTGGCTAAGTGAGGGAAAAAAGGATGCAACAGGTTTTGTTGGAGGATACAATAATATGCCTGGTCTTATCAGAAGAATAGATGAGATTAAAGATAGCTCTGACGGAAAAGGAATTGGGAAGATACTTTATGCAAAGCTGAATAGTAACTTTAAAAACAGAGTTAATCATTTTGCCTCCCTACTAAAGGGATCAAAGCTATCTAGGGACTTAAACCCCAACGTAAAAACAAGCTATGACCCCAATTCAAAAACTTGCTATTACCCAAGAGATCATGAAATTAAAACTTTTTTTGATAGACTTAAATATTACATAAAAAAGGAGTAGTGCCTCGCAATTATTCAAAAACAATCATATCATCATACAAAACAAAGTTAGGAAAAGAACGACTCTTTGCCATTGCAAGACCATAAATAGGAAACTGCCCATGATAAAAATAATCTCCACCTTCAAAATTAGGAGCTATATCAAATTCAATTTTTGATGTTTTACAAACTTCCTTAGAAACAAAGTGCCTGCTTTTCTCTAAAAAAACCTTAACCTCCCCACGATCACCACCAAACTCCTCACATCGACTGATTAAGTGCTGAATCTCAAACTTATCTGGAAAAGAACTGGCAGGAACCCACCCCTTGGATATATTACTTCTCCCATACTCATCAATAGTTTCTTCGATAAGATAGTAATAATCTAACAGGTTATCATAATTGGTGATTTCAGCTTTAAATTTTCTTATTATTGGATCTTTCATCGTATTGAAAAAACCTTTTAAAGTAAAAGAGACTTTTTCTCCGACCTCTACCGAATGTAAATCAAATAAAATCATAAAATTAAAAAAGACTATAGATAATATTTTTATGGACATAAAAAGCTCTCCAATTTTATTTAGATAATAATCTCTTTATTTAATTCAAAAAATACAAACTGCGACATTTAAACTATCTTAAATATTAACCATCAACTTTTCAAGAGATCTCCACCCGTCCTAGATTTATCTTTAAAAGATATGTTTTTACGGGTGGAAAGTAAAATAAAATCCTAGGAAAGGACCCAATACACCTAATCACTTTTATAGGAAAAAGTATTCTTTGAAATTGGGGTTAAAAGGTATTTACTTCTACTTTTTTTGCCAAAAAAAAACAGGTAACGCAGGGAAATTATTATCCTCTAGCAACTAGTGCTGTCGAGGTCTCACTTTGTTATTCCTGCTATAGTCATGTGCTGATCTCATAGGTTGTGGCGTTTGGCCTAGATCTTTTGGGCGTCGTTTTATCTAGGAGGCCATTACATGTTTGCTGGTAGACTGAATCCATTCTCATCTTACCCCCTCACTCAACCTATAGGACCTTAAAATAACCATTAACCTTTATTGGTAACTGAGTTACCATGTCCTATGGCACGAGTTGAAAAGAAAAAGAATTTGCTGACTAAAATTAAAATAAATGCCAGCAGAGGGAATTTCATTATCTTACCCCATGCCATAGACAGACAGGGAGAGCGAGGTATCACCGTACCAGACATTGTTTATATCCTGACAACAGGATAGCATGAGGCCAAAAAAGATCAATATGTAGAAGACTTAAAAACTTGGAATTACGCCATTAGAGGCAAGACCATTGATGAAAGAGAGTTAAGAATCATAACATCCTTTGGTGAAAATAATATGCTCATCATTACCGTTATAGATTTAAAAAGGAAATAAAATGAAAAATAAAAAAATACAAAAAAAGTACATCGATCAAAGCCTTGGATTTCCTGTTACTATTTTAAACGCCCCTCTAATCAAGGTCAGAAATACCTGGGCACTTGATATCAACTATAATAAATATCAAGAGTCCATGCTTATTCTCTTGGCCTATCTACCATCAAAATTAACCGGAAATGAGCTGCAATTTATTAGAAAACATTTCCAGATGACCATTAGAAGCTTTGCCGAGCGCTTTTCTGTAAAACATCCTGCAGTTGTTAAATGGGAAAAAAAGGCTGATCTGGGTACCGGGATGGCATGGACAACGGAAAAAGATATTCGCCTTTTTATTGTCGACCAACTGGTAAAGAAGGCCTCTGAATTACAAAAATTATATAGAGTATTGGAAGAAGAGGCCGATATCTCGAAACAAGTGATTAAAATAGATAGTGAGCAAATTGCCGCATAATCCGCCCAAAATAAAAGTTAATTTAATTTTTTGTATTTTCATTTCTCATAAATAAAATTAATCTCTTAAGAATAATCAAATCTTAAAGTGGAGATTCTAATGAGATTAATTTTAGCTTTCCTTTTACTTACATCCATTCAAGGCTACGCCCAAGATTCTAATTTCCCATTCTGGTTCTCAAGTGAAAGAGCCAAAATCCAAGCTATAAAAGAGTTCATATCTTCTATGAATATTCAACCAGAAGTACTCTACAAATTAACCAGAGTATCCTTTTCCAAAGACACCTATATTTCTGGGAGTATTACTGCGGAAGTATCAATTTATTTTGAAACCTATTCCTGTAAAAATAATATCTTTAAAGTTACTTGGTATCCAAATTCATGCTCTGAAAATTATTGCACCCCTTTTTTAATTCAATCATACCCTTGTCGCCAAAATTTATTAAATGGTGATTAATCAATGATCATTAATAGGGCCCCGAATAGTCCACATTTTCAATAAAACACTCTCGTAAACCCACTTTTCTCACCTACTAGGTTCTATTCCTAATAACTCCCCTTATTGGGAATAATAAATATCAGCTGTTATAAACGACTATTTTAGTTCTAACGCCATATTCGAATCTAGACCCTGCTAGAGCGAAATAAAAAATTCTAACTAACAGAAATTTTCTGTCACTTGATTTTAAGGTTCCCTTTTTAAGAAGTCAGGTCCATTAACATAAAAAGACTTTCCTTAAAGCCATTTATTTCTTTTTGGTCAACTTAGAGGTGAGTTTTTCTAGAGAAGGTAGCCCTTGGTGCACCTTTAAAATTGAGGCCCTTTTAATAATTTTGTATAAGTTCTTTAGGATGCCATATCCCAGTAAAATGAAAATAAGGATATAAAATATGAAACTAAATAATCCCTGCATTAAATCTCCTCCAGTTCTCGTTTTAAGATATCGCCAATGACTGATTTGTCCCATTTTTCCCTCAAAAAAAGCTGGTTGGCAGAAATAATTGAACAAATGCTTAAAATCACGAAGAGGACTTTTATTCCCTTGCATAACTTCTCATATATGATAAGTTATCATCCGTGAGAACATTCGTCGTTATTAACGAAAACATTCAAACTCAACTGGACAAGGATATTAAGAGTGCTCTATTTGATGAAGAAGTCAGACTATTAATAGCTTTTTGGAAAACGGAAATTGAGGAAATTGGATTTGATGATTACCTTATCTCTGATTTGGCCCAGTCCCTTGATGATCACAGACTCTCAAAAGATAGACAGGGTGAAAGGTCCATTACCTTAAACCCTAAAGGTGGCAGACTAATTTATAAATATTTTAAAGGAAAAGTTACAGTGAAAGTTATTAAGATTTCACCTGACCATAATTACAGCTAAGGAGGCCCCATGGGATCAATAGATAAAACAAAATTAAGCTCTGGCAAAATTTTAAAGGCCATGCGCTCAAGGTTTGGCTTCACCCAAAAGGAAGTTTCAGGAGTTATAGGCATTTCAACTTCCAACCTGTCATCACTTGAAAATGATAAAAGGAATTTAGGCCTTGAACTTGCTGCAAAATTTTCCATCCTCTACGGTGTACGCATAGAAGCACTTATTTTTCCAGGCGGTATTGAAAAGATGAAAGGCTATAAGAGTATTGTGAAAAAGGTTGAAAAACTGAAAGCGGCCTAATTAAATGCTACGATCCGGCCTTTTCTCGTTTTAAGATTTCGCCAATAACTGATTTATCCCATTGGCCTCCTCTTTTACTCTTAATATTTTTTTCCATTAAATATTTTGATATCTTTCGTAATGAAAAGCCTTGATTTTTAAGGCCAATCATTTTTTGAATAACTTTCTGCTCTTCAAGGTGAGGAACAATCAGGCCCTGAACTTTTCGCTCGCCATACTTGAGACGGTTAGATTTAAGGCGGGGGTCCTTTGTGATCTCCTTCTCTTGCATCGTCTCAATTATCGTGGTTTTGCTCCAGGCAGATTCGGTTAGAAACTCTATCTCACGGATGGAAAGGCCGTGATCTAGATAAAGTTTCCGGAAAATTCCTAAATTATTCTTAGGTTTATTTAAAAAATGGGTAATAAAAACGGAAACATAAGGGATTGGGTAAACTGGTTCGTCCAGCGTCGGGGATGGTCGACCATTTATTTATTGCACTAATAAGTCACTTACCACTGTTGCAGCAATATTTTTTGCAATACTTTAGTTCCTCTTTCTTACTTGTTGATTTCATAAGAAAAATCCACGACTTTTCTTTAATATTTCCAACAAAGTTTCTAAATCGCTTAAAAAAGAAATAGAACATTTTCCAGTTTCACATACCATAAGCAAAAAATAGATTTTATTTAAGAACGTCTTCTCGATTCCTTATCCCTTTAGGTCAACATTTTTTCACGGGTTACTTAAGGGAAATTCAATTTTCAGCTATAAACGCATTGATTTATCAAAGGGGTGTAGCTTTGTGATATAATGGCCTATAGATATAAAAGCTGAGGTTGTCATGAAAAAGCTATTTTTAATTCTTCCACTAGCTGCCTTATTGTTTGCGACTCAAGGCTGGGCGCCTCCTCCGGATCTATCAAAATGCTCATATGATTCCAAAAAACAAGTTAAAGTACCGGTAAATCAAAAAGACGGTAAAAAGGCGATAGCATGTCACGGGCTAGCGATTTGTAATGGAAAACCAGTTCCTATTACTTGCAAGGGAACTGAGCGTGACCCCTGTCCAACTGCCAGCAAATGTGTTGAATTTGGCGAGGGGGTGGTATCTCCCATACATGAAGACGACATGGCTATGGATATCTTATTTGCCAATATCATTGATGATGCAGGCTACACATATAAAAAAGAGGGTGCTATCTCAAAAATATACCTAGATGTTTCCCCCAAACCAGTTCCTCCCGCAGGCTCAATATACCGATGGACAAGATGGGATAAAGGAAAACCAATTCCCAAATATATGATATTAACTGGGATAAAATACAACACTCCAGATTATTGGGATGGTCAATTTGTCTGTAGAGCGAAGCATGGATCAACGGTAATCCCTGGAAGTCTATGGTCCGGAGGAAAAATAGAAAATTCCAAATGCTATATTGTTGTAGATAAAAAGCAAGTCGTTGGAAAAGATAGCTTTGAAGTCTTAGAAAGAGGTAGAAATAAAGGACACTTTAATTGGGTAAAAGGGCCTCGCGGACCTATACCTGGCTGGGCTGGAGCCTATGGCTTTGAATGTAGAGCTGCCCCAGGAACTGGAATGGGCCTTTGCTACCCAACCAAACCCTTTGGAGGTAGAATTCCAATGAAACCTCCTGAATTCGTAAAGAAATTTGAAGACGGATTCATTGGAGGGAAAGATGAAAAAGGAAACCCCTTAAGAATTTGTAGATCAAGAGTAGTTGCCTCAAGAGGTCTCCCAGGAAGTGGAATTCCTTCAGGAAGGGTAGGAGATGACAATATTTGCTATCTTCCAGGCCCAGATTACAAGAAGGTTTTAAAGGCCCAAAACTTTTTCCAAATTATTTTTATTGAAGGGCAAAAAGAATAAAAAGACTTTCTACGGATTTATGGTAAAGTTTTCCAACCAAAATTTTTTAAAATCACTGTGAATTTTTAAAAATTTAGAAGTACCATATGCACCCAAATACTGGACATATATTGGTACACCATCAAGTGTTAGAATTAGATCATTTAAATTAACCTCGGGAAACTCTTCAATTATTTTTACCAACTCATTATTAATGTATTCAAATTTCCTAGCATATGCCAGTGGCTTGTTTAGATCGTAAACCGTTTTAAAATTTAAGTTAAAATGTGACCATTCTTCAAAAACTAAACCATCTTTATCCAATGAAAAACTGTGATATTGTACAGGGTCTGTATCTACCCCTTGAGGATAGTATGCTGGTCTGATAAAGGGTGGTAGCATCATTTCTTTTAAATGAACTACTCTTTTTTCTTCTTTACTATAACTCCCCACTCCCTTTTCACACAACCTCTCTAAATCACCATTTGTATCCCAATCAGGTTCTATCCAATTTTCTACCAACACGTAATATTTTTGACTATAGTTTGAGGAATATAAAATTATTTCTTTTCTATTAGAGGTATATTTACAAACATAAATTTTATCTGACTCACCTGGAGAATAATTTAAGACTTCATTACTTGAATACAAAAAGACTCTTCCAGGCCTATAATCATATAAGGTTGCGTAGCTTTCCCTTATAAGTTCTTTATATTCATCGAAAGTTATATTTTCCTCAGCTAATGATGGAAAAGTTATGGAAAATAAGATTATGGTAATTAAAAATTTCAATTATTACCCCCCAGAGGAATCTTCAAATAAAATAGGACTGCACAACCCCGTCTATCTCTCTATTGCGTTGAAAGTCAAACAAGTCAGTAAACTTTGCTAGGCGCTTCGCAGCAATAGTCTTTTGAATTTAGCGCGTGCAAATTCTCTTTGAAGTAATTTAAGAGATCACCCCGGTGAATAACTCCCATGTGCTCCCCGACAGGGGGACCTAATGTGGAATGCCTTATTTGGATTTATGTCCTCGATGATAGTCCAAAACCCTAACATTATGGATTTTGTCTCCCCTTGATCTTTCGTCATATTGAAAAATGATGCGGTATTGTTTATCAATTTTTATGGAATACCAATTACTCCCACTTAGTTTTTTAAAATCTGCCCTAAACCATGATTTTATATCACCTATAGAATCTGTTGTTTTAATTTTTTCCAATTTTAGTTTTGCCTTATCAGCTATATGCCTTAAATGTTTGGGAGGATTTCCCGCCAATATACAGGTCGAAAAACCTCGGAATTTAGAAGATTCAACAGCTTCCCTTGGCGACTTGGGTTTGGCCGTAGCACCCTTAGAAGCTTTTGGTCTCGCCCCTTGAGAAGAACCCGCCGCCGAGGCGCCTGAAGACGAGGGAGGGGTAGATGGTCTTGATGCCGTAGCGGGAGCCGGTTTATCCTGTGTGGGAGGTTTTCCTTTCCCTTTTTTGCTCGATTTTTTCCCGCTAAATTCTTTCGGATCAGTCCCTTCTAAGCCTAGAGCTTTAAGATCCAAACAAGCTGCCCACTCATCCAGGGCCTTGGAACTGGCATCACTTAATTCGGGTTTTTTCCCTTTTCGGGGTTTTAAATTCTTTTCAAGGTTGGACTTTAACTCTTTAAATTTTTCTTGCCTCTTATCATGGTATTTTAAAAACTCTTTATCTTCCTTGCTCAGGGAACTTTTATCAATTTCTTGGTCAACTAAAGTTGAAATTTGGCCCTTGGAAAGACCACTTTTATTCTGAGCTACCAAAGCTTCATAAAAGGTATTAATCTGCTGAGTGACCCGATGATAATTCTCATAAAATACAACATCTAATAACATTTCCTGCGCTATATCCCCATATTCCAACAAACTCCGGTATTTTCTTAAATGATTGCTCGGACGATCCTCAACTATTGGCCAACGTTCTACAAAATCAAGGGCATTTTTATAATAACCTAAATAAAAAGTTTCAATACGATACATTTCTTCAAGGTCCTTATTTATTTCTCCAAAAACTTCATCATCATTTCCATTTCCTATGACGGTAATTGGTAAAATTAAAATCCCCAGGATTAATAAAATTTTTTTCATTTGCTGTCCCTAAAAAAGCATCCCAATATTTTTAATATTAATTTTTTAAAAAAATTATCTGTTTTGTGTCCTACCACCTAATGCAACCTTTACCAAATTGAGGGCATGGGCCGAAGTAGCTCCATTTGTGAATCTTATATTGGCCATTACGGTGTTAAATTGCACATTAAACCCTCTGATGACCCCGGCCCCCTGGCCTTGTACCTGAACATTATCGCCCACACAATACTTTGTGCTATAGGCTGCCGAGACAGGCTGTTTTAAAACAAAGCAACTGCGATCTTTACTAAAGCCTCCATCGGGAACAACAACAAAACTAACAGAAGACAAAAAGATTAAAATTAAGGATATTTTTTTCATCATATGATTATTGTAATATTAATTTAAAAATTAAGTTTTTTTCCAATATAGAAATTTTTAAATTAAATTTGTTTATAAATTAAATTTAAAAAAACCTTTGTTTAGTTTCTAAAACCTTCCTTGATTCAATCAATATTTTTCAACTTAATTTGTTTAGGTAGAGCTAGATTACTTCTCTCCTTAACTCTTTAGATCAGTATTTATGGTAAAATAGAAGGTGCTTCAAATAGGAGTTCATTATGAACAAGCTATTTTTAATTCTTCCACTAGCGACCTTATTGTTTGCGACACAAGGGTGGGCGCCGCCACCGGAAAAAGGTGGAGCAGCCGCTTTTCCTACATTTCATTCAAAAAAATGTGACCTTAGGCCACAAGAGCAAACTAAAATAGCACTCCAAGACAAAAAAGGAAAAACTCATTATGTCTGCACAGGAATGTCAGTATGTGCCGGAAAAGCTGTTCCTGTTAGTTGCAAGATAAGTGAAAGGGAAGCATGCCCGATAGCAAAAAAGTGTTTCCCTCCTGAAAAAGAGATTTTAATCACTTATTATGGTAATTGTAACATAGTTCAATTTAAGACCAAGAATAATCTGTATTTTATTAGGAAATCATTTACATGCCAGGTTCAAAAAGGATTTATTGTTTTCTCAGGAAGTAGGCCTCGCAAAATTTTTATTATTTCCTCTTGGGTAAATTTAAGAAAGCTAACTGAAAGGGAAGATTCTGTTAAAACGCTGCCCTTTATGATAACTCTCACTGAAAACCAGGTTCAAAAACATGAGTTTGATATACAAATTTCCAATGTTCCTACACGTGGGATTGGAGAAACAGTTAACTATATTACCGAAAATTCTGGAGATCCTGGAATTGATATAGAAGTCACCGAAACAGAGCAAGAGATTAAAATTAAAGCCAAGGTTAACAAAACAATCAGAACTAGAAAAGATGAGCATAGAGGATTTGAAATCCTGAAAAGGAGCAGCTCAGATCCACTAAATATCGACCTCGTTGTTAAAAAAGAAAGCATGAGGAAATAGCACCTACTCTAAGATTAAATTTTCTTGGTAGAATGACTCCCCTTCCTCCAAATTTTCTGCTCTTACCAAGCCGTAAATTGGGAAGTGGCCATAATAAAACATATTAACTGTACCTACAGGTAGCAATGGGAATAGTTCTTTATCAGCCTTACATGCTTTTTTAATTTTTACCTCATCATTAATTCCGGTTCTCAAAAAGACATCTACTTTTTCCCAGCCTAAGTCCTCGCAGCCTTTTAATAAAGCATCTATTTGCTTCCGGCTTGGTAAATCGTTAATTAAAATCCATTCTTGATAAGATCGGGTAAAGCCACTTGGTGTAGTTACCACCTTATTCTTCAAAAACCTTTTAGAAATCGGATCATAATCAATTATTTCAATATAAAGTTTAGTAGTATAGTACGCCCCATTGGTCAGCACTTCTTTATTGAGAAAAGTTACATTGTCACCGACTTCAACCGAATAAGCATCAGAAAACAAAAAAAACAAACCAATGATGACGACATTTCTTAGCATAATGAACTCCTCATATTTATCATTAACAAAGTTCATTTTAACCCTATAATCAAAAAGACTTAAAGGCACCTCGCCTTAAAGCGCAGACATCTCGTGTCATATTAATTACCATATCATCAAGTAGCTTAGACTTTCTCAAAAGACTTTTATAATTTCTTTTTTAAGACTGTTTCTGTCCAAACTCGGACCCATAACCTGTCATTTTTTGCCCAACCTTTATGGAAGAAGACTTACAAAGATAGCTAGACCTTCTTTAAGACCATTTATTTCGTTTTGGTCAACTTAGAAGTGAGTTTTTCTAGAGAAGGTAGCCCTTGGTGCACCTTTAAAATTGAGGCCCTTTTAATACTTTTGTATAAGTTTTTTGGGAGGCCATATCCTAGAAGAATGAAAATAAAGATATAAAATATGAAACTAAACATGCCTTGCACTAAACCTCCTCCAGTTCTCGTTTTAAGATTTCGCCAATAACTGATTTATCCCATTGGCCTCCTCTTTTACTTTTAATATTTTTTTCCATTAGAAATTTTGCAATTTTTCATTGGATTATTTTAGAAATGGGTAATAAAAACAGAGAGATAAGGGGTTGGGCAAAATAATTCGTTTAAGCCTCGCTTCTTACTCCATAGTGGAATATGGCATTTGACAATATAACCCTTTGGGTATATTGTCACTATCAATGAGGATTGAATTTTATACGACCCCAAGAAAAAGAAGTCCTGTAACTGACTTCATTGATAAACAGCCAAAACAAGATCAGGCTGTCATCCTTGCCGTACTCCAAGATATCGCAGATGAAGGTTATGGGGCCAAGGGATGCCAGTTCAAACAACTTGAAGGCAAACTCTGGGAAATAAAAATCAAGGCCCCCTCAGGTGGATATAGATTGATTTATGTCACTTTAACTGGGGATTTAATGTTGGTGCTTCATTCATTTAAGAAGAAAACACAGAAGACACCAAAAAAAGAACTCAACATTGCGCGAAAACGACTTAAGGAGATCCTATGAGTAAAAAAAACACAGGTAAATCTTTTGAGAAATACCTCAAATCTAAAATGAAAGATAAGGAAATTTCTTTAGCTTTTGCAGGAGTGGCCATTCACTTAAAAATAGCAAGACTCATTGAAATCTTAAGACTCAAAGAAGGGCTTACTCAATCTCAACTTGCCAAGAAGGCCAAAGTTAGCCAACCCATGATTGCTCGTCTGGAAAGAGGTGACCAAGATCGAGTCCCAACTCTGTCGACAATTAACAAAGTATTACTTGCCCTTGGATATAAAGCGGATCTATCAATCAAAAGGGCCGCTTAAGCTTAAGTTCTCGTTTTAAAATATCGCCAACCGACGGATTTGTCCCATTTGGATAGGGTCTATTAAAATGTCACTTCTACCGGCCAATTAATTTGTCACATTGAGATTTTTCGTAATGAAAAACCTTGGTTTTTAAGACCAATAATTTTTTGAATAACTTTCTGCTCTTCAAGATGAGGAACAATCAGGCCCTGAACTTTTCGCTCGCCATATCTTAAACGGTTAGATTTTGAGGTGGAAGTTTTGGTTATCTCCTTCTCTTGCATTGTCTCAATGATGGTGGTTTTGCTCCAGGCAGATTCGGTTATGGATTCTATTTCACGGATGGAAAGGCCGTGATCTAGATAAAGTTTCCGGAAAATTCCTAAATTATTCTTAGGTTTATTTAAAAAATGGGTAATAAAAACGGAAACATAAGAGGTTGGGTAAACTGGTTCGTCCAGCGTCGGGGATGGTCGACCATTTAATTATTGTACTAATAAGTCACTTACCACTGTTGCAGCAATATTTTTTGCAATACTTTCCATTCTTGGTTGTAACCCATAGAAGAATCACGTTACTTAATTTACAAATCTCAATTTCGACTTAACTAAATTGGCCTTTAACTTTTTTGAACAAATGCTGATAAAATTGAAGATGGCATTACTTTAGGAGCAGAATATGAAAAAACTATTTTTAATTTTTCTACTTGCGGCCTTATTGTTTACGATACAAGGTGGGGCGGCCAAATGATTTATTGATGAGTGAAATGTAATTATGCATCTATAAGATATTTTTCTAATTTTTTAAAAGAGCTAATCCAACCTTCCATATGATATCCAACTGCTTGTTTTGAAGGTAGTTGCTCATGAGTCAGGTCAATTAAAGTGCCATCTGCTGTTGGAGAGAACTTAACCGTCATCAAACTCTCATCAACCATGGATTCTTTCCAACACCAAGAAAAGATAAGTTTGTCTGATTCTATTGCTCGATATTCACCATAAGCGATAAATACTCCATCGGGAGACTCCATTTCAATTTCAAATTTGCCATCAACTTTTAAATCTGCCTCCACATTATTAATCCTGACATTACTTCCCCCCATCCAAAGAACTATTTCTTTTTTCTCTGTCCAAGCAGAATAGACCTGTTCTAAAGAAGAGTTAATGACATATGAAATGCTAAGAGAGCTTTCACTAATACTTGGTTCTTTAAGCATAACTACTCCTTGAAAAAACTTGATGGATAAACCATTCCCTATTTTTAAAACTGGTCAGGTCTGAAGAATCTAGATAAGGAACATCTGGATTCTGTTTCATGAAAATTCCTGCAAAAATTCCCGTCCCCATTTTCTTTAAAACACCATTTCTATAAATTTTAACCTTTTCTGCCCCACAACTGGGAGATTTTTTTTGAAAAATGATTCCATCCACATCAGCAAGAGAGTTCGTTATGATTCCCCCTATCCTTCTCGCCAAGAGAGTAAAATCTTCATCCGTCCTAGTCCCTATCATTTTAATAGTACCTGTAGAACTAATCAGGTTAACAGGTTCTCTGGGAACTCCCATGCCCATTTCTACTTCCGGACAAAAAGTGACAATATCAAAATATTTAGGGAGGATATTAGCTACAAAATGATTTTTTGTATCCCCACCATCGTACCGAACTTTTTGTCCCAAAAGACAAGCAGAAACTGCAATTTTAGGTTTTCTCATAGTTTAATTTTAAAGCTCGCTAGGAAAAAATAGCAACTCGTTTTCCAAATATTTCAACTTTTAAACCTAAATCTTTGGCCAGCCAAGATAGACTCTCCTTAGAAAAAAAACCTACATGGGTTGGATCTTTAATATAGTGCCAATTAGCAAAGTCCATATTATCGGAGTAAAGATCGGTCATAACTCCCAAGACACCATCATTTTTTAGTAATTTTTTAAGCTTTTTAAATTCTCTTAGAGGGTTGTGGAAGTGTTCGGCCACTTCCGTACAGGTAATGACATCATATTTTTGATTTAAGACTTCCTTACTAGGATAATAAAAAGGATCAAAGATATTCATCTCTATCCCTTCATCTTCTAGGATTAAGTTTAAAGTAGGACCTGGCCCACAGCCAAAATCAAGTCCTGTTAGCTTTTTATCTTTTGGTAGATATTGCTTTAAAGGGGCCATAATTTGGGATAAAAATTTTCGATAGCCAGGATCTTCAGGGTTATTTTCATGAAGATCATACTGTCTTTTTTCTTCTTTTTGATCCACGCGATCTTCAGGAGAGAGGAAAATGAAGAAGCAATTAGAACATTTGAAGTAGTTGTGATGAAAGAGGTGAGTATTATTCTCGTGGCAAAGTGGGCACATCTTAATTGAAGAAAAATAGGAATAAAAAGATAAGAACTAAAATTGCGATAACCCCACCAAATATTAAATCAGGTTTTTTCTCAGCAATTTTAAACTCTCCTGTTGCCCTAAGGTGAGAGTCATCCTTATTCTCTATTACATACTGCATATCGACCAGAGGAGTTACTCCGGTAAACCTATAGAGAATTTCTCTATTTTCACAAAAAACAATATTAGGAACGCCCATAACCCCAAAATGTTGAGCTAACTGAGGATCGGACATGGTATTTACCTGATAAATATTTAACGAAGGATTCTTTTCATCTAATGCCTGCATTACAGGTTCCATGGTTTTACAGGGCATACAGGTATCAGAATAAAACTGAATAACAAAAAGTCCTTTTTCAGAACGTGCAACTTCTTCAAATTTTTCCATAGTTAGTTCTTTCATAGACATCCTTATAACATATTACGATAAAAAAAGATAATCATTATAATAACAGAATCTTATATGTTAGTGTATTCAAAAATAAAGTTCAATCGTGATATCTCTATTATGATTATTTTCACCTCATCGTTTGAAACACTGGCCAAATTTGGGCCATGCTTTAAAATAAATATGTGAGAAAGTATTACCCTTTATTTTTAGTTTTAATTTTCATCCTATGTTTTAAGGCCTTTGAAATCTCTTATTTTGATAAAGACCAGAGTTTGGATATGGCCCAAATCCAGGGTTTAAAACTACACCTTAAAACTACCTCCGATTTCTTTCTCCCCTACCCCACAAAAGATGGAACATTTCGCTGGTCAACCTCTGGGCTCGGCCTTTTATATCTCTTACAAAAATACTTTTCAGGAAATACCATTTATCTTATTTTAACTGCCCTTTTATTTTTAATTTCCTTTAAGGTTACCCTGGTTATTTCACGATCCCCTCCCTTTGCTTATATTTTCTCTTATCTCATTACTCTTGGTTATAACTACTTTATAGTTTTTTTTGATACTCGAGTACTGGGGTTAATCCCCTTTTTGATCTTTGGCCTTTTAAATTTTCTTTGTTTTTATCAACTGGCCATCGTAAATAAGAAGTCTCTAAGTATAAAGTTTGGTTTTATATTCACTCTTATCCTTTTAATATTCTGCTGGGATAGCTGGATTGATTATGCTCTAGCTTTAGGGGTTTTAAGTTATCTATTTAAAGTTAGAAATCGATTTTTTTTAAATGCTGGACTCATAATCTTTCCCATCTATTTTGTTCTTAGATTTCACTTAATAGGACATGTTGGAGAGATTACAGGCCCTGGAAGAGAAGTAGATTTTATCTTTAATTATAATAGTTGGATGCTAGGGATTGAGGATTTCTCAACTAATATCATTCGTTATATCCATAGCGCCTTAACAAACTATTTTCCTCTAATGCCTTTAAATCCTCTTGTAGTTAACTCATCAAGGCCTATAGATTTAATAAATTCCTTTTCTCCAGGTGCCACCTTTCAGCAAGATGCTGTCTATTATAATTATCTCTATGGGTGGTATCTCTATGCTGGTATTACTTTTTCTATCTATATATTGGCCGTTTTTAAATTTGTTCTTAAAAAGAGAGATAATTTGAGTTTTATCCTCACTTCAGGATTCATTTTTGTCTTTTTTGGTGGATTTACCCATTACTTTATTAAGTTTAGGCCCTTATTGGTCCTTCCCTATAATTATTCTTACCGACAGCTCTTCTCAGTTATAGGGGTAACTCTTATTATAGCTTTTATCGGAGATTATATTTATAAAGAAAAAAAGGCGGGAATAACCTTTTTAATAGCATTTTGCTTGTGTTTTACAGGCATGTCTTTTCTCAAAACCAAAAAGGCGATTGATCATAGTTTTATTCATAATAAATTGAATCTGGCGCGTTAGGCCGGTAAAATTTAATAAACACTATGAAAAAAGGGCCATTGGTATCTATTATTCTACCTGCATACAATGAAAGGGATAACCTTAAATGGCTCATCCCTGACATCTCCAAAATTTTATTAAATTATAACTATGAAATAATTGTAATTGATGATGCAAGCTCTGATGGAACCAGACATGCTATCTCTGATTTTAATATTAACTATCAATACAATTACAAAAGACAAGGACTAGCAAATTCTATAAGAATGGGCATTAAAGCATCTCAAGGTGAGATTGTTCTAGTTATGGATTCTGACGGAGATCATAATACAGTTCACCTGCCCTTAATGATTGATAATTTAAAATTTTACGATGTCGTTTTAACAACTCGATTTAAAAATGGATCGAAGGTAAATGGCCATATCAAACCTAATTTATCAAGAGCGTTTAATCTATTTATTCGGGCCATGACTGGTGGGCAACTATCTGATTATCTCTATGGGCACTGGGCCGCTAACAAAAATTCTTTAGAAAAAGTATCCTTTAAAAATATCTTCTGGGGATATGGAGATTATTGTATTCGCCTTCTTTTTCACTTTGAAAAATTAGATATGAAAATTCATCAAATTCCCAGCATAACGGGAAAAAGAGAATTTGGACAAGGAAACTTAAGACCTTTAAAAGTTTTCACCCAATATACCTTTGCTGTTTTCAAACTATCACTCAAGGAGAGAGTTTTACGTGTTCAAAAAAATAAAAAATTGTCGAATCTGCAAAAATCAAGATCTTAAAAAGCTATTTGATTTAGGAAACTTTCATCTCTCGGGAATATTTCCTTCCTCAAAAAATCAAACTATAGAAAAAGGTCCTCTCTCACTTGTTATTTGTCATGCCTGCGGATTAGTTCAACTAGGTCATCAATATGACATGAAAAAGCTTTTTGGTGATAACTATGGATACAGATCAGGACTTAATGGACAAATGATTTCTCATTTACACGGATTTGTTGATGAGGTCATGGGCTTGAAAAACTTGGAGTCTGAAGACTTAATTATTGATATAGGAGCAAATGATTCGACTCTTCTCTCTAGATTTCCTAATAATTTTAAAAATTTGGTAGGAGTAGATCCTACGGGAAATAAATTTAAAGACTTTTATCCAGATCATATCAAACTTATACCTGATTTTTTTAGCGCCCAAAGCTTTAAAGAAGAGAAGGCCAAACTAATTACCAGCTTTTCCATGTTCTATGATCTCGAAGACCCTTTTAATTTCATGAAAGAAGTAAGTGAGATCCTTCATGATGATGGAATTTGGGTAATGGAGCAAAGCTATCTCCCTCTTATGATAAAAAATAATGCCTATGATTGTATTTGCCATGAACATCAAGAATACTACTGTCTATCCCAAATCAAATATATGGCCTTTAAAGTTGGTCTTAACATATTAGATGTCTCATTTAATGAAATAAACGGTGGGAGTATTCGAGTTACACTGGGAAAAAGAGATGGTGAGAAGAAACTATTAGTTAATAACATTTTAAACAAAGAAAAACGCTTTAGAAATATTTCAACTTATAATTTCTTTCTGAATAATTTAAAAAATCATCGAGAAAATTTAATATCTCTTTTAAAAGACCTTAAAGAAAAAGGTAAAAAAGTTGTTGGATATGGCGCTTCAACTAAGGGCAATATAACCTTACAATATTGCGGTATCGATGAAGACCTACTTCCTGAAATATTGGAAATAAACGATTATAAATTTAATCGTTTCACACCTGGAAGTAAAATACCCATAAATTCCGAAGGTGAAGAAAAAGATGTCGATTACAAGTTAATTCTACCCTGGCATTTAAAAGATTCTTTTTTAGAAAGAGAAAAAGAGTTTTTAAAAAAAGGAGGAAAATTAATTTTCCCTCTACCTTATTTAGAAATTATAGGACATTAACTCACTACAAATAGTGGATATATCATCATCTTTTAGTTCTAGATAAAAAGGAAGTAGAATTATATTTTGTGAAAGTTCCTCCGCAACCTCTAAAAAAGGTGCATTATATTTTTTCATTTGAAAAAAAGAATAAAATCCCGGTCTCGTCTCTATCCCTTTTTCTGCTAATTTTTTCATTACCAACTCACGATTAATTTCTTCTGCCAATTTAATTGCCATGCCCCAAATACAAGGATCTACTTCTGCCTTGAATTTTTGCAACGTTAATCCCTTTAATTTTTGTTTATATAAGGAATAAATCTCCTTTCTTTTCTTTTCAATGGAATCTTTATATTCTAGCTGGGCCACGCCAATAGATGCCTGAAGGTTTGTGAGTCGAAAATTAAAAGACTTTCCTTCATGCCAATATTTTGTGCTGCCCATACCGTGGTTGCGTATGAGCTTCATCTTTTCTTTAAGTCCTTCATCCGCCGTTAGGGTTATTCCCCCTTCTCCGGTGGTAATAGTTTTAGTCGCCTGAAAACTAAAGGCCCCTATATCACTTAAGGTTCCTGCATAACTCCCCTTATATTTAGAAAAAATCGCCTCAGCAGAATCTTCAATAACGTATAGATTATGTCTTTTAGCTATATTATTAATTTGATCCATATTACAGACATTTCCGTAGGTATGAACTGCCATAATACATTTTGTATTAGAAGTAACTAACCCTTCTATTTTTTGCGAATCAATAAGAAAAGTGTCTCTCTCAACTTCACAAAAAATAGGTTTGGCCCCGACAGCTAAAACCATATTAATCGGCCCTGCAAAACAAAAACCGGGAACAATAACTTCATCTCCATGACCTATTTCTAGCGCCAAAAGGGCCAAATGAAGGGAAGTGGTGCCATTAGAGGTACTTACTCCGTAGGGAGCATGTAGCTTTTTGGAAAAATTTATCTCCAGCCTTTCAACATAGTCACCATGAGATATCCAAGTCGAATCAAAGGCATCGAGAAGGTATTTTCTTTCTTTGCCCCAAAATTTTGGTTTATACCAAGGTATTTTCATAATAATTTTAATATAATTTGCTTATGGAAGATTGTCCCCAATTTAATAGCACTTTAGATTTTTTTTTCACGCATAAAGAAAGCCTGAATTTAATAGACCATTATTTCCCAAAATATGATTTTAAAGGAAAATCAGTTTTAGATGCCGGTTGTAGAAATGGCGGAGTAACTCAGTCATTTTACGATTTAGGCGCCACTACCGTTGGTATTGATATTAATGAGCAGGCAATTAATAAGGCCCAAATATCCCATAAAGGCCCCGAGTTTTTTTGGGCAAGTGTTTTAAACTTAGAGAGATTCAAGGAAAATACTTTTGATGTCATATTCTGCTGTGGAACTCTTCC
>Ga0164313_10000002_pt1 | contig 150128 bp, 134 predicted proteins | sample GuaBasSedimGuay4_FD_113735 | JGI IMG/M metagenome (GOLD analysis project Ga0164313, IMG submission 113735) | Subseafloor sediment microbial communities from Guaymas Basin, Gulf of California, Mexico - Guay4, Core 4569-4, 0-3 cm | ecosystem: Environmental > Aquatic > Marine > Hydrothermal...
ACAGACGCTATGCACGAATTTGATGCATGTTCTAACGGAACTAACAATCGAGGTGTATTTGGTGGAGGAGCTGGCAGCCCTGGTGTCGCATCAAATATAATGGATTATGTTACCATTTCATCTGTTGGAAACGCATCAGATTTCGGCGATTTAATAACAGCAAGATTTGGTTTAGCGGCAACATCAAACGGTTAATAGCGGCGTGTTTGGAGGTGGTTATTCTGATGCTATTACTAATTTAATAGATTATATAACCATTTCTAATACTGGAAATGCTAGTGATTTTGGCGATCTAACAATGGGTAGGCAAAGACCCACTGCATGTTCCGATGCATAATTTTAAGTTAAATTATAGTTATAGATAATATTATTGATATTAAGTTTAATAATTAACTAACCAGTCTATAATTAGAGGAATACTTTTATATGGGGAGGATTGTGTTGTGTCTACTAATAAACCTATAAAATTAGAAGCAGAAATTCAAATATTAGAGGAAACTGAAGAGCTGAGAAAAGAAGTCGCTGCTATGGTGGAGTTTCCGAAAAATAAAACCCCTGACATGTTGTTTTTTTCTGGGTGTTTTGTGTCTTCTGGTGAAAATTTGAATCATGCTTATTTCATGCCATCAGAGATGGTAAAGGCCCATTCTAGTATTGTGAATAAACCATTGGATATAGAACATGCTGAGGAAGAAATTGTTGGTCATATTTATTCTAGCGCTTTTGTGGATCATAGTGGAAAAGCATTAGATATTAGTGAATTATCTGGTATGGATGAAGAAACTTTGGATAAAATGGATATCGACGTAATGATTGGTGGTATAGTCTATAAAAGTCGTTTTCCAGAATTAGCCGAAGATGTTCAGAAGGGCAAATGGAAATTATCTATGGAGACTTATTTTCAAAATTATGATGTTAAAGTAGGTGATTTAATTTTGTCTAAAAAAGAAGCGGAAGCCATGGGTTTGGCTTCATCTGATGTTCTAGGTAAGGCAGCTAGAATAGTTAAAAAAGGAGCCGCAATAGCTTCTGGAGAAATAGCAAGGGTGTTAAGAGATTTAATGTTTTCTGGATGTGGTTTAGTAAAACAACCTGCTAATCCAAGGTCTTTAATATTTGAAACTGCTAAAAAACATGAAGAAGAAGGTACTATTGTTGTGGAATTAGATGAAGAAGAAAAAAAGGTACCTAAAGGAAAAGAAAAATCTGATATTGATACAGTGGATATTAGAAGACAAACAAGTGTGGGTATTTGTGTGAGTTATAAAAAGTATATTTATGCTAGTGAACCGCCTGGACCTGACACTGAAATTTTACATGAAAATTGGTGTACATTATTTGATGCTGAATGCACTTCTTTCGGTCATGATGTAACAGATCCTAATTGTTTACGTCGTAAAGCTGAAAGAAAAGCTGCGGAATATACCAAAGCTAGAATGCAAGAAGTTGAAGAAAACAACAATCGAGGCAAATTGTTGTTAGAATTAAAACAGTTATTACAAAAAATTTCATAAGGAGGTAATCGCTCATGCCACAAGCAAAATTAACCGGACGTAGCATACCCAAGGTTGTTAGAGTTAATGCTGATGATGATAAGGCATGTTTGTACAAAAACTTGGGTAATGGTCGTAGAATTCCATTTATTTGGGGTGATACGGTAACGTTGGCATCTGGTACTACCGAAGTGGTAGTAGCTAGCGGTGTTAGTTTTAATGACTTTACCCCCGAGACTGGTATAATCCAGGTTACTCCAGTATTTACAGTAACAAGTGGTGTTTCATATGATACTACTGTTCTCGGTAAAGTTTATGTTGAGAAAGATGTTACTAATAAGACACTTAAATTGAAGTCAACTGTAGCTGCTGGTCAAGATACTGATTTTGATGTCACTGTGTTTTTAGGTGATGAGGCTACATTTACTTCTAGCTCTTCAAACCAGATTTGGAAACGAAGAGATTCAAGTTCTATGTAATAAACAAGATTTAAGGATATAGGGCAAGGTTTATAAGTAAATTTGGATGATTTTTAAATAACATGAGGTTGGTTTGACATTTGGCAAATTTACGAAAATTTTATAAGGAGGTTTATTTTCTATGAATGATCAACTAGTTACTAATGTCGAATCTATTGTTGATGAAATCTTCAAGAAAAAAGAGGAAGCAGAGATGAAGAAAGAGACTGAGGCAGCACTGAATAACGCTGCCGCTACTATTACGGAGCTTAATGCATCCTTAGAGGCAAAGGATAATGAGCATAAAGCCGAGGTTGAAAGTCTTCAGGAATCCATTACTTCTCTTGAAACCCAACTAAATGAAGTTGCGGAAGCCAAAAAGGCGCTTGAAGATGAAAAAGCAAGTTTCGATGAAGAAAAAGAAAAGTTGACTAAGCGAGCTGAATCTGCTGAAGAAGAATTGGATAATATGAAGAAAGACCAGTTGGCTGCTGAAAGAATGGAAGATCTTAAAACAGCTGGTGTTGCTTCTACCGACGAGGAAGCTCAGCGTGATAAAGTCAGAGAAATGACTGATGAAGATTTTGCTTCTTATAAAGAAGAATTGGTTTCTGTTAGATCTTATGTCATTAAAGAACTTGAGGATGCTGGGAACAGCACCGATGGTTCTGAAGAGGCTAAGAAAGAGGAAGCCAGAAAGAAAGAAGAAGCGGAACAGAAAAAAGAATTATTGGCAACAAGGCTTGAAGAATTAAAGGAAGCCGGTGCAGAAATTACTGATGAAGAGGAAATTGCTAAGATTCAGGATATGACAGATGAAGATTTTGCGTCATATAAAGATGAAGCAGTTGCTGCTCTGAGTTCTAGTGATGATGATAGCATTGATCCAATGAAAGCTGTTGCCGCTGCTCTTAACATGGAGTTTGAACCAGCTAAAGATGTATTGGCTAAGTATCGTGAACTTGGTGCTCAGATGGCTGAAAATATTAAGAGTAAACAAGAGAGACAGTAAATTTGAAGTCTTTTTTGCAAATTATATATAAGGAGGAATGGTAATTATGTTTATTCCCAGACATCCTGTAGTGGAGAATCAATTTTGTCAATTTAATGAGACAAGCACGTCTACTGGTGTAGGTGCTGTACTCGCATACGCCGGTGCCGTGTGTTATCTTGTTAATGCCGCGGCAAATCAGGACGCCATTGTTGACCTTTATACTGCTGGTGATACTTATACTTCTCCTGAGAATTCACCTTTTGGATTCTTAATGCAGAAAGTTAAGACTGGGTATCATCAAGTACACCCATCCGGTTTTTATATGCCTGGAGATTTAGGATCTTCAGATGTTGTTGCACAGCCTAAGTATAATGCAAGTGGTCAAATTAGTGGTACTAAGTTTGCTCCTGTTGGTGTGGCACATTTAGGTATTTGGGATACAGTTCACTACACTGTTGCTACTAAGGGTACAGACGCTATGAAACCTGGTGATCATCTTTACATTGATAAAACCGGTGGGTACTGTAAAGTAAGTAATAGTAGTGCTAATCAGCCAGATGGTGTTAGTACATCTGTTGCTAGAGTAGTTAAGGGTGCTAGTGCAGCACAGGTCGAGGCTAATATCGACAATACTACTTTGTATCCTATTAGAATTAAACTTCTAGTGTAATTTAGATTAAATATAAAAAGTTGAATTATGGATCAATGCGTTTATCGCATCCAAAACTCTTGAAGGAGGAAATAGCTATTATGGATAGAAAGGAAATGCAAAAACTTTTTAAGGCAACGGCTGCTATTAACACTCCGGAAGGTATGGCTGCATATAAGGCGTTTGCTGCAGCCCTTACTACACCTATCCTTCAAGCGGTTGAGCGCGAATCCATCATGAGACAGCTGTTTGCTGTTGAAAGACTCGGCCCTGGTGCCCAGGCAGTTTACCCAGTAGCGGAAGATTTTGAAATCCCAGTGTGGATTCTGCCAGGTCTCGGTTATGTCGCTCAGAACTTCATTGAAGGTATCGGAGAAGAGGTATACGTTCCGACGTTTAACGTTGATGCATCTGGTGATTGGAAGATTACTTATGCAAGGGATTCGAGAATTGATATACCTCAACGTGCCGCTGAGAAAGCCGCTAAAGCTATCGCTGATTATGAAGAAGAATGTGGATGGCGTGTGATTCTTCCCGCCGCTACATCTGCGTTTTCTGGTAAAGGACTGTTAGGATCACGTCCCGCGCCTATTTACGAGATCAATCCTGCATCTACTGGTGCTGGATATCTGTCAAAAGAATTGATCAATAGAATGATTGTTGGTTTTAAGAGAGTAGGAAGAACACTTACAGACCTGTACGTATCTCCTGAAGATGCTGCTGATATTCGTGAATGGACTGATACAGATATTGACCCAGTGACCCGAAGAGAAATTTTTCAGGCTGCTGGTATGGGAAGTATCTGGAATGTAACATTGCATGAAATTCAGCATCTTGGTGCAACTGGTCTTTATAATATTAATGGCAACTCTTCAGAATATGGTAAATTTATTGCTGACGCTGGTGATGTATATAATGCATATACCTTAGATAATGCAAATGTTACTAATGCTGATGGTACTATTGCTACATTAGGTGAAACTCAGATAGTTGGTTTTGATCTTAGTGTTAATGACTCTCTTGTAATGCCTATTCGAAAAGAATATGATGCTTATGATGATCCTACATTGCTTCGTGTTCAGAAACAAGGTTTCTTCGGATGGGAAGAAATTGGATTCGCATGTCTTGATCCGAGAATGCTGGCTATTGGTGTGATTGATAGATCACTTTAATATCGTATAAATATACAGTGTCCTGTACTTTATTGTACAGGGCACTGATACGATAGGATAAAGATATGTTGTTTTTTATATTAATACTTTTAGTAATAAATATAGAAGCAGTGACTAATATATTAAGTAAATCTGACCTCTTTAAACCTGTTAGAAAATTTTTATTTAACCGGTCTAATAATAGAGGCGCGAGATTTTTGCATGATCTATTAGATTGCTCGTATTGTACTTCGATATGGGTTAGTTTGGTTTATGTTACTATATTTTATATAGTAGAGATATACGTATTATCGTCTGCGTTTATGTTTGTGATGTTAGTAATAGCTTTACATAGAATTTCAAATTTGTTACATCATATTATTGATCGAGTTGATAAGAACTCTGGATATGATATGATATTGGACAAGGAAAACGATATATAAGTTTTAAAAAGGAGGAAAAGGTTATGGAAGGATATATTAAAAACAATTCTCCTACATGGAGACATGCTTTAAAAAGGTCTGTGGGACCCGGAGAAAAAATTTCTTTGGATGATCTTTACGAACAATATGGTATTAAGCATGATATTGAAGAAGGTGATCAGTTTGTAAATTGGCTTCGTCAGGTAAAGTTACGTAATACAGATATTTGGGAAATAAAGTATAAAGAATCTAAAAGCAAAAAAGAAAAGAAAATCGAATCTAGCGTAGAAGCTAAAAAGCCGTTGACGAAATCTACACAATTGGCTCCGTTTGTTAAAATCGAAGATAACCCTGAAGAATTAGCACAGCTGTCCGTTAGACAAGCTCGTGATATTATTCCCAAATCTACAGATCAAAAAATGTTAAAATACGCATTAAATATGGCAAGTCAATTATCCAACAAAGATACTTTATGTAGAATGTTGAGAAAAAGAATACAAGAACTGGAACTTAGTAGGAGGTAATAAATGAATAGTTATATGCAGGGTTATGAGAGAAATACCCCATCTCCTAAGTTCTATAGCACTGTTGTAGGCCATGAGGGGTATAATCCCACTATAACTAACTATTACATTACTGTTAGTGGTGGGGATGATAAATTAGTTAGAGTAGAAGAGGTGTTTAGAGGAAAAATGTTTGCTCGGACTATCTCTGGATCTAATTATGCGCAGCAATGGCCTAATTATTCTTATTCTGTGACTTATGACGCTTGGGAAGAAACAACTGTATCTTAAATATAATTAGGATAAGAGAGGCAAATTACTGATGATACGTCTGACTATAAGAGTTACGGATATAGAAAATGTAATGTTGTTGTATTCTTATATCAGAATATATCGGTCTGATGCGAGGGATGGGACTTATTCTCATTTAGCTTTTGTGCCTCTTGTACCAGGCCAATCGGAATATATTTATGATGATATTACAGGTACGCCTGATTATTGGTATAAGTCTTCATATTATAGAGATGAAAGCATGGAAAGTGCTTTATCTGATCCGGCTCAAGGTACAGCGCCTACTTTATACACAGGTGCAACTTATCCTAATGAGATTGATTTTGATACAGACCAATCAACTATAATAAGAAAAATAAGAAGATATATTGGAGATTTTAAAGGATTGTCTAGAATATATCTTGAAGATGGTGAAGATAGAAGTTGTAATTATATATCAGAGGATAACAAAACTTTAGAACTGGATGAAAAGGGATGGCCAGTTTATATTTCACTTCATTCATTGAGTAGTGATACGACAATAGAAAAAACTGATCTAAATGATCCTGTAGTTCAAGGTTATAAATATCTTACATTCAGTGGTACTTTAATGAGTGGTACCCAGTGTGTGTATGATATTATAAATGTTTGGTATTATACATTTAAATATTCTGATAGAGAAGTTTATGAAGCTTATGGCGATGCTATGATACCGCCTAATGTACCTACAGATAGTGTTACGCAAGACCATTTGATTTTGCAGGCTTCGATTGATTTATTGGAAAACATGACTTCTGAAGATATGACTGAAGATGGAGCTACAATCAGAGATGATCAAAGTTTGTACGACCCATCTCCTGGTTTAAGGGAACGGGATAAGACAATCGGACGTCTTAAAGATATTTTGGACGCTTTGATTGATGAGTCTATTAAAAATGCGATAATAGCTCAAACAGGTGTATTAATAGATTAATGTGAGGTAGGAAAAACTATGGCTGTAATATTAACTAGACGACGTAGTGGTGGTGGTTCTGGATCTTACGTAAATTTATTAATAGTTAATGAAGCTGCTGTAGGTTCTAAAAATAACTTAAATCGTATTTTTCAAACCGCTTATAACTATGTAGCTGGGACATTATCAGTTTATTATAATGGGCAGAGATTAACTAAAGACAATGATTATATGGAGCAGGATTCTAACGCATTTAGATTAGTTTATGTTAAGCCTTATAGCGATGATAATTTAGTTGTAGATTATCAAATACCTAATTAATACTTAATATTTAAGCGAGCCAAAATTCAAATAGGAGGAAGCATACAAAATGGCTAGAAGTTTAATAAGGCAGTTAGAACAAATTAGGCGTTCTGCTACTTATAATGATCAGGTAGCTAACGTTACTTCTGGTACTGTAGCAGAGCCTACTGTATCTGGTTCGTTAGAGGACGACCTTAATGCTCTTCGTTCAATTATGCGTTTGACTAAGGGGTCTGCTAAATGGTATACTGATTTGGGTAATTATTTTGACCCAACTAATACTACTAGCGGAAGTGCAGAGCAGAAGGCGTTGAATCTAACTAATTTAAAGAATAACACCCTTGATGCTAAAACTGTTATTCTGGCTGTACAGGAAGACAATAGTGGAAATGGTTATACTGTTTCTGGTACTTCGACTGGTATACTACTTACAAGTGGCAATTCGACAGTTTATAATAAAGCGTATGCAACTGCGACTGATCGTACCGGTGGCTCAAGCGGTGCACTTCCGATTTTTTCTTCTGTAAGTGGTGATTATTGGGATGAAGGTGGTGCAGATCGTGTTTGCCGTGTAGATGTGTTAAATTCATCTAATGATTCACAGATGCAGGATACAAATGGTAATACTATTTACGCTAAGTTACATGATGGTGCCGATAATAGTGGAACTGGTGATGGTACCGATGTGTATGTGAGATTTTATGCTAATGATGCTGTATGTGACCTTTCAACTGTTACTGGTACTGTAACTTCTGTATATTTTATCGTTCCTGAACGTAGACGTATGACAGATGTTGAAGAGTACGAATGGCAGAGAACCGATTTTGTTAGTTCTTGGGAAGGTGATGTTGAGCTTCTTGAAGATATTATGAATTTATGGAGTTATACAGGTGCAAGTGATGGTATAGACAGTACCGCTGGTTCTTGGACTAATGCTACTGGAAATTACCCACTATCTGGTAATCCATCAGATTTACAGGCAGCTAGTGACGCATTGAATGATGCCGCTGGCGATAGAACTTATACTGAACAAAATTATGTTACAGATGCAGAAAGTTTTGCTGATTCTCTGGATGCATTGGATCAACAGGTAAAAGATAATGCTGACGCTATTGCAGCTGGTGCTGCTGATAAATATGTTGAAGAGGTTTCTGGTGATATTACGGCCGGTGTTGAGCACTCACTGCCTAATGGTTTGACTTATACTCCTGATGCAACCGTTGGTCAAGAAGGAAGTAATATGGATGTTTATGTTGGAGGTCAGTTACTTGCTGCTGATACTGGTGCGGCTGGTGTTAATGCCGATAGAGACTATGGTGAAACAAGTACATCTGGTATTACATTCCGCTTTAATGTACAGGACGGTAGGAATATTACCTATATGATTAGACAGTAAAAAATCCAATAAAGGAGAGTATAACAAATGTCTAGAAGTCTATTAACTCAGTTAGAACAAATTAGGCGTTCAGCTACATATGATGATCAGGTAGCTGGTGCAGTTTCCGGTACTATAGCTGAGCCGACAGTCTCAGGTTCTCTTGAAGACGATCTGAACGTTTTTAGAAGTATTATGAGACTAGTTAAGGGAAGTACTAACTGGTATGATAACATAGGTAATTATTTCGATCCAACCAATACTACTAGTGGAAGCGGTGAGACTAAATCACTGGATTTGACTAATTTAAAAAATCACAGTATGGATGCGAAAACTGTTATCGTGCCGGTAGTTTCTGACAATAGCGGCTCAGGCTATTCAGTCAGTGGTACACAAGACGGTTTCTTAATGAATATCACTACTAGTTATGCTACGGCTACTGATAGACGTGGTCTTCCTATTTATCAAAGTACTAGCGGAGATTATTGGGATGAAGGTGGTGCTTTAGATGTTTGTGCTGTGGATATTCTTAGCGTGGCTAACAACGCATCTATAACAACTAGTGGTGGGGATGTTATTTATGGATTGTTCTATGACGCCGCTGATGAAGGCGGAACTGGAACTGGTACTGATGTTTATGTTAAATTTTATGCAAATGGTTCTCCTATAGGTTTTCCAAGTGGGTATACAACTACAACTACAACTATTAGTGGTGGTTACACGCCTCCAAGTGGCGATGATGTTGATTTCGATTTTGGTGGCGGATATGTCACACCAAGTGGTAATCTTGTTAATTTTGATTTTAATGAGTATTCTACTACTGGTGGTATTAAGGTAGTTTATCCTCATAGAAAGATAATGACTAATGTTCAGGAATATGAGTGGTTCAGAACAGATTTTATTACTAAGGTAGAAGGGGATCCAATTTTTGTTGAAGATATTAGTAATCTTTGGGGTTATACTGGAGCAGTTGATGGAGTGGAATCTACTGCTGGTAGTTGGAATGCAACTAATGGTAACTACCCGTTTGCTTCTGATCCATCAGATTTACAGATAGCTATTGATGTAATGAATACAGCTTTAGGTGACACCACGTTTACTGAAGGTAATTATATGTCGGATGGGGACACTATAGCTTCAGGTATTAATGCATTAGATGAGCAGGTTAAAGATAATGCCGACGCTATTTCTGCAAATTTAGGTGTTAAATATACCGAAGACGTTAGTGTAACTATCCCTAGAAATACTTTACATGGTTTGCCTGCTGGTGTTACTTATACACCTGATTCAACTGCTGGCCAGGAAGGTAAAAATATGGATGTTTACGTCAATGGTCAATTGTTAATGGTTGATGCAAGTGGTGAATTAAGAGATTATGAAGAAACGACAACTTCTGGTGTTACATTTAGGTTTAATGTGGTAGCAGATTCAAATATAGTTTATATGGTAAGGCAATGATTAAATATATAGGCGCGCTTCGGCGCGCCTATAAATATTTATAGATTTAGGAGGAAAAGGTAAAAATGAATATGAATCAATTTAGAAATGTTATAGATAATGCGCGTGATAACGAAGTAATTACTAAAGAAGAAGCGGGATTTATAGTTCTGTTGGCTAAGCGATTTAGACAAGATATTGAACGGAAATCAAAGGCAATGATAGCTTTACAAGGCGAAATCGCTCAGTTAAAGGCTAATGAAAAAGTAATTATTGATATTGTGCAGAATTTAGTTGCAGCTCAACAAAGAGCTGATGACCGGTATAGGATTATGAATGATATTAAGGAAAATAAGAGTAGGAAAGGCGTGGCTGTCGTGGAGTCTGAAGAAAGTAAAGACGACAACACATAATATATATATATTTTAATATCAATTAATAGAGGAACCAAAGATGGCTAGAAGTCGTTTATCAGAGACACAAGTCTTCGATTCTGATTTTATGTCGGAGACCGAATATGCAGCTCAATTCACAACGATGTCTGGCCATTTGTATGATCAGATGGTATTGATTTCTGGTAGTTTGTCATATGAAATTAATGCTATTACTGATACTCTCACCAGTGGTTGTGTCCCATATTTCATTTCAGATACATTTAGTGATTCCCCAATAACAATTTCAAATATAGATATTGTGAATATTGATGGTAGTATAGAAATACTAGCTGACCCTGGAGAAAATAATAAGGGTAGAGGCGCAATAACTACTATGATTGTAGACGCTAATACATATGGTGTAGGTTCTGCTTTACATTTAGATACTGATGGCCATTGGATAGAAGCAAATGCTGAAACATCTATGCCTTGTGGGGCGCTTGCTTTAGAAGCTGGTGTTGGTAGTAAAAGAGTACTTATGCAAGGATTTATTCGTAATGATAATTGGAATTGGACTACTGTTGGTGGTCTTATTTATGTATCTTGTGTTACTGGAGAACTTACACAAACAGCACCTAATGGATCGGGAGATTTTGTACAAATAGTGGGGCTTGCTACTCACGCCAATCGAATGTATTTTAATCCTCAATACACAATGGTAGAGATAGTTTAGTTGGAGATTATAACAATCTATGTGGATACTTGCGTTTTTTACAAATAACGGTGAACCAGCTTTAGGTCTTAGCCCTCTCGTTAAAGTTTTAGATGTTGAAACTGGATTGACAGTTGTTAATGACGAGAATATGACAGAGACCGGGGATGGTTTCTATAGATACAGTTTCGAAACGTATGAGCCATCACGTGATTATGCTGTTATATGTGATAGTGTCACGCTTTCTGGATCTGAAAGGTACACCTATGCTTCAAGTGGGGAGTATGCTGAGGTACTTGATTCAATTGAATCCACTGTGGGTTTGGTAGATATACGGACTATTCTACTTAGAAAAATACAGACAAACAGATTAGAACTTTCGGACGGTGATACAGATAACTGGATATTATATGATGACGATAAGTCTACGCCATTTTTAACATTTAGTGTTCAAGATAAATCTGGAAGTTTAATTATTCAGCAACCCCATACCCCTTCTCGCCGAGGTATGGCAGATGGGGATATTTGTGGGTCTGGCATTTCACCGAGTGTTGAGATTTATATGCGTAAGTCTGTATATGATCCTGATGATGATGGTATAGTAAGTGTAGCAGAAGGGGTTAGTGATGGTATTTATTCATCTACAGCATCTGGAATAAAATTTTCAGTTGATAATGCACATCATCCGTGTTATTTGGGAACTAAGTGTATTGATGAAAGCGGTATGGCTGATCAGTTTGTAGTTAAGTATGACGCTGCGGCTGATCGTTTAATTTATGGAGTTACAAATATTTCGGGTACTTTATCAGGTACTATACCACATCATTGGTTATTGCAATTAGATGCCGATGATCATCCACAATATATATTAGCTGATGGTACACGACCATTTTCATCTACTGTATCTGGTGTTTATCCTATTGAGGATGCACATTTAACAACAAAGCAGTATGTGGATGAACAGGTATCAACTGTAAGTGGTAATTTATCCAATAATTACTATACTAAGCAAGAGGTTCTTGATTTAATAGGTCAAAATCAGGCTGGAATAGTACCGTTAGGTTATAAAGATAATCAAACTACTGTTGTATTTAACACTGCTTTTACTAGTGGTGAATATGCACTATTAGTTAGTCTTGATAATCAGCATGATTCAAAATCATCTGAATATGCACTGACTATAACTGATAAGACCGCAACTGGATTTACAGTTAATTATTCTGGTAAAATTGATTCAGATAATTATGTATTAAATTGGTATGCTACATTATCTGGTGTAGCAGGCGGGGTTACTCGTACTCTATCAAATGGTTTATTGAGGAGTATACCAGTATTACCAGAGGCTAGAAGTTTGCCAGCGGTACCTACTGGTAATTATGTTATAAATGAAATACCTGATACTTCTGGTGTATTAGAAAATGATTTAGAATTAGGAAATAATAGTATAATACTAAATACAACTCCAAGTGGATATATTACAAACGGATATATTGTTGGATGGAGCGGTGAAGTGTCTACTGTGAAGATCCAAGAGAATTTTAATGGTTTTGGCATTCCTATGCATGTTCAGCCTAACGGTAAGTTTGGAATGTGTATGGCTGCTAGTGGCATCAATCATATGCCATGCATAGCATTATCTTTGGACGAGGGAACTGGTAATAAAAGAGTACTATGGAGAGGGATAGCTAGAAAGGGATCTTGGCACTGGAAGCCGGGGAATACAATATATGTATCTACCGTTGAGGGCGCATTAACAAATAAAAAGCCGAATGATGGGTCATGGGCACAGCCAGTCGGTATAGCTATTGCTTCTGATACAATACGGTTTGATCCAGGTTTTAATGTTGGCGGAGTAAATAAATAAAGGAGGAACATATAAACTATGGCTAAGTTTAGAGGTAATGAATTATATTTAGCAGATGGGCAGCGCGTTCGTTTTGGTGACCACCAAGATGCTAATATGTGGTGGGATTCAGACGCTCAGCATCCTACTACTAGTGGTGATTTACGAGTAAATACTACTATTAGTGGCGTTGATCCTATCTATGATTATCATATAACAACTAAGAATTACGTAGACAGCGAAGTGGCCACATTAAGTGGTACTATCCCTTATGATCATGGTGAGTTGATTGGTTTATCTGATGACGACCATATACAATATGTGCCCACGAATGGAAGTCGAGGTTTTACTGGTACCGTGTCTGGTATTGATCCTACTCAAGATTATCATTTGACCACTAAGAATTACGTAGATGGTGAAATAGATACATTAAGTGGAACTATACCATATAGTCATAGTTATTTAACGGGGCTAGATGTAGATGATCATACTCAATATTCTTTGGTAAATGGAACAAGAGCATTTACTGGAACTGTTGGTGGTATTTATCCGACAGCTACAAACCATTTGACTACTAAGGAATATGTAGATCAATTAGTTCAAGGATTAGATTGGCAAGATTCGGTATTAGATTTTTCATTAGCTGTTTCTGGTGTTGCTGTAGAGGGTAATAGATATATTGCTCTTGATACTAGTGGCAATTGGACAGAAGATTATATTATGGAGTACACTGGTACCGCATGGAGCGGTACAGCGCCTAATGAAGGCTTTGCTACATGGGTTGAAGATGAAGATGCTTTATATGTGTATAATGGGTCAGATTGGGTAAAATTTGGTAGTACTATTACACATAATAATTTGAATGGATTACAAGGTGGTACTTCTGATGAATATTATCATTTAACTTCAACTATGTACACTGATTTAACTAGTGCTGGTGGAGTTGGTAATGCTAGCTCGGAGCATATCCATGATGATAGGTACTATACTGAGTCAGAGGTTGACACTATTAGTGGAGCGCTTTCAAGTGAAATTGATGCTGATATAGCCGCTCATGCTGCTATTTCAAGTGCTCACCATGTTAGATATACTGATGAAGAGGCCCAAGATGCTGTTGGTAATATCATGAGTGGCGCATCGTTTGTAACTGTTACATATAATGATATTGCTAATACTATTACTATTAGTGGTTCGGCTTCAGCTATAGATCATGGTTATTTATCAGGATTAGAGGATGATGATCATACACAGTATATATTGGTTGATGGGACTAGGGGTTTTACTGCTACTGTATCTGGTGTTTATCCTACTGAAGATTATCATTTAGCTACTAAGTCATATGTTGATGCAGCCATTATTTCTGGCACTATTGACAGGCATGGTAGATCAGGCCCTATTACTTATAAAGCTTCACAATGGACTGTTAATTTTGCAGATTTAGGACATACTGATTATACAGTGAATGTTACTATGGAAAATACAGCTGATTCACCGCCTTCTATTTATTCCTATATTATTAGTGCTAGAACATCTAGTAGTTTTACAGTTGATTTTTCTGGTAAGATGGATTCATCTAATTATTATTTAGATTGGAATATTATAGAAGACTAAATTTAAGGTGTAAAATATGGCAAGAATAAAAGGTAGAGATATATATTTAGAGAATGACGACCAGATTTATTTTGGCGATAATCAAGAAGCTGCTATGTGGTATGGAGCAGATGGTGAACTCCATCTGAACCATACCATTAGTGGTGTTGAACCAACGTCAGCTTACCATTTAACTACTAAACATTATGTTGATGATGTAATACTTTTAACAACAGGATTTCCATTATATTATATAAAATCTACAGTAAGTTTACAGGTGCCTGATTGGGGGCAGTATGTGATACATGAAACTGGATATTTAGAAGTAGCAGGCACTATTGAATTTGGAGAAGGTGGAATGTTAATAATACAAGGAGTATAATTATGGCAAACGCAGGTAAAATAATACTACCATATGGTGATATGAATGAAACACCAAGTACTGGTAAAGTGGCATTTTATGCCAAGAATAAAACTGAATTATATTATAGAGATGATGATGGTGTAGACCATTTAATAACAGCGTCTGGGACTGGTGGTGTTACTGACCACGGTGATCTGACAGGATTATCTGATGATGATCATCTACAATATCATACTGATGCTCGTGGTGATGCTAGGTATTATACAGAGATCGAAATTGATACCACTTTGTCTGGTTATTCTCAAATTGGACATACCCATATTGAGTCTAATATTACTAATTTGGATAAATATACACAGGTAGAAGTTAATACTATATCTGGTGTGTTACAGACGCAGATAGATAATATAACTGTTAGTGGTGCCACAACATTTATAGATCTTGCTGACACCCCTAATGTATATGCTGATGGTAGAAATTATTTATTAAGGGCTACTACATCAGGTATAGAATATCATTTTTTAGGTCATAATAATCATTTAGTTTGTGTATCAGCTGATAGAGGAACATCTGATGGTGATGGTAGCACCATATTTCCTGTTAGTAGTATAGATGAAGCTATAACTCATATAGAAAGCATTGCTGTGTCTGGTACTAATTATGTTATAAATTTATTACCAGGGGTATATGAAGTAGATAGTTTAAATATAAACAATTATAATGTTGTGTCTATAGTAGGTGAATGTAGTGAAGCTACTATTATTAAACCTGTAAGTAATACTCCAAATACATTTATTACTATTCCATATACTACATCTTTAAAATCTATTACTATTGATGCTACTGATTACCCCTCATTAGCAACGGCTTCTGGATCCATAGGTATAGATGTGCGAGATGATAGTTATAATGAGGTTGTTTTTAGTGATGTATATATAAGAGGTTTTGGAACAAATTTAAATACTGATGCAAAATCTAATATTTATTTATTTAATTGTGATTTTAGATATTCTAATGTTGGTATAAAAGCTGCTGCTGGAGCTATGATTGATGCTGACATTCTTTTTGTAGATGAATGTTATGATAAACATATTCATGCGCTTGGCGGAGCAGAGGTTTATTTAGCAAACACAGAAATTTGCTCTATGGATACGTTAAGTGGTACTGGATTATATGTAGAAGGTGCTGATACCAATGTTGAAATTTTCAGCGGAACTAATATTTGGAGTTGTGATAAAGATATAGTTGTAAAAGACACAGCAACTGTTAGAGTTGATAATTGTATTTTGGAAGAGTCGGAATCTAGGCCAACTATTGAACAAAAAGATACTTCTACATTAATTATAATAAATTCAAGAGCGCCTTTAGATAATGAAAGTTTTGTTGTAGAAGATTCTACTAGTGTATATGTGAATGCTTATGATCTTGATGAACAAATAACTTCAATAGGAAATAGATCTGGTCAAGATCAATCACTTATAAATATAATTAATGGTAGTACAGAAAGACCTAATCTTGGTTATATACATGATAGTTGTGGTACTTATAGGTCATTAGGTTGGTCAATACCTACAGATGGCGAAGATGCCGCATTTTATACACAAGCAAATAATGGTAATGCTAGACTTTGTTGCCATTCTATTGGGGAAAGTGCGTGGGATAAAAAGGCTGAAGTTGTTTTAATGTCTGATCAATCTACAGTAAAAAGAGGTTGGTTTATAAGAAAAGAATCTGGTGCTACACCACGGCTACTTTTAGAATACATAGATGGAACAAGAGCTTTGTATGCTAATTATGATGGTTCTATAACATTATGCTCCGGAGTTTCTGTTGATAAAATTTTAGACGAAGATGATTTTGCATCTAATGATGCGTCAGCTTTGTCTACACAACAGGCTATTAAATCTTTTATAGATACGGTATCTGGATCTATAGATAACAATATTTTATATGCTGATGGTAGTAAAGAGTTGATCGCTGATTGGGATGTTGGTGATTATTCTATAACTGCTGATGGATTTAGAAAAGATAATATGGAGATAGAGTTATCTCCTTATTCAAATTCTACTGGTATATTATCTGGTGGAGATTTATCTATAAATAGTTCTAATCCATATATGATAGATGTTACATCAGGCACCGCACTATATGTCGATGTAACTGATTCATCATTTCCTATTGTGGAAAAATTATCTTGGCCGTCTCAAAGTATTAGTGGCTCATTAGATGGTAGTTTTTATAAGTGGTTAGGTGTTTATAGATCTTCGTCTAAAACCGGTGATTTAGTCATAGGTACAAATTTTTCGCATTTAGAACGTAGAACTACGGCAGTTTTAGGTAAATATTGGTCAACTATTTCTGGATCTGATCAAATTACTAATGTCGCAAATTATACAACTACTGGTTATGGAAGTGCTAAAACACTTGAAGATTTTATTGATGCTTACGGTGTGTTGAATATAGAAGGCAATAGATATTCAGCTTCTTTAATAACACCTATGACTTTGGCAAGAACTGCTGGCCAAGCTTTTAGAAGAGGAGCTAATAGATCTGCTCAACCTACAAGCCCTAATATATATGAGTCATCAGCTGATGATTCAATTTCATCTTATTATTATCAAATTTCTAATAGTTATGATTATACTGTTAAAAATGTGATAGATCCAAATTACTATGATTTAAATGGTGTATTACTTCCTGTTCCTACTGGAAAATGGACAGTTCAAAGACTTTATTATTTTCCAGTTTCTAATGTAACAGTTATTTATTGGGGGCAACATTATTATGATTCTGATACGCAAGCCTATGATGGTGTTTCTAAAGATACATTTGACAGCTTACCTAATGCAATAGAAGGCGCAGTTTTACGAGGTTATTTGATAGTAAAACAAGGAGCTACTGATTTAACAAATTCAAATCAAGCGGTTATTTATACTACTTATGGACGTGATGGTATTTTGCCTGGTTTTTCAGATCATGGTGCGTTAGGTGGGTTAGATGATGATGACCATTTACAATACCACACTGATGCTCGTGGTGATGCTAGATATTATACTCAAAATCAAGTGGATACATTAAGTGGTACTTTATCACAATCTGAGAACATTGATTACACAAATACAAATTGGTCTCTTACTGATGTTGGAACAGCATTGGATAATTTAACTGATTATGTTGAGAACACACATGGAACTGGAAGGATTAGTCCTATTGAAACAACTATTTCTGGATTTTTACAATCCACATTATATATAAATGCTGGTGAGGGTTATATAAATTATGATGGTCTACATAAAAAAGTTACGTGGCCATATGAAGAAATAGATGTATCTGGTTATGTTACAGGTATCCATTATGTGTATATAGATTATAATGGAGATAGTCATATAACCACTACCTATCCAGGTACCTCAGCTAATATTTTGTTGGGATCTTTTTATTTTACTGGCAGTGATGTTATAGGACTTACTCAAACATGTGGTTGTGTTTTAGAAAACTTTTTTAATAGAATAATTGATTATATGTTTAATTTAGGTGTATTTTTAACTTCTGATAGTGGATTAATACAAGTTGCTTCTGGTGTTGATAATACAAGAATAACATCACCTGTATGTTCTGCTCAGTATGGTACTTCAATAATAGATTTACCAGAAAGAGGAAGTGATGATGCTGTTATAGGTAATTTTTTAGCAATATTTACATATAATGATGGTGTAATGAATAGTTGTGATTATTTTAATTCTTCTGTTGGTTGGAATGGTTCTCTTCCTATAAATAGATGGAATAATACAACTAGTTATTCTGGCACATTATTATCATCTGGAACATGTACCTTCACGCAATATTCTGATACAGTTTCAGTGTCTGGTACTACTGGTGATATGGAAATAGGTGATTTTATTTGGTATGGTGGGGATGCCTGTGATTATCAAACGCCTATTATAGATATAACTGGTAATACAATTACATTAGACGCTATATATATGGGTTCTGGTGGGACCGGTCACGCTCGTATAGAAAAATCTTTACCATTGATACCCGATGGTAAATGGGCTAAACATTTAATAGGAAGAACATTAGATGGAAATATGCAATTTATATTTTCTCAGAATTATTTTGATTCTGAAGAGGACGCTAACAATGCTGGATGTCCTGTCATACCATCAATTATAGAGCAGGGCGGTATAAAAATGGCGTATGTGGTTTGTTCTGGTACAGAAACTGATATTTCTAATTGTTTAATAGATATACGGCCATTACCATTTCATGATAGAGAGGGTGGTAGTCAGACAGGTGGAATCGCTACAGATCATGGTGATTTGACTGGTTTAGCTGATGACGACCACAGACAATATATTTTATCTAATGGTTCAAGAAATTTTGTTTCAAAAGTTAAATATGAATTTCATCCAAGTTTTTCAACTGATACTGATATAGTTGATAAGAAATATGTTGACGATCACCAATTTGATCACGGTGGTTTAGCTGGATTAAGTGATGACGATCATACACAGTATTTTAATCAAGCCCGAGGTGATGCTAGATATTTTACTCAAGAAGCTGCTGCTGTTATTTCTGGAACATTACAAACTCAGATAGATGGTAAATCTGATACAGGCCATACTCATACTGAATCAGACGTAACAAATTTGGATAAATACACACAAGCTGAAGTTACCACAATTTCAGGAAATATTGTAGATCAAATACCTTCAAATTTTGATGATAGATATTATACTGAAACAGAATTAGACAATGGTCAATTGGATAATAGATATTATACTGAAGCTGAAATAGATGATACTTTATCTAGTGGAACATCAGTTAAACTTCAAGATGAAGGTGGAGACGTTACTAATACACCTCATAGTAGATTGAATTTTACTGGTGTGGGTGTAACAGTTTCAGATGCTGGATCTGGTGTTGCAACTATTAATATTCCAGCAGCTTCTGGAGGAATAATTGTTAAAGACGAAGGGACTACGGTGTCTGGTGGTCCTCATAATACTGTGGATTTTATAGGTCAAATGGTAACTGCCACTGATGCTGGTGGTGGAGAAGTTACAGTAGATATTCCCTATCCAACTTTTGGTACTTATTATGGGTGGGGTGGGGATACTAGTGCACAATCTACTAATTCAACTAGCTGGGTACAAGCTGTACGCGTAAATGTTCCTTCTATACCTGATTCTTATTTTAGGGTAGGTTGGTATTTTGAATGGCGCAGAAATACAGCATCTAATGATTTTAAAGCACAAGTTCAAATAGACGATACAGAAACTATAATGTCTATGAATGAAGAAAGTAAAGATGTAAATTCTTGGCACCCAGCTAGTGGTTTCGCTATATTGGATTTAAGCACTGGTACGCATACAATAGATGTTGATTTTGCCGGTGAAACTACTGGAAATACTAGTTATATAAGAAACATAAGAATAGAATATTGGAGGGTATCATAATGTCTATGTATGAATATGTAAAAAGTATTGTTGATATTGATAGATTATCATATGAAATAGGAGAATCTGTAAATATAGTTACTGAGTTAGATTATATTACTTATAACAGCAGTTCTACTATATTACGTATTTATTTTATTGGTGATTTGTCAAATGACGAAGAAGTTACTTTAAATGATATTGTTACAAACCATGGTGGTCAACAACTGCCACAGACACCGGAGATATTAGCGACTACAGGTATTGATAGATCATATACTCTATTTGCTGATGGTGAAAATAGTGCCGTATGGCTTCCAGCTAAAGAATATATTTTTACTTTTAAATCAGGATATAGAGGCGTGATTACTGATTATGTGAAGATATATAGAAATACGATATGGACTTCTTGTGCTACTTTTATATTTAAAGGTAATCTATTTACACCAGTTTCTACATTTAAAATATGCGCCTGGGTTGGTGGATCAAAAGATCTTGGTTATGTTAGATTATATGATTATTACAACAATAAAGAAATATGTGAAGTAAAGGTGAGTAACGAAAAGAAATATATTTATACTTTGGAAACTCTTTATAATATACCAGATAACGAAACAATTTTTGAAATACATGGTATGGTAAAGCCAAGTAGTAAATTATATTTATCGTATGTTACTTTATATTAGGAGGATATAAATAATGACGGACGTATATAAATATAGATTATATTGTGAAACAGAAGATTTGTGGGTAGAAACATGGGCTGAAAATACCCCACAATATTGTCCTAATAATAATACTCATACTATAGTATCAGGGTCTATCACTATAATAGATAGTAAATTAGATGAAGGTCCTACAGTATTAGACGATGGTCGTCCTATAGTTAGATCTGATAGCCGCCCATTAAATCATTATACTTATTTTACTATGGTTGGTGATTCTGAAACTGATATTGGTAATGGTAAAGTAATGTTTTGGGATTTTTCTAATGACGATGATATTGTAACTACTAGTGGTGTAGTTCCAGATGGATATAAGATGAAAAGAATAATAATGAAATTCGTAGATCCTGTGTATATGAAAGAAGGTACTAATTATTTTTTCAGCGCTTTAAAAGGATCATATGTCACCTTTTCTATTGTATGTCCACAAGGGCAATACTATTTGAACTATGATGGAACTCCCGCATACGCGTCCGATGACGTAGTGATAGTTAGATATGTGAATAAACATTATTTTAGTGGTGATTGTCCTATGGGTGATGAATTAAATACTGAAGGTTGTGCTGAAAACGCTATGCCTTCTAATTATGAATTATGGATTGAGGTATTTGTTCCAGAAAATGATAATTCAAGTTATGGTTATGGTGAATTAGAATTATATAGATTAAGAACTTGTTTGAGACCAGGAGATACAGTATAATGACTTGGGTTGTAGCATATTTTGAAAGACAAGGAGAACCTGCTATTAATTTAAATCCAGTAATTAGAATACGATATGTGGAAACTGGTAGTATAGTAGCTGAAGATGTTATGGATGAAGTTGGCAGCGGTTTTTATAAATTTAATTTTCACAGTTATGATATGACTAAAGACTATACTATGTTAGCCGATGGTGGTATTAGTTTAATACAAAGAGATCGATTTCTTGAAGGTGCTACTGGTGAATACGGAGATATTTCTAGTAATATTTATTTAATGTCTGATAATATTGGTTGTAGAATTTTGTTAATGAAAAAACTTTTTGAAAATAAATTAGAATTGGAGAATGGAGATCAAGATAATTGGATATTATATGATGATGATGGTGTTACGCCATTATTAGTTTATGATGCAAGTGATGTAAATGGTGATGATATTTATCAAATCACTGGAATGGTTTCAAAAAGGTCAAAAGCGAAGGAAGGATAATAACTTGAGTAATATATCAGTATGGGGATGGGGAGCAACCACAATTTCTGTTTGGGGATGGGGCACACCTCACCATGAATATATTCCAATAATTTTAGCAGCTTTTATAGAAAGCCATGCCTATACATGTGTTTTAACTAGGGATTATGTAGAAGTATTAGTTCGTGAAACCGGTGAAATTGCTTTAAGACTTCGTCCAGATCAAATTCCACAAAGAGGTTATGGTGAAGTATTAAGTAGAATGAGGGAGGGTGATTTATTAGTTAGAGCCCGACCAGATCAGATTCCAGAAAGAGATTATATTGAAGTTGTAAAACGATTACGAGAGGGAGATGTTGTATTGAGGGTACGTCCAGATCAAATACCAGTCAGAGAACGCGGAGACATTATTAGTAGGGTTGTAGATGAAGTTACTGCAAGGAGCAAGGGCTGGCCTTGGCAGGAAGATCCGTGTTTGGATGACGAGGAATAGAGAGGAAGCTTATGGCTAGAAATCGAAAAATAGGCTCAAAAGCCAAGAAACGATGGAAGCAATCTATGACAAGGCTCATAGATGGTTTAGGCCGTCGTATTATTATTTATTTGCCAGATAGACGGGCAGAATGTCCAAATTGTTATTATGATAAAGTACATGACAAGAGTTCTGGTGTGTGCAAGGCAAACCCCTCTAGCCCTAATTACTTTACCCATGGACGGTGCCCAGTTTGTAGTGGTAAAGGTGTGATAACTACTTCTCGTAGAAAATGTATACAAGGTATAGTTATTTGGAATCCTCAAGGTAATGCTACTAATAATTTAACTTTTAGTGAAGCCGGTATGGAAGGAGCAACGTCGGTAGAAATAAAAACTGATGTATGTTATTTAGATTTAATTAAAATATCTAAATATGTCATAATTGACGGAATAAAGTGTAAATTATCTAACCCGCCTATAATTAGAGGAATAGGTGGTAAATCTGTTTTGATAGCTGCTTTTATCACTATGGATAAACCAAGGAGAGGTAGCGGTGAATACGTCAATTAAGGAAGGATTAATTAATCTTATAAAGGTAGATATTAAAAACGATATTATATCTCAGCTTATGGAAAGGTTTGATAACGAAATCGTAGTGTTAGAGGACGAAGAGGATCCTATGCGGCCATCTGTTTGTCGGGAGGAATTTGAATCTTTTTTGGAAGAAACGATAAATGATAGTTTGGTAATTACTAAAGATCAAATAAAATTTGGTGTTGGTGATGAGCGTAAATTGGGATTCGATGAAGAATTAGATCCAGATACTACAGATTGTATAAAAATAATAGGTACTATTTTACAAGGAATCACTGGTGAGTATGTTTTGGTTACTACGGAAATGGCAAGGGAGATGTTTCCCAAAGAACGTTATAGTCGTTTAGGTCGAACTGGTCAAGCATATTTAATGTCTAGAGAAGAATATAATCAAGGTATTGAATTACGGGGATGGCCTGAAAAACCTAATTGGAGGTTTTCTAATTTTCGTGGGATACCCGATTTCTTTGAGCAAATTCAGTTAGATATGAATAAATATAAAAAGAAATTAGGGGCTAGGTAATGAAAAGAGTACGCAAAGAAGACATTAGCTTACATCATTATATAAAAAATTACGTACTTTCTGATTTTGTGGAAACCGATACCACCACCTTATCTTATTTGGAAGACCAGTCATCTACGGGTTCATATGTGTATGAAGCTCAGTTTTCAGTGGTACCAAGCCCTGTAAGTTTAGGACGCGGTTGGAGATATTTAGATAATCCATCGGATTTAACTGAACAACAAAATGCTATCACCGTTTATGATGAATTTGGATCGGTAATTAGTGGTTCAAACTATCGTGTTGATTATATTGATGGACGTATAATAATGCCTAATCAGAGCATAACCCCATCGAGTGTGATGTATAAATGGAATTATGTGGCCGTTGTGGATGAATGGTCTGCGGTTGAAAGCTCAGAAGTTCCCATAATAGTTATCGATATTTCAGGATTTATTAAAGAGGGTTTTCAATTAGGTGCTGGTAAAAGAGTTCCTAGACGTGTTAATTTAAACGTATTTGCAGTAGATACGGCTGAACGGGATGATATAATGGAAACGTTATATGACGGCTTGTATCTTAAAAGCTGCGCCAATCAGCAATTCTCTAAAGGAACTATGCTTGATTGGGACGGTACATTTAATAATGATTATGAATATTCTACAATCAGTGGTTCTAGCTCTTTGAAGTTTGAAGATGTAGAAGCAAGATCAATTTTTGTACCTTTAATGACTATCCCAAACAGAGAAATGATGATGTTAAGTGATTTGAATAGATATAGAGGACGAGTTAGATGTGAAATGTTTCATTGGGACGAAGGGTGGTAGCCTCACTACTCTTCAAAACCAAAGCTTTAATGCTTGGAAAAGGGTAAGGCGTTTAAACTATCAGATAATGCCTCTATCTGTAAGGTTTGAACAAGGATTGGATTAACAACACAATAAAACCAACCTCAATTGTGTTAGATTAACTTAAGGAGGAATATTAGATTATGGCTAGAAAGAGAAATAGAATTATCTATGGTTCTCAGTCAGTATGGTGTAATGGTGAAATTCTTTATAGAGTGCAAACTCTTGGTAGCACCACTACTTTTACCTCTGAAGATATTTTCGAGCTAGGCCATTTGGACATCATTGATGTTGTCGATGACGTGCCTGCTGTTGCGGTCACTCTGAATACAAATGACTGGGGAGATGTAAAAACTATGGCGGTTCTGGCACAGGTTACAGCTGATAAACTTGCTATGGATGCTACGGCATCTGGAAGCAACGCTAACCTTATTGCTGGTGGATCCGATTATTTACATGGTGTTTCTCTAGCCGATTTCGCGGTAACTTGTGGTAATTTGACTGGTGTTTCTCTATGGGCTCCTATTCAAAATGAATGTGATCTTGGTACTTTGGCTGATAACATTGACCAAACCCTTTATATGGATGAAGTTTATGTTAATAGTCTTGAGTTCAGTTATACAACTGGTGCAAATGCGACCGAGAATTATGGAGCTGAAACAGACCAGAAAATGTGGTTACTGAATGCTGGTAGGTTTGTAAACTGGGAAGAGTCTGTGTACACAACTTTTTCTGGTGGTAGTTTTACAGTGGGTAATGGAGTAACAATTCCAGTACTTTCTGATGGTTCTTTGGCATTCCTTAGAACTTCAGAAGATGGTGAAAGATCTGTAAGTTTTTATGATAGTAGCGAAAATGAAGTTATTAATTACGCAGTAGTTTCAGGAGTAGCCGCTGATGCATCTGATTTTGTGTACAATGAAGCTACAGATACTATGTATGTACCTACTGGATTAACTATTGGAGCTGGTGATAAAGTTTATGCACTATTTGGTGCTGATGGTTATACAGCTGCTATGGGTAACAAATATTTTGAAGCCTTAAGTGATGTGGATCGTCCGGCAACTGTTGGTGCGTTGAGACAGGGTCAGGTGGAAGTTTATGTTGTTTCAGACAGTGACGCTTCTTATGCAAATGCATGGAGATTAACTGGTGTGACAATTACTTCAGACCTTACTCGTGAGCCTCTTGCTGAACTTGGTCACCTCGGTCCATATGATAGACCGTTGACATTACCTATTCCTATTACAGTAACTATCGATACCACTGCGGGTGATTTAGAGCATTGGGCACGCTTTGCTGATAAGTATGCGGATTATGCAGCTGGCGATCTTGATGATATCGACCTTGCGGATTTAACTGCTTCTGAAGATCTTAAACTTGTTGTTAAGGTTTATGCGCAAACCGATGAGGAAGCTGGTGGAACTGGTGCAAATAGAAAGATTGCCCAGGGATCAGATCTTATTGGTAAGTCATATTTTAACGACGGGGTAAAGGGTACTTATGCAGCTGCTGGTGAACAAGAGTACGCTCTTAAAACCATCACTGTTGAGCATATTAAGATTACCGATGAAGCGTATACAATAGATATGGGAACTAATGCTACACAAACGTTTGGTTTCCGTTCTACTAATGATTTGTATGTGGTTAAGGGTGATGTATCACTTAGCTTGGTTCAGAGTAGTATTCGAAGAAGCACCACATAATTTGTGAGTTTGTGTGAATTTATAGGATGTTGTGTGCGGGGGTTTCCTTACTCCCGCGCACACATAATTATGGAAAGGAGTAAAATTGATTATGGGAAATGATAGAGTGGATAAGCACAAGGAAAAGATGAATCACATGGTTAAAGAGGAAGTAACAAAAATGTTTGAAAAAATTTTGGATTATGCTGAAGTTGCTGTGCCAAACAGTGACCAATATAAAAAGCTCAGATCTAAAATTTTGAGAGTCGGAAATAACTGTATAAGAAACATTCAAAAAGATGTTGACAGGCATTATGATGTTAAGTACAGGGCATCGGCTGAAACTATTGTTGAAGTAATACAAAAATAAGGTAAAGGTTAGATTGAAAAGGAGTATTTATTATGGCAGATGAAAAAAAAGATAAGTCTATGGAAGAAAGAGAAGGTAGAAGAGTTTTTCAGGACCCTGAAAATGAAAAGGATTATTATATAGCGGCGCCTACTGCTGATGATATTCGAGGTGCTGATTGGCAATATAGTAAAACTTATACCAAGTCTTTGGTGGAAGGCATTACGACTTCCGCTGAGATGATGGATATTTTGATGCGTCGAGGTGTTATTGGTCCAGAATTTGAACAGCGTCAAAGAGAATTGTCGGATAATTTAGCTGCTAAAGTTTTGGAACTTCAAACTACTGATAGTGTAGACGAAAAACAAATGTTGGCTATGGCAGTAGCTAATGCTCGAGAAGAGTTGTTTAATTGGAATCAAAGGCTTAATGGCCCAATGTCTAACACTTGTGAACAAATAGCAGATGATGCGCGATTAGAATATTTAACATCACGAATGGTTGAGCATGAAGATGGTTCTAAATTCTGGGAATCTTATGAAGATTTTCTTAAGGAACGAAGTCAGGCTTTGGCTGTTAGAGCACGATTTGAAGTTATGCTTTATTTGCAGGGGTTGGAATCTAATTTTATGGAACAAACCCCAGAAGCTGTAGCTATGAAGGAAGTTGAATCTGAATTGAAAAAGAAGGCTACCAAAGCTATTGAAGATTTGGCTAAAAAACAAGAAGAGGAAGATAAAAAGAAGTTAGAATCGAAGTCTAAAACAGATAAGCCTAAAAGAAAAAGAACCACTAAGAAGAAATCTACTAAAAAATCTTCGGAGTAAAAATGCAATTAACTCATGAAGAGGTAGAGGAATATTTGGAGTTTATTTCTATAGGCTCCAAAATAATAGATATTGATAGTAAAGGTATTTTATTTAAATACCCGAATATGTATTTAAGAATGCTCTCTAGACGTGTATATAAATCTGATTATAATATTGCCATCGAAGAAGGGTTGTTGACTTATGAACAGATGGCAGATGTAATTAAACAGCGAAATTTAATTGATGAATCTGAACGAAAGAAATTAACTAAATTAGAATCTCAGATAGAAGCTCAGAAAGTATTATTAGCTAAGACTACTAGAGTTAAGGCTAATCAAAATCGTATAAAAGGTATTATAGCGGATTTAGAAAAACAAAAATCTAAGATTGAAGCAAAAGAAAGATCAAAATTCGCTATGACTGCTGAAACGCGAGCTGAGGAAGCTAAGATTTTATTTTTATGTTATAGTAGTACTTTTGATGTTAATACTGATAAGTTATACTGGGATAGTTTAGAAGATTTTAAAAATGAATCCGATTATATATTTCGACAGGCTGTTTTGTCAGAATTTATAAGTTTTTATACAGGTATCAGAACGCCTGTAATAAGGGCTATCGCTCGTAGTAATTTGTGGAGGATTAAATACATTACTAGTGTAAAAACCGGAGATTCGTTATTTAATGTACCTATTTCTGAATACACTGGTGATATGTTGAATTTGGTGTATTGGTCTCATTATTATCAGAACTTAAACGAAATGATGCCCGAAGATCAACCACCAGATGATATTATTGAAGATGATGAGGCTTTGGACGCTTTTATGCAAGATTATCACAATGAAAGGTCCAAGGATATAGCGGAAAGGAAACATAGGAAAGGTAATAAAGGCACTCTGTCAGCTTTTAATCAAGAAGAGGTAATCGTAGCTCGAACTAATGAGTTGTTTGAAGACATTGAGTTTGATGAACCTAGAGAAGCGGCAGCAATTAAAAATAAGGCATTAGTTCAAAAGAAAACACGCCGAAGATAACCTACATAATACAGGCTCAGATAGGTAGGGAAATTTTTAGTTTTAGTGATTAGGGCATATACAAATACATAATTGTATATAGGGGGAATGAGCCTTGCCAGTCCAAGAGTTCAATTTTAATATAAAATCACAACCTATTGGAGATGAGGCTAAAAGTCTTATCAAAGCATTAAATGATTTGAAACAAATCATAACCACTAAGCAACCGACTTCTGTGGATGTGGATACGTCTGCTCTTGAAAAGTCAATTAATAAACTTATTAGCAGTTTAGACAAACAAAGTGGTGATTTTGGTAAGAAACTAAAAGAAGTAGCCGGTCAGCTCAAAGTTACATCAAAAGTTGAAGGTGCTGTCTCAACTCCGGATATAAAGCTATTAGATCAAAGTTTGAAAACTTTATCTAAAAAATTAGATAAACTTTCTGCGGAAGATTTGTCTAAAAAAGTGGCTATAGTTGATTTAGAAACTGCTCCAGTAAAACGTGGTGGCAAGTTAGCTGGCAAAACAGACTTTATTACTCAAGTAGGTGTTATTGAAGCTACGCTTAAAGATATTCTTACTAAAACCGCTGAGGAGTTACAAAAAGCTGGTAAGATTAAAGAGATTAATATTAAGCCATCTGCTGGTATGACAGAAGCGGATTATAAAAAGATATTTGAAGATATTGTTAAAAAAGGATTTAAACCTGTAGATTTTAATAAGTTAGTTCAACAAGGTAAACCTTTCGAAGAAGCTATGAAGGAAGTCGGTGATATTCTTAAGGATTCGGCTATTGTTGCAGGTCATAATTTAGTTAGTTTTGATGCCAAGGTGCTTGATGCGGCTTTAAAACAAGCTAAAGTAGATATAGATCTTGCTGGTAAAGAGTATTTAGATACAGTAAGAGAAGCTAGAAAAGCATTTCCAACCCGTAAAAGTCACGCATTGGAATCTTATGAAAAAGATTTAGTTGATGCGGGAAAGACATATAGTGGTGTGGCTCATGAAGCAGCTCATGATGTTGCTGTTACTGCGGATGTTATGAAAGCGTTGGCTAAAAGTAGTAAAGAATTAGAAGCTGCTGAAAATAATTTAGGTAATTTATTTGAGCAAGTTTCAAATAAAATAACCGGATTGTTTACATCATTAACTAGAACAGAAGAAAATCTGAGTAATTTTAGTGATATTATATCGAAAGATGTTAATGCTTTTAAAGCATTTAATAATACTGTTACAGCTACAGATCAAAGTTTGGCTGAATTGACAGGTAAAGCTGATCAAGCAGCAAGAATTACTTCTGATTATGCTAAGAAGGCTAAAATTCAAATAGATGATCTTGCTAAAGTTAGATCTATGCAGGCTGCTGTATTTAAAGAGTCAACAGTTTATCCTACTGGACCTGATGTATCATATAAGCAAACTTTTTATCCTGGTGTTAAGGCAATTAAAAAGATGGAAGTTCTTGTTGATAATTTGTCTAAATCACTAAATAAACTTCAAACAAATATTGTTAAATCATTAGAAGGTGGTTTACGAAGTGGATGGAAAGTTCTTCAGGGTGAGCAAGGCGAAAAATTTCAACTTGGTAAAGGTGGTAGAGAATGGGAACTTACTGTTGTAGATGTAAATAAAATACGTAGACAGTTAAAGCAGTTTAATGTAAATTTGGGCCCTGATGTTGATCCTAGAGACGCTATTCAAGCTTATAAAGAAGCTTTTGTTAAAAGAGAAGAGAGTCGTACAGAAACAAGGGAAGATGTTGCTGCTAAGGTAGAACGGTGGTTATCTCGTGTAAATCCAGAAGATTTAAGTAAATTTTCTGATACTACTAAATTATTAGCTGAACAAGTAAAAGGCGGTAAACTTACTGGAGCACAATTGGCGAATGCTCCTGCCCTACAAGATATTTATAAAGCTACTGTTTTAGAAACTAAGGCGATTGATGATTTACGTAAACAATTTTTTAAAACTATAACAGTACCAGCTGCCAGATTGACAGCACAGGGTACTTTAGGTATAGAAACTAAATATGGAGCAGAAAGATCACTTGCTAATTTTGCTACCATAACAACTGGTTTAGAAAGATTGGCACAAGAATTTAAATTACTTGGTGGTGATTATAATGAATATTTACGTCAACTTAATAGAATAACTGAATTACCTTTTAGACCGGATCCATCAAAACAACCTGAAAAATTTAAAGCTACTGGAGATTTAGCTACTGAATTAATACAAAGAGTTAAATCAGTTGGTGGTAAAGAACTTATTTATAAAGGTTTGAGCGAAGCCGTGCAGTTACGTATGACTGAACGTGGTATGCCGACAGAGGGTTTTGATACTACTTATAGATCATTGGCTCAATTAGAGGAACAAGCATCTAAATTGGGTGTAACATCTTTGGACGTTGCTAAAGCGTTAGACCAAGTAAATTTTGAAAATTTTTATGATGTGTTAGATAGATTATATCAAACTGGTAAAACCCCGTTTATAACTGAAAAAGCTAAAGGTATTAGTGGGGTAGAAGGAGAACGAAGTGTAAGACAGATAGCAAAAATAAAAGACGAATTATTAGGTATAATGCCGTTAGTTGAACCTGGTAGACCTAAAAGGCGCGCTTATGACGAGGAAGTTGTTAAAATTTTAACTCGTAAGGTAGCCAGTGCTAGCCCTTACGCCACTACTTTAAGACCTGAAGAACAGAAAAAACATATAGTAGATGTTGCGTTAGCTTGGCAAGAAATGGCTGATAACGCTCGTAAATTAGGTAGAGCTGGTTTATATGCTAATGCACCAGGCTTAGGTATTCCTGAAGCGAAGCCTATTGATCTTAGTGACTCCGCTAGTTCTCAAATTAATGAGTTTAATAAAACTTCTACATCAGCGTTGAGGGATTTAAATAAAACCGTAGTAAGTGCTAGTACGGCAGGTATTCGTGGATTGGCGCCTTTTGAAAAATTTAGTTCTATTAGTCGTCAAATGTCTTATTCAGCTAACGCGCTGGCTGGTGCACTTCCTAAAGGTGGTTTTGAATTACCTTCTCTTGTAAGTGAACGTGAGAAGGGTATGATTGAAGCAGGTAAATACGGAAAAGGTGGTTATGGTTTAAATGTGTTAACCGAGCTACGTAATACTGCCGCAACATTTGAAGATCAAATAGTTATTTCTGGTAGATTAGCCGAAGCTTTTACTCGTATAGTTAAACCTTTAGTTGGACCTGCGGCGTCCATGATACAAGATATTGGCGAGATGGAACGTGGTAAATTAGTAGGTGTTACTGCTAGAGGTAAAGCTTTAGAAGCCGAAGCTAGAGGTATGGATCCAAAAGATTTTGAAAAATTGGTAGGTAAAGTAACTTCTAAATATCAAGATATACTTGGAGTGCCTAAGACATACCAAGGTCGAGCTGATGTTGCTCAAATATCAGAAGAAATACAAAATGTAATGCGTATGCATCGCGGAGAATCAATAGAGGTTCAAACCGCAAAGTTAAGTGAAACATTTTTAAATTACTTTGGTCGTAAATTGTCCACTAGATTTGGAACTAAAGGTGTTTCAGTTACTCCTGGTAAAATTCCTACAGATATACAAGAAATTCAAGATGTAGCTAAAGCTATGGCTGGTGGTTTAGTGGCTAAAGTTGAACCTGGCGCAGGGCTTGGTTTTGCTAAAATGCCTAAAAGTGTCGGCGAGATGATATCCGATATGTTAGAAAAGACTTTGTCAGGCGAAGATCTTGGTTGGGCAGATATGTTTAGTCAAGAAATACTTGACGATTTAATAACAAGATTACGTGCATCTGGTAATAAATTTATAGTAGATTTATTTACTGAAGCTAGTTACGGTATAGTTTCTAAAGAAGAAGCTGAGAAACAAAAGAAATTATTTTCAGAGACAGCTAATGTTTATAGTGAACTTTTTGGTAAGTCTTTAATGGGCGGTGTTAAAGGCATAGAACAAGTTCAAGAGGACTATGTTGATAAATTAGGTCAAGCACCTTTTAAATTACAACCTATTGAAGCCCGTATCAGTGCTCGTGGTGTAGCTAAACGCGGGTTGATGCCAGAAGTACTTGAAGGTATGGTTAATAATTTAATTGGATCTTTAGAAGAGTCTACAGCTATAAAAGATGTTGATTTAACTGCTGATCCTGGTGTTCGTAAAAAGATGAATGATTATTTACGAGCATTAACTTATTCAGCATTGGATTCGGCAGAGCAAAAAGCTGTAACTAAAAGATTAAGAGCTGAAGGTGCTAGTGAACAAGACATAGAACGTTTAAAAGATTTTGAAAAACAATGGTCTGTGTATACTGACATAGTTAATGAGTATGGAAAGACTATGAAGAGTTTTGTTTCTCCAAAGTTTTTGCAAATTGTGGAGGAACCTCATCTATTTAAGGAATGGTCAGAACGTGATATTTCTAAAGGTGTACGTGGGGAAAAATTAAATTTTCAAGCTTTTGCCGCTTATGCTGGTATTTTTGGTGAAGGTTCTAAAATGATGGAGGAATTGTCTGGGGCTACATCGTTAGCGTCTCGTGAAGGATGGGAACTAATACGCGCTTTACAAATGTTAGACCCATCTATGAAAGATTTAGCTAAAACTATGACCGAAAGTTTGAAAACTGTGAAGTTAAGTGATGTGGATGTTTTCACTGGTCGTACAGCAGAAATTGGAGAACTAGAAGAGACTATTTTTGATGTTGGTAAATTTCCAGCACCTTTTAAATTAAAAATTCCATCTACTGCTCCGGGTAAATTGGGTGAATTTGAAGATCTTTATGTACCTGGACCTGCCGCACGCGCCACTTATGCTGAAGAATTGATGGGAGGACGCGTATCCCCTACGAATATAGCAAGATATTTGAGTAATTTAGTTGAAAGGGCTAAAAACGTTGAAAATTTGATGGCGCTTTCTAAGGAAGGCGAGTTGGATCTAAACGATGAATCGGCTCGAAAATTCGCTAATACAATAAGAGCAGAGCTTACTGAAAAATTAACTTCTACTTATAAAGAATTTGCAGGCATTGAGCAGAAACAAGTTGTTACTCCTGCAAATATTGAATTTATGCAGAGCTATATAGATCAATTGAAAAAATCTCTTTCTCCAGTACGTCATGTAGCCCCAATATATATGACTGCTGAAGCTAAGCGTGGTAATTTAAGGTCTCAAACGGAATTAGAGTCCGTGGAATCTTACGAGCGCCAGTTAAGAAAAACAGATCCTGGCAAAATGTATAGTAAACTGCTTAGTCGTATTATGGATATTTTAATTGGAGCTCAGCCAGAATCATTGAAAGCTGAGGAATCAAAGATAGAAAGGGCTAGGAAGAAATTTACAGAAACTGGTGATGTTCCTAAAGAATATGCTAAGCAATTTCAAAATTTGGGTAAGTTTTATGAAAATGATTTTGATAAAATGTTGGCTGCTTTTCAAAAACGTGTTGAAGAACGACGCGCTGCTAGAGCCGCATTTGATATAGAATTAGAAGCAGGTAATTTAAAAGAATTTTCTGAAAACGTCGGTCTTAATTTACATATGACTGTTAAGGAATCTTTAGAAAGAGCTTTGCAGTCGTTAAGTCGTGCACGAGTTTCTTATTATGAAGAATTAGCTAAACAAGTTATTGGTCCAAAACATGGTATAGAACAAACATTTTTCCAAAGAACTATCCCATTTAGTGTAACGGCTAAAGCGGTAACTGCTGTTACTGATAAAACCAAAGAGCTCGATAAAGCTATCACCAATTTGTCTAGCAGAAGTGGGTCTAATTTTGATAACATAATCGATAAACTTAAAGAAATAAAAAAAGAACATGTTGATTATATAGCAAAAGCCAAACAATTGGGTATGCCAGTACTTAAAGAAGGTGAGATTGGTATACATCCTGAGATGGCTGAACAAATTAAATTAAAGCAAGCGGGCCGAGAAACTGATTTATCTAAATTACTTTCAGAACAATTAGAAGAAGCTTATGTGACTACTGTACGATATCCATTTACAGGAACACTCAGTGTTCAACCTCATAAAGCTAAATTAATGGAAACCGGATTAGCCAGACAGTCATTGGCTGTACCTGGTGCACCAGAAATGAATATAGCTTCTATGACAGAAGAAGTTGTTAAGCCGTTAAGAGAACATATCGATAAATTGGTAGCTGAACGGGAACAACTATGGGAGCGTGGTGGTGATGATGCCGCACAAAAAGCTGCCGAGTTGTCTAAAGAAATAGAGGGTTTAATATCATTAACTAAGGAGTTGACGCCTAAGTTTGTTAATATGGAACAGAAGCTTGACTTTGATGGTGATGCATTATTTTTGCATACTGGTCAAGTTGAAGATTCTCGTATGGAGATTAAGAAGCATTTTGAAGCACTAGGTGATGATGTTACATCTGTGAGATCTTTGTTTAACACATTATTTACTGCCGTAGAAGAAACTAATGTAAAAGCTCTTTCTGAAATGGCTTATATATTCGGTAAGAAGCAGCCAATGGAAAAGGGCTTTAAATTTTTGGAAAAGCCTTATATTGAAAAAGAAGTATCTAATCTTGGTTTAGATGAAGTATTTAAATCTTTGTCTACGTATGAATCTAAAAAACCAGAAACTGATGTTGATTTTAAAAATTGGGTTTCTAAATATTTAACAGAAAATGTTTTTCCTGAAGTATTTAGAAAAGCCGGTGGTACTGAAGCCGAAAGAGCCGCATTTGCCGGAAAAGCTACTGCTGCTTTTGCGGGCGGGGGAGCTGGCATCCCTATGGGGCCTGGTGCTGGTGAGTTTGAAAAAACTGCATCTAAATTATTGGAAGAATTAATTAGGCGTCGTTTATGGGAACAAAAATATAGTGATGCTATTGTTGGTCAGTTATATAAATTACAAACTGGTCAGACTGTTGAAGGTATTAGTAGAGTAGCTCGTTTAACTGAGCTTGAAACTGGTTTCGGCGCTGGTTTAGCTGGAACTGGTAAGCGTAAATTTGAACCCGCTACGGAATTTTTAGAAAGATGGCCTAAGGAAAGTATAGTATTAGGAAATAGACCTGTTCAAGAATTTGCAGCTCGTATGAATGAAATTTTAAGATTTGTTATTCAAAAAGGTCTTGATGAAAAACACGCTGGTGTAGAGGCAGTTGGTAAACACATTATAGCTAATGTTGGCAAAAAAGGTGGAGCCGAAGCTATAATGAATATTATGGAGAAAGAGGAAGATCAGTTTAAGGATTTATGGAAGTTTAATGATCAGATAAAACAAGAAGCTAAACTTAGATTAGGTAAACATCCTACTGAAACTCTTCGTGAAGAATTAAAGAGATTTCAACCAGATATAGCTGAAGATATGTTAGCTGGGATGTCTCGACAAGAATTAATTGATAGAATTACTAAACAAATAGATTTAAGTGCTGTATTTGAAGAACTGTTTAGAATGATTAAGAGACAAGCTATTAAAGGTTACGTTAAAGAATTACGTGGTGGATTAGAAGATCTACCAGTTGAGCAACGAGCTAAAACTGAAGCGGAAGTAGCTCGTATGGGTGGATTTGAACCTTATGCTCGTAAAAAGATAGAAGAAGAATCTATGGAAGATAGGGGTATTAGCATATTAAAATATGTTACTACCAATTTAGAGCCATTATATAAACTACGTACTAGTATGGAAACCATTGGTACTGTAGGTAGTCGTGCTGGTATAAAACCTGATGTTGATATTATTTTACCAGAGCAGAAAAGAGAAGCTGAACGACTTAGTGATGTTTATGAGAATACTTTAAAAACCGCTTATGTATTATCTAGGTCTATGAAAGGTATTGTTTCTGGGGCTCAAGGTGGCGCCCATTCTATGATGGTATTAAGCTCTGTTCAAAAAAGATTGGAAGAGCTTAGTGCTATAGCTAAGAGGGCGGAAGACCTCGGAGTGCCTATGGCAGCAGAAGCCCCAATACCAACAAAACGTATGGAATATGCTGGTGGCGCCTATATGGCAGAGGCTCCTACTCTTTTTGAGGATATATGGTCTAAAGCTTTGATGTCTCAAACTAGATTGGGACCAATAGAACAATTAGATCCTTTAGAATCATGGAATAAAAATATAGAACGTTTAAATAAAGTTAAAAAACAAACTGAGAGTGAGTTAGAAAATTTATCTCAAACTCTTGGTATTCCTATGATTGGTAAGGAAGAAAAGAGTAAAGTTTTCTTTGAATTTGGTGAAAAAAACGAAGATGTAGTAAAAGCAATAGATCTTAGATCTAAGGCGTTTGGTGAATTTCTTTCAACTAAGCAACCAGAATTAACACCGGAAGAAGTAAGAAAATCAACAGATGAATATGCTAAATTTATGACTGATTTACTTAAGTTTCAGGTATCAATGTCTGAACAGGCTAGACGTGTATCTGAAGCTATGAAGGCAGTTCCATTTCAGAAAACCTATCTAGAAAAATCATTCGCTGGCTTGGCTTCTCGAGCCGGAAAATCCCCAACCGAAATAGCAAATGAAATGTCATCTATGGAAGAGTCATCTTCTAAAGCATTTGATAAAGAGATAGTTGCTAAAAGAGAACGACGTTTGCAAGATATACAAGATTATTTTGCTAAGCAACGAACATCAACAGCTCAATCTATGATAGATGTAGCAGCTACTGATCAACCGCAGGTAATACCTGATAGAGATCTTGCTGATAAGGTTAGACAGGCTGCACAGGATTCTATACAACAAATAGCTGAGGTTGTTAATGAAACGGTTGTGTATAAAACTCGTCAGGCTTTGAAAGGTTTGGAGCGTAGAGCTGGCGGTGGTGCTTCGGCTGGTGGTGAGGAAAAAAGATTAGCTGAATTATATCGTGCTAGTGGTATAGCTGGTGGTGGCGGTTACGGAGGTGTGCCACAACCAGAGGCTATTTTAAGACAAATGCTCGGGTTAACTGAACCTAATATGCTTATGGAAGCAACTGCTTTTAGAGGCACTGCTTTACATAGACGTAAGCAATTAGAGATGGGCCGTAAGTATAAACAATTTGGTGGTTTTGAGTTAGAAGGTTTGACCAGATATATTGAAGAGGGCCAAGATTTAATGACTGGGCATTTTGATGTAATTTATAAAGAATCTGAAGATGCTCAGAGAAAATTGGCCGATATTAAAACTATTTATAGTGGTAGAACATTTAAAGCATTGGAAACTTTAGCTAATAATATTAGTAAAGGCGGTATAACTTTAGATTCAGCGTTAAAGAAATTTGAAGAAAGTCAATCGGCTTTTGACAAAGAGTTAGCTAGAAGATTGAATAGTTATATTAGTCAAATTAATTTTTATTTAGAATCTAATAAAGACGCTATTGGAGAAATTATTGTAGTTAGTGCGGAAGATCCTACTAAGGAAGCTAAAATCGAAATTGGTGGATTTGATCCAGCATTATTTGCTAAGGATATTCAAGTAGTAAAAGATGCGAAAATGAAAGTAGCTGAATTATTAGAGGCATTATCTAAAACAGATGATCCTGAAACAATAAAATCTTTATTTAGTGATTATAGAGGTGTCTATGAAGCTTTAGTTGATAAGTTAGGTGAAGTTACATTTGAAACCGTATCAGCCGCATTGCCCACCAGACCTACTTTTGAAGTACTTGAACAGTCACGTTTAAAAAGTTGGGAAGAATTTGCTTCCACTTTGAATAAGGAAGATCAAGATTTATTTGAAAAGCTAAGCGCTGAATATTTAACAGCGTTTGAAAGAATGCGTGGTCCTCGTGCTGAGAAAGTATTTAAGAAATGGCGTATGGAAGGTGTTCCAGCTGGTGGTGCGGGAGCTCCACCTGCGGGGGGAGCTCCTCCTGGTGGTGCTGGAGGCGGCGACGGTTTTGATGATGATGAGTTTAGTGAGTTTAATAAAAAAATACAAGCCATTTTAAATAAGTTGCGTCAGGGTATTGAAATTGATCCAAGCGAAATACTTAAATTAATGGAATTGTATGAACAGGCTCGTAGAAAGTTTAACGAATTGATGGGTAGTAGAGATCCAAAATTATTTAAGGATATGACTGCTAAATATCAAAAATTAATCGAGGAAATTAAACAAACAGTATCTACAGAATATAAAGGTGGATTTGAATCAGCTTATAGAATGTATAATATGCGAGAAAAAGTTGATTCTAATATGGCTGATAATCTTAAAAAGATGGAGAAAGATTATAGTCGATTCAGAACTTTAGATATTGAAACTGAAGCACCAGATAGACCGGAAGCAATGCATAAGAATTTAAAGGCTTTATTTGAAGTGGCTCGTCGAAGACATGGTCTTGTTGGATCTGATACTAAAAAGTTTGGTGCTGATATTGAAAGCTTGATTAAATCAGTGACAGAAGAAGGACCTGGTTTAGATATTTCACGTCAAATAATAGCTGCAGTAGATAAACTTCCTAAAGAAAAACGTGGATACACAGTAAGTATATGGAAACATTATAGGAAGGCTGTAAGTGAATACTTTTTGAAAGAATTAGATAGATTACAAGAAGAAATTGAAAGTGCTCGAACTGAAGATGAGGCTCGTGAATCTTATGCTCAATATGAAAAAACACTTCGTCATTTTAGAGAAACTATAGTTAAAAATTTGGGTAAAGTTAGTGATATATATACTGAAAAAGCATTTGGTGGAACTCGTGAATTTGTAGATCCTGGGTTGGCTAAATTAACTGGTACTTTTAGAACTAAGGATGAAATCTCTGAAATTGCTCGAGCAAGTTCGAGATTATCAGGTGAGTTTCAACCTATAGTTGATATGCTTATAGGTGAAGGTTCTGGGGAAGATATCGAAGCATTAGTGCCGCCTATTGAAAAAGTGCGACGTGCATTCGAAATGTTGACTTCTGATGCAGAGGAATTTAAAAAGACGTTAACTGATGAAGATGCTTTTAGAAGATTTGGTGATCAAATAGCTAAACAGTGGGATTTTACTAAAACTGTTAAAGGTGTTACTCAGTTAAGAGCCGCTTTAGAATCCTGGAATAGAATGCAAGTAGCAGGTATTGGTGATGTTGGTCCGAGTGCTTCTTATACCGAAGCTCAACGTAAAAATATTGAAGAGACTATTAAATTATTGAGACAGTTGGAGAAATCATTTGTACCAACTGGTGGGACGGCTGCGTCCGAAATGGGTTTGGTAGGAGTACCCGGATTTTTGTCTACTTCCGAACAAGAGGCTTTACATAAAAGAAATATAGCAATGACTCGTAAGTATTTTGCTACTCCTGAAGAGGAAGGCGGACCAGAGAGAGGCCGTGCATTTACTTATAGATATAAAATAGTAGATCCTTCCACAAAGCAAATAGTTCGTAATGTAGCGGAAGAGTTTAGAGGTCTTGGTGATACTGTTGATAGTACTGGTAGAAAGATGGGTGTATTTAGACAGAGAACTGAAGACCTATTAAAACAATTCCAGGAAAGACGTGGATTTGGTCAGGCATTCGGTCGTGTTATTAGATGGGGTTTGGCAAGTAATGTGGTTTATGGGTCTGTTAAAGCTCTTAAAGGTATGGTTAATGTTATAAGTGATGTAGAATATGGTATCGCTGTTTTACGTCAAGTTATGAGCCCTCTTGAAAGTGATTTTGAAGGTATTACTATGGCAGCAGTGGATTTTGCTAAAGAGTTTGGATTGCCTATTAGAAATGTTATAGATTCTATGAGGGTGTTTGCTCAGCAAGGTTTGGCACAAGCAGATGTTATTGATAGGACTAGAACGTCTACTTTAGCTGCGAACGTTACCACATTAAATGCGGCAGATGCTACAGAAGCTTTGACAGCTGCAACAAAAGTTTATGGTTTACAAGGTCAGAGTACTCTTAGATTTTTAGATTCATGGAGTCAAGTAGAAGCTCGACACGCTATTACATCTGCTGATTTAGCGAATGCGTTGAAAAAGGCTGCGGCAGCTGCTAAAACATCTGGTGTGGATTTTGATCAGTTGAATGCAATTGTTACTGGTATCGGCGAAACTTCACGTCAAACTGGTAAGGAAATTGGTACTTCATTGAGATTTATGTTTAGAAGGCTACAAGGTGAAAAAGGTCCTAAAGAACTTGGTAAAATAGGTGTTCCGGTTCTTACACCTCAAGGTGATATTAGATCTGGGTTTGAAGTACTTGGGCAGTTAGCTGATAAATGGGGTGATTTAAATCAAGCTCAGAGATTAGCTATAGCTCAAGCTATTGGTGGTCGTCGTCATTATAATAGTTTAATTATTTTAATGGACCATTGGGGTGATGTATTAGATACATTACAAGATAGTATAAACTCAAAGGGCGCTGCTGAACGACGAAATGCTATCGTAATGGATACATATGCAAAGAAGCTCGAACAGGTAAGAGCATCTCTTACTGAATTACAAATTCAATTTGGTAAATTCGCATTACCTATAGCTAAAGGTGCATTAACTGGACTTAAATTACTTATTGAAACTATTTCAAATATACCTACATCTATTAAAGTAGCTTTTGCTGCTGTAGCTTCGTTCTTTACTTTATTAACAAAAGGTGGTAGTTTGTTTGATAAAGTTGCTATGAGTTTTACTAGTTCTGGTAATATATTTGGAGATTTTATTAAGACTGCAAAATCTGAATTAAGTAAAGGTGTGTATGAGATTTTTGGAGAAGGTATTGGTGGATTTAGTTTAGATAATGTATTTAAAGATATAAATACCGAAGGTTTGAAACAGTTTACTGAAGCTACTAAGATGGGAGATCTTGAGTCGGGATTAGGTAAATCTGTATATGTACTTGCCAAAGTAGGTAGATCTTGGAATAATTTTTTAACTGATATAACTAAAGGTAGTGCGTCCGCTACTAATAAAATAGCACATATGTTTGATTTTATAGGTGATAAGTTAATAATGGGAGGTGCGGCGTTAGGTGAAAAAGGTGGACCTGCGGGTATAATTACTGGAGCTTTAACAGCTGCTTTGGGATCTGTATCTGAAATGGCTGGTTATGGTACTGAGAAAGTAGCCAAGATGTTGGGATTGACCGCTGAGCAAATGGCCAGATTGACTAGATCAAGCACTGGAGTTGTTGGCGCATTAGCACCTATGATAGGTTCATTTTTCGCTTTAAAACCTTTATTGTCTGCTGCATGGGATAATTTTAAGAAATTAGCTTTATCAGCCAGTGATTATGAAAAATCTATGAGTGGTTTACGTATGCTTCATAGTGGTGAGTTAGAACGTATAAAAGACCTTGGTTATGAATATGATAAGTTATCTAAACGAATGTCAGATATAAGCATTTCTATGCGACCAGATGTAAAAGCTCGTCAGCAAGAAAGAGAAGAATACAAAAGTCCGCTGCATGAATTAGGTAAGTTGTATGGTGAGGCTACTGATTATGGTAACAAATTAGCAGAAACTAATATTGATTTAGTTAGTGGATTTGATAAATTTGGTAATGCAATTTTAAAAACCACTGATAACATGAAAGGCTATTTGGAGGTATTAGAATCTGCACAGCAACGTAAAATGGCTGAAACTGAATTGGGTGTGTTAGGTGTTTATGTAAAAGATTTAACCAAAACTACTGGTTTGGAGTCATTTAAAAACGAGTTTAAAAAGTTTTTAGCTGAAATTCCAGTGATAGGTGAATCGTTAGCTAAAGCTATAAAAGTATCTCCTGCTAAATCTATAGAAGAATTAAGAGAAAAAGTAGAAGATTTAATAGCGTTAAGAAATAAATATCCTTTGACTACTTCATTTGATATTGATTTAAATAAATATAATCAACAATTAGCTGAAGTTAGAAAGTCTTATAAACAGACTTATAATGATTTTTTAAGAACATTAAGTAATATTCCTGTCGAAGGTTTAAATCCAGCTCAAGTGTCTGAGATGTTTAGTAGACCTGAATTTAAGGAAGGTTTTGAAGTAATAGCCAATATAGAGCCAAGATTACAAACTGGTGCTTTAAGAGGTAAAGTAAATTGGCAAGATGTTCTTGGTACAGAGGTTCTTAAAAAGTTGTATCCGAGTAAGCCGTTAGATTTTACAGCACAGTTAACTAAAGGTTTGCTAGAACAAGCTAATATTAGTCCTAGAGACGCAGAAGCTTTTTCTGGTGATATTGTATTGTTTACGGATGAAATTGCTAAGAAATATGAAATGGCTGGTAACCAAGCCATTTTGAAAATGCAGGAAACTAGTGAAGGTATTGTTAAATGGACAGTACAATTTTTTGATAAAGAATTATCTACTATTAAAGAATTGCCATTTGATAAGGTATCCAAATTTGTAGATTCTATATTTCCAGTACAAGCAATATCTGATAGATTATATGAAAATATTGAAGTATTAAAAGAATTTGTAGCGGGTGCGGGTGCTGGTCTTCGTGGTATTACTGAAAAAACTTTTAAAAAAGATTTTAGTTTAGGAGAAAGATTTTTTAGCCAGTTACCTACAACTACGTTGCTACAAACTACTAAGGGGTATGAACCTGGGCGTGGTTTTGGTGAAGTGCCTTTTAAGTCAGGATGGGATAAATGGATAGATGATAATTTTTTCAAACCTATGACTGAATATACACGGCTGTTGGAACAATTAAAACCAGCTGATTTACCAACTGGTGAATCTGAATTAGCACCAGGTCTTACAGAAGATATTGCTTCTCTTCAAGATATATTGAAAAATAATCAAGTTGTGCTACAATATAGAGCTGTTCATGAAGATTTAATAAAATCCATATCTGAAGGTAGTCGAGTTTTAAAAGAAAATATTGCTGCTGAACGTAATAGAAATGAATATATTGTACAAAGTAGTGGTTATTTGAAGGGCCTTGCCGAAGATATGGCTGATGTTAATTTAGGGGTTAAAAAATATACTGATCTTACATTACAACAAAGACTAGCTTTGGCTGAAGTTGGTAGAAATATGCAGCCATTTACAACAGCACGTCAACAATATAGGGAAGGTACGGTAGAAAGACAATCGATAGTAGATTCTATAACTAATATAGATAAATCATTGATAGCTGTACGTGAAATAGGTGATGTAGCTAGAAGTTTTGGGGCTGCTTTACCTACTCAAGATCTTGCAAACTATATAGAAGAAATTGCTAAAACTGGTGATCGTGGTACTGGATTACTTCTTGGTGAAACAAAGAAAGTGGAAAGTAATACAGCTGCTACGGTAGAAAGATTAGACCAGATATTGGAACAAGGTGGTGACTCAGCTGCTATTGAGCGGATTGTTGAACGTACCAGTGGTCGTCGTAATATTATAGATAAGTTGGAATACTTAACAGAAAGACGTAATAAAGCAGCTAAAAAAGATAACACAGAATTAGTAACGACTTATGATAGAGCCATTGATAAACTTACCTCTAAACTTGTTAGTGAAGTTGGGCCAGAAAAAGCTCTCAAATATGTTGGCAAAAACGCTCCAATGTTTTTTGGTAAGCAAGATTATACTCAGGCTGAGTTTATAAAAAGAGCACTTGGAAATACTAATTTTGAAGGATTTAGTAAAGCTTTAGAAAGAGTTCAGCCAGGTATAACTAAAACCAAAGAATTCACAGATCTTGTTGCACTACAACAAGAGCAGTCTACAGAACAGGTGGTAAGTAATAAAAATCTTCAGAAATTATTAGCTATATACAGTACTATAGAACATTTTAATAAGGTTTCAACTAATAGACAAATAAAAGCTTTAGATTCTCAATTAGGCGAACTTGAAGTTCAAAGAAAAGAATTACAAAAAGCTGGTACACCTACAGAAGATATAACAAATAAAATAGCTGAACTTACTACACAGCGCGGAGAACTTGCAACAAGAGCTTCTGGACAAGCTATGCGTGAGGTTATAGCTCCAATAGCACTAGCTTCGCAAGAAATAGCTAAATCGTTTGGTGTTACAGATAGACAGTTGCGTATACTTGGCGGAACTATTGGTGGTACTTATCTTGCTTGGAAAGCTTGGAATAAATTAACTGGAGAACCAATTCCAGAATATATAGAAGAACTCGGCGCTAAGTCAGCAGAAGCAGCGCAACGTATGTCTCAAGAAGGTATTTCTGGTAAGGCGTGGAGAACATATTATGCTGCTAAAGATGTTGTGTTTGGTAAAAATCTTGATGAAAAGTTAAAAGAAGCAGAGAAGAAAATTAAAGAAGAAAAAGTATTAACTGAAGAAGAAACAAAACGAGCTACAGAAAAGGTTATGTATGCCGGTAAAGGCAAAGAAGCCCCACTTTTATTAGAGAGCGGCATGACTGATAAAAAGAAACCCACTGATGTGCTTAAAGATATGTTGAAGGATTTTAAAAATGATTTTAAGCAGAGCGGTGAAACAATAATTCAAGGTGCGGAAAAAGCCGAAGATAGTGTTGTTACTGGGGCAGAGGGATTTATGAGTAGGCTTAAAAAAGCTATACCAGATAAAGAGAAATTTGGTGAACTTAAAGAGGCCATGAAAGATGTATTTAAAAAGTATTACGGTAAAGGGACTGCTACGGGGGCTGGTATATTAGGAAGTGCTGGCATATATTCAGAAGAAAAGGCTGCTGAACAGAGAGAAACTAGTGCCAAAATTATGTCGGAATTGCGTAGATTGATGCGTAAATATGGTATTAAGCCAGAAGAAGATACTGTTATTTTTGGTGGCGAACGTGCAGAAGAAAGCGAAGTTAGACGAGCTGGTAAAGCTGAAAGTTTAGGGCAGGCTGTTAGACGCGCTGTTGAATATACAAAAGCCAAAGACAAAGCCAGACCAGCGGAAGATAAAATATTAGACGAAAATTCTGCTCAAACTGGAATACTACATGGAATATATGAACAAACTAAACGTACAGCCGAAAACACTAATACTTTCTCTGAGAATTTAAGCGATGAATTAAAAGCTGGACGTGAAGATCGTAGAGATGAAGTAGATAATATTTTAACCAATGTTGATAAATTGAGAGGTGAATATTTAGAAAGAGCTGGGACTAGAGTTAGTCCATTGAAACAAATCGTAGCAGCTTTGTTGGCGGCTACTTCTGCTGGTTATGTAAGTGAAAAAAGTGAGCAGCGTCGAAGAAATAATGAGTTAGAAAATAGAGCTGAAAAACAAGTAGAGCTTGTTGATAATATTATAGAAAAATATCCAGATGTTATTAGCAAAGCTATCGGTGATTTTAATACTACCATCGTAAATGCCGGAGAGGGTTTATCAGTTGAAACTGAAAAAGTTCAAAAAGCTGTTGATACTGAAGCCTCAGAAAAAACTATGGTAAGCCGATTGGAAGATTTGCGTAATCGTATGACTGAAGCATATGAGAGTGTGAATGAGTCTATGGAGGAAGCTGCACAACGAATGTCTGAATTAGAATTAGCAGAAGAAATGAAAAAACAGCTTGAAGATTTAGATAACGCTATAAAGAGTTCGACAGCTATACAAAATCTTGAAAAAAAATTCAGCGTAGAAACTAGTGGTGTATTAGCTGGTAAACGTGCTCCGCAATTTCAACTTGGTACTCAGAGCATGTTAGATTTGTCTCCAGCTGAGTCATTAACATTTAAAGAAGATTATAGTAGACCTATAATGGGTAGTATTAAACGCACAATGAATAATTTCACAGGTGCTATTGGTTCTGTTTGGGAAAAAGCTATGGGGTCCATCGGTAATGCTATTAGCACTGTTACTTTACATATTTTTGATGACACCTATTCTGATTTAGCTGAACAATATGAGCAAGGCACTTCTGAACTATCACATTTGATGGAGGTTGCGTCTAGTATAACTACTGAAATGACTGCATTACGAGCAGCTCCTATGACAGATGAATCAAAAGCTAGATATGAAGCTTTAGAAGATAATCTCGGTGAAATAACTGATAGGATGGGTGATTTAAATGAAAGTTTGATCAAAACTTCTGTTAGTTTACAAAGTGTTATAGCTGCTGAAGAATTTCGTATTAGAACGCTTAAAACTGAAGTTGAAGCGAGTGCTAAATTTAGCCAAGCATATGTGGGCACTATGATTCCTACTGATCCTTTTAGTTATCTTGGTAAGCAGGGATTAGGAGCTGGGGGTTTTGATTTACAATTGGCTAAAACTTCTGATGAGTTAACTAATAGTGAAAGACTTTTATTAGAAGCTAGAAAATCTAATAACACTGATCTTATAGATAGTATACATAAATATACCGCATTAACTTCAGTATTGGATGGTCAGAAACAACAAGCTGCTGAAACCGCTGGAAAAATCAGTAAATTAATAATAGAGTATCGAGAGCAATCTAAGGTTTTAGGAATAAATCACGATAAAGTTAAATTGATTAAAAATAGTTTAGATTCTCAGATAAAGTCATATATGACTTTAAAAGACTCTATGGATAAACATATAGAATCATTGAAAGAATTAGATGCAGTGCAATCAGGTTTAAATTTTAGTAGATTGATTAATGAATTGCAAGGACTTAAAAAGAGTTATTTAGAGACATCTAGAGCTAATGAATTTAAACGTATTACTGAGGGTGTGGATAAGATATTAGGTGGCTCGCATCCTTTGGCTAAAGTAGCTCCATCATACGCTGCTTTACAAGCTGGGGTACCGGAAGATCAATTGTTAAACATGAATAAATATCAATTGAGAATGGCAGAGTTAGTTGCTCAACCGGGGCCTGGGCCAACACTTGAACAGGTAAATGCCATTAGGTTTGGTAAAACAGTAGATGTATGGGCTTATGAGCAAGCTAAGCAAAATGATGAATTGAGACGTCAGCGTGAACAGGCAATTCAATATAACAATGCTTTTTCTAGAGCTATTAAAACCGCCGAAGCTACTGGAACTGAGCAGGATGTAGCGAAATTGAGAGAATTACAAGGCGCTTTTATTAAAGAAGCTAAAACAATGTATGAAGTAAAAGAGGTTGATGAGAGCGGAGTACGTTATTATAAAGGTATAGATTTCGATAAATATATAAGAGCGAGTGAAGGTTTATTTAAAGATTTAGGTTTAGGGGATATGGAATCTAATGTAACTATGCCTATTGTTACTTCTATTGATAATAATACTAAAAGAATAATAGCAGCGCTTCAAGGCAAAGATCTTTATAAAGATACAGAGAGAGGCTTTTTCAGTAAACTTTTTGGATTTGGTAATGATGATTTGATTGATAAAAAACAATCTGGTGGGTTTATTACTGGTCCTGGAGGTCCGCGAGAGGATCGTGTATTAACTAGAGTAAGTCCTGGTGAATATGTTATAAAAGCAAGTTCGGCAAAAAATATAGCTAATAAGTATGGAGCTGGTGTATTACATTCTATGAATAATACAGGTGAGATGCCTAAAGTTGCTAAAGGAGGATTAATACCTAGATTTCAAGACGGTGGTCGTCCTGATGAATTTATAAAAGCTTCTAGCACAGATGAAGTACCTGAAGGTATGGTTTATGATTATGATTTAGGTGGTTTTAGAAAGAAAGTAACTATAGAGGATGTGGAAAGAACTCATTCTGAGGTCAAAGGCATGCTAAAAAGTATGGAAGCCTTTGATAGATATTCACAAATGAAGGCAGAACAAGAAACCGAGGAATATATGGATCAGCTAGATGAAAAGATGAAGCAAAAATATTCCATTAGCGGTGTATTTAGGTCTTTAGGAGACAAACTAAGTGCTGCTCGTAAAAAAAATCAAGGGTTAGGATTTGATTTTTCTAAAGATAAAGGAACTGTTGGTAATATTGCTGAAGCTGTGGAAGGAGTAACCAGCACAGGTAAAGTGTTTTCTTTGGGAGTATTGGAATCTGTACCTAGATTATTCCAATGGGTTGCTCAGATTGGTGAGGGGATGTTTGGATTAGGTAAAACAGCCATTACTAAAGGTACTAAAGCCGAAACTTATACAAAGGGTTTTAAAAATATAATTGATTTTTATACTAAGAAAGATGTATTGAAAGAAACAGGGTCTATACTTAAAGATACTGGTATCGGTTTAACTAAAGGTATAGGTGATATGTTTGTAAGACTAGGCGAAGGTGATATGACAGCCGCTTATGATGTAGCTTCTTTGGTTGCTCCTATTAAAAGTGGAGCTGCTTTAAAATCAGGCAAGTTTTTTAAAGCAGGAAAACTTGCGCCTTCTAAGTATTACAAAGAGCTATTATCGAATAGAAGTACTGATACAATTGCTAAAAGTTATCGTAAATTGTTTCCTAATAAAAAGGTTTTTGAAGATACTATGGAAGCTTATTATAAAAAAGTTTATTCTGAAACGATGGATCCAAGTAAAATAGACGCGTCTATTCGTTTGATAAATGAAATTAGGAAAGGTGCTATAATTGAGCCGTCTTTAGGTGAAAAAGTAATGGGGGCAGGAATTGGAGTTAAAACTAAGGCTAGTGAAATTTTTAGTGGTATTAAATCTAAATCTAAAGATGCTTGGAGTTTTGGTAATAAAAATATTGATGAAGCAATACGCATTATGAGTGATAAGTCTAAGAAATATAGAAAGGGGTTTAGTGAAAAATATAAACAAGCTGGTGGTATATCTGGTATAGCTGATAAAGCGGCTAGTAATTTGAATAAATTTGATGATTGGGTGGATGAGCTTGTGAAATCAGCTGGCCCAAAAGTTTCTAGTATGGCAAATACTGCTAAAGAATATACTAAAACTGGTATTGGAAAAGCTAAAACTGCTGCATTTGGAGTAACTAAGAAAGCTGCTAAATATACGGCTTTAAAAGGACTGGATCTGTTAACACCAAGGTCACTTAAATGGTTGTATAATTTTATAAAAGAAAGACCAGAGATTTTTTCTGATATGGCAAAGAAAGGAAAGTCTTTTTATGAGTCATTTGCTAAAAAATTTAGCGGCAGCGAAAGTGCTGATTGGGGTAAAAAAGCTAGTGGTTTTTGGAACCGTTGGGATGCTGGAGAATATAGTAAAAAGTCTGGTAATTATAGATGGAGATCAGGTTCTAGTGAAAAAGCAGAATCAGGTAGTTATAGAAATAGAAGAGATTTTTGGGAAGAGGGTTTAAAAAATGAGGATCCTGAAGCTTATAGAAAGTATCAACAGTATAAAGAAACCGCAAAGGAAAATATGCGTCGTCGCGCTGAGGAACAAGCGGCATATAAGAGTAGTCGAAAGTCAGCAAAAGATATTAGAGATGAATTACTACGGGCTAAAGCTAAATATGGGTCTCAATCAAAAGAATATCAAGATTTATTTAATGATTTTTTAAATAAATATGTTCGTGGAAAAGGTGGGTCAGTTGATAGTGGTATAAATAAGTTTTCATTGAGTGTTGCTCATCCAGAAGGTTTTGGAGAAGGCGGTTTAATAAAATCGCTTTGGAAAGCTATATTTGGTCAGGCTAAAAAAGAAGATAAAACAATTACTTCGGTATTTCAAGCATCCGATGTGATTAATAAGCGTAAAAAATCTCAAGCTGAACAGATAAAAGCTATTTTTGGTGAAAAAAAATCTGGTGGGTTAATAGGTTTTAAAGATGGTGGTGGTGTATTATCTACTAAGGCTTACCAAGATGTACATAAGTATTTTGTAGATGAAGAAGCCGAGACGCCCGAATGGAATAAGGAAATAGCTGGGTATCTTAGAACAAGAATAAGTAAAATAGAAGATTTAGACGCTTATTATTTATCTGAAGATTTAAAAAAGATTGAAGAAGGAGATAAAAAAAGTTGGAAGGAATTTTATAATAAGATATTAGATTATGAAGATATTGCTGATAAAGTTTTTGAGTCTATTCCAGCCCCTATTATTCCGAAAAAAGAATCTGGTACTGGTGGTTATAATTTAAAGAAAGGAATGAAGGCTGCTAGTGGTAGAACTCGTGCTGCGCAATTAAAAGAAATTATGGATGCTACGAAAGCACAGGGTGGTTTGTTAAAGGGGTATGCTAAAGGCGGCGGTACTGATAGTATGCTAGCGGCTTTAAGTCCTGGTGAATTTGTATTAAATAAAGAGGCTACTGATAAAATAAGTAGTAAATATGGGCTAAAATCACTTGAATTTATGAATAAAGAAGGTGAACTGCCTGGGTTTGCTTTAGGCGGTATTGTAGCTAAGCGGAGTTATGCGGATGGTGGTCCAGTTTATGATAGTAAAGCTATAACTAATGTATCTGTAGATACTTTAAATACACAGCAGTTGGGTGAAGAGATAGGGGATAGTATTGCTAGAAAACTTGAATCTGTTACATTTAAACCAGTCGAGCTTGCTGAAGATTCTATTGAAATTTCCTCAGATTCTATTAAAGGTATATCAGATGCCATTGAGAGTGTAAATAGGGGTGTAACGGCTGTAGGAGCTGAGGAGGCCACTACAAAGATTGACGAATTTATCGACGCTGCTAACTCTAGATTAGAAACATTTTCTGTAAAAATAGATGAGCAAAGTGAATCGATTGAGATACTACATACAAGTATTGAAGAAGCTACTGATAGAATTAATGATATAGATGTTACTTCTATAAATATGAAGTTGGGTGAGTTAGAACTAAGTGTTTCCGAATTAGTTACTAAAGATGAATTAAATGTTTCAGGTAGTGATCTTGATTCGAATATAGATTATAAAATACATGAAGCTATTAATTTTATAGAAGAGAGATATATATCTGGAGTTAAAACAGATATAAATATCATTAATGGTAAAATAAGTGATTTACAATATGACCTGGATGATACAAAAGATCACCTTAATGGTGAAGTAAGTAGATTGGGATGGGGGATTTAATAAATGCCTATAAATTCAGATGATAGATTTTATGAATGGGAAGGGATAGGAGAAAGGTGGATCACTAAAGAAGAATCTTTTGATAGTGAATACCCATCTAAGCCTCAAAAAGAAGGAGATTCTGTAGCTAAATGGGTTATTGAAGATGTTTTTGGTTTGACTTTGGATGATGATTCTAGAGATATAGGCAGTACTTTACCTGGTTATGATATTATTGGGCGTGATCCTTATGATGTTGTTAGATTGTCTCTTATAGCTGATGTGGTAAAAGAAGGAATATTTTATGAGTGTTATATGGATGGTGAAGGTATTGTTCATTATTATAGTATAGGCGTAGATCGTAGTGATATAGATAGGCATATTTTGTACTCAATAGATAATGGTGAGATGCAGATGAAATGTGATAATGTAATGGTTACAGGATATGATCCACCACCGAAACGATATGCTGGTAATGAATTTAATTTATTAACATTTGCTAATTCCTTAATAAATTCTGGTGATCAAGATTTATGGGATTTGGATAGAGGTTCATATCCATTATATACTACTTTTGCAGAAGTACTTGGTCCAGAGGCATGTCCATTTAAGTTTGAAGGATCTATAGAATATGGCGGTAATCCAGATACGTTGGATGATATAGAACCGGAACAATTTGAAAGACTTTTAGTATATAATCCAGAGGAATTTGAGAGTGTTGTTAATTATTTTTATAAAATAGAAGTCGATTTTTTTGATCAATATAATACTACAGTATCTTTTTCTGATACTAGTGTTAGATATCAAGAATTAGATGGTTTTGGTAAATTGCAAACACGAAATTGGGTATCTAGTGATAGATATATTAGTAAATATTGTTTGGAAGGCCGCCTTGACGAACCAGATCCTGATGTTGGAGTTAGATTACCCAGAAGTAATGAATATAAATTTAAAGGTGTTGCGGATGTTTATATTTATGGTTATAAATTAAAATCGATAAAGCTTAATTATACTTTTAGTTTGGATAAGGAAAAAATTAATGATCCATCTGGTTCAGAAGTATTTGTTGTTACTTTGGATACAATGCTAAGCGAACCGTTTAAATTAACTAAGGATGAAGATTATATTATAGTACAAGACCCAGCCAATCCAAAATATTCTAAGATAGTGTTTTCATGTAATGTGAGCGAAAATCATCTTCATTATTTTGGTGGTAATTTTGATTCTGGAGATAATATAAAATTTCGTGTAAGTGAAAAGTGCATATATAAAAATCGTGAAGGTAACGATTATTCTATGGCCGATTTATTAAGCGATGGTACTCAACTTTACAGAAGCGGTTATTTGAGTGATCAGCGAAGTACTGCTATAGTTGATAGTAGAGATTTTTATACTGCTGTTATTTTTCCTACTGGTGAAGGAAGTTCAGGTTATGTGGTAGAAAAAATAGTAGTTGTTTATCAATGGAATAATCCATCGATTGTTATAAAAGATCTTAGAAATGATATAGATAGTAATAAATTAGCAGAGTCAGTGAGAGCAAGTTTTTATCCTATGATCTTAAAAGATGCACCGGCGCCTATTGCTTTTTCAGGGCCTGGTGATTCTAGTGCCTCATTATTAGATCAGAATGAGGTTAGACCTGATTACGATCCTAGTACGGCGCAAAATTTTCAACCCACTGAATATGCACGAGCAATGTCTTCGATGGAAGCTGGAGATGTCCGAGTGTCTATGCCTTTTGCTGATGATGATGAGTGTATTTTTATTGCTGAAAAAATAAAAGAGATGCAAACTGATGTAGCTCATAATGTTGTGTATATGTGTTCGCCAGATGCAGAACCAATTTTGGGTCAAAAAATTAATGATGGTGTTATAAATGAAATTGAATATTCTTATCAAGATAGTAGTCAGTATTTGATATCTGTTACAGCTGGTCCACAATGGCGAGGTGGTGATTCTTGGGATAATTCTTTGTATAAAATGGAAACTGATAATCCAGTTTTAACTGGTACTGTATTGAAAATTAGTGACGATAATGTTAGATGTAATGTTAGGGTTAATAAAGTGGGCGTTGTGGAATGTATAAATGGTACTAGAGATTTATTAGGTGTAGGTGATAAAGTTAAGGTTACGTTATATAATAATCCAGTAAGCTTATAAATAGGAGTTATTTTGTATGGCTACAATAGAAAGAGAGGCTATAAGGGCTTCTATTACATTGGGAGATATTGAAATAAGCACACCAGATGTGATTTCTTTTAATGTTAGAAAGTCTCGTGGTCAAAAAGCGGCTACTTTTTCAGCTAGTGTTAAAATGGACGCCGCTGCTATGAGTAATGGTGGTTTGTCTTTAATATCTAAAGGTGTTGTTATAGAAGCAGGTGTTAAAGGATCGGAAAGGACTATTTTTACTGGTGTAGTTCAAAAAGTTACAGTTAATCCAATTAGAACAGACGCTTTAAAGGTTATGGTAAGTTTAGCCGGTAAAGATAATATGAGTGTAATGGAAGGACAAAAGATAAATAGAAGAGTTAAGACTTATAGAGATGGCGACACACCGCCAGAACGTTGGGGAGTAGTAACTGCTATCGAGGAAGATAATACACCAGTTAAGACTGGTTTCGGATTTAAGAGATTTTCTAAGAAAAAAACAGCAGTATTTAATATTGGTAAATTAGCTGTAACTTTTACTCAAGGTGCGTATGTTGATCAAGAATTAATTAGAGAATCTTTTGGTGTACCTGTTGGAAATATATTGGTTGAAAAATTAGAAGTAGAAGATTCAACTACTGATGAAGATTAGTTATAAGAGGTGATGTATAATGGCACTTACACGTGAAGCTGAGGATAAATCACAAACAGTTATTAATTGTGCAGTTAATGATGTTATTAAATTAACACGTCCTTTATATTATAAAGGAATTGAGCAAGGCGATGATAAGACCGTTTCAGTTAATGGTTTTAAAATACTATATCCAGAATTAGGTAGTTTTATTAATTATAGCACCGATGAAGGTAAGACTTGGGTTAAATACAAACATCAAAAAAGCGGACAACAAATTATTGAATTTATATCACATGATTTAGGTATTCATACATTTACTTGTATTATACAAGGTATAAGTGTGCATGACCATGCGAGTATTCCGATGGGCGGTCCTGCATACGCTACTTATTATAGTGAGCCTAGCACACATAGTGATGAGGAGGGGGGATAGTAATGGCATGGTGTACTTGTAATATAGCAGCTGAATTTACAGAATTAGCTGGATATGGTATAATTTCAGCTAATTTAAATGCTAGTACTCCTATAACACTTACAGCTGATGGATTAGCTATGTATGGTCCCGCTACTGGTAATTTATCTATTACAGCTTATTCTCCACTTATTAATGATTTAGAGTGTCCAGGAAGGGCCGGAACCAGTTTTGGATGGACGCAAAAAATTGATTGTGATACTGAAGATTCGATACTTAAAGTTTATTTTATTCCAAATGGTATAGCTAAAGCTTATATGGAGGGTGATGTAACAGATCAAATTACTATGACAGATATAGCTGGTAGGTCAAATTATATAACTTTAGAAGCAAGTGCGGCTAATGGGCCTGCCAGCCCCGCTTTAAAATTATCTCATCAAGATGGGCATAGTTTATTATATAGTGGAAGACCTATACAAGTAACTCCAAATAGTGGTACGGATAATACTATTTTGGAATTTATGGCTAATATATTGCCTGTTGGATCAGAGTTATATATGAATAATTTTACTTGGACCTACGATCCGCCTGGTATTCCAAGAGTTAGCTATTCTTTTTTATTTAAGTACAATAATTAATGGAGGTGTGTAAAATGGACGGCGAAAGCTACTCTTCAGATATATATAAATTAAGGTCTGCTGGACCTACGCCAGTTAGTCCTGGTAGATTTGTAATTCAAACATTTGGTATAGATCACAATACAGTTAAAACATATCCTGCTACTACTACAATTAATAATTCAGATGATATGGCTGGTATTTATGGTGGTATATATATTTCAGCGAATTGGCAAAGATTACCATATTTGAATAGTGTAGGCAAACGTTTGTTTAGTGGTAGTACTGTAAGTAAACCAGATTGGATAGATCGGGACGAATTAACTTAAAGGAGGCTATTATGGCTAGAGGAGAAACTATCGAATTTATTGATTGTGGATCTTTATCTATTAGTTATGATGCTACTGGTAAAGCAACTATTTCTTGTAATGTTATTCGTAATGATGCTACTAGTTTACAAAATGATTACAATACATGGAGATTAGGCGGTGTATTTTTTGACGGGAATGTTATGAGTTTAAATCAATCGCCTATGATAGGTAGTGGTGGTTGGAATCAGTGGCAATTAAGATGGGAAGGAGTTGGAAATTAATATGGCTTGTTGTGGAAAACGAAGTACCCAGCCATTTTCAGTAATGGGTGGGTATAAATATCTTACTAATTCTCAAATAAATGCTAGGCTAGAAGTTTTTAAACGGATTTATTGTAAAGCTTGTAGTGAAAGGTATAATTGTAATTTTGATATTTATAATAAATGTACAATTAGACCTCAGATTAAATAAGGAGGTTTGTTATGGCTATTCTAATTGGAGCTAATACACAGGTAACGGGAGATGTACAAGGTGTGATTTCAGCACAATGGGGTATTAGTCCACAAATAAATAGACTATGGCAATTAGGGTCTTGGGATCCCTATAATCAACTGGCAACACGAGTTACTAATATAAGTTTAACTATTTATGCAGGCGGTGGTCCAACAATTAGTTTACAACCTGCTACTGCTTGTGTGGATAGCAGTGCAGTTCTTAATATCACCATCACCCCGGGTTCTTGTGGCACTGTGCCAGCAGGTTTAGGTGGTAATTTCACAGTTTATTTATCTAGTTATTCTTATAATAAGGGTGATGCTATTGGCTTTGGTCAACAGAGCTATAGCGGTCAAACTTGGCCCGGTGGGGCTGGTCCAGGTGGTGGAGGAGCCAATGTTGAATTTACGGATGCGCCAACTGTTGTTTTACAAGGAAGAGCTGAAGGTAATTCTACAATTGATGCTGGTTTAGGCACAGGTGTAAGTTTTAGTAGTGGTTGGGACGTTTATGGTACGCAAGGAAGTGTAAGTGCTGGGTTTCCTGGTACTGGTCAGGCTAACGAAGTAAGGCATGGTTTAGTAGATCAAATTTCTAATGGTGATTTACGAAATGATGGTAAGTCTGGTCAAGCGAGTGTTAATATACCACATCAACCATTGTATTTCGGATAAGGAGGAGAGGTATTATGGGATTTTCAGTGTCAGAGCGTTATAGATTGGAATTACATTGGAGTAAGGCTAAGTATAAGGTAGATCAAGAAACAATGTTGGAAGGATGCTACTTTTCTGGTCCAGTTTTAAATGAGGTATGGCAGTTACAACAAGAAGATTATATTGATTTAGATTTTGGTGGTCAGTATATGATTTTTATGAATTTTTATTATATAGCTCGATTATCATGGAAAGGTGTCAAACATACTACTGAGAAAATAATGTTATCAAAAGTTGTATTAAAGAACAAAAATTTGAATGTCATTCCTAAATTAAAAGATGATGATTATATAGTGATTGATACACAAAACCATGAAGATCAACGACATTTATATAGTTTGGTTTATCCATCTTATTTAATAAGAAATGATGGGGAACTTTACGATTTTGGGAGTAAAAAATAATGCCAAGTGATGAGTTTATAGCACATAGAAAAGGAGCTGCGGCTCATTTAAAAGAAATAGGATGGGAAAGATATTTTGGTACTACTACAAGTGGTAATTTACCACAATACAAAGCTACATCTAATCCATGTAATGTGAATGTGGGTGCTTTAAATCCACAATTAGTGGATGATTTGGATATTAAAGGTGGATCATTTCGATTTTATCATATTAAATGTCATTATTCTACAGAGTCAGGTACGCATGAAATAGTAGATAAGAATCCTTTAAGTCCTACTTATGGGCAAATGATTACTATACCAGCTGGCGATATTGCTGCTCATACTGTGACCAGCGGCATTATGATAAAGCATAATCGTGGCTCAAAGTATGGTTGGTTATGCGTCGATGATAATTGCCCATATTATCAAAATACTGGAAGACGCTATTTTTATTTCTAATAGGAGGATATTGATATGGCTGTTAATGTTACAGTATATGATTTAGATAATTACCCCGACAATAGTAAAACTGTTACTACTGACCAAAAGACATTGGTGCCTGTAGGTTATGAAGGGGATGAACAATGGGTATTGTCATTCTCGACTACGGCTTATAGTGATAACACTAATAGAACTGCTATTCAGGATATTTATGTTCGTGAAATGAAAGCTGGTTGGATTAAGAGTTCTGGTTTTACTGGAACAAGTGGGAAGTTTACTTTAGTTTCTGGAAGTTCTAATCAACTAAAAGTTAAAATGGATGCAAGTGCTGGTGCTACTGGTCAGGGCGGTTATTATGTAATTGAACTTACCGCAGGTGTAAATTTAACTGGTGATGCTATTGCTGCGGATATGGAAGATCAGATTAGAGCAATACCAGATAGTGCTAGTTGGAATTCATCTGATGCTGGTTATCAACTTTCTTACAAAAATGCTATGGTAGATTTTACTGATGGTAGGTTTTGGATTGTGTCTGGAAATGTTGGGAAATATTACACTGGTACAGAAAGATCTTCAGTAGCAGTAGCTAAATATAGTACTGATACTTGCTATGAAGATTTAGGTTTTGATTTGGCTATTAGCAGTGAAAGTATAGCGGGTACTTCTGCTAAAGAAGCATTATTGGCGTCTGATTATACTACTGATACTGCTTCAATGGTTATCGGGGCTGGTACTGGCGTAGCCGCTGGTGATTGTATGTTTATTACTGATGGAACTAATACTGATTATTTCGAGGTTATTTCTGTTAGTGGTACAACTTTAACCGTTGCAACAAGTGGTGCCAATGGATTTACTGGTGTATCCAATAGTTATACAGCTAATGTAAGTAAAGTTCAATTGTTGAAGTATCAGGATCCAGAACAAGTTCCAGCTGCATATCATAATACAATAGATAGTATAACCAGGTGGGGAATAATGTCGATTGCTAACGTCATTGATTTCTCTTCTTAAGTTATTTCAACTAGTTATGGAAAAGGAGTATTAAATGAAAGTTAAATGGTTACCGGAAGAGGTCGAATTTTTAGAAAATAATTACGAAGAAATGCTATATAAAGATATTTGATAGATAACTATAATGAAATGCCTGTTGTTAAAATTGCTAAAAATTTGAAATGTGTGACAAATATGTGTTGAAAAAGATAAAATTGTTTACAGGCTATAAAAATAAGATTGTAGAACTTGAGCCAGATAAACCCCACTATAAGACACCTTATCAAATAACATTTCATGGTAATAAGGTTTGGCAATTTTTTAGACGATTAGGTATGGATAATAATAAACTACATAATGCTGTTTTTCCTAAAAATATTTCTGGTGAGTTTATACCACATATTATTAGAGGGTTGTTTGATGGTGATGGATCTATATCTATGAGTAAAAATACTGGTTACCCTTTTGTTCGTATATGTGGTACTAGAAATGTAGTGGATTATGTAACTGATTATATTGGGTTATATAACACATTACATCAGAATAGTGATATTAATTATACTATTCAATATACTGGTGAAAGAGCTTTACAATTTCTTAGTTGTATTTATAATAATTCTATTAATTACACTAGGATGAATAGAAAATATGATAAGTATATTAAAGCTTTAAAATGGGGCAATTGATATGTCCGAGTTTTATGTACATAATAGTTTAAACATAACTAAGTCTGTTAAATTTAATATAACTCTGCGATATTTCGTTATTAAAGGCGAAAGAGGCGAGCATATGTGGGTATTGGAAATTGGAACTACCCATCCTGATAGGAACGGTGATCCAATATCTGCTAAAAAAATTCATCGAATTTCGGCTGAGGATTTGGATGAAATTATCGAAGATGCTCTTTCTGATCTATGCTCTCAAATAGATTGGACTCCGTTTGTAGATGATGTAGATGCTCCTTATGTTGATACTTTATATCCAGATGACAGAACTACTGTGTCCATAGGATCTGATGTATATATGGTTATAAAAGAAAAATTGCCTGCCGCTGGTATTGATTTATCTAATTTGAAAGTGACTTTGAATAATAGTACTGTTGATTTTGATATAACTAGTGAAGTATCTATCGAAGGTGACCCATATGAATATAGTTTAAAATGGTCGCCACCACTAAGAGTTTATGATACATATGATTAAGGGAGCTTATTATGGCTGAAAATATTAAATTGCGAAAAAGAAATTTTACGGTTGATCAAGGTTATTTCTATACCATAGAGGAAGACCGTGATAATTTACTTCAGAAGACTGATGATGGTAATACAGCATTTTCATATCCATTGGATACATTAATTACTAATACGCCTTTAAGTTTAGAATTTGATGGTGTATATTTTTGGTCTCTTGAGCAGGCTAGTGCTAACAATGTTGATATTAAAAGATGGAAAATAGATAATTATGTTTGTAAATTACAACAAACTATTAATTTAACTGCTGGTACACATTATTATAATTCAGAGGCTTTTTCTGTAGAACATTATCATACTGAGTTAGCTATGGTGGCAACTAGTGGTACCAATACTGTTAAATTTGATGACTATTGGGATAATTCTGATTTAATGGGTTTTACAACTACTAGTGGTGATGGTTTGACTATTCATTTGGGACCAAATTCTAATGGTGAGGAAGAGGATGTTGAAGTTGTAACTACTGTATCTGGCGGTGTGATTATTTCGGGTACTTTACAATATAGTTATGCTGAAGATGACGCTGTTAATTTTTATACGCATATATGGTTGTTTAATAACAACGATGAACAAAGTACAGCTACTGGTGCTTTATATAAAATAGATGCTTATACAGGAGAATATATTAAACATTATCCTGGTGGTGCGTATAAAGATATTGATGCGGCTACTTTTTATACAGTTAATTCTTTTACTGAATATGGTGATGTTGATACGTTGGCTTATGTAAAAAGTACAAATACTTTATTTGTCAATATAAGTGCTGAAAATGATGTTGGCGGACTTGATTATTATGGTTCGATGGTTATGGAGAATATTCAAAGTAATGAAGCTTCTGTTTTAACTATTTATGATTTAGCTATGGATGATCAAAATATTTATCGATTACAAAAAGGGCCTGATGGTGGTGGTGGAGAAAGTTGGAGTTATTATAGTTATGAGTTATCATCTCTTGATAGTTTTGTAACTTCTATTTCATTAGCAGCTTATCCATCTGTTATAGCGGCGAATGGTGTAAGTACTACTGATATTAAAGCAATTGTGCGTGATCAATTTTTACAGCCAATATCTAGTAGATTGGTTTATTTTTCTGATGATGATTCTAGTGGCTATATTATAACTTCACCAGTAAGTACTAATTCTAATGGTTTAGCTGCAACAGTATATAAATCAGGTACTAGCGCTCGAGAAGTGAAGATAACTGCTGTCGTGGAACAAGTTTAAGGGGTATTTAGATGGCTTATGAGAATATTCGCTTTGTAAAACCTAATATGGAGTTTGTAGATGGTTATTTTTATACCATGGATGAAAGCTCGGATATGTTGGTTCAAAAAGTGGATGATGGATCAACCGCTTATTCTTATCCTTTAGATGTTCTTATAGGGGGTACTGTTAGCTCTTTGCAATATGATGGAGCTAATTTTTGGACTTTACAAGACAGTGGTAATGGTTTTGTAATTAAAAGGTGGCGAATTGAAAATCATATAGCTAAACTTAAAGACAGTTTTACTTATACAGACACAGCTGAAATTAATTACGACGCAGATACTTTTGCGGTGGAAAATTATAGAACCGAATTTGACTGTACTGTTTCAGGTGGTGATTTGATAGTTTGCCCTGATGAATATTATGATTCAGTTATTACATCTGGTACGGTTTTAACTTTAGGCCCAAACAGATATGATCAACGAGAGGAAGTAACTGTTAGTGGGGTTATCGGCTCAGATGTGATATTAGTTAGTGGGACTCAATATACTTATGAGTCAGGCGATTCAATAAGTATGTATCGAAGTTTTTTTGTATTTAATAACTATACTGGTTTAAGTTCAGCTAAAGGAAATTTAATGCGATTTAATGCTTATACCGGGGATTTAATAGCATCTGATTCAAGAACAGATTATAAAGATATAACTGCTTGCACTTTTGCGCGGGTTCAGAATTTGTTACGTGATTATGATGATGCTCATACTGTTATTTTTGTAAAAAGTACTAGCGCAAGGTTTCGAAATATATCAGATTTAGTAGATATATTACGAGCTGATAGTGTAAATGATAATTTTAATGGGCCAAATGGGTCATCTCCTAATACTACTAGATGGTCTACAACATATGGAAATCCGATAATTTATAATAATCAATTGTTTTGTTCAACTGTTATAAATGGAAAAGATGAAATAGTATCAAATTATGAGTTAATTGGAGATTTTAGTGCTCAGATAAGTGGATCTCTTGATGGTTATACAACTTTTTCTGGTGCTGAATTTGAACATTATATGCGATTTATATTTAGTAATGATGAGTATTGTACTATTAGTAGGGTTTACAATAGTTTATTTGGAGACGCTATAATTGCGGATTATTATGGATTTACACAGAGTGACATTGATTTAACTGAACCAGGTGGTACTATTGCAGCAAGAAATTATTGGAGTAGTGATTATCCATCTAAAGCGATAGATAACAATACTAGTACTTATTACCAGTCTAACGGAACTTCATGGCCTAAATGGCTAGCCTATGATTTTGAAGTTCCTACAATTATTAATAAAGTAAGGATATATTTTTATCCAAATCATTTTTCTAGTACTGTATATGTACAAGGATCTAATGATTTAAATCCTGATTGGGATAGTAAAGCATGGAATGTGGTATATACTATGACAGGATTAAGTTCTGGGTCTTGGCAAGAGAGGGAGTTTAGTAATACTGATGTATATAGATTTTATAGATTGTGGGGTAATTCTGGCGGACCTGGTAGTAATGGTTGGTGGTGTATATATGAAATAGAAATGATGGGTTCTCGTTACATAGGAGTAGCTGTTACTTCTAGTGGTGTTAGTTTTGATGAGTATAGGTTTAAAATTAATAGAACCGATTCGGATTTAAGTTTTTATTATAAAGCTTTAACTTCTGGTATATTAGATACCACATGGAATGACCTTGGGTCTATGTCTTTATATGAATATGATGGTTCTATGTGTTTAGGATTACATAGTGCTTCAGTAACAGTTTCTGGTGCATATTTTGATGATTTAATTTATAATTCAGGACATGTTAGATATCCTCCTGTGGATATTCCTTATTATGATGTAATGGTTATGGATAATATAAGATCAAATCAAAGTACTATAATTCCAATAACAGATATATCATATTATAATGGGAATTTATATAGATTACAAGATGAAGGCACTTATTACGGAGTAGATAATGATTGGGGCTCACAATATAATTACGTTTGTTCTCCTGTTAGATCTTTTATTGATTCAATAACAGTAGATGCTTATCCAATTATTTTACCAGCAAATGCTCGGAATATATCAACTATAACCTGTATAGTTTTAGACCAGTATTCAAACGGCGCAATTAATAAACCTATAAATTTTACCGATACTGATGATTATGGTTATATTACTATTAATCCACAAAATACTGATGCTCTTGAAGGAACTGGGGAAGCTGTGACGTATTATGTAGCAGGTGTTGATGTACACACTGTTACTATACAAGGTACAGTTACTCAGTATGATTAAGGGGTAATTTATGGCTGATATTAGATTCGATGACGGAAATTTTTGTATAGGAACTTATCCTGGTACTTTTTGTAGTATGAATGATGCTAATGACCTATTAGTAACCAAAAACACTTCAAATGGTACGGTTGGTATTCAATATACACTAGAGCCAGAATTAAGCTTGCAAGTGTTGAGTTTAGAGTATGTTGGACCAAAAGATCTTACAGCCACTGAGTTTGGGGGGCCATTACCTTTTTTTAGTTTGGATTCAAGCTATATTCGTAAATGGGAATTAAACAATCCTATTTCATTGGGTAGTGTAAGTAGTGGTATTAATAATGGTAATTATACTACTATGGCTGTTGAGCATTATACTACTTCATTTAGCGCTGCTACAGCTACTGGAACTGGTAGAATAAAAGTTGATGATGATACTTATATAGATGTGGGAACAGAGCTTTTATTAGGGCCTAGTGATGATGCAGGAGATGACGGGGCTTATGAATATGTTGAAGTTACTAGTATTTCTGGTGGTTGGGTTTATATAACATCAGATGGTGTTACTCCTCCACATCATCAATATGATAATGGAAATGATATTACTTTTGCTAAATATATTTATGTGTTTAGTAATGATGGGTATTTGAGAAAACTTAATTTAGATTATTCAGTAGTTGAAACAAAATACAGTGACATATATGCAGGTGTAAGTGCAGCTGCTTGGAGTGATAATTATAAAGCTGTGGGGTTCGTAAAAGACGGGGGTTATAGTCTGTTATACGTAGACCCATATCAGAATTATCAGATATTGAAATCACATACTTTGAATACTGTGAAGGCTGATAAGGCGCTTACTTGGACTGTGTATGATTTAGCTTTTGAAGGGGCATCTATTTATAGGTTACAACACGGTATGACTCTCGTAGATGATGATGGTGATTATTCTAATACAGATTGGGGGTCGTTATATAGTTACCATGAAGATGTAAGTACACCATATACTAAAAGTATTTCAATTGTGGTAGATCCAGCTGGTATAGTTGTTAATGATGATGTTGTAACGTTAACAGTGGTTGTTAGAGATCAATATGGTATTGGATTATTAGGTAAAACTGTTACTTTTTCAGATGATGATTCTTATGGTACGTTTGATCCTATAGGTGGTACAGCAGTAACCAATGCAAGTGGAATTGCTGAAATTAATTATGATCTTAATAAGCCTGGTGGAGATGTGCCTGGTTTTTCATCAAGCCATGATATTAGGATAGATATAAAAACAGACGGATCTTCTTCATTTACTGGTAGTTCATGGGTATGGGATGGTATGAATTTGTTATGTCATCGCAAGTTTACAATAGCAGCTGATGATTTTATTGAACAAAAACAGACTTTGAGTGGTGATTATCCTGTAGAAGGAGATGATTTATATACACAAATGTATATGACTCAAATATCTGAAATGGAGAATGATTTTTATTTAAAAGCAAAAAGTAAATTTCAGTTTCCAGGTGGTGATTGGGGTTCTGGAGGAGCGCCATCAAATCAAACAACTTCTGTAAAACAATTGGAAGAGTTTGGAAGTGATATGAATTTTGACCAGATAGATAAAGAAATTGATTCCGAAGTTTATTTGGATCAAGATAAAGAACAAGATAATGAATTACAAGTTAGTCAAACATATGTTAGTCGTCATGTTTTAACTGGGCATTATGATAGTACTGATATAGATCAATTTAGGTTTATTGAAGATGCTATACCGGCTTTTTGGTCAGAAAAAAATTCTGTAAGTACAAATATTTGGATCAGGCTCAGACCTTTTGCGTATAGTTTAAATCAAAGTACGTTAATTTTTAAAGTCAGAGAAATTTCATATGTAGGTGATACACATTGGCAAGATGTTACATCTTCCTGTGCAGTTAGTACGTTTGATGCTGGCGGCGGTCTTCTTGGTTTAGATATTACATATGATCCGCCAACGGATTTTCATCACAACGGAATTGTGTATGTCGATATTGTAGTTTATGATACAGCATCGACTCCAAATATAATCGTTACTGACTATTGGTTTAAAATTATTCAAGATTATAAAGCTCCTTATATCGAAAATGAGTATCCTTCTCGTGGTGAGGAGGATGTTGTTCGAAATACAAATATTTCGTTTGATATAAAGGATGCGGGGGTAGGTGTAGATATAAGTACATTAGAATTTTATGTCAATAACAGAAAGAAAACACCTGTTATTTCGAATATTTCTGGTGGTTATCACGTTGAATATAACCCACCAAATGATTTCTTTTATGGTCAAACTGCTGAAATAACAGTTAAAGTGAAAGATGCCTCGGATTATGAAAATGCATTACATGATATGTGGAGATTTTACATTGAAGAGAGCACTGGCCCTTGGATAGACCCTGATAGTTTTTATCCGGATAATTGTACTAAAGGGGTGTCCAGAAAATGGTCCGAAATATCATTTAATGTGTATGGAATCAATGACACGGGGGTGGATAGAGACAGTATTGTAGTGCATATTGGCGGTAAGGAAAGGGGTGTAACCATAACCCCTATTATATACCGCATAAGTTAATCTAACCAACTTATATATAGAGGATTACATCCAAAATGACTATATTAATTGATAATTTTTCGGTGGGAGTTGAAGAATGGTTACCTGTTGCAGATTTAGTATCTTTTTCGGTGGATGTGGTAGACTTATCTTCTACAATAAGTACATCTGGAACATATTTTTTGCACGACGGCATGATTGTGTCCACAGTTTTATCTGGAATACCGAATGGTTATAGAGCTTATTATTACCCAACTAGTGTTGCGTCTAGCGGCACGATAACTTTAACAATCCATGCGGAAAACACAAATTCGGGTATTTTGGAACATAATTATTATTTATTGTATGGTTATCATGTTGAATTTAATGAGCTTATAGATTGGGGACCGAAGTCCACCGTAGTAACATCTGTTCAGGCATCAAATTTGGCTTTTTGTCCTAATACAGAGGGAGAAGCGGCGTATTTTGAAACTCGTGATTTAGAATCCTATGATTTAAGGGCTTCAATATCTGCTATTGATAGTGTAGATTTGGGAGCTTCTATTTATCCTCAAAATAAATTTTTCTTTTATGGAAGAACTTATACGATAACCGTTTCTGGAATAAAGGACTTTGGGGGAAACGAATTAGATCCTGTTGTTTTTAGTTTTACTATAGAGAATCCAAACGATACATAAAGAGATTTATCAAAATGTTGTTAGGAATAAATATAATTATAGGGAGGTATAAATTATGGCTGCTGTGACAAGGTGGGTTGCCTATGATGTGAGTGCAGAAGGTGCTATTGGTGATGGGGATAATGGATGTAAGGGAACGCAGGGTTATTCTATAGCAACTGCAAGTGTTGGTGATACATTTAATATAGGTCCCACAACTAATAGGTTACATCTTAGTATTGGTGGTGATTCTGCTCCGTATATTACTTTATATTCTGGATCTAATCTGGATGCAAGGTTTGTAGCAAGAGACATCACTGAAAAATTAAGAGCTTTAGGTAAAGGCACTGAAGATTATGATAAAGCCATTTGTAAATGGGAAAATGATGGTACGAATGGAAATCGTTTTGCGATTTATCCTGGTGAATTAGGTGTTGGGTCTCAGGTTGTGGTAGCAACTAGTGGTACTAATTCAGCACACGCAGTGCTTGGTTGGACTACAAAAAGCGAGGCTGGTGGATCTGCTACTTCTAACACGTTTAATGGCACGGCATCAATTTCTGGAACTTATTATGGTTTAGTTTCAGAAGTATATAAAATTGTAATTAGTGATGATAATGATGCTACTCGTGGTATAGGTTCAGCAAGTAAAGGCGGCGGAAATACATATGCTGGGACTATGTCCACTGGTGGTGTGTTTAATAATAATTCTGATATTGAATATGTTATAAGTATAGATGTTACCAATGGAACAACTATGGGCGCAGGAACTGGTAATGTTCCAACAATGGGCTGGACATCAACTGGAAGTGCTGATGACTCAAGTGTTAATACAGAGTTATTATATCCAGATTATTGGTATAAAGTAGGTAGTAAAGGATTAATGGTTAAATTTACTGATGCAGTTTTTAATACTGCAAGTCCTGCTTGGACCATCCAGTGTTATAAACCAGATGGCGCTGGTGGGGGGGCTTCATCTCCAGTAGGAACAGCTCAATATGTATATAGTTCTGATAGAGGTGATATGAGTAGTTCTCCGACTACCACTATTTCAGGTAGTTATACTGTATTAGGTTCTCGTGGTGTGTCAATTAAATTTAATCCAACTGGTGGTGGTGATGATCTTGCTGCTGGTGATGAATTTTATGTAATTTGTGCTGGACCAGATAATGCCGCACCTGCGTATCCAAATGTAACATCAATAAATTATGGAAATGTTACGGTTTCTACTGAGAGCGCTGTTAAATGTGTTATGTTTGAAATTGAATCTGGTGCTGTTCAGATGAGTACTGTAAAATTTGGTTTACAAAGTCATGGTACATTTTCTCATCATAACGAAGGTAATTCTGATACCTATTTTAGATTTGGTACCGTTGGTATGGGAAATGAAGCTGGTACAGGCGACACTGATGGTATTGAATGGTATCCTAATATAGCAGCTACGGATATTGATGGTGATACTCCGCCTAGTTATTTATATGCTACTGAAGATAATTTGTCTGTTGTGTCAACAGCTGATGCTAGTGAATCTATTGGTAATTATGGTTTGGTTGCTGATCCTGTATGGTTAAATATAAGATTAGGCGCTGCAGAAACTGGTGCCAATTCTACTATTAACTATAGGTGCTATTTCGACTATAGTTAGAGTAAAATTAAATAGTTATACAGATATAGCATATTGTTATTTATTCCATTTTTATTCTAGCAAAATCCATAAAATATCCTATAATATATATAGGAGGCTTTATGAATACTAATAGCAATATGATAAAAACTAAAAAAATTTGTCCAGTATGTGGTAAGGTTGTAAATAATCTGAATCAACATATTAGTATGATGTCCAAATCATGTAAAGCGCATGACGCTTATCAGTATGGCAGACTGGAGAGTTGTTTTAATAGTGAGTCCTCTTTATCTGAGATTTCTACTTTGTTAGGCATAGAAAGACATAGTCTAACCAAATTGTTTAAATTATATTTTGGCAATAATAAAACTGTAGGTAGGAATGAATTTAATAGAAGAAATAGTATATCTAATAAAAAAAGTGGTAAGTCTAATACACGTACTAAAACTTCAATATCATATGAAACGATCAAGAAATCTTTTGAGGTTGAGGGGTATAAACTATTATCTACTGAGTATATAAATAATCGCCAAAAATTAAAATATGTGTGTAAAAATGGGCATAGAGGTGAAATTAATTGGACTAAATGGCGAATTGGACAGCGTTGCGCTAAATGCTCAAAATATAGAAATAGATATAATATTAATTATATTAAAAAGTCTTTCGAATCTGAAGGGTATCTGCTTTTGTCGGATACTTATATAGATTCTGAAACACCTCTTGATTTTATCTGTCCAAATGGGCATAAGCATGCTATATCATGGTCTGCTTGGAATAATCAGCATCAAAGGTGTGCTATATGTGCTGGGGTGTCCAGGACTAGTTATGAACAAATTAAAAGCTCTTTTGAAAAAGAGGGATATGAATTATTAACAAAAGTTTATATAAATAATCGTCAAAAATTAGATTTTATATGTCCTAATAGTCATAAGTGCTCTATTACGTGGAGCGCTTGGTCGAAGGGAGGTCGTTGTAAAATTTGTAGTGGATTATATATCGATGAAGATGTAGTTATAAAAGATGTAACATCAAATGGATATATATTAATAGGAAAGTATACTAATTCTCACATACCTATGCATTTAATTTGCCCAAATGGCCATGATTATTATGTGTCATGGCACAACTGGAGTTCTAAAGGGTATAGATGTCCCAGATGCACGAATGTAGGCACATCTTATCAGGAAACAGATTTATTATCTTGTATTAAATCAATTTATGATGGTGAAATAATAGATAGATCAAAAACTATAATATCTCCATATGAATTAGATATAGTAATTCCAGATAAAAAAATAGCCATAGAATACTGCGGTCTGTATTGGCATTCAGAATTATCTGGAAAAGATCGTAAGTACCACCTAAGTAAGTTAGAACTTTGTAATGAAAAAGGTTATAGATTGATAACTATTTTTGAAGACGAATGGTTATCAAACAAAGATTTAGTAATTTCAAGACTTAAAAACATTTTATCTTTGGACAATGAAAGAATATATGCTCGTCAATGCACTGTTAAGGAAATCACTGTTACTGAAGCTAAAAAGTTTTGTAATGAAAACCACCTTCAAGGTTATAATGGATCAAATATAAAATTAGGTTTATTTTATAATGATGAGTTGGTTTCGGTTATGACATTTTCTAAGCCTTCAATTTCTAAAGGGGGTAAGAATAGAAATCGAAATATATGGGAATTGCAGAGGTTTTGTTCTAAAAGAGGTATAACTGTTGTAGGAGGAGCTTCGAAGCTTTTAAAATATTTTGAAAGAACTTATGATTGGATTCAAATATTTTCTTATGCGGACCGCCGTTGGTCGAATGGGAATTTATATGAAAAATTAGGGTTTGATTTTGATAAGTATACTGTGTTAAATTACTGGTATTTTAAATCAAATAAGTTAGAAAGAATTCATAGGTTTGCTTTAAGAAAACAACCCTATGAATCTAAAAATAAAACTGAGTGGGAATTACGACAAGATGAGGGTTATAATAGAATATGGGATTGTGGTAATATCAAATATATAAAATATAAGAACAATATTAAGGACAAGTGAATTATTTAGGTTAAGAATATAGGACGGGATGGTCTCTACAATAGTGTGGTTGTAAGATAATAGTTTTAAGGGAAATGGAGTAAAAAATGAATAATTGTATAAAATTTTATAAAGAGTACAGTGGTCTATATTTTTATATGGATTGTTGTGCTCTTTTTTAATGGTGGCAGTATGCAAAGAGGTAAAAGAAGTATTCAATTAGATAAAAATAAAAATAGTATAATTAATATGTATAATAATGGGTTAACTCAACAGGATATAGCTGATAAATTTGGTGTACATCAAGGTACTATAGGAAGACGTTTAATTAAATGGGGAATCACTAGTGGCAGAAATTTGGATAATGATATTATTAAAGAGATGTATGTGAAAGATTGTTATACTTGTAGAGAGATAGCGGAAAGATTTAGGGTAAGTGTTTCGTGTATAAATAATAGATTACATACTATGAGTATATATCGTAAATGTATAAATAGAGATTTTGTGCGTACTGCACTTAGAGTGGATATATCTAAAAATGTTTTAAAAGATTTATATTTCAATAAAAAGTTAACTATGAATAATATAGCTGAGAAGTTTAATTGTAGTAGATCTTCTATATACAGAAGGATGATGGAATATGGATTGAGACCACGGAATAAAGTAGAAGCCGCTAATAGGGGCATTAATCATCATAATTATAATAAACATATGTCTAAAAAGTCGAAAGACAAATTGATTAAGTAGTTATCTAAAATTGATCGTCCTATTAAAACTTATGGTAAAGGGAATGGATCTTATTATATAACACCCAATCAGGGTAAGCGATGGATGAGGTCTGGATGGGAAATTAAAGTTGCTGACTATTTGACTAATAACAATTATGACTGGTATTATGAACATAAATGGTTAAAAATAGGCGATGAATATTACATCCCTGATTTTTATTTACCTACGGAGAATAAGTATATAGAAGTTAAGGGATGGAAGACTGATAAGACTATGTACAAATATAATAAAGCGAAGGCTATGTACAATATAGAATTGTGGGATTATCACAAATTAATTGAGCTTGGTATACCAACCAGGTAATTTATAGGAGATAAGTATGAAAGAATTTATCGGATGGGAAGTACAATTAAAAGACGGTACTATTATACGAGAAGGGTCTATGGAGTGGAAGGAAGTGCCAAAGAGGGCGATAGTTAGACTTTCATTGTATCATTATAATGGACGTAGATGGGATTTAACTGGTAAGGAGGCGTATGGTATAAAGACAACTGCTTCTATGGTTCCTGGAATTCAAGAGAGTTTTCGGATTGAACGTAGGACCATTTATTACTATGAAGGTGCGTCAAAGGTTTGTTATCATGTAGATGAAACAACTGGCCGATTTGATATGGAGGTCATTGATAATAGTGAGTAAGAATAAATGTCAATATTGGGTTAATGAGCCTATTGTATGTGAATATTGGGATGAGGTAAATCAGGTTTGTATTTATGCACCTCAGAGTGCTTCTGACGCAGATGCGGCTAGTAGGGCACCTTATTGTAATCGGATAGGTACAGATGCATCTTGTGACCAATATACAGGAGATGGTTCTAAACAATATAGGTGTATTTTACCAGACCCAAATAGACATGTAGGACAAAGAGATGTTCCTGGTGGTGGTAAATGGACTCTGGATCAGATTAATGGATATAATGATGGTCAGTGTGATGGTAATGGTACTGATGCTACTTGTTCTGGTTACTCACCTTATCACATGGGTTTTTCATCTATACAGCCGGATAAATATCCTTATGCAGCTGATTTAGAACAATTTGCTACAGTTCCTTCTGGATTGGTTTTTAGACTACCTCTTTATTATGATGTTTCTTATATAAGGGCTCAGTTGGGTAGATGCTTTTGGTGGCGGGAGGAAGCCCAAGAATTCTCAATTGATAGTAATACCGGTAGAATAAACAATGTACCTACACAATGTTTGAATAGAAATGATGAAAAAATACAGGAATATTGGAATGATCATAGTTATGATAAAGATTTAGGTATGTGGAAAGCCCCGTGTAATGGTGCCAAACCAGAATGTCCAGGATATACTGGGGTTTGTTGGGAATATTGTGTTGATCCTAAAATGAGCCAAGGTGACAAGGTTTTGGCGGAGCAGATTTTGGAGCTGCGATATTATCTTTTTAAGGAAAATTGGGATCTTGATAAATATAAAGATTCGTTTGCTGAACCAGATATTCAAGCATGGGCGGGTAAAATACATCAAGCGTTAAGTACTGTCAATCCTTTTCAGGTTAATTGGATTATAGATGCATGGCGTGTTTATTTACCAGATTTTGATTATTTTCATACTGAAAGAGAAAAGCTGCCTTTAACCGCTGGTACCGCTTCAAATAATTATGAAGGTGAATATCCTGATTTAGTTAAAGAACTTAAATCAATACCTTTAAAACCAATTATACGAAACAAGTTTGAAACGTTAGAATTTCCCGATGGAGAATATAATGTTTTTGAATCTTCCGATATAAATCACGAAGACGTAGTAATTTTAGGTGACACATTTTGGTATAATAGTGTTGTTTATGCTATAAATTTGTCTGATCCAGAATTGTCCTTTTTGCCTAAAGATGAGTTATTACGATATGGTAGTTTATTCGAAATGGAGCAGGCTTGGAGTGATACTACTGGTAAATTTGATGAATTTTATGATGAATTATCTAATGATTTAGATTTTGTATTAAAAGCTTTTCCTGAAAAAGCCCCTACGTCTTTAGTGGATTCACATTTAAATATGTTTTATATTGGCTCAAAAACTTTTTGGGGTGATAATGACATATTTGTGTTTGATAAAGGTAGTGGAACGTGGGAATATGATCATATTCATTTTAAAAAATTATTTGTTGGCGGGGTAATAGGTCAAACGTCTTTTAAAATAGAAGGTGAAGGAACTGCTGATTATTTACCATCATATCAAGATGATTTTGTAGCTTACACTAATAGAAATGGTGAGATAACTTTTAGTTTCTTTCCTATGGTGTCAGCTTGGTTTGGTGAATCTTGTGATATGGCCTATTTATATAACGATGCTGTGCGTGAACGTTTACCAGCTAATAATCTTATTATGCCATTATCAAAGACATATGTGGTTGGCTATAAATTATACAAAATTTTATTTGGTCAGGAAATGGAATTATCTATAACTGATGGAAGTTTAAGAGTACTGGGTAATGCAGGTTATATACTTGTAATTATACCAGATACATACAAAGATTTATCAAACGCGGTGCGCCCATGGGAAATAGATGGGAAAATGTATTTATATTATGCTGAAGATGATAGAATAGAGATGGAAGTGTATGAAAAGGGCACCGATCGTTTAGAAGTAAATCAATTTATAATAAAACCTAAAAATATAAATGAATTTAAACAAATATGTAATAATACTTATTTATATATAAATAAATTATATACATATGAAAAGCATAGTTTTGGTGAAGTTCCGGAAAGATCTCATTATGGTTCAGAAGTTGTGCCTGATTCTTATGTAACGGTTAGTGGTAGTGATCCAGATTCCGTTATTTATCGAGATGATATTATGGAATTAGAAAATGATGAATATAATTATACATTGAGTAAATTTGGTTATGATCCATTGATTATGTCGGTCGTATTAAAAGGACGAACTGGTAGAACACGCGGTCAGATTAAAACAAAATTATTGACTTGGGTTAGACAACCTTATTGTCGTGATGTTGAAATTTTTTACTCATGGTCAGCTTCTTATAGGAAATATACTTTATTACCTGAGTATAATTGTTATGGTAAGCCAGGTGCGGAGTATGAGGTAGACGAAAATGATGCGCCTGTTTCTATAAATAATGGATATGTACCTCCTTGTGGTGATCACGATTTGAGTTTTTTTTCTGAGACCGGTCCCATGTGGTATCCATATAATGAATGTGATAATTATGCACGATATAATATAGTAGGTAATCTTACTGAATTTGATATTCGCATAATGGAACCTTTTTGGGAAGGTGTTGATCCGCCCCATGGTAAATGGGATATACGTATGTTAGGTCCGGCCGATCATTTTGGTTATACTTGTGATTCGCATGCTCATTTATGGAATTGTTTGTGTGATTGGTCTTTTTGTAATGAGGACAAATTAGGTGAAAATAGATTTTCCGGATATGGTTATTACCGCTGTGGTCTTGATTTTTTAGCTAAAGAAAGAGCTTTAAGAAATGACGGATCTTTGCCTAAATTCGGTAATGTATACCGGGATTTTCTCAGAAGTTATAGATCTATGGATAATATAGATTATTATGTTGTGAACGAAGCGTCGTCTTCATTTGTACGTAAGAATAAATGGGTTCCAGCTAATGAGTTTTATACAGTGGCAGATATTGGTGCTACAACACAGGATTATCCCTATTTGTTATATTGTAGTAGTGATTATTATGATGATGGTTCTTTTTTTATAAATCCATTTGGTTTATATTTGGTAGATGATGATTTAGAAAATATTCCAATAGACGAAAAAATAAAAGTAGATGGATCTACAAATTTACCAGTACGTTATAGATTTGATGATGTGTTTAGAACACATAGTTCTTTAGCTGGTTTATATTACCCATATCCTAAAAATCCTTATCAAGCTATGGTAGGTAGTATATTAGTTGATATAATAACTTGGTATACATATAATGATTACCCAGATGGTGATAGTACTAAATCTATTCAATGGGCATGGCAGGAAATTTGGAAAGATATTGATAGATATCGTGTTGTGTATGACAATAGTTTATCCGTTACTTATTTAGGAAGTCATCCAATTTTAGATGAGGAAGATTCTTATTTTGATGAGTATATAGATTCTAATTATGAAGATATCAGCGGGGATATTAAAGGGCGCCATTTATTTTTAAATGTGGAGTATCCAGAATATAAATATGATTTTAAATTAGGTGAACACAGATTAGTTTGTGATGAGGGTGATTCAACAATTAATATTTTAGCCCCTATAAAAGAGGAATCAGGGGTATTTACTGGTAATTATTGGCAGATACAATTAAATAATGGTCCGGTTAGATGTTTTGATGCAAGTGGCGATTGGGTAAATACAGTTAGTGGGTGTAATAAAGATTTATATGATACTTGTACCATGTCCCCATGGGTGACTGATATAACATTGTTCGATACTGGATATAATAGCACAATACCTTCTTCAGATCGTACTATTCAAACTTATGATAGTATTGGTGACCCTGTTTATGAATATTATCAAAGAGGTTTAAATATAGCGATTGATGATACAAAACTTGATTTAGTACCTTCAAAAATGGTAGTTTTAAATGAAGATAAGTATTTAGTTAGTTGTGATGTAGCTCCAAACTGTTTAGATAGTGGTTCTAAAATTCCTTGGTCTGATATAATTCCAGGTGATTGGTATCCTAATACTACTGGTAACTACTATTATGCTAAATATTGTTGCGGTAATACAGATTCGGGTGATGGAGTTAACATTGATTTTAAATTTCAGGATAGTAATGGGGAGGAACAACAGCGTGTAATTTCTGGTGTTCTTATTGAATTTAAATATGGATCTATAGAGACAGAAGGAAGAACTCCACCTATAGAAGGTGCAGATTACTTTGGTAGTCTTTATCATTTACCAGGTTTAAAAATGTATAGTTCGTCTAATGGTTCAAATTGGACGGAAGTGTATAGTTTGGACGCTATGTATTTAGCTACTAAATATGATGTTTATGAAAATAAAACTGGATTTTATAATTTAGGAGTAAATGCTCGGGATTATCTCAATGGTTATTCTTATTTTAGAATATCCTTTAGAATATCACCTACTAATACCGAAGTTGAAAGTCGAAAAGGTCTTTCTAAATATTACGATATAATCAGTACAACTAATATTGTTGGAATTAATGGAATAAAGCTTTATTTTGGAGATTTAGTGGATGCGGTTGAGGACATCGTCACTTATGAACGAAAATATAATATATCTTATGGTGAGCATGGTGATTTTCCACCTCATGGATATGAATCGACAGGATCTTTATTATATCCTACTCCAACTGATAAATCTACAGTATATCAATACGACACTATTGGTGGTGTAGTTGGTATGCCAGGTAGTAGTGGGGAAGTTAATTCTATGAACAAAGTTCGTGGTAGAATAATGCAAGAATGTGTAGCTGATAAATCTCGATTAGATATTAGTGGTGGTGGAAGCAATGCTTGGTTATACAAAGCTGAAGCTGAGCAGAAAAAAATTCATGATGAAATAGCTATAAATAAGGGCAACACAGCTTTTACTTTAACGTCAGTTACGCCACCAGGTTTAGAAGATTTTTTGAATGAGATGGAATTATCGTTTCCGACGTGGTCTTGTTCTTTTACTAACACGTTAGTCAGGCCACTTAGTCCTATATTGGAACGCGGATTATATAGTCCATGTGGGCATAGTTTTGATAGAGACATGGAGAATGCTCATTTGGAATATAATTGCGGTAAGCACGGTACTCCATTTCACAGATCTACTGAAGTAGTGTATGATTATGTATTTAGGCATTATTGTAGTGATTATGAACAGGAAATGGTTGATGTATTGGTAGCTTATTATAGAGGTATTGGTAATTTGTTAATTAATCCATTTGTGTTTATCCAAGCTGATGCTGCTAGAGCTAGTCGATTTAGTTCACATTATAGAACTTATAGAGCTCAGGGCGGTGATGTGGTTTTGAGTTTTCCTCCAATAGTGGATCCAATAAATTAGGAGTAATTATGTTTACTATTAAGTGTGATAAATGTTCTGGTAATTTGGTAATGGATATGCGTTCTACTATGAACAACTATATAAAGGATGATTGGAAGTACGAAATAGATATTGATACTGGAAAATTGATTGAAGATTCTATTCAGAAATATTTGATTTATACTTGCAAAAAGTGTGGAACAAACTATAAGTTTACCTATAAAGAATGGGAAAAACGTTATAGAAAAGAATTAGCGACACAGATTATGGAAATTAAAAAGATGAAAGTATTTAGAACATTGAATCCAGCTGCTATAAAAGAAGAAAATGGAATAGAATTTTGTGGTCAATGTAGTGGGTATGCTGGAGACGGATATTGTTTAGTGGATATTATTAAACAGTGTTCTATAAGGAAATCATAAATGTCATATAATTTTTTAAGAGATTCCAGATATATAAGAAATTCATTTCTATGTATGTATGATACATTGGACGGGTATTCGTCTGATTTTCATGAAAATGGTGACGTAGATGGTTGGGATCTGTATAATAATATATATTTATATGGATGTTGGAATGGTGTTTTATTTGGAACATCTTATGATAGAGATTGTTATATAGGTCGTTCCGCTAATTTATTACCTATCGAGGCTGAATATTATTATGTAGTTAAAATAATGATGAAAGTTACTAATAATAATTCTGACAAAGCTGTGCAAGGTCTTACAACTGGTAGAATTAGATGGACTCGTTTGGGTGATAGTAGTTGGGATTCGAATAAACAAATGGATTTTGATATTACAGCGGACGATAAATGGCATTTATATACTATTAATATGGGGCCGGCTCAGTGGTGGCAAGGCGATATTAGTAATTTGAGAATTTATCCTTTTCTTGATGGTTGGTCTGGTGATGAATTTGCCATTAAATATGTTAAAATTAGTTCGCAAAATAAGTATGCTTGTACTAATACACAATGTCCTTATTATTTAAGTTATGAACACCCCTGTCCTGGTGGCGGTAGTAGGGGTAGTTGTGAGTCTGGTTTACAAAATACTACATATACAACTATATCTGGAGTAAACGATAAGTTTTCTATAAATATAGACGGCTATGGAGAAGAAACATTTGATTTAGGTACTAATGAAAATGTTACTCCAATAGAGATGGCAAAAATTCTCGCAAATAATATAGCTTCTCTTAATGTAGGAGGTTATTCATATGTTGAAGTTGATTATTCTGAAAATGATAAATTAAAAATATATTCTGGAACAGTAGGATCAGACAGTTCAGTGATGGTTGTGGATTCATCCGCCGCCAGAGCTCTTGGTTTTTTCGATAATGAAGGTAATGATATTTCAACTACTGAAATAGGCACTGATCCGGCTGATGGGTTTGATTATGCGTCATCACGTATGCTGACTGCATTGGAAATTAATAAGTTGATTGATGGGCGTACTAATTCGTTTGCATACATTCATAATCCACAACAATATAATATTGAAGGTGGTCGTAGAGATTTTAATGAAATTGGAACTTCTCGATTGCTGTCTGGGGTTACTTCTGGTGAATATTATCAGTCATTAAATAATACAGGACGAACTTTAATAGATTTATCTCATCCAATAAATAATAATGGGTGGCTTAAAGCTATTTATATGTATGGAAAAATAACGTCGTTGGCTAAGATAAAGATATTAAGACCTAAAAAAGACGGTACATTTACTGTAGTTTATTCATTGGATATGCCCACAGAAGATGCTACTAAGCTTTATACTACTAGACCTATTAATTATCGGGTTGATTGTGATATATTAGTTACTAAGGGTGATGTTATTGGGATTTATAATGCTGATTTATATGTTGGTGTTACGTTAAATGGCCGCCCGGATGCTGTGTTTCAGCAGTTAGCTGGTGATGTTGTGGTTGGTGATGCGATAGATGCTGGTGAAGTTTATTCATTTGGTGTTGCTGGATTCGCTATATATGCTCGTGGAGATAGATGGCAAGATAATATAGTTTTAGATATTGATTTAGGTGATAGAATTAATATTGAAGAAATGAACATTTATGGTAGAGAAGAATCTGATGAATTTGAATTTAATATAGCATCTTGTTTAGATTTAAGTTGGGATGTTGATTTATATAATGAAACACATTACCATTCAGGTGTTAGATGGACTGATGGTACTACTTGGACTGAAACTCATTTGAATGTTGGTTATGGGCATAGTTGTTTAAATGATTGTGTTAGAACGGCTGATAATGGTAGGCAAGGTGATACGTTTACATCTGGACCTAATGGCATGGAAACTTACGGCCATCATGCATATTTTTATGTTGATGGTGACGCTGAGTGGTTGTATTCATTCAGTTGTACTGGTAAAACTGAATATTGTTGGCCGTATGTACCTGGATCAGCATATGGTACTACACGTACGGCTGGTGTAGGAGGTTTTACACGGGACCCTATTTCATTTACGTTGATGTTTCCTTATAATTTTACAACTAAAATTCATAAAAGTATAGTTTATTTTAAAGAACGTAATAATTTTCGTAGTATTGAGTTATCTTATTATCTTGGGCCTTATCAATCTACTGGTAATGCATACAAAGACTCACGATTTATGAGGGTGCCTGATTATACTTCGGTAAAATTAGATGGGCTGGAATATTTACCTGATTCGGATGATATGTCAAATGATTATATTTTTAATAACCCAACCAATGAAGATATACAATTTGCTCGAGCTAATAGATATGATCCAATTAATTGGCGTGAATATAGGGCTGCTTTGATTACTGATTGGACTATTTTAGAACATAATTTCGATCCGGTAGGATGTGCTGGTTTTAGAATTTACACTAATAATCATAATAGTACAAAGATTATGGAAATGGAGTTGTATAGTAAAGTTGAAACTGACCCGTCGTTATTAGATAATGTGTCATTGTCATTTTCTGATTATGGAGAAATATGGATTGATGTATCATTTGAAGAAATAAATGATAGTAAAATTTCTGGATTTATGGGTGGTGCGCCTAGGTATATGCGTTTGGAATTTTCATCTGCTACTACATTTGAATTAAATGAAATTGAATGTTTGGTTGGTGATCAAGTTAAATTAGAAGATTGTAAAGATATTATTGATTTAAACCATGCGCCAAATAAAAGAATAGGTGATTCAACTCCGATAGTGTTAGAGAATGTTTATGATAAAGCTTTTGATTTAAGTGTTGATATACCAAGGGAAACTAGTGAAAGCGAAGATATTATTTTTTGGAGCAAATTAAATTCGCAAACAGATGTTGAAGATCCACAAATTGGTCCTGGTTGTAAATTGTATAAAAATGATGATTATGATATTCGAAATGACAATAAGCAGTGTGCTATAAATGTACCTGCATATGGGTTAAAAAATATAATTGATAATAAAAATTCTTATGTTTATGAAAATGCTGGGGATTGGAGATTTCATGAAGTTTTATCAAGCGGAGTTTCATTGGATTATTCTAATAGTGAAATTGATTTTAGAGAAACGTTGGTTACTTTTCCTGCCGTATCTAGTAAATATTGGAAAATAGTGCATAGTGATTCGGGTCTTTTATTAAGTAATATTACTCCATATTTTGACGATACTGATAGAGACGTAGGTGAAGTTTATGCATGGAGCACTAATGATAATTTGTCACAGAATTATACTTTAACGCATCGAGATGGGCTTGATATAGAAGGAAGTCCATTACGAAATGATGTAACTGGAGAAGCACTTGATTTGATTTGGAGTATTGTTCCTTCAGGCACTATAATTATGGATAATATGGGTGCTGTGGTTGATAATTATACTGGTAGTAGTAGTCCTTATATAATTAGTACATTTGATTCTATGACAGATTTTACATTTTTTATTGATTTTATAATGTATAGAGCATCAGATAATAGGATGGCAATTACACAAGTTGATTTTTTAGATAGCGGTGATAATCGAGTAATACGATGGGAAATTTATGATTATTGGGTAGGTAGTCAGCAAACAGCTCATAGATTATATGATAAATCAACACCATTATGGGGTGATCATGTATATGTAACGATTAATAATACAGCCACAGATTTTAATGGTTTATACATAGAGCGGCAAGGTAGTAATTTAATTTATAAATTGAATGGAGTAGAATATTATAATGGGTCTTTTTCTGCTGATGCTGTGGCTAAGATGAAAATTGTATTGGCAAGATCGCCAAGTTATACTCCACCAGATAAACATGGTGTGTATTTTTCATCTCAAGAAACTATGGGTTTTAGTTTGGATAGTAGTGAGGCGTTAAATAAAATACGATTTAGACATTTAAATGGTAATTTTCCGTCATCAGCAGAAATTTGGGTTAGCCCCGATAATGGTAATAACTATATTAAATGGAGTAATTTGACATTAGAGGAATCAAATCAGACGTTTTATCAGTATTTTGCTATTGATTTAGAAAAACGACATGATCTTGCGATATTAAGAAACTATGGCGAAGCATCAAATAAACTTTGGTTAAGTGTAGATGACTCTAATGTAACATATTCAAATACAGAAACCAGTGATGTTGAAAGTGTAGTATGGGACAATACGGATTATGATGATACACGATGGATTAGAATAGCATTATTGTGTGGTGATGGTGTTAGAAGATGGTTAAGAAAAGTAGGTATATATCCCGATATTACTACTGCATATTGTATAGGTGGTGGATATAATTGTGAATGGTATTCTTTGGGTAATATTTTATCGGATTATTATAACCCGATAAATGTAGCTTATGGCGCTGTTGTAACTGGAACTAATAATTACTTTAGAGATTTTTATCCTGATAATGCAGTGGATGGTATTAGTACCGATTATAGATCGCAGGCATGCTGGGGCTTTGATGATAGTGATGGTGATCCTTATTTAGAAATTGATTTTGGCCAATTGTATGATATAAATAAGATTGTATTATATCATGGGTATAGTCCTGATGATGATGATTATATGAACGTGGATTACAATTTTAAAGTATCTACCACAGTCAGCGGTGATGATTTTACTACCGTGTTTTCGATAACGAGTAATTCTGATTTTACTAGAACTCATTATTTTACACCGGTTTCGGCACGTAGAGCACGATTAACAATAACAGATTATGATCATGGCAGATTATTTATTGTTGATCCGATTACAAATGAATACGAAGTATTTCTCGGTAGTTTTTTACGAGAGATTGGGGTATATACATATACTGATGTTGGATATATAAATAGTGAAAACTGGCCGATAGTTTGTATGAATTTATTAGATCAATTTCAGATAGTGAATCATGAATTGATTAATAAAGATCCGTCAGATACAGATACAGATTGGGATAATGATGAAATTTATTTTAAATATTCGGATAATATATTTAATGATCCAGAAAAGGTTTCGTTTACTAGGGCGGGTAGTGAAGTAGAGATTTATTCTACAAGTGATAGTTCTGGAGATGCGGCGACCACCTTTGAATATATTTTTGATGAAAATGTATATTTTGATGCTGGAAGTTATAATGTAGAATGGCAGTCATATTATAATCAGTCAGATGCTGAAATTAGTTTAACTTTAGAAGGTCCTGATTTAGCTGAATTGTATGCTGAGACAATAAGTACAACTTGGGCAGATGAATCGGGTGTAATTGAAGTGCCTATGGATGGATTTTATACTGTTAAAGTAGTTCAACACGAAAATTCTGAGAATCATTGGGGTGGTAGAAATGTGTATATATACAGAATGGCTGGTTTGACTAAATGGGTATCAGTTAAACGAGACACCGCAGAAAATTATTCTTGGGACGATGATTCAGCCAAATATGGAGCTGATTATTTGACGTTAATAAAGATATTTGGTGATACAAAATATATACCTACGGAATATGGTTGGTGGTGGCAATCTACTTTGAGTGAAATCAGTAATGATAGTTTGTTAGTAAAGACCGGAGCTAGGTCTTTGAAAATATCTTATCCCACATCATCGGGTATTGATACAGTTCAATTTTTTGAAGGCGATGATTTTGGTCAGGATGTTTATTTTTCTGCAAAAGATATGTTACATTTTTGGTTGTATATTGATGACGTGTCTGAATTAGATACAGCTACTGGTGATATTACATTTGGAATAATAAATGATGCTGATCCGGCTTATTATATTTGGTATATTGAAAATTTAAGTTTGAATACAGGTTGGAATAGTTTAAAGTTAAAGTTTGAAGATGCTGAATATACTTATCCGGTACCGAGTCAGTCTGATTATATATTTGGGTATTTGAATGCTGGTTTGGATTTTCGTACTAATAATAGAAACTTTAGTTCTTTTAGAATTAGATATAAAGGGTCAGGTAATCCATTTACTATGTATATTGATGATTTACAAATTAAGCGTAATACTTTTGATGATGATGTTAAATTTAATAAAGGTTTGTGTTTAACTGGTTATGATTATTTAGATATACCATTATCTGGAGTTACATTAGAACGCGGTGCGATTGAGTTTTGGGTTAAATTCTATACTGATACTTATGGAATTGATATATTTGGTGATATGAATTCAAGGTCGTTATTTACTATGGTGAATAATAATAATGATGTAATATCGTTGGGCATAAGATCTGGTTATTGGTTTGCACCAAATGCTGGTCATGTTAGAAAAGCTTTGAATTTATTTGAAGTAAATAATAATTTGTTACCACCAGAATATGTTTTTTCTATCGGTGATACAGCACATATAGCTTTGGTTTGGAGTAATGATGGTGAATATTTAGATAACGGCGACACCATAAGAATGTATATTAATGGCGAGTTAGCTGTAAGAAATAATATAGCATGGAATGTTGAAGATACTAAGGCACTTTCAATAAGATTGGGTGGTGCAAATACGCAGTTAGCTTTAAACAGTGATTCTTATGGTAGTGCAGTATTTGATAATGTTAAAATTTATAATTATTGTAAAACAAGTTTTACTCCTAATGAAGAAGGTATTGCTAAAGATAAGGTATATACCCCTAATGAGTTTATACAAATATCGAAAGATGATGTTAATTTTTATGGTTTAGGTTCAGATCAATTACCATTGGTATTTTCACAAGTACCCGCTGGAGCTTCTAGAACTATTTATTTAAGAACAAATAAAAATGAAAATTTTGGGCGGGGTAAAACGACCGCTAATTTAATAGTTGAATGGTTAACAACGGTGTAAAGGGGATAGATTATGTCAAAATACAATTTGATAAGAAATGGCGCGTTTTCTGGATCAGGGGATCATAGTTTTACTTGGGCTGATCTAGAATTACTTCAAGATGGAAATACTACAAGTAGTGGTGTAACTATTTCTGGAACTAATAATTTGATTGTGGATTTATCGCAACGTATAAAAGTAGATGGTATTCGTTTGTATGCGAGTGATATGAGTAAGTCCAGTAACATACATTTTTACTATAAGAATGGAACTTCTGATAGTTATACCTCATTGATTACGAGTTCTGGAACTTATTATTCTACAACTATTCCTGCCCCTTCCGCACCGAGATATGTTAAAGTAACTATTAGTGGTGTGTCCATGGATTTATATGAATTTCAAGTATTTAATGATGATTATATTGTAAACTTCGGTGAAAATGGGCAGCAGTATGTAGAATATATTGAAAGTACTCCAATTGGTGAGATAGGTGATCCACAAGCTATACCTATTTATAATAATAGTGAAAATAATATGGCGGCTACTGCGTATACTTGTGTAGAAGCTGTTGGTTCTGGCTATGATAATTACATTGAAATTTCGGCTAGTGAAAATGGCCCCTATTATGCTATAGAAGACGGCGCGGTAATAGAGAATGATTCACTTGCATCAACTTGGCGTTGGAGTGATGGTACTTTGACTGATGTTGAAGTTAATGATCAAAGTAATTTAGAAGTATCAATAGGTATAGGATCTAAATTGAATGAAATTCAGTCAGATGTTAAAACATATAATTGGTATGTAACGGAATCGGCTTGGGATTTTGATCCTATTAGTAAAAAAATGTATACTAGCGGTAGTGATGGTATATATAAATTATGGGAATATCATTATGAAAATGATACATATACTTATATAGGTGAATTAGGCGGCGGCACTGTTACTAGTGAAGCTTGGAAAGGATCAATGTGTGTTTTAAATAATAAGATTTATTCTATTCCAGAATCTACTCAAGTATTCGGCTGTTATGATTTAAGCGGTCCTGCGGGTAATTGGACTACATTATCTGGGCATCCTCATGCATTGTCTGGAGATAATGCACGTAGAGTGCTTTGTAGTGACTATAGTAGATATATTTATTGTATTGATGTAGCTAGGCATAGTCTAGTTAGGCGATTTTATAGATATGACACCACTACGTCAGGTTGGTATAGTTTGGACATCAATTACAGTTATGCTAATTCAGATAATTATTCTATGTCAGCTCATTTTGTTTATGATTATGATAGGGATTATATTTATTTTTCACATCAAAATGGAGGTAATATGTGGAATATTCAAAGATACAATGTAGCCGCAGATAGTTGGAATACAACTTATTATAATCTCACTGCTTTAAAAACTAGCCCTGCTGCAGGAAGTTACGCGGCTATATCATATAATAATAATACGATATGGGTAGCTTTTAGCGCTGATAAGGCTGATGATGATATTTATGGTATTAATCTTGCTACTGGTGTGACAACTCGTTATACAAATATTAGTTGGGAACTGGAGCATTGGGGTGATGGTAGTGGTTATGCTAATCGTTCATCATATTTAATAGCTATAGATGCTTTACCTGGAGACACTACTTCTTCTCATATATTTGCAGGTCAAGTAGATTTAGATCGAACTCGAATTTTTACATTTCCTAGTTTTGATTTTTGTGATTATGGTAGTTACACAACACCTATTTTAAAATTAGAAGATAAGTATAATTCGAGTTATTTTTATATAGATGGAAACACGAATAGTGTTTCTGGTAGTATTAGTTATGATGCAGATACTTATAATGGTACTATTCGAGTTCGTAGTTCAGATACAGAGCCAGTGATTATATATGAGTCTTATTTAGTATATATGGAGAATGCTGATATACATATAGTTAGTTGGTCGCCTTATAACGATGAATATGTTGATTCTGAAAAATGGGCGTCTAGTCATAGAAGTACTTCACCTGGGGCTATAGCAGTTGATTGGCAAGATGGTAGATCTGCTATATGTTGGGGATATGGTTATTATGGTTATCATGAAAATGCTATTATAGAGGTTTATGATAGGGAAGGTTCTACTCTTTATTCTGAAAATACTGGTATTGATTATTATTATTATTTTAATGATAAATTGCAATTTGAAGGCGAGCATGGTTTGTGGGGTTATGGAAATGTTGATAGTTCAAATAATCGAATACTTAAACATTTAGATGAGGATTTAAGCGTTATAGCTTCGTATAGTGAGAGTTTACAAGATTTTTTATATGATTTAGCAACTGAATATAACGGAAGAGGCTGTTGGTATACTAATTCTATTGATGATACGTTAGTGCATATGAATAGTGATTGTACTAAAATAAATACTATTATTATGAATTCACCAAGAAGTGTAGCTCGAACTACTGATGGTGGTTGTTGGGTACATGATACGGAGGATGAAAAAGTTTATAGATATGATTGGAGTGGTAATAGAATTAAAACTTTTGATTTACCTTATAATGCGATGTATCAAACACATGGGTTAAGTTTTATAATAGATGATCGCAGAGATGGTTTTTGGTATCGTCATGGTGATATAATACGTCATGTGACTAGTGCCGGTGCTGTGGATGTAGGACCGGTTACGGTGGTGGATTCTAATCAAATGTTTGGATCTCCAATTGGTTGTTTTGTACATTCATCTGATGATAATAAGATGTATTGGATTAATATGAACGGCGGTATTGAAAGTTATCATTCTATGCCTGGAGGTGAATCTACTATTATATCTGGGTTTTATTATGGTTACGATGAATTTGAAGAATTTAAAGAGCATTATATTCCGGTTTCTTATGACCCAGTTTGGGGAACTGGTGGTAGTTTGGAATGGCAAGAAGTAAGGAAAGATGGTTATTTTTTACCAAAAACTCAATATCACCAGGCAGAAATTACTTTAAGAGGAACAGCAGAATTAGAAAAAATTATTATAGCGCCAGCTGTAAAAGTTCAAGATATACAACCAAAAAGTAGTCGAAATATGTATGTGCGAACAAATATACCGCTCGAGGCTGATATATCTGATTATGAAATAAAATTAAGAACTTGGTGGGGGATAGAAGATATTTAATTGAATAAGGAGTAAAATTAATATGGGATATGCTACATGGAATCCATCAGATAAGCATAGTGATATAACATTATCTAATGGTAATTTAACTGTGGGACATACTGGTTCCACTTATAGGTCTGTTAGATCTACTGTAAGTGTTAGCAGTGGTAAATGGTATTGGGAAATTACTGTTGATTCGTCTAGAGACCAAGTTTTTGGTGTGGGTAATAGTAGCGCGTCATTAAGTGAAGCACCTGGATGGAGTGATACTAGTGGCTGGGGTCTACAAGGTTATTATAGCCCAACAAGGTTATATCACAATGGAAGTTATGATGGTTATGGAAGTCAGTGGTCAGATAACGATGTTATAGGAGTAGCTCTTGATTTGGATAATGGTAAATTGTGGTTTTCTAAAAATGGAGTATATCCAAATGGTGGAGATCCAGCTAATGGTACTAACCCTGGAGCAACTGGAGTAAGCGGGCACATTTATGCTATGGTTTCTCCGTATAATAGTAGTTGTTCGTCAACTACAAATTTTGGAAGTACACCATTTTCTTATACTGTGCCTAATGGATTTATGGCTGGTTTAACTGATTATTTAGGTTATTTTTCTGGTTACGTTAAAGAGGGGGATGTAGCTGTTAGTAGAATTGTAAGATTGTATAATAGGAATAGTGGTTTATTAGTAGATTCAACTACATCAAGTGGTAATGGTTATTATTATGTCGAAACAACATATTCTGGTGCACATTATTTAATAGCTTTAGATGATGATAGTGGTGATAGTTATAATATGGCTCGTTTAGATAAAATGATTCCTGTTAGTATAATTTAAAAGGAGGCAAAAATGTCTATTTATGATCCACCTATTGGAAATGATGCTGATCTTATTTTTGTGTCTCCTGGTTATGAAGCTCCATTAGGGAATGATTCTGATTTGATTTTCGGTCCAGATATCATAGAAACGCTTTATCAGATTTGGACTGACGATGATTATGTTTATGCTGCTACAGCAAGAGGTTTAGATATTTATGACATTGAAACTGAAGAAAAATATGCTTTTATAAATTATTCAAATGGATTTAATACAGTATGGGCAAACGATGATAGAGTTTTTGTTGGCACAACTAATAGTGGTGTCAAATATTTTAATAAAACTTGTATTAGTGGTAGTATTAGTGATCCATACAATTTAATTATTTGTTTAAGTGATTTAAGTGATCTAACTTATTATAGTCAATTAACATCAACTTATATTAAATATATCCATGGAAATAGTGATAAATTATTGATTATCACAAACAGCGGTATCGATGTGGTAAAATTAGATCCACAGAGTTATCGAAGTCATTCTACAATGACAAGTGGTGTAAAAGGATTTATGACCTCGACTGGAAAATTTTACTATACAGTTTCAGGTACAAATGAATGGGCTATACATCGACTTAATACATGTTTAGTTGATTGGTCGGTTCCAGATAATGTGTATAGAACTGGAGGTAGTATATTTGATGCTGACTTAACATTAAATGATATGTTTGTTACTGAAAATACTGCGTCGAATGATATATCAAACACATTGTTTGTTGCGACTTCAAGTGGTGTTTATGTAATTGATGAAGGAAATGATCTATATGCTATTTATTATAAGGAGTAAAAATTATGCCTTGGTTAGAAGGATGGTCTAATAGAATAAAACTGACATTAGATGGATCTAAAATTGATGAAGATCTTACTGATTTTCCATTGATGATTAATGTTGCATCGGGAACTGGTCGTACTAATAGCGATATAACTGATGTGTTTGATGAATTGTCTACAATTTCCGGAACTAAAAAAATAGCTGTAACAACTAGTGACGGTGAAACTCAGTGTTACATTGAAATAGAGATTTGGGATTGGATTAATAAAGATGCTTATCTTTGGACTAAAGTTCCAACTATTACATCTGGAACAAATATAAATCTTTATTTATACTATGATAAAGATCAGCCTGATAATACAACTTATGTTGAGAATACTGGAACTTATCCAGCAACGGAAGTGTGGGATGATAATTTTAAAGCAGTATATCATTTTTCAGAGTCCAGCGGTCAATTAATAGATTCAACCTCTAATAATTTCAATTGTACTGTTAATGGGAGTACTACTAGAAATCATGATTCTCCAGTAGGATATGCGTATAATTTTGATGGATCTGGGGATTACGCTGAGACCTTATCAAATATAGGTATATCATCTGATGATGTTAGAACATCTCAAGTAGTAATAAAAGCTAATTCAACATCTCAGTCTCAGTGGGCTTATTATTTAGGTTGGGGAGGTACAAACACGCTTATTGATTGGAATATGAACCACTTTAACGATACTGGTCGATGGGGAACAAGTTTGTGGGGTGTAGCTTATGATTATGATAGTAGTGTAGATATTGACACTGATAATTGGCATATTAATACATTCAGATATGATGGGTCTAATGTGTCTTCATTTATTGATTTAACTGAATTTGGTGTTAATGCACATACACCTAACACTTCAGATACTCATTTATTTATCGGTGGTGGTCATTACGGTGGTAGGGATTTTAATTGTAAAATTTCTGAAGTGAGGATATCTGATATAAATAGAGCTGATGCTTGGCTTAAAGCCGATTATTATTCAGTTCATGATGATTTAATAACTTTTAGTGATCCAGATAAAAGTGGACCACCAGTTTTAAGTTTTTCTGGTTATACTTATGAGATTGGATTACCGGTGTCAAGGATTGTGAGAGCTTATCGCCGTGATACTGGCGAGCTGGTAGATGAAACTACATCTGATTCATCAGGGTATTATTATTTAAATACTACAATTAGTGGCGAACATTCATTAGTTTGTTTAGATGACGTTGGTGGAAATGATTATAATGATTTGATTATAGGGTGTGCTACTGCTTCTGGGATAGGAGGTTAGTTATGAATAATTTTAATTTCACTGAATCTGGTTATATTCCTCCGTTACAAACTGAATATAATTTTAATTTTGGAGAAGTATATAGTGTTTATAATATTATCAAGAGTTTGTCAGATTATTTTGTTGCAATATGGGCAGATTCGGACGCAAGTTTAGAAAACGGTAAGATGTATGTTAGTTCGGCTGCATCATTTAATATAATAAATTTAAGTACTCATAGTGTCGAAGACTATTATACTGAAAGTCATGCTGGAGAAGCTGGTGAAGTACTAGAAGGTGATGATATAGTTGATGTTAACACACTATAAAGGAGACCTACAACATGGGTTTTGATACATGGCAAAATAAATTAAAATTAACAATAGATTCTTCTAAAATAGACGAAGATCTTACCAATTTCCCAATTTTGGTAGCTTTGTCTTCTGGAACTGGTATAACTAATTATGATGCTACTGATGTGTTTGACCAGTTGGAGCCGAATACTATCTCTGGGGTTGCTGTGTCTGGTACATACGATGATTATACAAAATTGATGCTCCATATGGATGGGGATTTTTCTGATTCACAACATACTATTACTATGAATGGTAATCCTAAATTATATGCTACTGGAATATTTAACGGTAGTATGTATTTTGATGGTGCTGGTGATTATTTAAATATTCCTGATAGTAGTGATTTTGATTTGACTTCTGTATTTACTATTGATTTTTGGTTTAAAACTAATACTTCAAACCAATGTTGTTTACTTAATACTGGAAATGCTAACAATTCCAATGAGTATCAGATCGAAATGAATAGAACAGCAGGTAAGTTGTCAGTGTATTCTTCTGGACAAAAATGTGTAACTGCTAGTTCTTGGAATGATAACAATTGGCATCATTGCGCTTTAGTCTGTGATGGCACAGATATGAAAATGTATATAGATGGTGTAAAAGATGGAGAAGAACTTTCTTACGCTCCATCGTGGACACCTACTGGAATGTATATAGGTTCTGCTGGAGGGTCTGAATATTACACTGGTTATATAGATGAATTACGTATATCAAAAGGGATATCAAGATGGACTTCAAATTTTACTACGCCGACTGAACCTTATACAACTGACTCTGGAACAGTTCTTTTGCTTCATATGGATGGAGATCAGTCTGAGTCACAACACACAGTTACTTTTAATGGTAACCCACAGTTGTACGCTACTGGTAAATTTAATGGTAGTATGTATTTTGATGGTACAGGAGATTATTTAAGTCTAAGTGATGATTCTGATTGGGATTTTGGAACTGGTGATTTTACTATAGATTTTTGGATAAATCCAGGAGTACTTCCAGCTAATTATTTTGAATTATCTGGAACAGCTACTGGTGATATGTTTATAGGTGGTAGATCTGGAACAGTAGGTATAGGTAGGGTAAATGTAGCTTGGGATCAGGAATATGTAGGGGGACTTTCTACCACTACATGGGCTCATATAGCTTTTGTTAGATTTAGTGGTGTATTAACTATTTATGTCAATGGTTTAAGTATTGGTTCGGATAATAATACTAATGATTATGATTTTAACTCTTTATATGTTGGTCGCCAATCAGGTTACTATTATACTGGTTATATAGATGAATTACGATTTTCTAAAGGAATTGCTCGTTGGACTTCAAATTTTATTCCTCCAACTGGACCTTATGGAAGTTCATGGGATAACAGAAAAAAAATAGCTGTAACTACTGAAGTTGCTTCTCCTGGTATATATGATCCAATGACTAAATTATTATTGCATATGGACGGTGACCAGTCTGATTCTGAGCATACAGTCACATTTGCTGGAAATGCACAAAGTTATTCAGCTATTGGTAAATTTGATGGAAGTTATAAATTTGATGGAGCTGGTGACTATTTGAATTTAGGAAGTGATTCTGATTGGAATTTTGGGTCGGAAGAATTTACTATAGATTTTTGGATGTATGCTACTTCGAATGCAGATGAACGAGATGGTTTAATATGTGTCCAAAATGGATCAGGTGATATTGAAATACACATTGGTTTAGGCGTAGCTAGTTGGGGCAGCGCGGGTGATAAAATATGTTTATCTATTAATTATTCTGGTGGTTGGGGAGCAGATTTAGTTGGGTCTATTGGAGTATGTGATTCTACTTGGCATCATGTAGCTATTACTAAAAGTGGTACCTCTTGGAAAACTTATATCGATGGCGTTGAGGATATCTCTACCACTTATAGTTTTAGTCCAGGAGCTGGAACATTGTTAATAGGTGCGCATATAACTACTGATAGATGGTTTAATGGTTATTTAGATGAAGTCCGAATTTCGAAAGGAGTTGTTCGATGGGATTCTAGTTTTACCCCACCAACAGAGGCTTATACGACTGATTCCGGAACAGTTTTGCTGCTTCATATGGATGGTGACCAATCTAGGTCAGAGCATTCATTTATGTTTAACGGTAATCCGCAAATTTCCTCTGCTGAATATAAATTTAATAGTAGTTACTATTTTGATGGCAGCGGGGATTATTTGTCTATACCATCATCTACTGATTTTGGATTTGGTACAGATGATTTTACAATAGAATGTTGGACAAAATTTGGGGGAAGTCAAACAAACGATTCGGTTATTTGTGCTAATTGGGAAGAAACTGGTGGTTCTTGGGCGGCTAATGAATGGACACTTCATAATAATCATCATGTTAGTGGAGGTTATTGGTCATTTTGGGTATATAATATAAATTCTAGTGCAGAGATATTAGTGTCTACATCAGCATCAAATGATGATACTTGGACACATGTAGCTGTGGTTAGATCTGGTCAGAATTTTTATTTATTTGTTAATGGTGTTTTAGAAGATTCTACGTCTTCTAATCTTTCATTGGATGGTGGTGGATCTCACCCAGTTTATATAGGCGGGGATATAAGTACTATGTATTTAACTGGGTATGTTGAAGAGTTTCGTATATCTAAAGGAATAGCACGGTGGACCACAACATTCAGCGGGTTGTTGCCAACAGATGCTTATGCTAGATCTACAGGCGAAGTGCAATTACCAGTAGAAATAGAACGTTGGGATAGTATAAATGAAAAAGCATGGTTGTGGACTCAGGTTCCAACTATTACGTCTGGTACTGATACAGATTTATATTTGTATTATGATAAAGATCAATCTGATAATACAACTTATATAGGAGATACCGGTGAAGTAGCATCTCAAAATGTGTGGGATAATGATTTTGTTGGTGTTTGGCATATGAGTCAAGATCCATCTGGTGGGCTTAGTACTATAAAAGATTCTACTTCATCTGTTAATGATGGGACCCCAGCTGGTTCTATGACTTCTACCGATTTAGTTGATGGTAAAATAAGTAAAGCCTTAGATTTTGATGGTAGTGATGATGTTATTACTCTTGGTACTATAACTACAGCAGCGTGGACGGCTGAAATTATATCGAAACCTATTAATTACACACAAAGCGGTGATGGTTTTATTGTTTTTGATGGCAATGGTATTGTTCAGGCAAATGGTTATTGGGCTTTACTCGAAAATAGTGATTGTCAACGAAAAGGTAATTCCCTTTCTATAAGCGGTGATTTTGTAAACATAGTGGCTTCTTATGATGGAAGTTCTGTTTATAAAATGTATGAAAATGGTGTAGAAAATAGTTCATCACATGTTAATAGTGGTTGGGCTTTAGGTGATAAATACTATATAGCAGAGGGGTATAGTAGTCGTAGACCAGAAGGTAAAATTGACGAGGTTCGAGTGTCTAATACTGAGCGTTCTACTGCTTGGGTAAAATCTACTTATTATTCTAATTGGAATAATTTAATAACTTTTTCTGAATCATCGTTTGTTAATTTTGTTTTTAGTAATCCGGTTCCGGCGGATGCGTCCACTCAGTATGGTTATAGACATTTACTTAAAATAACTGTTACTACTAGTGGTAATACCGCTGCGTCATATGCGAATGATATTACTTTTTATGATGGGTCGGATAATAAAATAGGTAACACAGTATCTGGTGTGTCAAGTGGGGCACAATCAACTAGTACTGACTATTATCTTACTCCGACCGCTGGTACTAATAGTTGGTATGTATATTCAACTGCTAGCGGTTATGATGGCACAAGTTCTACTTATAGTTTTAATAATTTGTTTTTATGTGCGGGGTATACTGAGGTAGATGGTGTAAGAACTTCAGGTATTCCTGTTAGATTATATAAACGTAGTGATGGGTCGATGTTAGGTGAGGCTGTGACAAGTGGTGTAAGTGGTACATTTGTAATACCGACAAGTTATACGGGATATCATTATGCAGTGGCTTTACATCCTACAGATGATTATCGCAATGCAGAAATTTATGATTGGTTAGCTCCGGTAGTTTCATAAGGAGATCTTGAATGGCATATGAAAAACCACCTATAAATAGAGTACCTTTTAGGTTTAGTTCAACTGGCTATTCAGCTCCAGATTTTAGTAATGAGCCATTTCAGTTCGGACTTAGACCTTCTCAGCAACAAACTGCTGATATGCGAGCTATGCTTGAGGTGTTTGGTAAATATTGCACCTCGACGTATACTTATGTTAAAGAAAGAAAAACATATGTTGTAGGTTACAGCGCTCACGGAGTACAAATTTTAAAAGGTAAAACGATTTATGGTGGTATACGAGATCTTTGTGCATCGTTAGTAAGAACACCCCCATATTCAGATTTACCAGCATATATTTTTGTGGCCTATAATTTTCTTGATTTAAATGGTTATATAAAAGCTACTATACAAGCCTACGCTGATTTGGTGGCTGAAGTTTATGGCGTACCTCCGTCGGATTTACCAGCTTTTATACATGGTTTTGATACTAGAAATATCCCTGCTACTATTTATGGATGGGCTATAAAAGACCTACCGGCTTATATTGGTACTCATCCGCCAAGTGATTTGGCGGCTATTTTAAATGTAATTGAAATAAGGAATTTGTCAGCGTCAATTACAGGTGAATGGTGGCACGGACAAGCTGATTTAGGGGCAGAATTTTATCGTATATGGGATCGTAAATATAAAGATTTACAGGCAATTTTACATGGTTGGCAAGAAGTTAATTTACCAGCTTATATTACTGCGGTTTATTTTAAAGATATTAATGCTCGAATTCAGAGTAGTACAATAGTTGATTTGTTAGCTTATTTAAGCGCAGTCGCGCCAGTAGATTTGTCCGCTTTAATACATGGATTCGATACAAGAGATTTACCAGCTTATCTTACTGGTCAGTATGGTCCATATGATATACAAGCTTATTTGACCACTATACCTCCAAGAGATTTGAATGCGCGTATTAGAGGTTTTAAAGGAATAGAAGTTTCGTTTGATTTACAAGGTATAGTCGGTGGTTGGGGTATCGGTGATTTGTCAGCGTATATTAATTCTATTAACTCAGTAGATTTGTCGGCGTATTTAAATCCTACAGGAAAGTCATCAGATATCGGTGCTTCAATTATACCTAATACCATTTTAATGAAACGAGCTATTCAGATCCCATTATTGGAACATAAAGATTTGAATGCATTAGTTAATTTTATGTGTTTTGGGTCAGGATATAAAGATTTATCAGCTTATGTTTATACACTTTATAAGTTAGATTTACCTGCTAATATTATAGGGTGGTATGGTAATACTTCTGATAATATTAAAGATTTAGGCGCTTATATAAATGCGGAAGATTATACCGTTCAAGATAAGTTTAATTTAAGATATGTTCCAGAGATAGATAAGTATTCAAGATTAAAATTAAAATTTGGTGTACATGATAAGTACACAACTTGGGATACATTTAGAATATTATATGAAACTTATTATGCTAAAAATTTACCTGCCTCTATAACAGGTGTGTTAACAAGCAGTGATTTAGGTGCCAGTTTAACAGCGGTTTTTGATTGGAATTACAGCGAATTGTCGGAATATGTTAAACCTAAAACACACGAAGTGTTTATTAATATGGACAGATTCGAAGATCAATGGCGACGTTTCGTAGAATTAATGTTTGATAGAACTGGAACCACTCCATTTGAATATTTTTATGTAAGTGGTACTCAGCGTGTATATAAAATTGATAGAACTCGTAAATGGACAATTTGGGTGGATGGGTATAGTCGGACAGAAAATAGTTTGGTTGAACGGGTTAATGTTCGACGTAAATATATATTTAATATGTCGCAATACAATACCGTTGATGAGGCTATAAGAGAATTAATGGAACGAGCGGCTCATCCAAGACGGGTGGATTTACCTGCGACTATAAATGCATTTTTTGAACCCCATTCAGATTTAACAGCATCTATTGTTTCTATCGAGAAATACACTTGGGTTAAACATTTGACCGCTGAATTGAACGTAATTGAATATAAAGATTTGACCGCTGAAATAATTGGTAATTAAGTCATTTTTTGTCTAGCAAAATACGAATTTTATTCTATAATATAGTTGAATCTCAATGATACAGGAGATAAAACTATATGAAATTAGAGTTTATTGAGGCAACAACTATTCCAGATAGTTGGTTTCAATCTGTTTATAAAATATTGGATTCTGGTAGAATTTATATAATAGATAGAGGCAGTTATGAAGGTCAACAGCGGTTAGAATTCGATCATATTACTATTCGTATAAAATACCCCAATTCAAGACCCCTTCTTCCAGAATGTCCCCCTGGATGTGGTGTACCTAATCCTGCATCCAATGATTATCTTGAGGAATATCTTCCTTATTTATTCACATCTTATAAACCAGCTAATACAATTTACACTTATGGTTCTTATCTTGAAAAACAAATAGAAAAAGTTATAGAAATATTTTCTAAAGGCTATCATGGTACCAATCAGGCTTGTATGACTGTTGGTGATACTGATTCTATTTTTCAATCTGATCCAGCTTGTTTGAAGATAATAGACTGTAGGGTTATAGACGATAAGTTAAATTTTATAATTTATTTTAGATCCAATGATTTATGGAATGGGTACCCAGTTAATATAGCTTCTTTACAGTTATTAAAGGAATATATTGCTGAGGCATCCGGATTGGAAGATGGTGAAATAATATATAATAGTAAAGGTCTTCATTTATATAATCATGTGTGGGATATTGCTAAAGTAGTGGTGAATCATGAATAGTGGTAGTGTAAATATATCTATAGTAAATTTGATAAATTTTGGAAATTCCTATAATAATGGTTGTATATTAGGAGTTAAAAAATGGTTGGTGAAGAAGAACTTGATAAATTATATAAAGATTGCGTAGAAACTTGGGGGGTTGAGGCCCAGTTGAGACAAGCGCAAGAGGAATGTGCTGAATTAATTATCGCTGTAAACCATTTTTTTAGAAATAGAAAAAGTGGTTTGGATGAGATAATTGAGGAATCTGCTGATGTTTTTTTAATGGTTAATCAAGTTATGGAAATAGTAGGTAGGGATAAGGTTATGGAAGTCGTATCTTATAAAGCAGGTAGGACTAACAGATTGTTAAAAGGAGATAGTTAGTATGGAATTTACAATACCAGTTGAGACATTACAGAATGTTGTAAGCAGAATGTCTCATATAATTAAATTGACTTCTGATGATGTAACTAGTATGATGTCAATCGAAGTCTATGATGATAGAGTTAAGTTTTGTGGTACAGGTGGCGCAGTGCATGTAGTTATGACTGCAAGAGATTGTGAAATTACAGATAAAGGTAAAATTTTATTACAGTTACGTGACGTTAGTAATTATGTAGGGAAATTTGTACCACTCAGCGATGGTTTTGGAACAGAAAGTTTTAAAATTATAGCGGATGACAGGGAGGGGTTTATCAAAACAAAAACACATTTTGTATCTGGAAAACCTTCCTATAGGAAGCTAAAATTTAAGACATTTAATACTGGATTACTACCAGCAATTAAAGATTTTGATGATGCTCAGTTAATCGTAAATAGTGATATTTTATTGGAAGGTCTTAGTAAAATTGTTCATTGTGTTGATCCAGGAGAAATACGTGAAGCTCTTGCGGGGGTATATATCGCAATAGATCAAGACAAAATAGTCTTTGCTGGTACAAATGGCATCAAATTAGCCGAAGCAAGATTAAATATTGTTGCAGATATAAAACAAGCTCAATATGTTTTAAAGTTCTCTATGGCTAATGCGATGAAGCAGTTGTTAGACCATAATTCACAGGTATTTATGAAGTTCGAAGGTAAAGATGTTTACATTAAGTGTAATGATGTGTATATTTCTGGTGGTTTAGTTTTGAATGAACCATATCCGGATTACAAATCTACATTAAAATCATACGAAAAGATTATATCAATACCACGATATGATTTGGTTGATAGTGTATCAGCTTCTATCGGTGTTTTAGATCCTGAAGATAATAATCGTTTAACGATAAGATTTGAAGGTAATAAAATGATGTTGAAGAACGATAGGGTAGAAGCTGTTCATGAATTTGATTATCAATTTGAGCATGATTTAGATGTGGATATAAATGGGTCTTATTTGTTGTCTATGATTACTAATTTCATAGGTGAAAATTTAGAAATATGTTTTATTGATAACAACAAACCAATTATTTTTAGGTCTAAAGATAATCCTGATCATACCGCTTTGTTGATGTTATTAAGGAGACGTTAATGATTGAAGATCAAACTAATTTATTTTCCGATGGGAAATCTATTGAAGAGGCTCGCATTGATGCTGCTAAAGATATATTGCTTGCGGCAGGATATCGTATAATTGATCCTATAATGATTAATGATCAGATAACAACACAAAAATGTTTGAGGGATTATTTTTATATGCGTTTGGATTCTAAATATCCAAATAGACGTTTATTACGCCAGCCTAATATAAAATATGATATGCAGATGATTAGTCGATTTGTTAAATCTCAAATGGACGGTGCTAGTGAGAAACGTGCAATACAGGAATGTGTTAGAATTATTGATGCATTATTTAATTATGAGGAAGAATTTAATTTTAAATATCCTATATCTGATATAGGCATTTTAGGTCAAGGTAAATTGGCGTGGATTACAGAAAAAGCTCTTATAATTCTTGATAAAAAACGTCATGAGAAAATTGAAAAAGAAATGTATAAAAAAGCCGATGAAATAGAAAATGCTTGTGATGTTGATGTGGAAGAAAGAATACGTAGTTTAGACGCTTTGTTAGAAAATATGGGGGCTAATAATGGTTAAAAAGAAAGAAAAGGATAAGGAAAAGCCTAAAAAAATGGTTAATTTGTTACAACTTGCTGAAAAAACCATTGAAAAAAAGTATGGTAAGGGCATAATTAGCAGTTTAGGTGAGCATGAGGACTTAATTATAGATGCTATTTCAACCGGTTGTTTATCATTGGATGCGGCTTTAGGCATTGGGGGGTTTGCTCGAGGTCGTTTGTATGAGGTGTTTGGTCCTCATAGTAGTGGTAAATCTACCTTAGCACTTAGTGTTATTATGCAAGCATTATTAAGATCTTTGGTAGTAGTGTATATAGATGCTGAACATGCTCTTGATCCTAAATTGGTAAGAAATATGGGAAAACAAGTCGGGGTGGATGCAGACCAGATCAAACTAGTGCAAGCATATACTGGTGACGATAATTTACAAATTGCGGAAGAGTTAATGAAAACTGGCGAAGTAGATATTGTTGTTGTTGATAGTGTATCGGCACTTTTACCAAAAGGCATGGCTGAGGGTGAGATTGGTGATAATTATATTGGCCAATTAGCAAGGTTGATGAGTAAAGCTTGTAATAAACTTACACCGGTAGCTAATCGCACTAATACTCTTTTAATTTTTATTAATCAGATTAGACATGATATTGGTAAATGGGGTGATAGTCGAGTACCTACAGGTGGAGAGGCATTGGCTTTTTATGCAACTGGACGTATACGTGTTGAAGGTGGTGAAAGTAAATCCACACGTATTTTGAATGATGATGGTGTGGTAATCGGTCATGAAAGTAATTTTTTAGTGATAAAAAACAAACTTGCTGCTCCTTGGAGAACAGCTAAAATAAATTTGATTTATGGACAGGGGTATGATTTTGCAGCTGAAGTAGTAAATTTATCTATTGATTTTGGTCTTATAGAACAATCTGGTGCGTGGTTTGAGGCTGATGGTTATCGTATACAAGGTAAGAAGAATTTGGTTGATTTATTTAGGGAAAAACCTGAATTGTATACTGATTATCGTAGTAAATGCATGGCTATGGTGGGGCTAAAAGATGAGTAAGCAATCCAATGACATTTACGATTTGTTAGTTAAAACATTTCCATATAGTATAGTGAAAAAGGAATATTATATTAAATACAAAGGGCAAAAATTGTTTTTTGATTTTTATGTCAAGGACTTTAATTTATTGTTTGAAGTTCAAGGTCGGCAGCATAGTGAATATGTAAGTCATTTTCACGGCAATCGTCAGGGATTTCTGGAAACTAAACGGCGTGATAATCTCAAAATTCAGTATTGTCAAGAAAATGATTTGGATTTAATAACGATTAACTATGATGAAGAAATAATTACATCAGATGAATTGATTGAAAAGATAAATAGTATATTGAGTCGATAGAGGTAATATTTTTATGGTAGATATAATAATTAAAGATCAGAAAGATGATATATTAGATAAAGATTGCCCTGATTTTGTTTCGTTGGAAGATGGAACAATAATAGGTGATAAGAAATATTGTAATCTTTCATTTCAATGTAAACAAATTGGTTTTTACTCTGAGTATTGTGAATTTTTTGATGAAGAAGGTAATGTGGTACTTAAAGATTATCTATGTACTGGTAAAAGGTTGAAGCCAGGGGAAGCCACTAAAGATGAGGAAGCCAGATAATGAATATGCCTGATTATTTAAAGCGACGTTCAGAAGAACTTTTACTTGACAAGATGCCAAGGAATGGACATATTATGGATGAAATATTTCAATTTGATGTAAGGAATTTGGAATCAACCACTTCGCTTAAAATAAGTCAGTTTGTTATTGGTTTATCTCAGTTTTTGATTTACTTTGGCTCACAGATTAACCAAACTAAAGTAGCATTGATGCGGAAACGTAATGTAATTGATTCATATATAGATAAATCTGATATAAAGGCTAGAACTAAAGCTGAAAAGCGCTGTAAGGTTATTGATTCTAATCCAGAATTACAGCAGATTGAATTGGGTATAGAATTAGCCGAACAAGAGTTAGCATTGGTTGAAAATAGAGAGAAGTATTTAATAGAATTAATTAATAGTTTTAAACGTGAACTGACTCGTCGCGAAAATGAATTAAAATTAATTAGAACTGAGAGAAGATCATAATGAGTGAGGGTATCAAAAATTTATTTTGCCGTGCTATATATGAACGTGCAGTTTTAGCGTATTGTTTTAGATCAGCCGATAATTATTATACAATTACGTCTATAGTTTCTGGTGATGATTTTCTTAGTCCTGAGCATAAACTTATTTTCACTATTTTAGGAACATTAATCAAGCGCGGCGTATCATCATTCGATAGTACTTTGGTAATTAATGAGGCTAAAACTGATGGTGTTTTAAAGCAAGTTGGTGGATATGAGTATGTAGATGCTGTTATAGGTACAGATGTAAGTGATGGTAATTTAGAATATTATGTTAAAAAATTACTTGATGCAAGCACGAAATACAAACTTTATAATCGCTTAAAAAAGCACTGCCGTACTTTAGAAGATAAAGCACAAGACGAAGATATCACTTCTGATAATTTGATGAATTTGGCTGAGTCAGATATTATGGATTTGTCGATGCAATCAAAGTTTGTTAAAGAACCCAAAAATTTATCTGATGGTTTGGAAGAATATATTGAAGAGCGACGTAATAATCCGATTGAATATTGTGGTATTAGTAGTGGTTTTCCGATAGTTGATAAGCGCATAGATGGATTAGTTCCTGGAACATTACATGTTATTTGTGCTCGACCAAAAGAAGGTAAGAGTACGTTTTTATCTTGTGTAAGTTCCTATGTAGCTTATAATTTGCGTAAGCCGGTATTATACGTGGATACTGAAATGCCTTTTGAACAATGGCGAGATAGAATAGTTTCAATGCTTTCTGGTGTTCCTGAAAGACGTGTAAAACATGGTGGATATAACGATGATGAATATGAACGTATATCAAAAGCATTAACTCTCATCAAAGGTAGTAAATTGTTCCATGAATTTATGCCTGGTTATGATGTTGATAAATTAATATCAGTTTATAAAAAGTATAAGTATAAAGAAGATATTGGTTTAGCAGTCTTTGATTACATTAAAGCACCTTCTGGATCAGATTTTCAGAATAAGAAGGAGTATCAAATCATCGGCGATGTAACCACTGCATTGAAAGATTTGTCAGGTGAATTAGATATACCAGTATTGGCTGCTAATCAGATTAATCGACAAGAAGATATTGCTGATAGTGATAGAGTATTGAGATATGCAGATGTTATAGCTTTTTTTCGAAGACGTACTGCTGAAGAGTTAAAGGATATTGAAGATAAATACGCGCCATTTCATAATGATTACGGTACGTATAAGTTGTGGATAAAAGAAAGTCGTAGGGGTGGTCATACACCACCCGACGGTATTGGGTTTTCATTTAAAAAACGAATGTTATTGGTGCATGAATCTAAGCGACAACTGATAGATTACGATAGTTCTGAATATAATGAAAAAGAGGAAGTTGAAGATGAACACAGTACTCCAGATGCAACCGACAGCACAGTGGAGAAAGCCGATGGAAAGTCGTATTTCTAAAGAGGAGTTTAATTATAGATTAACACGGTTACAGGAAGCCGTAGATGCTGAACAGTTGTTGCGTTTATTGGGTTTTCAAATAACTCGTGTAACTGAAAGAGAAGTACGTGCCCCATGTGCTGTTCATGGTGGTGATAATAAAACGGCGTTTAGAATGAATAAAGATACTAAAAGATGGGTGTGTTTTTCTCATCAATGCCACGAAGATATTGGATTCGGTGTAATCGATTTAGTAAAACATATGCTAAATATGAATTTTGCTGAAGCGGTCAAATATTTAGAAAGTATTACTGGTATAGATATTCATGATGAATCTGACTATGTTGAATATCAACGACAAAAAGAACGACAGGAAGTTATACATCAAGCTGATAATCGTAAAATACCACTAGCATTAATTGATGAGTCGTTTTTAAATAGTTTCGGGAAGTTTAGATCTGATTATTTTGAACACGAAGAAAATGGTGGTTTTTCAAAAGAATTATTAGATCTATTTGAAATAGGTGGTGGTTACGTTGATAAATTTGGATTTCAACGAGATGTTATACCAATACACGATGTTAATGGTAGATTATTAGCATACAGTGCTCGAGATATTACTGGAAAAGCGGATTATGATTATAAGTATTTACTAACTGAAGGATTTGACAAAGATAAAGTTTTATATAATCTGTTTCGAGCAAAAGATTATATGACAGAATCTCGTATTATTATTGTTGTTGAAGGGTTTAAATCTGTTTGGAATTTACATCGATCAGGATATAAAAATGTTGTTGCGTGTATGGGTAGTACTATTACATCTGGACAACAGAATTTATTATATAAACATGCTTTTAAAGTAATAACTTTATTTGATGGGGATGAAGCAGGCATCAAAGGTACTCTTAGGGCTTTGAATGATATGAAAGGTAAGATAGATATAATACCACTATTTATACCATATGCTGAAAAAGATCCAGGAGATCTTACTATAAACGAACTACATGGTATTTTAAGGAGATAGCGATGAAAGATTCTTTTAAAAAGGTGATTGGCACACCTACTATGATGATGTTACCAGCAAGAAATTATACATTTAAAGTTTTTGAAGAAGATTATAGTATAATTTTACCGAGAAAAGGTAAATACAAAGATTTTGATGATGAGTTATTTAGTGAAGAAGATGGTGAATTCAATATAATGGATCATATAAGTGAAGAAACTGGTCATGTATTGTTTATGCCGTCATTATCAAAAGTTTTGTTTGCTACTGCACAGTATCCAGATTTAGAAGAAGATCAAGCTTTTGTGCCTGTTGCGTTAATTATTCGTAACGAAGAGGTAGAAATTTTAGGTAATGTAATTCAGATGATAAAGGAGAATTAATATGACAGAGTTGATTAGTGATCGAAAATGTCCGTCTTGTGGTAATAATACTGGAGTGGTAATGCATTTTGAAGAAATTCCTTGTACTTGTGGTAGGTCAGTAAAAATGGAATATATAGTATGTGAATGTGGATATTCTTGGCGATCTGCTGATGATAAGTTCCTTGATGGCTGTATAATTAATGTAGAAAATGTGGAAGAATTGATTAATGAAGTAGAGGAATTTTTCGAAGATCAAGGCGTGTTTAATAATATGCAACAAGGTGGAAGTATGGAAGAGCTAATTCATAGATGTTTAAGATGCGGCGAAGTAGTCGTTCAAGTAAATCCTACAACATTTGAATGCCCTATATGCGGATTTTCTTGGGAAATGGGTGAGTTTAATGAATAATATATTATCGTTTGATGTTTCTTCGGTAAAAACTGGGTGGTCTTTTATAAAAGAAGGCAAATTAAAAGAGTTTGGTTTGATTGTGCCACCGAAGAGTTTTGCTATTCAGGAAAAGTTATATTGGTTTAAGAACGAAGTTAAGGCATTATTTAAAATTTATTTTCCTGAATATGTAGTTATAGAAGAGACATATTTGAAAAATGTTAAAACTTTAAAAACATTAATGCAATTTATAGGGGTAATAAATTTGGAGTGCTTTTGTGAATTAGGAGAAGAGCCCACGTTTGTTAGTCCCCAAACTGTTCGTAGTTATTATGAGTTAAAAACTAAAGAAGAAGTATTTGATTACGTTAAAAACAAATACAAGGTTAAATTAAAAAATTATACATTTGAAACGGGAAATGATATAACTGATTCAATTTTACAAGGTTTATATATAAATCAGGTGTTATTGGAAGTTCAAGAAGGAGATCAATATGAGTGAAAATAAACAAATTTTTATGTCAGCAACACGTATGTCCACTTATCTGACTTGTAAGTGGAAATATTGGTGTGGTTATGTATTACACTTGCCTCGAAAGGATAATGTTTCGTTTAAGTTAGGTATAGCGGTACATGAGTCTTTAGCTAAGGCAGGTGAGATTTGGAAGAAGAAAGAACAATTCACTGCGAGTGATATTAGACGTATCAAAGATGAGTATAGGAAGATAGCTGCTCGAGAAGGTATCCAGAATATGTCAATTTATGATGATGGGTTAGAAATGGTTTTAAATCGGGTTGACTCATTTGACGCGGGTACTATAATAACTGTTGAGGATAGATTTAAAGTAACTACACCAGATGGAGTTATTATTATTGGTGCTATGGATAAAGTTTTAGAGTTAAATGACGAAAGTTTGTTGGTTGTGGATTATAAAACCTCTAAATACTTTTTGACTCCAGATGAGTTGAAAGCTGATATTCAGTTGTCTATTTATGATTTGGTGGCAAGTCTTAAATTTCCTGATTATAAGCGTATTATTTTGTCTTTGGATTATCTAAGAGGTGAACCAGTTTATACTTATAGAACTGTTAAAGAACGTAAAACATTTGCTAAATATTTATTGGCTGTTCATAATGAGATGCTAAAATTGGAAGAGAAGGACGCGAAACCTACCATCAATGATATGTGTAATTGGTGTGATTTTAAGGATAGTTGCTCTGCTTATAAGGATTCAGTTGTAAAAAAAAGCATTTTCAAAAAAAATCTAAACGAGTACGACAACGACGAACTGGTAGCCGAGTATCTCGACGTAAAAAATAAAGCTCGCATCTTGTATGAATATGAAAAGCAACTAAAGACCCATATTATGCAGAAGATAAATGAAGAAGAAAGTGATTTAATTGGTAGTGGAAAACTAATGTATATTAAGCAAAATGGTAAAGTAACGTATGATCCTGCTACTATTTCTAAGCATGTACCAAAAGCAGATTTTCTTAAAATGGTAACAGTAGGAAAGAAATTTGTGGATGAGTATTTAAGAGCTCATCCTGAAGTAAGACCGTTGGTTATGGAAACAGCGAGGAAAAATTTTACATTACCATTTTTGGCTTATCGAACACTGAAAAAGAAATAGGAGGAGTATTATGGATAAGGGAAAGAAAATTAGAGTTTTTGCGTATTGTGATTCACCAACTTGTGCTACAGGATTTGGTACAGTTTCAAGGAATATATTCGAAGGTTTGTATAACACAGGTCGTTACGATATTGATGTGTTTGGAATTAATTATTGGGGTGATCCTCATAATTTTCCGTATCGCATTTGGCCAGCAGGTACAAATAAAGATAGAGACCCTTATGGTAGGCAAAAAGCAGTAAGTATGATACCTCGTATGCAATTTGATCTATTATTTTTGTTACAGGATTCATTTATTATGGATTTTTTGCCCGTTTTGTTGCCTCATATGAAGGAAAATAGCTCTAAATCTTTTAGATCAATACTATATTTTCCGGTGGATTCTGTTTTGAAAGAGAAGTGGGGTAAAAATATTTCGGATGCTGACACTATCGTTGCTTATTCTGAATTTGGAAAGCAAGAAGCTTTGAAAGTTATGCCTAATCATGAGGATATGAAAGTTATACCGCATGGTGTTAATACTCGTGAATTTTATCCACTACCTAAGCATGAAGTTGAAGCTTTTCGTAAAGAATATTTTAAGTCAGAAGCAGATAAATTTATTATTACAAATCTTAATCGTAATCAACAACGTAAGGATGTTCCAAGAACTATTCAAGCTTTTAAAGAGTTTAGAAAACAAGTTCCTGAATCTATTTTGTATCTTCATATGGCTATGCAAGATCAGGGATGGGATTTACCTGAGATATGTAGACAGATTGGACTGGATATTACTAAGGATGTTATTTTTCCGCAGAATTTTGGGCCTAATCAAGGTTATCCTCGTGAAATTGTTAATGCATTATATAATTCAAGTGACGTCATTGTAAGTACAACGCTTGGCGAAGGTTTTGGCCTTTGTTTAAGCCCCGATACTAATGTTTATACATCTAATGGTATTAAGACGATGGACGAATTAACAATAAATGACGCTGTATTATCGTCTAATGGTGAATATAATAATATCGAAGCTATATTATCTAGGGACTACAACGATTATTTGTATGAAATAACTACTTGGTTAAGTAATATACCTATAAAAGCATCGTCAGATCACGGTTTCCTAGTATACAATGATGAGTTTGTTTGGAAGAAAGCTTCACAATTAAAAATAGGTGATAAATTGCTTTTTCCGTGTAATTATGCGTATAAAAATGAGAATACTACTATTGATGTGCTAGATACTATTTATACATTTTTGAATAAAAGGCAAAAGGATAATATTGTAGTTAAAAATGGCCAGGTTCGTATACAATCGAATTTTAAACAAGAAGAAAATTTTATACCGAAATATATAAATATTGATAAAGATTTTTGTAAATTGATGGGTTTGTATTTGGCAGAAGGGTCTTTAAGTTCTGTTAAGATGGATTCTGTAACATTTTCTTTTAATAAAAATGAAAAGGAGTCTATCGAGTTTGTTATCGCTAAAATGAAAGACGTTTTTGGGCTAGATTTTTATGAACTCAAAGATAAACAGTTGAATTATAATGGATATTCTATAAGATTTTATTCTTCCGTAGTTGCATATTTATTTTATGCATTATGTGGCAAAGGTGCTAGAACAAAGAAAATTTCAACTATATTATTAAATTTAGATAAGCCAATGTTAATTAAATTAGTAGAAGGTGTGTATATTGGTGATGGTAGTTATAGCGAGTCTCAATATGAAATATCTTTCTCTACAACTTCTAGAGATATAGCTTATAATTTACGTTTGATTTTGTCACGTCTTGGTATATTATCATCTGTACGTACTTCTAGAGTAGAATATAAAGTGAATGTTAGTGGTGTGTCGCGAGAAAATTTGCAAAAACTATTTGGTATGAATGTTGTTAAGGTTGATAGAACAAGAGCAAATGAGCGGGCTTCTATAAGTGATGAGTATTTAATATTACCGGTAAAGAATATTGATAAAGTACATTATAAAGGAAAACTTATAGATATTCAAGTAGCAAATACTAATGATTTTGTTGCTGAAAATGTTATTGTTCATAATTCGTGGATTGAAGCCATGGCTACTAAAGTACCAATTGTTATGCCAAATAATACAGCTATGTCGGAATTTATTACTGAGGACAGGGGGTATCTTGTTAATAGCGGCAGCAATCCAAGTTTATGGACAGTAATTCCACATGATAATGAAGTTATGCGTCCATTAGTAGATGTTGATGATATGGTGAAAACTCTAGTTCATATTTATAATAATAGAGATGAAGCACGTACTAAAGCTGAAAATGCTTATAAATGGATTGTTAATGAGATGGATTGGCAGCGGGGTATTGTACCGCGATGGGTTGATGTTTTTGACGAAGCTTATGAATTGATTCAGAGAGAGGATAAAGAGCATAGTGAGGATGTAGAAGCACTTGTTGACCAATTAGGTAAGAAAAAAATTATTGAGTCGGAGGAATTATAAATGGAGATACGGGGTATTAAATATGTAGGCCCTATATTTGATGTGTCTGGTTATGGGCAAGCAGCTAGAGGGTATGCTTTGTCATTACATAAATTGGGAATTCCTTTGACTATTGATTCTGTATCTTTTGAAGAGGGGTTGGCTGATTTTGGAGAAACTAGTCGTATTTTAGCTCCTCTTGTAGATAAAAATATAGATTATAATATAGTAATTATCCATCTAACTGCTAATTTATTTTGTTCTAAGGCTGAACCTGGTAAAATGAATATAGGTTATTTTGTGTGGGAAACCGATAAAGTTCATGAGGAATGGGTGGAAGAGGCCAATAAAAGTGTAAGTTTTGTGATGACTGCTTCTCAATGGGGAGCAGATATATTTAGAAAATCTGGTATAACTGTGCCGGTGGCTGCTATTCCTCATGGGATTGATGCTGATGAATTTGTTGATGTTGACCCATATACTGTTGCTGGTGTAAAACAGAATGCTTATAAATTTTATGGAATATTTCAATTTACTGAACGTAAGCACCCGATGGCATTAATTAAATCATATTGGAGTGCTTTTCAAAATAATGAAAATGTAGCTCTTATTTTGAAAACGTATCGTAATGGATTTGCGGATAGTGAAAAAGAGGCTATACGAGCAACAATAAAAAGATTAAAAAAAGTAACTAATATGCCTATATACCCACCTATATATTTAATATCTGAACGTTTGGATAGATCTGAACTATTAGGACTTCATAAAACATGTGATTGTTTGGTTCATTTGGATCGTGGGGAAGGTTTTGGTTTGGTGCCTTTTGAAGCTGGTGTATGCGGCAATCCTATATTAATTACTGGATGGGGCGGTGCACTAGAATATGCTAAGGAAGATAATAGTTATTTAGTTAATTATACTCTTACGCCAGTATTTGGCATGCCTTGGTCACCATGGTATTCTGGAAATCAGTTATGGGCTGAACCGGATTGTGGCCACGCGATTGAATTACTGCGTGAAATTTATAATAATCAGGGTGAAGCACGTATCCGTGGTGAGAAACTGAAACAATATATTATTGATAATTTTAGTTGGGAAAATGTTGGTAGTAAAATAATAGAAACAATAAAGTCTTTGTAGGAGATTAGAAATGAATGTAATAATGAGACCAGTTTGGAATAGACCTGAGATGCTTTATTTATCAATGGAAGCTGAGCTGGAAGCTCGTAAGCACCATGAGTTTTCGAATGATTTACTAACAGTTTTTGTTTTGGATCATGGGTATAATGAAAAAGTATTAGAAATAGTTGAGAGTTATCCTGAGCCAAAAAAAATTATTAAAAGACAAAAGCGCTTAGGCTTAACCGTTAATATACTTGAAGGTATGAAAGAATCATTTACACATGCTGATGATTACATTATTTATATAGAAGATGATATGGTGGTGCACAAGACTTATTTTCAGTTTTTGGATGTACTTATGAATTTAGTAAAACCAGAAGAATATTCTGTGATTATAGGTCATAGTAAAGGTATTCAGAACAAAGGCCGCAAAAATTTTGATCCTCCTAATGTGGATTTAAATGTGGTGGTGAAAGACCATGTGTATGCAGCTTTCGCTAGTTTGATAAGAAAAGAATTTTTTAATAATTATATTTTACCTTGTATTGGACCGACGTATTATAAAAATTTTGGTACGAGAGATAAATTTGTCACTGCTTTGGGAACTAAATATCAACAAGATAAGCGATTTAAATATAAAGGTAAATCTATGCATGCTCATAATGAGCAAGCTGGTTTAATTAATCGTTTGGTTGATGTAGCATTAATTGAAGAAGGTAAATGTACTTTAAGACCTGTTGCTACAAGAACTATACATATAGGAGTGTATGGAAAAAATCGACCTGGCAATATACCTGGGAAAGATTTTAACGAACGGCTATCATTACTTAGACATGCGGTAGAAAACAATAAGTTGTATGATTTAACTAGATCTAAACAATATGATGACTATGAAGGATTTTCGCCGAGATTAGATGAATGGGATGGGACTTTATATGTCAAATAGAATACTTTTTTGTACTGGTGAAGGCGTTGGAAATGTTATTCAAACTATACCTGTACTTCGTACTTTAAGAGAATCACTAGGGGTTAAAATAGATTTTTGGTATGTTTATGGTACTTTTCAATTGCCTAAGATAATTCCATATGTTGATAAATGGATAGTTGGCAATCAGATTCGAAACATGGATATGAATAGATATGTTGGCGCTGTATCTACTAAATGGACAAGGAAGCATATTAAAAATTTACCTATTCCTATTCTAAATAAGATTTCTGATTTAAGTATGGTAAGATCAGAAGTCGATTGTTATATGGATATTGCACGAAGTTTAAAAGTAAACGATGAGGATTTATTATGGTGGGGTAAATGTAATTATAATAGATCTGACGAATTTTATGATGTAGTGATACATAACGGTTATAATTTTAAAGGATCTTCTGATTGGAAGTTAAAAAGTTATCCAAGATATAAAGAAGTGGTGAAATTATTATCTGGAGATGTATCTTTATGTTCAGTGGGCAGTAAAGGTGAACATATTAAAGGTACGATAGATAAAACCGGTTTGAATATTCTAGATAGTTTAGGCATAATTAAAAATGCTAAAGTATTTTTGGGTAATGATAGCGGATTATATCATTGTGCGAATGCATTAGATGTGCCAAATTTAGTGATATTTACTTATACGTCTACAGAAAAAAATTATGACAAAAGATTTCATAGAAAAGCTAAAATAATATGCAGGAAAGATTTAGAATGTAGATGGTGCCAATGTGAACCAAGATTTAAAACCTGTAAGACAAGAGAATGTAGAAATATAGAACCTAAATTGATAGTAGATGTTGTATTGGAGAAATTAAATGGATAAATGTTTGGGTTTTGGTGGACTTGGTGATTGTTTTATAGTAGGATTAAAATTGATGGAATATCCTAATGAATATGTATATGTGCATATAGATAATTCTAAATCAAGATTAACATCTTCTATGTATTTAATGGAACATTTAGGTATACCTGCTATTGGGAAGGTAGTAAAAAATATTAAACGGTGGTGGTATACAAACCATAATCAATTTGATAAATGTTTTAATGTGTTTGCTAATGGGTATATTGATATACCAAAAAGGGATTACCATTGGGAACCTTGTAGAGATGAAGGATATAAAAATCCATATAGAAAAGAATTAAAAACGAAAACAGATTTTATAGCAGTACAAATTAATTCTGGTGGGCAGAGAAGTTATAAATATAAGCCAATAATTGAATATGTTTATGCAAATTATGATAGAAATAAAATACTATGGTTTGGCACTGATACAGAATTTCATGCTGAATATGGAACAAATTATTGTGGGAAAATAGATTTTATTTCAGCGTTAGAAAAAATATCTGAATGTAAATATTTTGTTGGTTTTAATAGTGTGTTACTTTATTGGTCATTGTGGAATAAATTAGATTGTTTTTTATTTACAGATCATCAAGGTAAAGAGGATTTACGAATACATAAAGAGTGGAAAAAACATTTGGAGTTTGATATATGAAAATTCTTATAATAGGCTTTCAACGAGGTGGTACTACATTACTTAGGCGATTGATGCATAATCATCCGGATGTACAATGTATGATTCATGAGAAGCGCATTTTAAATCGTAAAGATAATGGGGAATCGTTATTAAATGATTTAGACATAGATAAAACTGGAAATTGGGGTGAGAAAGTACCGTGGAATTCTTCAGATGGATCTGAAATAATAATTTATGGTAAGAAATGGTTAGAAGAATTCGGGGATGAAGCCAGGATAGTTCATATAGTAAGACATCCGGTTGATAGTGGGTTGTCAAATCAAAGACTTGGTTGGATGCAACTAAACAGAGCTGTGGATAATGCTCAAAAATCTATACCTTTAGTAATAAACGCTTTTAAAAATGATAATAGATATTTGGCTATTGCTTTTGAAGATTTAGTTACTAATCCAGAAAAAGTATTGAAAAAAATATTTAAGTTTTGCGTACTTAATGATGACGGGGCTTCCAGAGATATAAGTAATTTAAAAAAGAAAGATTTAAGATACTATGATGGTATAAAAGCTAGTAAAGCATATGAATATAAAAAGGTAGATAATTTGAATTGTAAAATACCTGATTATAGTAAAATACTGGAGTTAATAAAATGAAGTATTTAATGTTGCGTGGCCAGGTACCAATTGATCGTGATCCAAAAGAGATAGTATTTGAATATTTAGAAGACATTGATGATGTTTGGACACAATTATTTTATGCTATATTAGATAAGGATGATGAAGGTGAATTATGGTATTGGGGTGGTACACGAGAAAAAAAATTTACAGCGAATTTTGTAGAGCGCTGGGTACCAAATTATGACCAATACAAGACGAGTTTTATTCCTGATGTAATATTTTGTCGTGGGGGATTTCCAGAATATCATGTAGTTCTTCGAAGATTTCCTAACTCTATAAAGATTTATTATGGGGCTGGTAGAAGATTTTTACCCCAACCCGGTTTTTATGATTATGATATCATTTTGCAAGATTCACCAGAACAAGTACTGGAATGTCGAGAAAAATTTCCTAAAGCATTGACTACATTATTTATTAAGCCAGCGGCTGATAATATATTTTATCCGATGCCTCATATTAAAAAAGAATATGATATTTGTTTTCCTGCTAATGCGGCTCAAACTTTTAAAGGTCATAAATTTGTGTATGACACTGTGCCAAGTGATATGACATTGTTAAATCTTGGTAATCGAAATGATAGATATAAGTACCCAGCCAATGTTACTTCTTATAGAGTGTTAAGACCCAAAATGGCTGAAAATATAGCTAAATGTAAAGTGGGTATAGTAGCAGTTCAAAGTGAAATAGATTCATGCCCTAGAGTAATTCCAGAAATGTTAGCATGCGGCATTCCTATTGTCGCACTTGATAGAGTCCGGTTTTGGCGAGATAAATATATAGTCACTAGTGTTACTGGTGAATTAACTACGTTGAATAAATTCTGGATAAAAGTAAGATTTGTACTTGATAATTTAGAAGAGTATGTACCGAGAAAATATTATGAAAATAATTTATCACTTGACTATGCTGCTAGATTTATAAAGGAGAAGATAAATGAAGTTAGCATTTAACGGATTAAATAGCGGATTAGGTAATAATGGTGGATCAAGAACAATTATTAAATGTTGTGAAGTTTTAAATAGTTTGGGACATAGTTGTGATATAATTGCTAATGTAGATAATTTTTCATGGTTTGATCATAAACCAGTTATAAATTATTTACCAACCAATTTGGATGCCATTATTTCAATAGCTGCTGTAGATGTACCACTTACTTTAAGAATAGCAGTCCCAGTTAAAGCTTGGTATATTAGAGGACATGAATCATGGGCTAATCCAGAGCATCTTTTGGTGGATTATTATAAAAATGAAAATATTTTGAATGTAGTAAATTCAAATGGACTTAAACAATTATTGTCTACGTGGGGCGCTGATTCCTATGTCATTTATCAAGGCATTGATTTTGATTGGTGGGAAGATAGAAAGTTACGTAAGGATGGTATAATACGTATAGGATGTTTATACGGATCAAAACTTACTAAACGTTGGCAAGATTTTGTTAAACTTCATAGCATACTTGGTGATGAAAAATATGAATACGTATCTATTGGAGACGTTAAACCTAAATCGAATTTTATAAAAAAATCATGGGCTAATATAAATCATGATGAACTTTGTAATGTTTATAGTTCTTGTGATATATGGTTTGCACCTACTGAACTAGAAGGTCTTCATAATGTTCCTATTGAGGCTGCTCTATGTGGATGTTTGATAGTGTGTGGTGATGAGCCTATGAATGGGATGATATATGATTATGCTTTTCCTAATAATACCGCAATGGTTTATGACAGGAAAGACATTAAGCATGCTGCTGAACTTATTAAAAATCCTAATTGGGAATTAATTGGTAGAATGCAAAAACATATTAAAGAAAATATAGGATCACGCGAGACTAATATAAAGAAACTTGTGAAGTTATTGGAGATGACTGATGAAACTATATAAACATAAAGATTATGATAATTATAAAGCAGCCCAAATAGATAAAAATGTAAGAAAGTTAAAAAATATATGGGTTAAACCGAAAGAGATATCTTTAGTGGTCGGACATATAAATAAATACATCCCTAATGCTAAATTTGGTATATGTCATGGTGTGAGAAATGCGTGGGAAGTTAAACAGTTTAGGAAATTATTAAATATAAATGTTATTGGCACTGATATAGCACCATCGGTATCTAAATTTGAACATACACTAGAATGGGATTTTCATGAGGTAAAAGAAGAATGGGTTGGTAATGTGGATTTTATATATAGTAATTCTTTCGATCATTCTTATGACCCTGGTATGTGTTTAGATAAATGGATGAGTTGCTTAACTAAAGATGGTATATGTTATATACATTGGATGAAAACTAATGAAACTAAAATTGATGCTGCTGATTGTTTTGCAGCTTATCAAAAGGAATATCGAAAGATGTTTAATAAAAAATATAAGGTTATAGCTGAATTACCTAGTGCGGGGGGAACTCGTGTTATTTTTGCTATAAAGTCTAAATAAAGAGGTAGGATTTAAAGATGTGGGATCAATTAAGAGATATAAAGATGACAAGAAGTATAGATAATCTTGAAGAAGGCTGTTTAACTTTCGCTAAGACAGAAAAGCATTTACAAAAACTTAAAAATATAAATTTAAAGATTAGTGTTATGGTTCCTCATGATATTGATTCTTCTGGTTTGCCTTCTAGCGTAAATATATATAAAGTAAGAAAGGGTGAAAATCTTAAAAATGTTTTTATACGTATCCATAATAGAATAAATAAATATGTAGATCCAAAAGAGAATATTATAAGTTCTAAGGCAATTATTGATCCAACCGCGATAATTGGAATACCTGGAAATAATATAACCAAAATGGCTAATGGTCGAATAATTAATATGAAACATATGGGTAATGTTATAATCGAAGACTATGTTGAGGTACAGGCTTTATCAATTGTGCATAGATCTGTTTTTGATTCAACAATTATAAGAAAAAATGCACAAATTTTTGCAAAAGTTAACATTGGACATAATTGTGATATAGGAGAAAGCACTATTATTTGCCCAGGAAGTTTATTAGCTGGTGGAACTAAGGTTGGAAGTAATTGTTATATATGGCAAGGTGTTATAACTAGAAGTAATATATCTATATGTGATAATGTGATAATTGGAGCTGGGTCTTTAGTGTTAGATGATATTAAAAAACCTGGAGTTTATTTTGGAAGTCCGGTTAAATATATAAAACCTTATGATGAGGAAATACGATGAATATAATTGGTAATAAATTTGAACATGGAGAAGAATTTGAAATAGGTTATTTTAATGTAATTGGTAATAATGTTAAAGTGGGTAGTTATGTAAAGATTGGCCATCATTGTATAATTGAGGATAATGTAGAAATTGCGGATAACGTTATACTTCAAGGAAATATTAAAATAGCTGAAGGAGCAGTTATTGGTAATAATTGCGTATTAAAGCACGGTACTATTTTAACAAATAAAACAACCCTTAAAGATGACGTTTTTATGGGGCCTAATACGATTACACTTGGAGGCACACATGAAAGAAAAACTGAGCATGGTACTATCATAGGAAATAGATGTTATATTGGTGGAGGTACTCAAATAGCCGCAAATAAAAAATTATGTGATGATGTAACGGTCGGAGCCCTTTCATTTGTTAATAGAAATATAGTTAAACCTGGACTATATGTTGGTATTCCTGTAAGGAGTCTTCGATGAAAATACTATTATTAAATCCTAATCGCATTAAACGTCATAATTGGGGGCATCAATTATTTAAAAACGAATTATCTAATTACCATGATGTTACCTATTATGGAAGCGGATTTTCTGGTTATAATAAAAATCTAACAGTATCAGAAGTAATAAAACAATTTAATATACCTTTTGATTTAATTTTAACTTATGAAGCTAAATGGAGTTCATTTGCACGTGGTTTGAAAAATGTGGGAGATATTCCAAAAGCACATATTCAAATTGATTATTCAAAAGCTACGAAAACATGGAATGGTGCGGCTAAAAAGGAAAATGTTGAAAGGTTTTTAAATAAAAATAAATATGATATATTTTTTGTAACCTCGACTTCAAATCAAAGTGCTTTTAAAAAAAGTTTAAAAACTGATAAGGTGTTTGTTTTGCCGTTTTCGGTAGATACAACGATATATAAAGATCAAAATCTTAAAAGAGATATCGATGTTATGGCAACTTATAGTACACATATTGGAGTATATCCTAATAGAAAGAATATACAGAATTTGATTAAGAAAATGAATTTAAAATCTTTTACTTCACGCGTACTTCATAGAGCTTATGTGAAAGCTATTAATCGGTCTAAAATTTTCATTATTAGTAATAATTTTAATAAACGATTGAGTATGAAATATACTGAAGCTATGGCTTGTGGAGCTATGGTTTTAGCGGATGAACCAGAAGATTTAGAATTACAAGGATTTAAAAATGGTAAACATTTAGTATTATATAAAGATTTAAAGGATATGAAGAAAAAAATATCATATTATCTTAAACATGATGAGGAACGCCAAAAAATAGCCAATCAGGGAATGAAATTTGTACAGAATAATCATAGTTGTAAAAAGAGAGTGGAACAATTCACTGAAATAATTAAACGGGAGCTTAACATATGAAAAAAATAAATTTAGGCACCTCTGTTAAATGGCAAGCTGTTGATAAAAGAGACGTATTGGATGTTCGTGAAAAAAGTTTTGAATGATATGCCATTTCCTAAAGGGTTAATATTAGAAATAGGCTGTGCATCAGGTAATTTTTTTAATATATTACGCAATAAGAATTTTAAAAATAATCGTTATATTGGAATAGATTTAGATTCACGGCAAATAGAAAAAGCTAGAAGTAATTTTCCTAAAGAAGATTTTATTTGTGGTAATGTATTAGATGATAAATTTAATAAGCTTATAAAATCGGCTAATATTATAGTATCTTTTGAAGTATTAGAGCATATAGATTTGGATAAAAAATTGTTTAATAAAATTAAAAGTAATACTCCTATTATATTCTCAGTTCCAAATTTTAAATACAGAAGTACATTTCCTGATGGTCATAAAAGATGGTTTGATTTGGATGGGTGGATAGATAGATATAAAGACATTATAGATATTAGTGAAGTATGGTCTATTAAACATTATAAAAAAGATCGAAAAATATTTGTTTTTCAATCTACTAGGAGATAGTAATGAAAATATTTTTAGTAGGTGGAGCTAGACCAAATTTTATAAAAATAGCCCCAATCACCAGAGCTTGTATTAAATTTGATATGGAATACAAACTTATTCATACCGGGCAGCATTATGATTTTAATATGTCGGAATTATTTTTTGAGCAATTAAAAATAAAAAGTCCAGACTATAATTTGAATGTAGCCTCATCCACTCATGCTGATCAGACTGCTAAAATTATGCAAAGATTCGAAAAAATATGTTTAATGGATACGCCTAATGTGGTGATTGTTGTAGGAGATGTTAACTCCACTTTGGCCTGTTCGATTGTAGTTTCAAAGATAGAAAATATTAAATTAGCTCATGTTGAAGCGGGATTACGTTGTTTTGATAGACGTAAGCCAGAAGAAATAAATCGGGTAGTGACCGATGTGTTATCAGATTATTTATTTGTTACTAATGATGGTGCTGTAAAAAATCTTACAAAAGAAGGTATAGAAAGAGAAAAAATATTTCTGGTTGGTGATACTGTTATTGACAGCTTAATTCATAGCTTACCTAAGATAAAGACTTCTGTTGGAGATGATTATGTTTTAGTAACTATACACAGACCGTTAAGTACAGATAAAAAAGATCGTTTAGAAACTATTTTGAAAGCTTTAGTAAAAATATCTAAAGATATAAATATAGTTTTTCCTATACACCCTAGAACTCTAAATAAAATAGAGCAATTTAATCTTCAAAGCTATATCAAAAAGTTAAATATAATAGAACCTGTAGGTTATTTAGATTTTTTGTCGTTATTGGTGAATTCTAAAGCAGTTGTCTCCGATTCTGGAGGATTACAGATTGAAACGTCTTTTTTAGGAATCCCATGTATTTCTATAATGAATAGTACAGCTAATTTATATACGTTGAATCAAGGCACCAATGTATTAGTGAGTTATGATGTGGAAGATATATACACACAATTAATGAGGGTGATAGGAACAAATTGTGTGCTTTATAGAGATAAACTTACTGATGGAAAGTCAGCAGAGCGAATATTAAAAATACTTATGGAGAAAGAATATGTTTAATCGCATACTTTGTTTAGGAGCGCATACAGATGATGGAGAGTTTGGATGTGGTGGAACATTAGCTAAATTTATTGGTGAAAATAAAGAAGTATATTATGCTACATTTTCATTTGCTGAAAAATCTTTAATTAAAGGATTTACTAATGATTCAACACATAAAGAGATTTTAGAAGCAACTTCGATTTTAGGATTGAATAAAGATAATCTCATTACTTTTAATTATGAAGTTCGAAAATTTGATAGTTATCGCCAAGATATATTGGAAGATATGGTTAAATTAAATAGTCGATTAAAACCAGATTTAGTGCTCACGCATAATACCCAGGATACACATCAGGATCATGAAGTTATTTGTAAGGAAAGTTTTAGAGCTTTTAAACAAACTTCATCTATTTTTGGATATGAATCATTTAAAAATAATCGGAGATTTAATTCAGATATCTATATCGAGTTATTAGATAAGTATATAGATATAAAATTAAAAGCCATTCAATGTTATAAATCACAGATAGTTAAGAAAGAAAGTAATACTTTTATAATTAAGCAAGCAGCGATGGTTAGAGGTGCAAATATTGGATGTAAATATGCAGAATGTTTTGAAAATATTAAATTTATAATGAGGTAATAATAAAATGAAATTTGCTCTAATAGGGGCTGCTGGATATGTAGCTCCAAGACATATGCAAGCTATTTATGAAACTGGAAATGATTTAGTAGCAGCATTAGACCCCCATGATTCTGTTGGTATATTGGATCGTTATTTTTTTAATTGTGAGTTTTTTACTGAAACTGAAAGGTTTGATAGGCATTTGGAAAAATTGCGTAGAGAAGGTGAGAGGGTGCATTATATTAGTATCTGTTCGCCAAATTATTTACATGATGCTCATTGTAGATTAGCTCTTAGAGTTGGATCGAACGCTATTTGTGAAAAGCCTTTAGTATTAAATCCTAGAAATATAGATCAGTTGGTAGAATTAGAGAAAGAATATAATAAAAAAGTTTATGTAGTTTTGCAATTAAGATTGCAGAAAGAACTATTGAAACTTAAATCAGAGTTAGATAACACATATCGAGTGGTGGATATAAAATATATTACCCCCAGAGGTCAGTGGTATTTTAGATCTTGGAAAGGTGATGAAAATAAATCTGGTGGATTAGCTTCTAATATAGGAGTGCATTTATTTGATATGGTTATTTGGTTGTTTGGAAAAGTAGAGGATTTTGTGATAAGTAAAAAAATAAACAATAAGGTAGTGGGTACATTACTATTAGAAAGAGCCAAGGTAAAATTTATGTTATCTACTGATAATCAAGATTTGCCGGATGGTTATGAATTTTATAGATCTATAACTATTGATGGTAATCCTATTAAGTTTGATAAAAATTTTACTCATTTACATACAGATATCTACAAAAATATATTGAATGGAGATGGTTTTGGCTTAGAAGATGCTAGACCTTCAATAGATTTGGTTTACAAAATAAGGAAGTTGAATAATGTGGTGTCATAAATCTTCATATATAGATGACTGTGTAATTGGCGAAGGTACTAAAATATGGCATTTTTGTCATATTTATAACTCAATTATAGGTAAGAATTGTGTTATAGGTCAAAACGTGATGATAGGCCCAGATGTAAAGGTTGGTAATGGCTGTAAAATACAAAATAATGTATCATTGTATAAGGGCATTGTATTAGATGACGATGTATTCATAGGGCCGTCAGCTGTTTTTACTAATGTAATTAATCCACGGTCTTTTATAAATAGAAAAGCTGAATTTTTAAATACATTTATTCATAAGGGCGCTACTATTGGAGCTAATGCTACCGTATTATGTGGCGTCACTATTGGAGAATATTCTTGTGTAGCAGCTGGGGCTGTGGTAACTAAAAATGTTGATCCTTATACATTAGTTGTTGGTAATCCTGCTAAATATACAAAAATGATTGGCTGCGATTTTAATTTGAATGGGGTAATATAATTTGAAAGATTTTAAAAAAGGCTTAGGAAAAATATTAGTTATCGGTGATTTAATGCTAGATAATTATATATTGGGAACTGTTGATAGGGTTTCTCCAGAGGCACCAGTACCGGTAGTTCGTGTAGATAAAGAAACATTAACACTCGGGGGATCAGCGAACGTTGTAAACAATTTCTGTGGGTTAGGAGTAAAACCCTTAATTTGTGGTGTAGTTGGTTCTGATATTAACGCAGGGCATATATTATCTATGTTAAGTGAAAAAGATTTATTTATAGATGGTATTATAATTGATGGTGATAGACCTACAACGATTAAGACTAGGGTGGTTGGAAACGATCAACAAGTAGTGCGTATTGATTACGAGAAAATATCCACAGTAAATAATCGTATTACTAAAGAGATGTTAAATTTTGTACAGACAAACAAAAGAAGTATTGATATGATAATCATTTCTGATTATGGTAAAGGTGTTGTTTCACGTCAGCTTATTGTTGAATTGACAGCTATAAGTGGATCTATACCAATTTTAGTTGATCCACATGTTACCAATTTCAAACATTATGTTGGGATTACAGGTTTAACACCTAATCATCATGAGGCTGGTGATTTTTGCGGTTTTAAATTGACTAATGATGAACGAGTAATTAAAGCAGGCGATTATATTTTAGATAAGTTAAAATGTGAATATGTATTGATTACTAGAGGTTCTGAAGGCATGACATTATGTACAAAGTCTGATGTGTTTCATATATCTACAGTTGCTCAAGAGGTATATGATGTTTCTGGCGCCGGGGATACGGTTATTAGTGTATTTGCTTATGGATTAGTACAAGGTATGTCATTATTTGAATCAGCTAAACTATCTAATAAAGCTGCTGGAATTGTGGTTGGTGAACGAGGGACCTCAGTTATTACGAAGGAGAAATTATTATAGTTGGAGGTGTATAAATGGATTTTGTAATTATCAGTGGTTATTTTAATCCAATTCATAAAGGACATATAGATTATATCAAGGCAGCAAAAGATCTTGGTGATTCGTTGATCGTTATTGTAAATAATGATGTACAGCAAGAAATTAAGAAAGGTAAAATAATTTTACCTGAAACAGATAGAATGGAGATTGTTAAATCTTTGAAGTATGTGGACGAATGTGTTCTAGCTATTGATCAGGATAATACAGTGATTAAAACATTAGAAATGTTGGCAGACAGAATAAAATCTGAAGGTGACTATTGTATTAGGTTTGCAAACGGTGGTGATAGACATTCAGAGGGGGTAGTTCCTGAATCAGTTTTATCCGAGAAATACAATATTGAATTTGTTTATGGGGTAGGTGGAACAACTAAAAGGGATTCAAGTACTCGTATCAACTCTTTAATGAAAGAATCTTTTACTATAACTCATCCTGAATATCATAATAAGGTTTGGGGGTCAGAAGAATGGATAGTGAATAGTCAGTTATATTGTGGAAAGATATTAAATGTTAATAAAGGGCATAATTGTAGCTATCATTTTCATAAAATAAAAGATGAAACGTTTTATATTTTATCTGGTACTGTAGCAATGACGATTGAAGGGGAAACACGTATCATGGGTATAGGAGATGTTGTTCATTTAGCTCCATATACTAAACACACATTCAAAGCTTTAGAAAACACTCAGATATTAGAGATTTCAACACAACATTTTGAGGAGGATAGTCATCGATTGACTAAAAGTATATAAAAATGGAAATGATTTTTGAAAGACCGATAAAATTAATTGTCTCCGAAATAGATGGAGTTCTTACAAATGGCACATACGCAGAGGATGAATTAGGTAATACCTTATATAAAGTTTTTAATCAAAAAGATTTTTTTGTGATTAATGAATTAAAGAAGTATTATAAGGTAGTTTTTCTTTGTGATGATAATAAGATTAATTATAATATGTGCCAGCGTAAAAGTTTGCCATTTTATTGGGGTAAAGGAAGTAAAGGTAAGTATGAAATTATACCTAATATATTAAGGCGTTATGATGCTACCCCTGATAGTACTATTTACATAGGTTCGAAACTATCAGATAAGAAATGTATGCAATTGATACCTTATTCTATGTGCCCGGATGATGTTGGTGATTATTTAAGAAGCATTGCTTGGGCTCCATTTATTGCAAAAGGTGGTGAAGGTATTTTTATTGAGTTGCTCGACCTTTTACAAGAGAATATAAGAAAATATATAAATTTAATATAAAAATGATAAAAAATGATAGATAATTATATATTTTTATATAAATTCTTCGTTTTTTTTCTGAAAAAAATGATAAATTAACCTAGCAATATTGAAATAATATTCTATAATATAAGTGTAGTTTATAACGGAGAAGGGCTATGATAAAGAAGAGAAGGAAAGGTGATTTAAATGTTGCATATCGACCTTACCGCATTGATGAGGTATTTGGTCATGATCGTATAAAAAATATGATCTCGGGATATTTAGAAAATGCTACATTACCACATGCCTCATTGTTTACTGGACCAGCAGGTTGTGTGGATTGCGATACTGAATTTTTTACTGGTTATGGTTGGAAAAAGATTTCCGAATACACTGATGGTGATTTAGTAATGCAGTATGATACTGCTACTAAGATAGCATCGTTAGTTAAACCGTTTAGGTATATAAAGAAGCCAGTAGATAAATTATTTCATTTTAAAACTAAATATGGATTGGATCAGTGTTTAAGTAAAGATCATAGGGTATTATATTCATTACGAAAAAGTGGTTTACATACTGATAGTTTTGAGTCAATAATAAACACACACAATACTAATAAGTATGGTTTTAATGGTAAATTTTTAACATCGTTTAATTTAGATGCATCTGCTGGTATTGATATGTGTTCCGCGGATTTACGTGTAATGGTTATGATAATTGCTGATGCAACTATTGACCCTAATAGAACAAAGTGTTGTCTTAATTTAAAAAAGAAAAGAAAAATAGAACGTGCTCATAAATTATTAAACGAGGCAGGTATTGAATATTCTACATTAACCCAGGGTGATTATACACGATTTTATTTTATACCTCCAATTAGAACTAAGGAATTTGATAGTTACTTTTATGGTTGTAATGCCAATCAATTAGAGACTATATCATCTGAGGTGGTTTTGTGGGATGGTGATCAAAATAATATTTTCTTTACAACATCTAAACAAAGTGCAGATTTTATACAATATGCATTTACTGCTTCTGGTTATAGAGCTTCGATAAATATTGATGATAGGCGAATAAATAATAGGTCTATTACTTACAGGGTTATCAGATCTACTAGTACTGTTTGCGGATTTAGTACTGTGGCCGATAGAAAGACTGTTATTTCTGAATATACACCAATAGATGGTTATCAATATTGTTTTACAGTTCCATCATCTTATTTAGTACTTAGAAGAAATAATTGCATATTTATAACTGGTAATTGTGGTAAAACGACTTTTGCTAGGATAGTTGCTTTAGGTTTGAATTGTGAAACAGGTGTTACATCTAATCCATGTTGTGAATGTTCTACATGTAAAAGTATTATAGCATTGAATAGTCTTTCAGTATTAGAGTTAGATGGTGCAAGAACAGGAAATGTTGATACTGTCAAACGTGTATTAAATGATTTACCCGCGGCTCCCTTTGGTAATGATAGAGTGCGGGTATTAATTCTTGATGAGGCGCATAAACTTAGTGACGCCGCAGAGGATTCCCTCCTAAAGTTTTTAGAAGACACACCTGCTCATGTGTATATTATATTATGTACCAATGAGCCTCAAAAACTTAAAGAAGCCATTCGACAGCGTTGTAAAATGATTCAATTTAGTAGATTGGAGCGCAAACCTATATATGAGTTATTAGAACAAGTTGCGCAGTTTGAAGGTATGAATTATAACTCAAAAATTCTTAATAAAATTACTGAGGAATGCGAAGGGACACCGCGTATAGCGTTGTCTTTTTTACAGCAGATTAATGCTGAAGGTAGTTGGACGAATGAAGCGGTTGGTTTTATTTTAAGTGCTGGCCTCGAAGCAGATCAACAAGAAGTTATAGATATGTGTAGATTGTTAGTTAAGAATCATGGCCAATGGCAACCAGTTCAAAATATTTTTTTGAAGTTGGTTAAAAAAATTCCAGTAGAAACTATGCGTATAGCGGCTACTGGATTTTTATCTGGATGTTTTAAGAGATCGACTTCCATTGAAGATGCAACTCGTTACGCTAAATGTGTAGAGTTAGTTGGGCAGTTATATTATGGACCTAAGCCCGAGCATATGTTATTGATGAAATTGTTTCGGAGTTATAATATTATACATTCGGGGAAGGATATATGGACATAAGTTATGATAATGGATTGCCGGACCTTCCGCCACCAAATTATCAATACATTACAAATACTGAAGAAGCTTTAAAAGTATTACCTGAAATTGAAAGGTACGATTTGATTGAAGTGGATACAGAGACAACTGCTTTGGATCCATTTATGGCGAAAATAGTACTAATTCAAATAGGCGTGCTTGGTAAATCTTACGTGTTTGATGTTCGTGATGGTAATGTTCGTGCGGAAGTTTTGAAATCGTTATTAGAAGGCGATGGTTCTTTAAAACTTTTACAAAATGCTGCTTATGATTTTGAGGTACTAAAAACTAATTTTGATATCGAGTTAAATCGTATTTATGATACAATGTTAGTTGAACAGTTGTTGTATTTAGGATTACATCAGAAAGCAAGTTTGGACCATTTAGTTGGTAAATATTTACATATGAAGATGCCTAAAGATATTGCAACTTCGTTTGTTAATTATCATCAAAAATATCAAGAATACCAACTTAGATACGCGGCGAATGATGTTTCAGTTTTGCGTGACATTTATAACATGCAGATGCCTAAGTTACGTCAAGATGGTTTGATGCGAGTTGCTAAATTAGAATTTGATTTTATTAAACCATTAGCAGAAATGGAATTAAATGGAATGTTGTTAGATGTTCCTCAATGGCGTAATATTCTTAATGATATGGTTGTTGAAAGAGATAGATTACGTATTCAGTTAGGAAGTGTATTTGAAGATACTATTGATCAGACTACGTTATTTGGTGTATCATTGATGAATTTAGATAGTCCTGCACAGGTTATTAAAGGGCTACAAAAAGTAGGTGTTTATGTTGATAGTACGGATGTTAAGGAGTTAAATAAACATAAGAAAAATCCAGTTGTAAAATTGTTATTGGAATATCGTAAATATGAAAAGTTCATCACTACATATGGTGAGCCGATGATTGATCGTATTCATCCAAAGACTGGTAGATTACATACCAAATTTAAGCAGATGGTTGACACTGGTAGAATGAGTTCTTCAAATCCTAATTTACAAAATATTCCAAAAGAGCAGAAATATAGGTCTTGTTTTATCGCTCGACCAGGGTATAAGATTATTACGTGTGATATGAGCGCCGCGGAACTTCGTATCATTGCTAATTTGTCACGTGATCCATTATGGGTTAAGATATTTAACGAAGGTGGTGATTTACATACTGTTTCTGCTGCTGGTATTTATGGAATATCTGAAGATGAAGTAATGGCTGATAAAAAACTGGATGATGAAGATCCAAATAAAAAGAATTATAGATCTAATTCCAAACCTATTTCTTTTGGTTTGGCTTATGGACTTTCAGAACATGGATTGTCTTTACGTCTTGGTATTTCTAAAGATGAAGCTAAAAAGATGATTTTGAATTATTTTAAAAAATATCCTTTAGTTCATAAATTTTTGGAAGAATCTGGTCGTAATGCTGTGTTGAATAGATTTTCTGCATCTATTAGTGGGCGCAGACGGTATTATACTTTACCTGACCCCACTGATCCAGATTTTAAGAAAATTCGTGGTGCTATTGAAAGGCAAGGTAAAAATATGCCAATTCAAGCGGCAAATGCTGATACAATAAAACAAGCCATGATTCATGTTACTGAAAGAATTAAACCGTATGATGCTCGTTTGTTATTAACGGTGCATGATGAAGTTATAGTTGAAGCTCGAGAGGATCAAGTAGAAGAAGTTAAACCTATTGTAGAACAATCTGTTAAAGACGGGTTTGATGATTTTTTCGAGTTAGTTAAAATGAAAGCTGGCGCTGATGTAGCTAATCATTGGGTGAAAGGGTAGAATATGGAAATTAAAATTCACAGGTTAGATGATAATGCAATTGTGCCTACATATGGTTCTGATGGTGCAGCATGTTTAGATCTTTATTCAGTAGATGTAGTTATTATAAGACCAGGTGATGTTCGTTATATACGAAGCGGATGGTCGTTTAGTATACCTGAAGGATATGAAGTTCAGATTTATCCTCGGAGTGGTATAGCTTGTAAAAAGCAGTTGATTGTTTTAAATTCTCCTTGTATTATTGATAGTGATTATCGTGGAGAAGTTTATACATATATGAAAAATATCAGTAATGAATCTTTTATGTTTCGTCAGGGAGATAGATACGCCCAAATGGCTATTAAACGAAGCATTCCCGTAGAGTTTGATGTTGTTGATGAATTAGATGAAACAGAACGCGGTGAAGGCGGATTCGGATCGACTGGTACTTAATAGGGGGAAAGATATGGGTAAGTTATCTGAAAACGGAAAAAAAGTGGCAGAAGATAGATATTTTATGGATGATGAAGATTGGGATGGTTGTGCTAGTCGTGTTGGTACAGTTGTAGCTGGCGCCGAAAATTCTAATTCATTGAAATATTCTGACAAATTTAGTGAAATGATTTATAATATGGATTTTTTACCCGGTGGAAGAATATTACGTAATGCTGGTCGTCCGAGGGGATCTATGTTTAATTGTTATCACTTACCGATAGGAGATTCACGTGAAGAAATTGGCCAGTTTTACAAGGATTCATTAATTTTATGGGGTGAAGGTGGTGGGATAGGTGTTAATGCGTCTTCTTTACGCCCTAAAGGAGCGGATATCAAAGGTGTTGGCGGTAAATCATCGGGGCCTGTTAGTTTTTTAAGAGCGTCAGATTCTATTGCGGAAACTGTTGAAAGTGGAGGTTCTCGTAGAGCTGCTGCTCTAGCATTGATGCATGTTGCTCATCCTGATATTATGCGGTTTATTGATGCTAAGTTAAAACATGGAGAATTATCACATTACAATATTTCTGTAGCTGTTTCAGAGGATTTTTTAGCAGCCGTTGAAGCAGATATAGATTGGGAATTCAAATTTTATCAAAAAGCATACGGAAAAATAAGAGCTAGATATATATGGGATAAAATAATAGAAAATATGATTAAATGCGCAGAGCCTGGTTTATTAAATTGGGATAATTTAACTAAAAATAATTCGTATTATTACGATCCGGTTATGGGCTGTAACCCCTGTCTTACTGGTAGTACTAAAATATATGTCGCTGATGGGCGTAGGTATGTATCAATAAAAGAATTGGCTGATGAAGGTAAAGATGTGCCTGTTTTTTGCTATAATAAAAAAACGCAGAAACCGGAAGTTAAAATGATGCGTAGACCACGTATAACTGGTTATAATAAGAAAATTTTGAAAGTAACTTTAGATGATGGTTCATCTATACGTTGTACAGAAAATCATGAATTTTATATGAAGGATGGTAGTATTAAACGGGCTGATGAATTGAAGTCAGGAGATAGATTGCATCATTTAGTTTCGTATAATGCGTCATTAGAAGAGATTTTTAAAGGTTCTAATTCTAGGTCTTCTGATTATGTTTGGTTAAATACAGGTTTTGCCAATACATTAAGTGAGCATAGGTTAGTTGCTGAATTTAAATTAGGCAGAAAATTAAGAGTTGGTGAGGTAGTTCATCATAAAGATAGAAATAGTTTAAATAATTGTTGTACCAATTTAATGGTGATGACTAAGAAGGAGCATGATAAATTACATACTGCTGATATGATGGGTGAAAAAAATCCTATGAATAGATTTCCTGAGAAGAACTGGTTGATAAAACAAGATCACTCTGGTAGTAATAATGGTAGGTTCAAAGGATATACTCCTGATCAAGTGTTTGATTTGGCAGTAGAATATTCTCTTAAGTTAGGTAGGCGTATTACTCAGAAAGAATGGTTTAAATATTGTAGAAAAAACGATATTTCAAATAGTCGTTATTCATTAGGTAAATACACATCACCTAGTAAGTTATTGAAAGCTGCAGCAGAGAAAGCTGACGTAGTAGTTTATAATTATTCAGCTAATATTAGATCATATAGACGTTACCTTAAATTGTTAAAAGAAACTGATTTAAATATATTTTTTGAAAATGGTCGTATTTATGTAAATAAAAAATGTGAATGGTGTGGTAAATCATTTATAGTAAATTGGGATAATAGGGAGCGAGCTTTTTGTTCTAGAAAATGTTCTAGTGATTATGGTTGGAATAATGAAGTAAGTAGATCTAAATTTTATTCTCATTATGAAAATAAACAACAGGAAACAAGAAATGCTCAAATCAATATTTATAATGAATTAAAGAAAACATTTGGAAGAGATCCGTTGAAAAAAGAATGGATGAGTGCTTGTAAGAAAAACAATGTACCTTCTAGGATACGAAGTGCTAATGAGTCTGGATTTAATGAGTATTGTTTTACATCATATAAGGAATTAAAAGAAGCGGCTGAATTAAATTTTGTAGTAGTTTCTGTTGAAGAAGATGGGTATGAAAATGTGTATAATGGTACAGTAGATGAGCATCATAATTTTTATATTATGGTAAGTGAAGCCGAAACTAAATCCAAAAAACCTAAATATAACAATGTGTTATGCGCCCAGTGTGGCGAGGCAATTTTAGCACCTTACGATGTTTGTGATTTAGGTTCATTAGTGCTTCCAAATTTTATTACTGGTACAATTAACACTAATTGGAAGAAACTAGAAGAAGTGATTAAACTATCGGTTAGATTTTTGGATGACGTAATAGATGTAAATAAATATGTATTAAAAGAAATTGATATTAAAGCGCATAATTCTCGTCGTATTGGATTAGGAGTTATGGGATTAGCTGAATATCTTTTCGCTAAGAAATTAATATACGGTTCTACCAAAGCGGTTGTTGAGATAGAACGACTTATGAGGTTTATTCGAGATGTAGTTTATGAAACTTTAATTGAATTGTCTGATGAAAAAGGTGCTTTTCCTAAATTTGAACCAGTTGCTTATGGTAAATCATCTTTTATACGTAAATTACCTGCGTCATTGCGTATGAAAGTTAAAGAGCATGGTGTTCGTTGTGTTACTGGATTAGCTATTGCACCTACAGGAACTATTAGTTTGTTAGCTGATGTTACATCTGGGGTAGAACCGCTATTTAGAAAGGCATATATGAGGCACGACCGCGTAGGTGATCGGATGTATATTCATCCAATTTATAAACAGTTTCTTGAAGATAAAAATAAAATTGAAAGTTGGTATGTTGATACAGATGATTTGAAACCCGAAGACCATTTTGAAATTCAATCAGTGGTGCAACGATATGTTGATGGTGCAGTTTCAAAAACTATTAATATGCCTGCTGGAACTACTTCGGAAGAATTGAGTAAATTGTCATTAGAATATGTAAGAGATTTAAAAGGTGTGACAGTTTATGTTGATGGTAGTAGAGAAGGTCAGATTTTAAACAAGGTAACTGAAAAAGAAGTTAAAAGTTATTTAAAAGGAAATAAAGAAATTACTTCAGCAGGAGAAGAATCAGTGATGTGCGCGTCTGGTTCCTGTGAGATTTAGGAGTTTTTTATGGAAAAAGTTCTATGTGCGTTTTGTAAATTTGAAATTGATGGTAGATGTGTTAAGAAAAAAAGTAAGGTCAATTTAAAAAAGAAACGGTTGTGTAAATTTTATCAAGACGATGACGATAAAATACAGGCTATCGCTGAGCGGAAGTTAAATGCTAAAAAACCAACTGTTTATTTTCGACCTGATTGGTATTGGGATCGAAAAAATTTTATTAAAAAGATGAAAAAGGAAGAGGAAGATCGGGCTGTGCGATCTCCATCAATTTTTACTGGAGATCTTGAGCACCCAATCACTGGTGATTTAAGTAGATTTTTTAAATCTACTGTAGGAGAGGAGTCAAATGATGGAAGTGACGCTGGAAATAACTAATCATTGTCCTAATACCTGTAGATATTGTTCAACCAATGCAAGTCCGCAGGGAGGTTTATATTTAACGGTTGAAGAAATAAATTTGTTTCTTCGTAGACTTGATTTTGACAGTAAAATTGGACGGATAAATATTTCGGGGGGAGAGCCTTTGTCCCACCCGGATTTTTATCAAATATTATGTTTGTGTAAAAGATATAGTTCAGAAGTGTGGGTTTATACTAATGCTTTGACCAATATTATTTATAACAGTGATATTGTAAAAGAGATAGAAGTTGAAGCTAATGTTTGTATTGTTCCTGGTAAATCGATGTATATACCTGAGAAGGCGGATAGAGTGCATCTTTTACAGTTAGTGAATCAAGGACGTGCAAAGGATATGAAACCTGCAAATTTACATGCTTCTGGTAATATATCTAAAAGTGAGCATAATTGTAAAACATGTGATCATATCTTATTACAAGCAAATAAAAAAGTGGTAAAAGCTCCTTGTAAGAAAGAGTATTAATGAGACATCCAGCTAAATATTCAGATGTACTATTGCCAGTGTTCAATGAATACTTGAAAAATGCAAATCTTGTATTAGACCCATTTGCAGGAACTGGCAAATTAAGACAAATAATTCCCAATGCTGTGTTGTTGGAGATAGAATTTGAATGGGCTTCTATGTGTGATGCTGTTGTTGCCGATTCCCAGTTTATGCCATTTGGTGATAATATATTCGAGGCTATATGTACGTCGCCGACATATGGTAATAGAATGGCTGATCATTTTGTAGACCATCAGAAAGACAAAAAGTATGTTAGAAATACATATAGACATTGTTTGGGAAAAGAGTTAAACACTAATAATTCTGGAAGAATGCAATGGGGTAAAAAATATAGAGATTTACATATAAACGTTTGGAAAGAATGTAAACGAGTGTTAAAAGATGATGGGTTATTTATATTAAATATAAGTGACCATATAAGAAAAGGTAAAATAATATCAGTATCAGATTGGCATCTTGGTATATTGAGTGAGATTGGATTTTCAATTGAGAAAAAAATTGAAATCAAGACGCCGAGGCAGAGAATGGGCAGTAATTCTCATCTAAGAGTAAACTGTGAATATGTATTTATTTTAAGGAATTAATTATGAAATCTAAACCAACATATGAATTAGAATTATCTTTGAAAAATCAAGGGTATAGTTATATTATAGGAATTGATGAGGCTGGTCGTGGTTGTGAGAAACCAGACGCTGAAGTTCTTACTAATAATGGGTGGAAATATTACACAGAGATAGATGTAGATAGTGATAGTATTTTATCTTATACTGTAGATGGAAATATTGAGTGGCAAAATATAGCTGGAGTGGTAGAAAAGAATTTTGATGGTAATTTAATAGAGTTGAAAAATAGAAGCGTTCATATGTTAGTAACACCAGATCATTGTTTTGATGTGTTGAAAAGAACTTTTAAAAGAGATAAATCCAATAATAATAAATTGAAAATGATTGGTTATAAATTTAGAGGTAGAAAATCAGTAAGAAATATTTCAAATAATGATTTTATACCTCGTGGTGGTAATTGGTGTGGTAATAACATGGATCGTTTTATATTACCATCAGTTGATAAACATATTTATAATAGTACTGAAAGGGATTATAAAGAAAAGAAAATTTCTATGAATGTGTGGTCTGCATTTATGGGTATATATTTATCTGAAGGTAGTTGTAGATTCGATGAAGATACATATAATTATAATGTTATTATATCTCAATCTAAAACATCCGTACATTATAAAGATATTTATACTTTATTAAATAAATTACCTTTTGACGTTAAAGAATGTGGGGTAGGATTTGTAATTTATGATAAACAACTTGCTAGTTATATGCATCAATTTGGTGATGTATATATTAAATATATTCCTAATTATATTAAAGAATTAAATTCTGATTTATTGAATATATTTATACAATGGGCTATTAAAGGAGATGGTTCTTGCTATATTGGTAAAAATAGACAGGAAGTTTGCACATATTATACTGTGTCTGAAAGATTACGTGATGATTTTGAAGAAATTTTACTAAAAGCTGGTTGGACATATAAAACTTCAATACGAGAACCTAAAAATAGGATCATTAAAAATAGATTAATTTCTAAAGAAAATCAAAAAGATTGTTTTGAAATTAGATTACGTAGAAATAATAAAATATCTTGTAAATATTTACATAAAAAGTTAATACCATACAAAGGTAAAGTGTTTTGTTTATCGTTACCAAACTACCATAATTTTTATGTACGAAGATCTGGATCAGGTTATTTTACTGGTAATAGTTTAGCTGGCCCTGTAGTTGCAGCATCAGTAATGATTCCAGATGGTTTTGATACATCTGGTATAAATGATTCTAAAAAATTATCTAGCAAAAAGCGAGAATTATTCTATAATAGAATTATAACAGAGTGTCCGTATTACGTAAGCGCTGTGGATGAAAATATGATAGATGCTATAAATATAAGAGAAGCCACAAAATTAGCAATGAGGAATGTAATTAGAGGAATGAATAAATCAGATTTCGCTTTAGTAGATGGGAATTTTATTCCAGATTTAATCCAAATCCCCGCACGAGCCGTCGTGAATGGGGATTCTTTGTCTGTATCTATTGCAGCAGCCTCTATTATTGCAAAAGTTCAAAGAGATGCACATATGGAAGCCATGCATCAAATATACCCTATTTATGGATTTAATAGACACAAAGGTTATGGTACTAAATACCATAGAGAATCTATAAAAATTTACGGACCGTGTTCTATTCATAGGAAAACCTTTGGAGGTGTTAAAGAATATGTTAGATAAAGGAGATTTAAATAGTCAAAAATTATATCTAAATGAAAAACTGCATGATGTGATAGTTATTTTTATTGAAGGGCCTGGTGAGTCTCGTCATAGACTACGGGAAGCCTGGAACAAAGGTAAACTCTTAGCAATAGCTTCTGTAGTATCATCAAGCAAAGAATTTACTGGTATACATGCGGATTATCTAAATAGATATTTGAAACATTTAAGGAAAGATTTACTGAAGTATGGTGAAGTTCATGAAACTATTAATAAGGTGCGTAATAAAACAGCTTCACGTATTATGGGTAATTTGTATAACTTTTTGTATATGCTCCATGATAGCGTTGGTTTAGAATTAGAGGAAAAATGAACTACGAAAAAATATATCATAACTTAATGAACACACGAAAAAATAGAATTTTACATGGTGGAATTCATTATGAAAAACATCATATATTACCAAAATGTTTTGGTGGTAAAAGAGTTAAGAGTAATTTAGTGCATTTAACTTATAGAGAGCATTTTATAGCACATAAATTGTTGTTTAAACTTAGTGCGGGTAAAAATAAAACTAAAATGGGGTATGCTCTACATAGATTATGTACTATAAATAACGGAACCCAAAAGTACAGAATAAAATATAGTAGAGAGTTTGAAAAAATAAAAATACAGATATATGAATTTATACAGGGAGAGAATCACCCTACTTATGGTAAAAAAATGCCGAAAGAATTTTGTGAAAAAATGTCAAAAGTTATGAAAGGGCCTGGAAATCATAGATACGGTAAGCCGCCATGGAATAAGGGACTTACAAAAGAGACAGATGCTAGAGTTAAAGCATATGGTATAAAAGGATCAAAAACTAACACTGGTAGGAAAGTATCAGAAGCACAAAAGAAACTAATGAGTGAATTAATGAAGGGTAAAAATACATATATAAGGTCAAAAGAACATAGAGAAAAAATCTCTAAAACACTTATGGGTAGAAAATTACCGAAAGAAGTATGTATGAAAATGTCAGCATCGCATAAAGGTATTCCACAGAAGAAATTGACTTGCCCACATTGTGGTAAAATAGGTGGAACAACTATGTATAGATGGCATTTTGATAAATGTAAATATAAGGAGAATTAAAATGGGAGAGATCAAGCAGATAATTGTAATGCGAAAGGATCTTCATTGTAGGGCTGGAAAGATAGCGGCACAGGTAGCTCATGCATCTATGAAAGTAATTTTAGACATGATGTCTAAAGAACGAGTATCTGGTGGAATGCAAAAATGGTCCTTACTGATGCATGAGGAAGATGATATATTTACTTGGCTTGATGGTCAATTCACCAAGATAGTTCTATATGTACCTGATCTTGATTACATGATGAATCTCAAGGATAGAGCAGAAATGTTCGGTGTGCCTACAGCGCTCATCATCGACGCTGGTAAAACTGAATTTCATAATAAACCTACTCCGACAGCGTTAGCGCTTGGGCCTGCTGATTCAGATGTATTAGGAGAATTAACTGGAGATTTAAAACTAATATGAAAAGTATTAATGAATTATCAAAAAAGGATATAAAAGATATAGAATTATTAGTTTTTGATGTGGATGGTGTATTAGTTCGTCGAGGGACTGTAATTAAATCCAATAGATCATATCTTGAACTAGAAGTAAAAGTAATAGATCCATTTCAAATAGATCAGATTTGGAGATTGTCTCAATGTGGTTTTAAAATCAATATTAATTCTGGTCGTGGTTTATATATGTTACAACTTATGTTTCGTGAAGTATTACCATATGTTAGTTTGACTTATGAGAATGGAAGCGCTACTTGGTATGAAGGAAATATAGTACAGCATGTAAATAGTTATAGTCGATTAACTGATGCACTTAGTGAACTCTTATTTATTGAAGATGAACGAATAGATGGTTGGGAACCAAAAGAGTTTATTATAACTATTCATTGTTCTGAACGAGTTCCAGCGATAGAAAAAGTAATGTCGAAATTTGAGAATCTTTATTGTTTGTGGAATAGTGAAGCATACGATATTGGGATCAAAAATGATCAAACAAAAGCAATTGGTTTAAAAAGTCTTATGAATTTTTTAAAATTAGAAAAACAAAATGTGTTAGTAATCGGAGATAACTATAACGATAAAAGTATGATGGATATTGGCGGTGTTCGTATCACAGCTGATAAAGACAGGGTATCTGGTGATTTTTGGGTCCCATTGAACGGTGATCGATTACCCGCCGATATTTTGATGGATAAAATTTTAAATTTAAAGTGTGAGGTTTAAAATGGAAGAATTTGTTCAATATAAATTTGAGACAAGTATTTATGAATTGAGATTAAATCAAGCGGTTATTTCAGATAATGATTGGTGGGAAGAAGATGTGGCTCCATTAACTATTTTAAGGGTGCCTGGTGGTTGGATTTATTATAATACGCATTTAGGTAGTAACGGTGTGTTTGTTCCGTTTGATAATGAATTTATGAAAAGGAGTAAATAATGAATTTGTTTCAAAAAGGTAAATTTGAATTACATTCAGGAGTTATAAGTGATTTTAAGATTGATTGTGATGCATTTACAGATGCAGATATTGAAACGATAGCATATATTATATCAAAAAATATTAAATTCAAAGATGTAGTAGGTGTTCCAAGCGGTGGTTTACGATTAGAAAAAGCTTTGGAAAAATATATTTCAAATCGTGGGTGTCATTTGATAGTGGATGATGTATTAACCACTGGTGATAGTATGAATGTATTGAAAAAAGAAATGTATGGAGATAACGGCCTCGGAGTAAAAGGTGTAGTTATATTTGCTCGAAATAAATGCCCTGATTGGATACATCCTGTTTTCAATATGTGGGGGGATTGATATGGAAGATTTAAGACGAGTAGAAATTTTAGATGAAGATGGGTGGCGAGAAGCAGAATTTGTTGAAATACAACCTCATGTCTAACATCTACAAATGGTACATCATTTTAAAGTATAATTATTATAAATTATATTGGAAATTTCATAAACCAAGAAAACCAAGTAGTTTTTATAAATGGATAGAATATTACTATAGTGTATTAGATCAAAAAGCAGTGTGCTTGGGAGTTTTAGATGATAAATCAGAATAAATGCAATTGTGAAATAATGACAGATAAAGGATTAAAGTTATGCAACAAGCCAGCTATATGGAAGCATCCTCGATATCTTGATGGTAAGTTTTGTGAGGAATGTAAAGAAAACGTGGCTTATTTTTTTCCAAATGATTGGTGTTTGCTGGAGGAAGATTAAGATTGGTAAATCATATATAGACAATCATAAAGCAAGAAAAAATAGAGGTAAGCCCGCATTCGATAAAAAAGCGTTATGTCGTAAATCTATTTCTGTATGTCAATTATGCGGAAATAAATGTAGGGCTTCAAAACTTATAGAAGGTATATGCCCATTATGCTATGATAGAATAAAGGATAACTATAATGGCAGATAAATATAGTAGTTTTGATATACCAATAAAATATCAAAATAGAATTGATATAATGGCTAGAGGTATGGAAAGAGCATTACAATCGTTAGGTTTAGATATAGAAATAAAGTCAAAACGTTTTATGGGTGGGGATGGAGAACGAATTTCATTTGAATTTACCAATCATGCAAAGGAGAATTAAAATGATGCCGACAGAACAAAGGTGCCCAAGTTGCGGCACAATATTTATTGGATCTGACGCAATAGGAGATGTGTGTGATAATTGTAGATCTTACAAGTGGAAAGTTGTGCCTTTTAGATATAGATCCTGAAGATGTTATTCCTGGTGGTGTTTTTAGAACTTGTGACGTTTACAAATCTGGCGGCGGGTATGATAAATTTCCTGGCATATATGAGCGTAGGTATGGTGTAAAAACAAATCCTAAACAATTTGTAGTTCAGTTATATGGATGTCATTTAAAATGCCCTTATTGTTACGTAACACAAGATGGTATCTGGGGTGATTACAAAAAATATACATCAGAGCAATTAGTTAAAGAATTTCTTAAATCAGGATGTGAAGTGTTTCATTTAATGGGGGGTTCACCTGCTTTGTATATCGAATATTGGCCTGAACTTATTGGTATGCTTGATAATTATTTGGGAAGTAATATGATTTTTCATAGTGATTTAACTTTAACTGAAAAAAGATTTAATCGACCATTATTAAAGGCTATTTCACAGCCAAATTGTTTGTATGCTGTAAATGTCAAGGGTGTGACCCCACAAGATTATGAAAGAAATACAGGTAAGAAATTTGATAGTTCTATGTTCTGGATGAATTTATGGGATATGATGGTTTGTGAAGTGCCGTTTTACATCACATTTACCAATCCTGATATGGATCATTATTCAGAATTTGTGGATCACATTAAACATATTTATGGCGAAGAGTTATTGGAAGATAGTTTTATTATAGATTTGATAGATTATAAGGCGGTAGAAAATTGTGAAAGAATTCATAGATAAAATACATAATAAAGATATACATGAATTATTGAGAGAATTACCAAATAAATCAATAGACCTTGTATATTCTGATATAGATTATAATGTTGGTGTAAAATATGGTGGAAAATCTTACACCAAAATATTTAAGGAATATATATCTGAATACGTGGCTTTAGCATCAGAATCAGTGCGTGTATTAAAAGATACTGGCAGTGCGTTTTTTATTAATTATCCAAAGAATAATGCTTTTTTATGGGTTAATTTTTTAGACAACGCTTGTTATGACGTTCAAGAATATGTATGGATATATAATTCTAATATAGGGCATTCGCCCAGACGATTTACTACGGCACATAGGTCAATATTACATTGTCGTATGTCAAAAGAAAGTAAATTCTATAAGGATAATGTGGCTCAGCCATATGTAAATCCTACTGATAGAAGGATAAGGCGATTAATGAGAAAAGGTAGTAAGGGTAGAGCCCCTTACTCATGGTTTTATTCGGATTTGGTTAAAAATGTAACTAAGGGTAGTAAAAATATTAACCATCCCTGTGTCATACCGGAAAAGGTGTCTTCCTTATTAATTAAGAGTGTTACTAAGCCAGGTGATACTGTATTAATCTTATTTGCGGGAAGTGGATCAGAAATAAATGTTTGCCGTCGATTAGGCAGGCATTTTATTGCGGCTGAATTGAATGATGATTACTGTGATTTTATAGAAAAGCAATTAGATGAGCGGTTAATTTCGTTCTAATGAGGGAAGAGCTATGGTTAGAATAACTGGATATGATAAGGGATTGGTGATGTTTCATTGTGATAAATGTGATTATACTGGGGTTAAAGATATATCATCGTATATAACAGCTGATTGTGTGTTTAGTATTGAACCGATATGTATAGTTTGTGGTGATAGTGGTTGTTTAGATTTTTTATATTGTTCAACTGAATATAAAGCAAAGGAATTATTGGCAGAGTTCGAAGCGTTAAAATCCAGAAGGGGGGGATTAAAATGCCAATTATTATAAAAAATAGATCGCAGTATGCAAAAGAGGCTGTAGATAGAATTGTTAAACAATTAGAAGAGATGCAACAAGAGGTAATTGAAAGTGTTGAAAAGGCATCAACTATGTTGGTATCAGTAGAAGCTTTATATGAAATACGAGATTATATTGATCAGTTAATATTAAATTGGAAGGATGAGAAAATAGAATTGGAGGATTAATAATATGAAAAGAATTTCGTGGGACGATTTGTTTATGGCTATGGTTTATTTAATGTCTATGAAAAGTAAGGATACAAAGACACATGTAGGAGCGGTGATAGTAGGCCCCTTAAATGAAGTACTATCGGTAGGTTTTAATGGTATGCCTATTGGTGTAAATGATAATATAACTAAAAGATATGAGCGCCCAGAAAAATATTATTGGATGGAACATGCTGAAAGAAATGCGATACTTTTATCACCTTATAATGTTAGAGGTTGTAAAATGTATACTAATGGGATACCCTGTATGAATTGTGCTAGAAGTATAGTACAGGTTGGTATATCAGAAGTAATTGTAGATAAAGTTTGGGATGATAATAACTATAATCAATGGATTGAAGAAGCTGAGCGTACTAAAACAATGTTTGAGGAATCTGGAGTTAAACTTAGATTTTGGGATGGTCAGTTGATTAGTGAAATTTATCGATTTCGAAATGGTGAAAAACTTTAAGGAGGTTACATGCCGACACTGGAATCTGTTAATGGATATGATATAAATCTTGTTGATCCTAGGTTTAGTAGAAAAAGTCGAAAAAGAAGGAGATGTTACATGCCACGAAAGAAAATTAAACCACCACGTACAGAGGGTGAGGTACTTCAAAAAATAGCGGATTGGTGTACAGATTTACATCCGAGAGTTGAGGTTCAAAAATCTGAATATGAAAAGTTAATAGAAAGTACTGGCGAGAAAAAAATTATTGATGCGACTATGATTGGAAAATATAAACGCAAAAGTAAATCTGGTGCAAAAGGATGTTTGATCGCTGAGTTAGAATTTGAAGAGCATAAAGCTAGACGGTATAGTATTCTTAAAGATATGCCTATGATTACTATTCCATTAAGAAAATTACCTTATTGGCGTAATGATATACCACAATATTGGTTAAAAGTGGATAAAGATGGCACACCATTTATGATAAATTATAGATATGTGGCAAATAATAGTGATAATTTAGATAAAATGCAACGTCAAGGTAAATGGCAAAACAATGACCAGATTGTGCGAATTAAAGTTGCTGAACGTAAAGATAAGAAATCCAAATGGCCTAGATATGTAATTATGGGTTGGGATAGAATATTTAAAGAATTGAATAAAGTTGTTAGATTGGCAGGATTTTAATAAAAAATGAATTTTTTATCTAGCAAAATTGAAAAAATATTCTATAATAGATATAGAGGTCAGTGGAGTTTATCTTCGCTGACCTTTTTTATTATACAACATTATAGGAGGAAGTAATCATGGCACATTTTAATGGAGATCAGTATGACAATTTTCAATTTAATCCTGGAAGTATTGGAGCTGATTGGAAATTTGGGACACAACCAGCTTACGATATGAGACCGCTTGCGGCAAGGATTGCTAGATGGAATATCGATTATGCGGGACCAAGAATGAGTGACGATTATACGCGCACTAGTCTTGGCTTTGCTTTTAAAGGTAATATTGAAAACCCGAAAAAGCAGCCTGGTATTGGTTTTGGTACAGATTGGGATGTATATAACTATAATCCATTTGTATGGGGTTATGCAGTTGCTCATCGTAGAGTTAATGCTGATCCTATGTTCAAAATTACTGAGAAGAGGGGTACTGTAGCGCCGCCAGCTAAGGATGTTATGGATCGAAAAGAAGTAAGTGCATCTGGCATGAGTCAGTACAAAAACTACCCATCTGAGGGTTGGTCATCTTTTGGTAAGAAATATGATAAAGAAAGAGCATGGGCTGGTAATACATGGATTAATGGTATGGTATAATTATAGTAAAAATTAGTATTATTTATCTAGCAAAATGAGCATTTTATTCTATAATATATGTGAGGGCAGATACCGGTGGAATATAAGATGCATTGTATTTTATGCGGTTGTAAATGGGGTACAGGAGAAGATATTGGAAGTTCTGGAATTTGTCCCCAATGTTTTAAAAAATGGATTAATGCTCGTAAAAAGGTAAATAATTTAAGAGAATGTTATGGAGAGTATGGACAGCACGATGATGTGGATTGTGTGAATTGCTCCGTGATGAATTTATGTTTTAAGGATACTTATGGAAATAAATAGAATTTATTGTGGTGATTCGAGACAAATGAATGAAATTGAGAATGATTGTGTTCATTTAACAGTCACATCACCTCCATATTATGTAGGAAAAGAATATGAAAAGTATTTACCAACTTTGAATAGTTATTTTCAAATGCTTTATGATGTGTTTATAGAAGTGCATCGAGTAACTATTCCAGGCGGTAAAATCATTGTAAATATAGGAGATATAGCGGTTGGTTCTAATTACAATGAGGGATTTCCAGAAGAGATTATGGTGATTTCTAAATTAGTGGAATTTATGCGCGAATTGGGTTCGTATTTATATGCACGAATTATATGGGAAAAAGATGATCCGTGGGCAAATAGCTCTCATGTCTCTTTTCATAGTAAAGTTCAACATGCAGAATATCGTGTTTTACCTGCGTGGGAATATGTATTTGTATTTAGAAAAGGTAAAGAGGTTCGCAAAGATAAATTCGCTAGTGATGGTAGATGGATCACTAAGAGTGAATGGAAAAAATTAGCGCATGGTATATGGAATATACGTTCTGTGCAATCTAATAGTTTTCATGAAGCAATGTTTCCAGAATTGTTAGTTAAAAATTGTATTAAGTTGTATAGTTTTAACGATGATATTATATTAGACCCGTTTATGGGTAGTGGAACTACGGCTATTGTGGCTAAGAAGCTTGGTAGGAATTATATTGGTTATGAAAAAGAACCGAAGTATGTTAATTTAGCTAATAATAGAATAGCGTCAGTTACATCTAATATGATAACACCGTCAGAAGAATATATTGATAAAACAATGAATGCTGAATTACAAGAAAGGTTTATTTAATGGAATCTCCATGTGATTGTAAAGATATGTTATGGATGATGAAAAACAATAAGGTTTTTCGAAAATCTGATGGTAGATGGATGCTCACATGGATAGAATTAGACAAAGAAGATAAAAAAGGCATTAATATAGAAAAGTTTGGTGTTGTTATTCATCATTGCATGTTTTGTGGTAAAAAAGTAAACAATTAATCGGAGGATAGCCAATGAAAACTGGTAATAGAGGTATTGCAAAGACTGTAGGTGGAAAAACAGTTAAAATGACGGTTAAGGTTCAGTGCCCTAATTGTGGAAAGGAATATATTATCCAATCTGATGTTCCTATGAGAGATCAGCAGGTGTGTCCTGATTGTAGATAAACGGCAAGGAAGAATTTTAAAAAAAGATTTTGGAGGATTTGAATTATGAGTAAAACAATGAATAAATTTAATCGAGGTTTGAATTATTTGTCACGAGGTCAATTTAAGGCTGCTATTAAGAATTTTGAAGCTGCTGTTCGTAGTGGTGATGGAACAAATTTACAACGAGATGTAGCGGCATTTTACATGGTCAATACTGCGAAATATCGCAGGGAATGGAAGAAAAGACGGTATGGTAATGCTAATCTTTTCTGGTATGATCCAGAGGATAATAGTGGAAGAGCTTGGTCAGACGTGGATATTGCCGCTGTCTTGCTTACACCTAATACTAAAAAGATGAACGATTATCTTAGCAAGTTTCTCGGCAGAAACTTGAATGCTATTAGTTTTCAAAGACGTTACGCTTATGGACGGCCACTTGCATCTTGGCGAAATGAAAGTGGAAAGCGTTATACTCGCTACACTCAGACTAAGAACGTGTATCGTAGACTTGGTGCTTAATAGTACCAGCACTCTGTAGCGGCTGGTTATGCGTAAAGGTTTTTTGGTACTTCCTTGCGTCCTAAAATTTTAAGTTATTTGAAAAGCTGCTCGAATAACTTTACCTTAAACATAACCTCAGAGTGTTGTCTATATATAAGGTGGGTGCTCTTCGTTGAGCACCCGCCTAAACATATCCGAGGATGAAAAATGGAACTACAAGATATATTAGTAGTAGAATATTTAACTCAGCGGGTAATATTTTTTATTGAGAGGTTTGGTTATCATAATTTAGATATAATAGAAACCTCAAAAGGTGGTATTTCGTATCTTAAAGATAATTTGTATGATTATATATTTTTAGGTGGTGAGTTAGGAAAAGAAGGTGGTAGTGGTTGTGAAGTAGCTTATTTTTTAAATGATGAGCAAGGTAATCCTAATGTAATGGCGAATATAATTATACATAGTTGGAATTTAATGGAAGTTGATAAAATGATACAGTTATTACCACAAGCGAAATATTTACCATTTAATGAAAAACAATTGAGCACATTATCTATTTAGTGCGGGGGCCTAGAAAATAAAATTCTAGGAGGTACGTGTCATGAATAGAAAAAGTTTGCTGCCAAGTACTGCTTCATATTGGGGGGTACCTGTTCTTAGACGTTTACGTGATGACATGGACGAAATGTTTGAGTCTTTTTTTGCAGATGTATTTAAAACCCCGGCGATGAAAGTTTTTGAAGATGTTCAGACTGGTGCTTCGTTTCCTAAAATTAATGTTTCGGAAACAGATGCAGGTTATAATGTAGAGATAGCGGTAGCTGGATTCGAAAAAAATGATGTTAATCTTGAATTAAGAGATAACACCTTATTTATTTCGGCTGATAAAAAGTCTGAAGATGAAGAAGAAGAAAAAAGTTATATTCGTAAAGAGATTTCTTCTAGATCTTTCCGTAGAGCAGTTAGATTTCCTTGTGAAGTTACCGAAGAGGTTAGTGCTAATTACAAAGATGGTATAATTAACGTGCAAGTTAGTAAAGCCGTTGAACCCGAAAAGGAAGAAGGAATTAAAATCGATATTGAATAATTAAGTCATGGCCCCCGCATTAAAAATTTATGGAGGTGATTGTTATGCCAAGAATGGATGGGACTGGCCCGATGGGTCAAGGCCCAATGACTGGTCGTGGTTTTGGATCATGTGATGATGATAAGTTGGATAAGCCCGTAAGAGCAGAGCGTGGATTGAGTCCTTGTGGTCGTGGTTTAGCTAACAGACGTGGTTTTGGTCGTGGTAATCGTGGTCGTAATGGTAGACAAAGAGTTTAAGAAAGGGGGGTTTAACATGGCAAGAGGTCAAAAAGACGGAACTGGACGTGGTAAAGGTCGTTCAGGTGGTTTGAGACGTAATAAAAATCCAAAACCTTGTGGTAAAGGTGGTGGAGGCCGTGGTAAAGGTAAAAATAGAAAATAATAATTAAAGGACGAGGAGATTTAATATGAGTAGATATTATGAAGCAGATGATTTGGTTTATAATTTAATACAGGCATTGATATATGATGAGGAACGCTTTCCTTATTTAAAACCTGCCGCTATTAAAGCGGTAATGGATAATAAACCAAAGATTGATAAATTAACTAATAGAGTCACATTTGCTTATATTAAAACAGCAAATGAGGTTGAAAGATTTTTAACAAAAGATGGTCATAATTTAGAAGGTATTGATTACATTATGTTCATTAATGATATTGTATGGGAATTAGCCAGCGATAAGGATAAGAAACGGATTATTTCTCATGAACTACGCCATACATTTTTGGATGATAAAGGAAATTTTAAGATAGTTAAGCATGACATTGAGGATTTTTATGCAGAAGTTAAATTAAACGAAGATGATCCTATGTGGGGGCAATCTTTAGGTGCTATCGCTATTGCCAAGATCGAACAGATGAAGGAAGAGGCAAAGGCTAATAGATAAGGGGGTTTTTATGGAACCACAGAGAGAAAAGATGTTAGAGGACTGGATAGCTATTCGAAACGCTATATTACGAGCTGAAGCCGGTGAATTATTAGTTAAGTATATGCGTGAATCCGATTTTATTGTTATGGAAGGTGAAGGTGGAGAAAGAGCGAGTGAGATTCAGCGATTAAAAGACGAAAAGAAAGATAAAATTGTCGGAATTTATGTTGATTTAGTTCTTAAGTTCCCTGAAGCGTTGGATAGAGATTTTACGAAAGAGGAAATTAGTGATATTCAAAGCGCTCTTGATGTTTTAGCGAAAGCGCAACAAAAGCAAGAAGGGAAGGAATAAGCCGCTATAGCTCAGGAGGTTAGAGCGTATCCTTGGTAAGGATAAGGCCATCGGTTCAACTCCGATTAGCGGCTCCAGTTTAATCTGGTTATTGGAGGGAGTATATGCCGCGGAATCTGATTAGGCAGTTTGAACAGGTAAGGGGAACCTACACGTTTTTTTATGATATGTTCCGTCAATATGCGGAGCAAGCTGGTCGGCATTATTTTACTGGCACACTATCAGTTGTATCAGGTTCGACTACTGTTATAGATTCGTCTACTACATTTGAAGAAGATGAATTAGGAAATTTTATTGTTATTGATAGTGGTGCTGAATCCGGTGTATATCAGTTAACTGCATGTAGTGGTTCGCTCAATGCTGAAGTAGATCCTGCGATATCAGGAACGAATGCGTCTGCTTCTTATAGACGACATTATTACCAAAATTTAGAAGATGACCTAAATTATTTAAGAAAGATGCTCCAATTAGTTATTGGAGAAGATAGTTGGTATGATGAGCCAAATACGGATTTACGAAATATGGCGTATCTTATACCTAAGCGCCCTAATTATTTAGGCGAAACTACTCAATATGCACAGCGCCCCGGCACTGTGTCTTTTTCTTTATCCGATATAAATCAAACCGGCGGGGTTAGTAGCAATAATCCCGCTGCGTACTATACAGATAACATATCAAGTACCTCTCCTGGCACAACAGTTAGATTTACAGATGATAATACAATGATAATTTCCGTAACTGGTGGGTTTTATCCAGCTGATATGGGTTATTTACGTGTTTATAAAGATAGTGCATTGGTCGGCGAGTTAGATTTATCATCAGTGTGGACATCAGATGGTTGTGTTTACGAGGAAGAGGAATCAGATGTTGGAAATAATCCTAACCATACAGCGGCTGGTGGATTGGACATTTTTAATTTGACAAATAGACGTTGTATGAATGATTCTGTTGATGGATATGGTTATTTTTGGCCGCCCTATCAAATAGCTAGTATGAGTTGTACATTAAGTTTAGATGAAGGTTTTACTGGTCAGATATATATACAGCATAGTAGTGGAGGGGGTTCTCAAAATTATACATATTCATCTTTTTGGGTTGATACAAGTAGTCAATCCATCTCACCGTCAGCTCCTACTGTTGTTTCAGGAATAAATGTTTTGAAATATTTAAGTGGTGTATCGTATTTTGATACTGGAAGTCAATTTACGATTTCAGGTACAAACAGTGATGCTCTATTTGATGAAGGGTATCGCACAAATAGCCCTATGACTTTTTGTTTAAGTCAATTTAACGCATCAAATATTAGTCCAACCTATAATCAAATAGGATTGTCCACTCCACTTGACATTTCTGATACAATAGCTGGATTAGGTGGATATGGTACTACTTTTTCAGTGGGTAGTGGTAATTTTAGAGATTTAGATGCTAGAGCACAGGTACGTTATTATAATGTATTTACAAATTCCCAGTCAGGCGATTCCGCCGCTGGGATTTTTCGTATCGATACCTATGGCACAACTAGTACAAATTTAATAGAGTATTTTGATGATGAGCACAAAAGATATAAAGGTACTGAAAATTTTAATGATATTACTTTAGGTGACGACCCTGATACTGATAGTGCTTGGGATGAAACAGATAATATATTATCTATTCCTGGATTAGTTGTATACAACGGTACTTTGAAATATCCTACTATTAACCATTCATTATATAAGCCTTTTGGTCCTGATTATAGTAGTGCATCTGGTGATTTTTATTATTATAGAATATTTATTGCATCTGGGGCATTTACTCATGGCACCATAACTTTCAGTGGGTGGTCAAATGCGTTAAGTACTATACAAGGTAGTGATGTTGAAATATATATGCGTTATCCAAATTGCAGTGATTATGGAAATGGTAATAGTGCCACCTGGCAAGATTTAAGTGTTGATCAGCAAAATTATGGTGGTGATGGTTGTCTTGGTGCTGGCTCTTCTGGTAGCGTGGTAGCTTTTAGTTTTGGAACCACAAGTTCAAGTTCTTTTGGTAACAGAGTTATTGTACGTATTAAATTTAGTAGTAACGTAACCGCTTTGAGTACAGTAACTTTTAGCCCAACTTTATAAGGAGAAGTAGTAGATGGCTTTTGATGATACCTATAGAGAAAGTATACAAAATAAGCATTTGGGTAATGTAGGTTTCACATCTACTGCTAAAGGTGTTACTAATGAAGCTAATGCTGACATTAATCCGCATCAATTAAATGCGTATCAAATACCCGCGCATAATGTAGTAGATGAATATGGGCCTTTAGTTGCGAGTGGTATTGCAGCTGAGTTAGTTGAAGAACACATTGTTAAGCTTACAGCGGATCCAACTGTTAATAATAATAAAGCATGGTTAGCTTATGAAGATAATTGTGTCGTATCTGGTCATTTAAGCAGGGGTCATATACGATTAAATCAGTTTATCCGTGTAGCTGAAACACAATATAAACTGAGGGTATTTGAGGATAATGGAGCTGGCACAGCTCCAGATTATTCAAAAGAGATTTTTCCGTCAGAAACACAATTTAATTGGGATTATAATGCGGGTGCGGGTACTTTATATTTTGATGAAGATCCCTCTAATAATGGGAAAACGTTGCCTTTATGGGGTGTTTTTTATAACTATATCGGAGAATCTGTTGGTGATGCACTTGCTACATTTAGTGGTACACCTGGGGCTTCTCATGAGCATTTTGATGTGGATTTTACGTATGTGTCTGGAAATACGTGGGTTTACGATCCAAATCCAGGCGTATTTTCCACTGTGCCAGAGCAGTTAGCTATTTATGTAAATGGTGTAAAAAATAAGTCGAATGATGTGTCATATTATGCACCTACGATTTCTGGGGGTAAATTGTATATAGATTTTGGTTATAACGTTAATTCATCTGGTTGGTGGGTTAATGGAACTTATATATTAAGTGTCTAGCAAAATGAAAAAAATATACTATTATATAGATAGTAGTATGAATTTTTAAATTTAAGGTCAGAGGTTAAAGGAATGGCGGTTTATAAAATATCTGGAGATATTACTGAAGATGCATTGATCTATGTTATACAGGATGAAGAATATAAAGGTAAACGTAGGGTGTCTGCGGGTCATTATGAAATAGTATTTGAATCTGAATCTGATAGTGCAATTATAGCTGTAGCCGAAAATCCTAACGGTAAGATTTTAAGTTTTGGTAATATTACAGTTATAGATGCGGATGGCCAGACACCGAATTTACATTTTAATGAGTCATTATCAGCTATCATAAATAATTTGACTGGGATATATAATTCTTTGAATGGATTATATGATGTATCGCAAGATATTATAGATGATTTAGATAGTGTTATTAATAGATTACGAAGTATATAGTATGATATATCTTAAAAATGTACAAGAAATAAGAAACATAGAGTATGTTAATAAATTAGGCGCAGAGCTTTTACAAATATGTTATGAGTATTTAAAGCCTGGTATTGTGACTTTAGAGTTAGATGAAATAGTTAATAAATTTTGTGCTGATAGAAAAGTTATCCCATCATTTAGAAATTATAGAGGATTTCCACATAGTTTATGTGTATCAGTGAATGAAGAAATTATACATGGATTTCCAAACGAAAGGGTCGTTAAGGCCGGCGATATTGTAAGTGTTGATTTAGGTTTAAATTGGCATAATTATTATAGTGATGCTGCCTTTACAAAAATAATTGGTAAAGTTACAAATTCAACAAAAAAATTAGTTAAAACTACACGTGAATGTTTATATAAAGGTATATCAAAAGCTAAACATGGTAATCGTCTTAATGATATTTCAGCAGCTATTCAATTACACGCTGAATTAAAAGGATTTGATGTAGTTCGCGAATATGTTGGTCATGGTGTTGGGTTGGCAGTACATGAAGATCCAAAGATACCTAATTATGTATCACACGGTATTAATTGGAAATTACGAACCGGGATGGTAGTAGCTATCGAGCCGATTGTTGTGGCTGGTAGTTATGAAGTTTATGTTGGGAAAAATAATTGGACAGTTATTACTAAAGATCATAAATTAGCAGCGCACTTTGAGCATTCCATTGCTATAACGGGTGATAAACCGATTATATTAAGTGAACTTTATGGAGGATAAAAATGTCATACAAAATTTCTGGAACTTTAAATGACAGCGCCAGAATTTTAGTATTAAAAGAATCTGACTGGTCGATAGAGTCTAACTCGTTGGAATCAGTGGGAGATTACGAAA